>Ga0065721_10051151_pt1 | contig 16081 bp, 9 predicted proteins | sample Mesricmetagenome_FD_59108 | JGI IMG/M metagenome (GOLD analysis project Ga0065721, IMG submission 59108) | Mesophilic microbial community from rice straw/compost enrichment Sample: eDNA_1 v2 (version 2) | ecosystem: Engineered > Solid waste > Grass > Composting > Bioreactor | place: USA: Davis... | reverse complement strand
CCGCCCGAGAGCAGCGGCTCGGTGGCGTAGTAGAGGGCGCGCAGCAGCGAGCCCTTCCAGCCGGTCCAGGTGCCGGGCCCCACGGCGCGGATGTCGCAGGCGGTGAGGATCATCAACAGGGCCAGCCGCTGCGGCGACTGCACCACGTCGGCGAAGGCCTTGGCGGTCTCGGGGTCCTGGATGTCGCGGGCCTGGGCGATCTCGCTCATCAGCAGGTGGTATTCGATCAGCCAGGAAACGGTGTCGGTCTCGGCCGGGTTGAGGCCGAAGCGGGGGCACAGCTTGCGCGCGATGCGGGCGCCGGCGATGGAGTGGTCCTCGGGGCGGCCCTTGGCGATGTCGTGCAGGAACAGCGCCACATAGAGCAGGCGGGTGTCGTTGAGCTGGGGCAGCAGCTCGTGGGTCAGCGGCAATTCGTTGCGCAGGCCGCCATTGGCGATCTCGGCCATGACGCCGACGGCGCGGATCAGATGCTCGTCCACCGTGTAGTGGTGGTACATGTTGAACTGCATCAGCGCGACGATCTTGCCGAAATCGGGCACGAACCTGCCGAGCACGCCGCTCTCGTTCATGGCGCGCAGGATGCGCTCCACATAGAGCGGGCTGGTCAGGATGGTCAGGAAGCAGCCATTGGCCCTGGGGTCGTTGCGCAGCCGGTTGTCGATGAGGCGCAGGCTGTCGCGGATATGCTTGATGGCGTCGGGATGGAACAGCAGCTCCTCGCGGCCGGCCACCATGAACATGCGGATCAGGTTGACCGGGTCCTTCTCGAACACGTCGGGGGCGGCGATGTTGAGCCGGCCGGTGTCGACGACGAAATCGGTCTCGCCCCGGATGCGGCTGCGGCCGGAGCGGAAGGGCGCGAGGACACGCCCCACCAGGTCCAGGTCCTTGGCGTGGTGGAATTCGAGGCTGGCGCAGATGATGCGGGTGAGGTCGCCCACATCCTTGGCGACGAGGAAATAGCGCTTCATGAAGCGCTCGACGCCCAGCATGCCCAGCCGCTCGGCATAGCCCATGCGGCGGGCGAGATCGGGCTGCACGTCGAAGGTCAGCTTCTCGTCGGCGCGGCCGGTGAGGAAATGCAGGTGGCAGCGCACCGCCCACAGGAAATCCTCGGCGCGCGAGAACAGGCGGTATTCGGCGGCGGTGAGCACGCCCTTGTCGACCAGCTCGTGGCTGGTCTTGACCTGGTAGAAATACTTGCCGATCCAGAACAGGGTGTTGAGGTCCCGCAGCCCGCCCTTGCCGTCCTTGATGTTGGGCTCGACCACGTAGCGGGTATTGCCCATCTGGCGGTGCCGCTCGTCGCGCTCGGCCATCTTGGCGGCGATGAATTCGGGCCCGGTCCTCGGCATGATCTCGGTCTCGAACCGCCGGACCAGCTGGTCGAACAGGGCCCGGTCGCCGGTGAGGTAGCGGGCCTCCAGGGTGGCGGTGCGCACGGTCATGTCGGCGCGGGCCATGCGGATGCATTCGTCCACCGAGCGGACGGCGTGGCCCACCTTCTGGCCGAGGTCCCACAGCATGTAGAGGATGTATTCGGTGACCTGCTCGCCCCAGGGCGTCTGCTTGTAGGGCAGGATGAAGAGCAGGTCGATGTCGCTGCCCGGCGCCAGCGTGCCGCGCCCGTAGCCGCCCACCGCCGACAGCGCGATGGCCTCGGCGCCGGAGGGGTTGTCCACCGGATAGACGCGCGTGGTGGCGAACAGATAGACGGCGGTGATGATCTCGTCCTGGGCGGCCGACAGGTTCTGGGCGCAACGCGTGCCCTTGCCGGTGGCCAAGAGCTCGGCCTCGGCCTGGCGGCGGGCCTCGGCCAGGGTCTGGCGCATGTGGTTGAGCACGAGGGTGCGGGCCGCGGGGGATTTGGCCGGCTCCCCGCCGATCGCGGCGTCGAGCTCGGCGAGCAGGATGTCGGCGGTCTTGAGCGCGAATTGCGGCTTTTTGGGCCGGGCCTCAGCTTCGGCGAGCGTCATCGCGGATTTTCTTCAACTCGTAGAGCGTCTCGATGGCCTGCTTGGGGGTCATCTCGTCGGGGCGGATGGCATCGAGCGCTTCGTGAACGGGATCCTTGCCCCTGGGGGCCGGGGCGGGCCGATGGGCAAAGAGCGGCAGATCGTCTAGCACGCTGGCCTTCTGGCTGGAAGAGGCGGTTCCGGCGGAACGCTGCTCCAAGACGTCGAGCACCTGGCGGGCGCGGGCGATGACCGGCTCGGGCAGGCCGGCCAGCCGGGCCACCTGGATGCCGTAGGACCGGTCGGCGGCGCCCGGGCCCACCTCGTGCAGGAACACCACCTCGCCCTCCCATTCGCGCACCTTCATGGTGACGTTGGCGACGCGGGAGAGCGTCTTGGCGAGGCTGGTCAATTCGTGGAAATGGGTGGCGAAGAGCGCGCGGCAGCCGGTGGTCTCGTGCAGCGCCTCGACCGCCGCCCAGGCGATGGAGAGCCCGTCGAAGGTGGCGGTGCCCCGGCCGATCTCGTCCAGCACCACCAGCGAGCGGCGGGTGGCGCGGTTGAGGATGGCGGCGGTCTCGACCATCTCCACCATGAAGGTGGACCGGCCATGGGCGATGTCGTCCGAGGCGCCGACGCGCGAGAACAGGCGGTCCACCACCCCGATATGGGCGCTGTCGGCCGGCACGTAGCAGCCCATCTGCGCCAGGATGGCGATCAGCGCGTTCTGCCGGAGAAAGGTGGACTTGCCGCCCATGTTGGGGCCGGTGACCAGCCAGAGCCGGCCGCCGCCGATCTCCTCGCTGCCGGACAGATCGGCGTCGTTGGCGACAAAGCTCTGGCCTTCGGCCCTGACCATCAGCTCCACCACCGGATGCCGCCCGCCGACGATGGCGAAAGCAAGGCTGTCGTCCACCAGCGGGCGGCAGAAGCCGCGCGTGGCGGACACTTCCGCGAGCGCGGCGGCGACGTCGAGCCCGGCCAGGGCGTCGGCCAGCCCCTGCAGCTCGGCGGTGCGGGCCAGCACCTCGGCGCGCAGGCGGGCGAAGACGGCCAGCTCGATCTCCAGCGCCGCCTCCTGCGCCCGGGCGATGCGGCCCTCGAGCTCGGCCAGCTCGGTGGTGGTGAAGCGCATGGCGTTGGCCAGCGTCTGGCGGTGGATGAAGGTGTCGCGGTGGGGCGGCTCGAGGAGCCTGGTGCCATGGGCGGCCGGCACCTCGACGAAATAGCCGAGCACGCCGTTATGCCTGATCTTGAGGGAGCGGACCTCGGTCTCGTCCATGAGCCGGGCCTGAAGGGCGGCGACGACGGCGCGGGTCTGGGTGCCGAGGGCGCGCTCCTCGTCGAGCCTGCCGTCATAGCCGGCCCGCACGAAGCCGCCGTCGCGCGCGAGCACGGGCAGCTCGTCGTCGAGCGCGAGGCCCAGCTCGGAGGCCAGGGGGCGGGGCGCCGCGCCCAGGATGCCGGCGAGCCGGGAAAGCTCGGGGGGCAGGTCGGGCTGGCTCGACAGATGGCTCGCCAGCTCCAGCGCGACGGCGACGGCCTTGCCGATGGCGGCGAGGTCGCGCGGGCCGCCGCGTTCGAGCGCCAGCCGGGACAGGGCCCGGGCCAGATCGGGCGCGGCCTTGAGGTCGGCGCGCAGCCGGGCGCGCAGCAGGGGATCGTCGACCAGCCGGGCGACGGCGTCGAGCCGGTCGTTGATGGCGCGCGTGTCGCGCAAGGGCGCCGCGAGGCGGGCGGCGAGCAGGCGGGCGCCCGGGGCGGTGACGGTCAGGTCGATGGCGTGGCGCAGCGATCCCCTGGCCTGGCCGCGCTGGGTCTGCAGGATTTCGAGCGATTGCCTCGTGGCCTGGTCGATGGCCATGACCGCATCGGCCGCATCGGTCACCGGCGGGCGGAGCGGGGCATGGCGGCCCTTCTGGCTCTCCTCGACATAGTTCACCAAGGCGCCGAGCGCGGCGCGGCCGGCGCGGGACAGGGCGGTGGCATCGAAGCGCTCGGGCGGGAAGAGCCGGCGCAGCGCCGGCAGCGCCAGCTCGCTGTCCACCGCCTCGGGCGGCACCAGGGCGGCGATGGCGGCCCAGGCGGGCGCGTAGAGATGGCGCTCGATCAATGCCGCCCGCGTCGCCTCGGTCAGCAGCAGCTCGGCCGGGGCGATGCGGGCCATCTCGTCGGCGAGCTGCCCGGCGGAGAGATCGGAGACGAAGGTCTCGCCGGTCGAGATGTCCGCCCAGGCCAAAGCGAAATCGGTTTCCCCGTGGCGCACCATGGCCAGGGCGGCGAGATAGTTGGCCGCCCGCGCGTCGAGATGGTCGTCCTCGGTCAGCGTGCCGGGGGTGACGAGGCGGACGACGTCGCGGCGGACCACCGATTTGGAGCCGCGTTTCCGCGCCTCGGCGGGGTCCTCCACCTGCTCGCAGATGGCGACGCGATGGCCGAGCTTGATGAGCTTGTTGAGATAGTCGTTGGCGGCGTGGACGGGCACGCCGCACATCTGGATGTCCTCGCCCAGATGCTTGCCGCGCTTGGTGAGCACGATGCCGAGGGCGGCGCTGGCGATCTCGGCGTCCTCGAAGAACAGCTCGTAGAAATCGCCCATGCGGTAGAACAGCAGATAGCCCGGATTGACCGCCTTGATCTCGAAATACTGCGCCATCATCGGCGTCAGCCCCGCGGGGGCGGGGCCGGTCTCGGCCTCGAAAGGGGTCTGGTCCATGGGCTCGGGCGGGTTCAGGCGCACAAAACAAGCGCCGACCTTATGAGGTTCGCCGGCAGAATCCAACCGGTCGGCGCCGGATTTGCCCGGCTTTGCCCGTCCCCGCCCGCGTCAGGGCCCGGGCGGGTGGCGGATGTGGGAGGCCGGCTCGACCAGCTTGCGGTAGAGGTGCCAGGTGGCGTGGCCCAGCACCGGCAGCACGACCGCCAGACCCACGAAGAGGGGCAGCGCGCCCAGGAACAGCGCCGCTCCCACGATCGCGCCCCAGCCGAGCAGCGGCAGCGGGTTGCGCAGCACGGCGCGCAAGGAGGTCTCCACCGCCACATAGGCGCCGACGTCGCGGTCGAGCAGCAGGGGGAAGGCGATGACGGTGGTGCACAGCACCACCAGGGCGAACAGCGCCCCCAGCATGGTGCCGACGATGGCGAGGGTGACGCCGCCCGGCTGGGTCGAGACCTGGGCCAGCAGCCCGCCCAGCGTGCGCGGCGGGGAGGCGCCGAACAGGCCCTCGTACAGCGCCTGGGCGCTGGTCAGCCACAGGGTGAACAGCACGAAGAGCATGACGCCCACCGCCAGGATGGACCCGATCGCGGGGGAGCGCACCACGCTCATGGCGTCGCGCCAGGAGGGCTCGAGGCCGGCCTCGCGCCGGCGGGAGATCTCGTAGAGCGGCAGGGCGGCGACCGGTCCGATCAGCGCGAAGCCGCCGACCAGCGGATAGAGCAGGGGCCAGGTGTGATAGCCGTTCATCCACACGGTCAGCACGATGCCGACCACGGGATAGATCAGCACCAGCAGCGCATAGTGGCTGGGCTTGGCCCAGAAATCGCCGGCGCCCCGCCGCAGCGCGTCGACCAGATCGGCAAAGCCGATGGACCGGATGAGCGGCATGTCCAGCCGCTGGCCGACGCCGGACATGATGTGCATTTGGGCCATGATCGGTTCTCCTCCGCCAGGGAGGCCGCAAGGCGACAGGCGCTGCGCATGACCGGCGCGAGACGCATGGCTGCGACCGCAGGACACGGGAACGGAGTCTACGCCCCCGGCCCCGCCTTGTCGCCCCGGCTCGGAGAATTGTGATCGGCGATCCGGTCCGCCTGCCGGCCTATCGCAGCGCCTCGATCTCATAGCGGTCGGAGGGATCGCGCTGCGGCCGGTAGAGGAAATAGTCGAAATCGGCCGGGCGCGCCGTGCCGTTGAGGTCGTTGGCGGCCATGCCGACAAAGGCGCCGGTGAAGCTGCCATGGGCCTGGTGGCCGCCGCATTCGTCCGAGAGGATGGAGGCGTCGAGCACCGGGCCGACGGGCTGCAATTCCGCCCCTTCGAGCGCGTAGAAAAATTGCAGCTTCCTGCCGCGGATGCTCAGCGCCAGCCTGACCTTGCCGCTGCCGGGAAGCGGCACCGGCGCCGCCGGGAAGCGGAGATTGCCATCGGGCCAGGAGATTTCCGAGCTCATGATGAGCAGTTCCCGCTGCCCGTCCGAATGGGCGGTGACCGCCAGGTAGAAGAAATTGTAGCGGCTGTAATAGGCCACCAGCCCCGCCATGGTGCGCTCGTCGGTGGGCTCGAACGCCAACAGGGTCTCGGCGTCGTAGGAGAAATGGGTCTGGCGGCGGGCCACCAGCGCCTGCTCGAACCAGGAGCCGATGGATTCGCGGCCGAACAGCCGCAGCCTGCCGCCCTCGGTCGAGAAGATGCGCTCGGTCTCGGGCGTGCGCAGCCACTGGAAGTCGATGGGCAGGCCGTTCTCGAAGGTATAGCGCCGCTCCTGCCAGTATGCGGCCTCGTCGCGGCGGCCCGGCACCTCGACATGCAGCGATGGCACCGGGCCGTTCTTGACGTAGAGCCAGTCGTCCTCGCCCCAATAGGCTTGCTGGATCGCCGTCTCGCGGCCGAGCACGCAGCGGCGCTCCTGGGTGGTGGGCCGCCCGGTCAGGTGCACGAGATAGGTCCTGCCCTCGGGCGTCTCGACGATGTCGCCGTGGCCGGCGCGTTGCAGCGCGGCCAGGGGCGCGTCCTTGGACGTCAGGATGTGCTTGTCGGGATGGGTTTCGTAGGGCCCGGCGATATGGCGCGAGCGGGCGAAGGTGCAGGCATGGTCATAGGCCGTGCCGCCCTCGGCGGTCAGCAGGTAGTACCAGGGCCTTCCGTCCCGTCCCGGCCGCTTGTAGAGGTGCGGGCCCTCGACCAGCTCGAGCTCGGTGCCCTGGTAGATGTTGGTGATCGGGCCGACCAGCTTTCCGGCCCCGGGATCGAATTCCTGCAGGACGATGCCGGCGAACAGCAGCGGGCGGCGGCGATGGTCCCAGGTCATGTTGACGAACCATTTGCGCCCGTCGTCGTCGTGGAACAGGCTCGGATCGAAGCCCGAGGAATTCATGTAGATCGGGTCCGACCAGGGCCCCTCGATGCTGTCGGCCCAGACGATGTAGTTGTGCGCGTCCTTGAACGAGCCGTCCTTGCGCTTGACGTCGGTATAGACCAGCCAGAACCGGTCGCCGTCATGGCTGAGGCAGGGCGCCCAGACACCGCAGCTGTCCGGATCGCCGCGCATGTCGAGCTGGCTCTTGCGATTGAGCGGCCGTGTGACCAGCTGCCAGTTCGCCAGATCCCGCGAGTGATGGATCTGCACGCCCGGATACCACTCGAAGGTGGAGGTGGCGATGTAGTAGTCCTCGCCCACGCGCAGGATGGAGGGGTCCGGATTGAAGCCGGGCAGGATGGGATTGGTCAGTTGCGGCATGGGCGTTCGGCTCCTTGGCCCTCCCCCTTGCGGGAGAGGGTGCCCGAAGGGCGGGTGAGGGGTTTCTTCTCCCCCTCGGGGAGAAGGCGGCGCGCGGCGCCGGATGAGGGGGCGGCCGAGGCGAGCTCGGGGGCGCGGCAAGCACCCCCCTCGCCCGTCTCGGGCTGCGCCCGATCCACCCTCTTCCCGATGGGGAGAGGAATGGGCGCCGTGTTTGCTACACGAAGCGGTTGACCAGGTTCTCCAGATATTCCTGCCGGCCCGAACGCGGCTGCGGATTGATGCTGTCCGCCTCCACCTTCGCGGCGATGTCGGCGAGGCTCAATCTGCCGGAGAGGATGTCCTTGCCCAGGCCCTCGTCCCAGCCGGCATAGCGCGCGTCCAGCAGCCGGTCGAACTCGCCGTCCTCGATCAGCGCCGCGGCGCCCTTGAGGCCGCGGGCGAGCGTGTCGAGGCCGCCGATATGGCCGTAGAGCAGGTCGGCCGGATCGAGCGACTGCCGGCGCACCTTGGCGTCGAAGTTGAAGCCGCCCTTGCCCAGCCCGCCCTGCTTGAGGATGTAGTAGAAGGCGAGCGCCATCTCCCCGGCATTGTTGGGGAACTGGTCGGTATCCCAGCCCGATTGCAGGTCGTTGCGGTTGGCGTCGACCGAGCCCAGCATGCCCAGGCAGGAAGCGACGGCCAGCTCGTGCTCGAAGGAATGGCCGGCGAGGAAGGCGTGGCCGACCTCGATATTGCACTTGACCTCCTTTTCGAGCCCGTAGCGCTGGAGGAACCCGTAGACCGTGGCGACGTCGTAGTCGTACTGATGCTTGGAGGGTTCCTGCGGCTTGGGCTCGATCAGGATCTGGCCCTTGAAGCCGATCTTTTTGGCGTGCTCGATGACCAGCGACAGGAACCTGGCCATCTGGTCCTGCTCCTGGCCGAGCCTGGTGTTGAGCAGGGTTTCATAGCCTTCGCGGCCGCCCCAGAGCACATAGTTCTCCCCGCCCAGCTCGTGGGTCAGCTCCAGCACGTTCTTCACCTGGCCGGCGGCATAGGCGAAGACCTCCGGATCGGGATTGGTCGCGGCGCCCGCCATGTAGCGGCGGTTGGTGAACAGGTTGGCCGTGCCCCAGAGCAGCCTTGTGCGGCCGGTCTCCAGCTTGCGGGCGAAGATCTCGCCGATCTGGCGCACATTGCGGTTGCTCTCGGCCAGGGTGGCGCCTTCGGGGGCGATGTCGACGTCGTGGAAGCAGAAGAAGGGGATGTCGAGCAGCTCGAAGAACTCGAAAGCCACTTCCGCCTTCAGCTTCGCGCCTTCCATGCCCTTGTCGTACCAGGGCCGGTCGAAGGTGCGGCCGCCGAAGGGGTCGCCGCCCTCGGCCGCGAAGCTGTGCCAATAGGCGACGGCGGGACGGATATGGTCCTCCATGCGCTTGCCGGCGACGATCTCGTCCTTGTTGTAGTGGCGATAGGCCAGCGGGTTGGTGCTGGCGGGGCCTTCGTACTTGACCTGGGAAAGGCCCTTGAAAAAATCCGTCACTGACGTGCCTCCTCGATGGCGGGATAAAGGGCGCGATAGCGCGCATATTGATCGGAATAGGCGGCCGACAGCGCGGTGTCGGGCGCGATGACGGTCCTGACGGGCGGCAGGGCCATGACGGCGGCGGGCGCCACGCCCTCGGCCGCGCAGAGGCCCAGCCGCGCCGCGCCCAGGGCGCCGCCGAAATCGCCGTCCTCCGGCAGGGCGATCTCCATGTCGAGATTGGTGGCCAGCAGCCTCAGCCAGAGCGCGGATTTCGAGCCGCCGCCCACGGCCAGCAGCCGGTCGATACGGGTGCCGGCATCGGCCAGCACGCGCTGGCAGTCGCGCATGGCGAAGGCGACGCCCTCCATCACCGCCTGGGCCAGCTGCGCCGTGTCGGTGGATTGGGAGAGGCCGACGAAGGCGCCGCGGGCCTCGGCATTGTTGTGCGGGGTGCGCTCGCCGGAGAGATAGGGCAGGAAGATCGTCTCGCCCGGCCCCCTGAACCGCGCCTCGGCCTCGCCCGAGAGCTCGGCCTGCCTGCGGCCGGTGACGCGGGAGAGCCAGTTGAGGCTGTCGGTGGCCGACAGGATGACGCCCATCTGGTGCCAGGTCTCGGGAATGGCGTGGCAGAAGGCGTGCACGGCGCCCTCGGTATTGGGGCTGAAGGTCTCGTTGGAGACGAACAGCACGCCCGAGGTGCCGAGCGAGACGAAGCCCTCGCCCGGGCGGATGGCGCCGATGCCGCAGGCGGCGGCGGCGTTGTCGCCGGCCCCGCCGGCCACCACCACCGCGCCGTCCATGCCCCAGCGCTGCGCCAGCTCGCGCCTGAGCTGGGCCGAGGGGGCCGAGCCTTCCACCAGGCGCGGCATGTGCGCGCGCGTCAGCCCGGTCACCGCCAGCAATGCATCGGACCAGTCCCGTTTGGCCACGTCCAGCCAGAGCGTGCCGGCGGCGTCGGACATGTCCTCGACATGCTCGCCGGTCAGCAGCAGCCGCACATAGGCCTTGGGCAGCAGCACCTTGGCGATCCGGTCGTAGATGGCCGGCTCGTGCTTGCGCACCCAGGCGATCTTGGGCGCGGTGAAGCCCGGCATGGCGATGTTGCCGGCAAGCGTGCGCAGCGCCGGCAGCGCGGCTTCCATCTCGGCGCATTCGGCCGCCGAGCGCCCGTCGTTCCACAGGATGCAGGGGCGCAGCACCCGGTCGTCCCGGTCCAGCAGGGTGGCGCCATGCATGTGGCCCGAAAGGCCGATGCCGCGCACCGCGCCCAGCTCGGCGGCGTGGCTCTGCTTCAGCCTGTCGACGGCCGCGAGCGTCGCCGTCCACCAGTCGGCGGGATTCTGCTCGGACCAGCCGGGCTGCGGCCGCACCGGCTCGACGGCGGGCGCCGAGGCCTCGCCCAGTGCCCGTCCGTGCTCGTCGATCAGCAGCGCCTTGACGCCCGAGGTGCCGATATCGATGCCGAGATAGGTCATGAGGCACGTACCTCATGCTCGACCGCCAAATCCATCGCTGTCCTCCCTCGCCCGCTTCGGAGCAACGCCGCTTGCCGTGATGCGGCGTGATTATCGCAGATTGTCGCGCAGGAAAATCCCAATTTCAATGGGGTCGGTGGCGACCGTGCGCGCGAGGCCCAGCGCCAGGGTCCGCGCCGCGGCGATGGCCTCGCGGATTTCCCCGTCCGGATTCTGGTCCAGCACCACGTCGATGGCCCCGCTGCGCAGCCCGGCCCTGGTGGGCGCGGTGAGCTCGTGGGCGATGACCCGCAGGCCGGCGCTGCGGCCGGACGCATCGAGGGCGGCCACCAGCCCGGCATTGCCGGCGCCGAGATTGTAGAGGCCGGACAGATCGGGATTTTCCCGCAGCAGCGTCTCGACGATCTGGCCGGTCTCGCCGCGCTCGTCATGGCCCTCGACCGGCCCGATCAGCTCGACGCCGGGAAATTCGGCGGCGAGGGCGGCGCGGAAGCCTTCCAGCCGCTCGATATGGTCGCGCAGATGCAGCGAGCCGGCGACGACCGCGACCGTGCCGCCCCCGGGCAGGAACCGGCCCATCAGCGAGGCGGCGGTGCGGCCGGCCGCGACATTGTCGATGCCGATGAAATGGCGCCGGGCCGAGCCGGGCAGGTCGGAGACCAGCGTCATCACGGCGATGCCGCGGCGGTTGGCGGCGTCCACCGCCGCCATCACCTCGGGCTCCTCGCTGGTGACGATGACGGCGCAGTCGCACCGGCGCGGGTCGAGCCGGTCCAGCTCCCGCGCCAGGGCGGCCGCGTCGAGCGCGCGGACGCGCCGCATCTGCAGGTGCATGCGGTCGGCCAGGGCCGGCACGGCGCGCCGCGAGACGGCGTCGGCCAGGCTGTCCATGAATTCGTTGGAGCTGTCGGGAATGAAGAAGAGGACGCTGAGATCGCGGGCCCGGGCCATGAGCGAGGCATTGAGATCGCGCGAGAAGCCGATGCGGGCAATGGCGGCCTCGACCTTCTCGGCCGTCGCCGCCCTGACGCCCGGCCGGCCGTTGAGCACCCGATCCACCGTGGCCAGCGACACGCCCGCGGCCCGCGCCACGTCGTGGACCGTGGCCCGGCGTTTCACACTGTCCTCTGTCACGCGCTCACCCCGGCCGGCTCCCTTCCCGCACACTTGTTGGCGGGCGCGGAAACGTCAAGTGCGGCGTTGCAGGGGCCGGGCAAATAAGGCTACAGCTCCGCGCCATAGACTTGAGGGAACAGACGATGGCAATCGAGGTGACCACCTTCGGGGAATTCGGCGGCAAGCGCGTCGACCAGTTCCGTCTCACCAGCGACACCGGCGTGGTGGTGGACATCATCGGCTACGGCGTGGCCGTGCGGGACTGGAAGGTGCCGGTCGAGGGCGCCCCGCGCACCGTGGTGCTGGGCTTCGACACGCTCGAGGCCTATCTCGCGCACAGCCCGCATTTCGGCGCGCTGGCCGGGCGGGTGGCCAACCGCATCAAGGATGCCTGCTTCGAGCTGGACGGGGTGACCTACCGGCTGGCCGCCAATGCCGGCACGCTGCAGCTGCACGGAGGCGAGGAAGGGCTCGGCCGCCAGGTCTGGTCCGGCCAGGCGGACAATGCCAACAATGCGGTGCGCTTCACCCTGTTCTCGCCCGACGGCGCCATGGGCTATCCCGGCAATGTCAACTTCGCGGCCACCTACCGGCTCGCCGGCAACAGGCTGCGGCTGGAGCTGTCCGCCACCACCGACCGGCCGACCCCGATCAGCCTGGTGCAGCACCAGTATTTCAACCTCGGCACCACCGATACCGTGCTCGACCACACCATCCAGGTCAATTCCAGCGCCTATACCGAGCTGGGCCCGGACCTGGCGCCGACCGGGGCCATCCTGCCCTCGCGCGGCACCGTCTACGATCTGCGCACCCCGCGCACCATGCGCGATGCCGGGGGAGCGCCGGTGGACTACGATATCGGCATGGTGCTGGACACGGGCCGCAAGCTCTCCGATCCCATCGCCACCGTGGTGGCTCCGGAGCGGGAGCTGACGCTGAAGCTGTGGAGCGACCGTCCGGGCGTGCAGGTCTATAACGGGGTCTGGACCGACATTCCCGTGCCGGGCCTCGAAGGCCGCCGCTACGGCAAGCATTCCGGCTTCTGCCTCGAGGACCAGAGCCCGGCCGATGCGGTGCACAATCCGCATTTCCCCAACATCATCCATTCGCCCGAGCGGCCCTACAGCCATTGGTGCGAGTTCGAGATCGCCTGAGCCCGGCCTGCTGACGCGCCCTGTCAGCGGGCGATGGGATGGTCCTCTGCGTTATCCACAGCGGAGAAGCCCCCATGCGCGCCTTCACCATCGCCATTCCCGACGCCGAGCTCGCCGATCTGAGGACGCGGCTGGCGGCCACGCGCTTCGCGCCCACCCTCGAGGATGTCGGCTGGGACTACGGCATCGAGGACGGCTTCCTGCGGAAATTCGTGGCCTATTGGCGCGACCGCTACGACTGGCGCGCCGCCGAGCAGCGCCTGAACGGCTTTGCGCAGTTCATCGACACCGTCGCGGGCGAGACGGTGCATTTCGTCCATGTCCGCGGCCGGGGCGAGACCAATGTGCCGCTGCTGCTCACCAATGGCTGGCCGGCCAATTTCGTGGAGCTGCTGCCGCTGGTGCCGCTCCTGACCACGCCGCGCGACGGGATCGCCTTCGACATCGTCATCCCCTCCCTGCCCGGCTACGGCTTTTCCGGCCAGCCGCGCCAGCCCGGCATGAACCTGACGCGGGTGGCCCCGCTGTGGGCCGAGCTGATGAGCCGGCTGGGCTATGAGAAGTTCCTGGTTTCCGGCTCGGACATGGGCGCCGGCGTGGAGATGGCGCTGGTGCGCGACTTTGCCGACCGGCTGCTGGGCGCGCATTACGTCAACGTCTATTTCGGCTTTCCGCAGCCCGAGGACCCGACGCCGGAGGAAGCGGACTATTTCGCCAGCCTCGAATGGTGGAACTTCGCGGAGGGCGCCTATGCGATGATCCAGGGCACCAAGCCGGCGACCCTGGCCGTGGGCCTCAACGATTCTCCGGCCGGGCTGGCGGCCTGGATCCTCGAGAAATACCGCACCTGGTCGGACAATGACGGGGACGTGGAAAGCGCCTTCCCGCTCGAGACGCTCGCCACCATCGTCTCGATCTTCTGGTTCACCCAGACCATCGGCTCCTCGGTGCGGCTCTACAAGGAGGCCTTCGCCGATACGGAGCTGCCCAAGAAGCCGCCCCGGCACGCGGTGCCGCACGGCATCCTGCTGCCGCCCAGGGACTATCCGGCGCCGCGGGCCTGGGGCGAGCGCAATCTGTGGAACATCGTGCGCTGGACCGAGCTGGAGAAGGGCGGGCATTTCCCGGCGCTGGAGGTGCCCGAGGCCATGGCCGAGGACATCAGGGCCTTCCATGCGCAGATCGGCTGAACCGCGGCAGGCGGGCGTCAACCCATCCTTGCTCTCTTCCGCGCGGAAAACCGGGGCCCAATTTTCCGCGCGATCCTCTAGAATCCGTCAACGGGACGGCGCCGAGCGGAAGGCTGCAGCATGGACAAGACCGAACGCCTGTTTTCCATCATGGATGCGCTCAGGCGGCACCGCCGGCCGGTCACGGCCGCGGCCCTGGCCGAGGAGCAGGGCGTTTCGGTGCGCACGCTCTATCGCGACATCCAGACCCTTATCGGGCTCGGCGCGCCGATCGACGGCGAGGCGGGGGTAGGCTACATGCTCAAGCCCGGCTTCTTCCTGCCCCCGCTGATGTTCACGCCCGAGGAGCTGGAGGCGCTGGTCCTCGGCGCCCGCTGGGTGGAGGCCCAGCCCGATGACGGGCTGGGCGCGGCCGCCCGCAACGCGCTGGCCAAGATCGCCACCGCCTCGCCCGAGGATCTGCGCGACCGCATCGGCGACACCGCGCTCTGGCCGGTCGCCATCTGGGGCAGCCGCCAGCCGATTCCCGTGCTGGGCGACATCCGCCTCGCCATGCGGCAGGAAAAGGCGGTGCGGATCGACTACGAGGACGAGCAGGGCCGCGCCACCAGCCGCACCATCTGGCCGGTGGGCCTGGCCTTCTACGAGGGCAAGCAGACCATCGCCGCCTGGTGCTGCCTGAGGGAGGATTTCCGCAATTTCCGCACCGACCGCATCGTCTGCCTGACCGTCACCGAGGAACGGTTCGGCCGCCGCCGCCGGGTGCTGGAAAAGGAATGGCGCGAGAGCTGGGCCCGCGACCGCCGCAACCAGGAAGGCTGAGCCGGCGGCGCCAAACCTGCCCCGCCCCCTATCCCATCCGCGCATAAAGGCTTTCGGGCCGCACGTTCTCGTCCAGGCGGAAGCGGTGATCGGCCGGCGGGTGGGCGCGCTGGCCGCATTCGAGGCGCGGGCAGATGCGGCAGCCCACCCCGATGGGCACGACCTGCTGCTCGCTGGCGAGGTCGATCCCGTCCGAATAGATCATCTCCCTGGCATGATGGATGGCGCAGCCCAGCCCGATGGAGAGGTAGCGGCGCGGGGCGTTGTAGCGGTAGTCGCCCTTGGTGATGGTGCGAGCGATGCAGAAATAGCGCTGCCCGTCGGGCATCTGGCTCACCTGCACGTTGATCCGCTCCGGCGCGAGAAAGGCCGCATAGACGTTCCAGCGCGGGCAGGCGCCGGAATGGCGCGGGATGTGGATGCCGGAAAGCGAGAAGCGCTTGGAGATGTTGCCGGCGATATCGGTGCGCACCAGATGCAGCGGAATGCCCGACGCCCCCTTGCGCTGCAGCGTGGTCATGCGGTGGCACACCTGCTCGAAGCTGGCGCCGAAGCGGCGGCCCAGCCGCTCGATGTCGTAGCGGCAGTCGCGGCAGGCCTTGAGGAAGGCGGGATAGGGCATGACGAGCGCGGCGGCGAAATAGGCCGAGAGCACGTTGCGCGCCAGGGCGGGCGCGTCGCCCTCGGGCAGGCCCGAGCCGGCGACGATCGCATCGATCTCGGCGGCGGCGGCCATCTGCCCCACCTGCTGGGCGAGGAGGAAATTGGCGGTCTCGGACGGCAGCAGGTCGGACACCAGCAGCTGCCGGCGGGCCGGGTCGAGCTGGCGGGCGATGCCGTGGGGCAGGGAGGCGAGGCGCACCTCCAGCCCGAAGACGTTGAACAGATAGGTGCGGATGCCGCCCTCGAAGCTGTCGCCGGAATTGTCGATATCGGCCCGCACCCGTTCGGCCGCGTCCTCCAGGGACGGGAAATGATTGGCATTCTCCTGCAGGAAGTCGGAAATGGCGTCGGTGGCGAGATGGAAGGGCTCGGTCTCGCCCGCGGACCGGGGCGCCGGAGCCCCGGAGGAGAGCAGCCGGTAGCGGTCGTAGAGCCTGAGCACGGCCCGGGCGGCCGCCGGATTGGCATGGGCCAGATCGCGGATCTCGAGATTGGTCAGGTCGCTGTCGGCGAACAGGTCGTCGCCGAACGCCTCCATCAGGTCGCCGACCAGCCGGCCCTCGTCGCCGTCCACCAGCTCCCCCGGCTCGACGCCGAAATAGCCGGCGATGGAGAACAAGAGCGGCACCGTGACCTTGCGGCGGTTGTGCTCGATGAGGTTGAGGTAGCTGGCCGAGATGCCCAGCGCCTGGGCCAGGTCGGCCTGGTTGAGACGGCGCTGGCGCCTCAGGCGC
>Ga0065721_10051147_pt1 | contig 16082 bp, 14 predicted proteins | sample Mesricmetagenome_FD_59108 | JGI IMG/M metagenome (GOLD analysis project Ga0065721, IMG submission 59108) | Mesophilic microbial community from rice straw/compost enrichment Sample: eDNA_1 v2 (version 2) | ecosystem: Engineered > Solid waste > Grass > Composting > Bioreactor | place: USA: Davis... | reverse complement strand
TGGACCAGGGTCATGGTGAAGGCGGAGTGGCCGAAGAAGGGTGCGAATACGCCGCTGCTGTCATCGTTGGGATTCTGGTCCGGCAGTATGCCGCTGATGCCGTTGTTTTTCAGGTTCTTCAATAGCGCCGCGACACCCTTGGCATTGGTGGGCACCAGCTGGGCGCCGGACTTCTCCCGGCCCTCGCGGATCACCTTTTCCAGCCCCGGCAGCTTGGGAGGTTGGTAAAGGTTCACCACCTCGCCAAGGCTTGCCAAATGTAGACCTAGCACTTCCCAGTTGCCCAGGTGTGGCGCCAGGATCAACAGGCCTTTGCCTTTTTCCAGGGCTTGGCGGGCCAGCGCCTCGCCTTCGATATGGCGGATATAGGACTGCACCGGCTTGTGGCTGCCGTTCAATATGACGCACATCTCCGTGGCCACCTGGCCGGTCTCCCGCAGGCTGTACTTCACCAGTTGCTCCCGGTCGCGCTCGCTCAGGTGGGGCAGGCATAGGCTGAGGTTCTCGCGGGTCACCTTGGTGCTGCGGCTGTTGAGGTAATAGGTCAATTGGCCCAGGGCGCAACCCAGCCGCCGGGCGGCCGGCAGGGGCAGCCGGCCAACCAGGCGCAAAACAAAAACCGCGAGCGTCGATTTCAGTAAAACCATGGGCAACCTGTCTTGATTTGGCAGTGGCGCATTGTGCCAAATGTTGGAGCGTTTCTCAGCGCAAATCCCGGAATACGGGCCTCAATTCCGCGCTTTTCACCATGGCCGAACCCAGGGGCACTGGTTATAATTGCGCCCCTTCGACCATTACTGGCGAGCATATTGCTCCCGCATTCGGGTAACTCCAGCTGTGACTTCCGTTAACTCTCAACCATCGGCCGCGCCGGTGGATGTCAGCACTTTTCAGGGCCTGATTCTGGCTCTGCAACAGTTTTGGGCCGAGCAGGGCTGCGTCATTCTGCAGCCTTTGGATATGGAGGTGGGCGCAGGGACTTTCCATCCCGCCACCTTCCTGCGCGCCATAGGCCCGGAAACCTGGAATACCGCCTATGTGCAGCCCAGCCGCCGCCCCACCGACGGCCGCTTCGGCGAAAACCCCAACCGCTTACAGCACTACTATCAGTTCCAGGTGCTGCTCAAGCCGTCTCCGGACAATATCCAGGAGCTGTATCTGCAATCCCTGCAGCGCCTCGGCGTAGACACCCGCATCCACGACATCCGCTTCGTGGAAGACAACTGGGAGTCTCCGACCCTGGGGGCCTGGGGTCTGGGTTGGGAAGTATGGCTCAATGGTATGGAGGTCACCCAGTTCACCTATTTCCAGCAGGTCGGCGGCCTTGAGTGCTATCCCGTCTCCGGTGAGATCACCTACGGGCTGGAGCGCATCGCCATGTACCTGCAGAACAAGGACTCCATCTACGACCTGGTGTGGACCCGCAGTCCCCAGGGCGATGTGGTGACCTATGGCGATGTGTTCCACCAGAACGAGGTGGAAATGAGCCACTACAACTTCAGCTACGCCAATGTGGAATTTCTCTTCAAGACCTTCGACGAGTGCGAGGCCGCCAGTCAGCGGTTGATCGAGTCAAAGCTGCCCCTGCCGGCCTATGAAATGGTGATGAAAGCCTCCCACGCCTTCAATTTGCTGGACGCCCGCTCCGCCATCTCCGTCACCGAGCGCCAGCGCTACATATTGCGCGTGCGCACCCTGGCCCGCGCGGTGGCTCAGGCCTATTTCGACAAGCGCCTGGAATTGGGCTTCCCGCTGGCGCCACCCGCCCTGCGCGAGGAAGTGATCAACAAAGCCAAGGCTGCCGCGGGGGATAAAGCATGAGTGCGCATATGCATCAGTTTCTGGTGGAGCTGGGCACTGAGGAGCTGCCGCCCAAGTCGCTGCTGACCCTGAGCACGGAATTCCGCAATCACTTGGAAGCCGGCCTGAAAAATCTCGGGGTGGAGTACAGCGCTATCACGCCGTTCGCCTCTCCCCGCCGCCTCGCTCTGCTGGTGGAAGGTCTGCCGGAGAGCACGCCGGTGAAATCCCTGGTCATCTGGGGACCGCCCGCCAATGTCGCCTTCGATGCCAATGGCAAACCCACCAAGGCCGCTGAGGCCTTTGCGGCGAAAAACGGTGTGTCCGTGGCGGATCTCACCAGCGCCAGCGATGGCAAGGTGGAAAAGCTCAAATGCGAAGTCAAAACCGGCGGCGAGTCCCTGACCCAATTATTGCCCGGTTTGGTCGACCATGCCCTCGCGCAATTGCCCATCGCCAAGCGTATGCGCTGGGGCGCCAAGCGCGATGAATTCGTGCGCCCGGTGAAGTGGCTGGTGATGCTGTTCGACGAGCAGATCATCCCCTGCAGCATTCTCGGTGTCGCCGCTGGCAATCAGACCCGCGGCCACCGCTTCCACTGCGATCGCAACCTGACGGTCACCTCTCCCGCCATCTATAAAACGCTGCTGCTGGAAGAGGGCAAGGTTGTAGCCGACTTTGCCGAGCGCCGCGAGATAGTGCGCAACGAGGTCATGAGCGCCGGTCAAAAGCTGGGCGGCAAGGCGGTGATAGACGTGGATTTGCTGGATGAAGTCACCGCCTTGGTGGAGTGGCCCGTGGCATTGGCCGGCGGTTTCGAGGAGCGTTTCCTCGCAGTGCCAGCGGAAGCGCTGATCTCCTCCATGAAGGAGCATCAGAAGTATTTCCACGTGGTGGACAAGAAGGGCGCGCTGCTGCCGCACTTCATCACCGTCGCCAATATCGAAAGCGCCGATCCGGCCCAGGTGATCGCCGGCAACGAGAAAGTGATTCGCCCGCGCCTGTCCGATGCGGCCTTCTTCTTCGAGACCGACAAGAAACAGGCCCTTACCGATCACCGGGAAAAGCTGCGCAATGTGGTGTTCCAGGCGCAACTGGGTTCCGTGTACGACAAGACCGAGCGCGTCTCTGTGCTGGCCGGCTACGTGGCTCGCAAGCTCAACGCCAACTATCGCTGGGCCGAGCGCGCAGGCACCCTGAGCAAGGCCGATCTGGCCACCGCCATGGTGTATGAGTTCGCCGATATGCAGGGTATCGCCGGCTTCTATTACGGCCAGAATGACGGCGAGGAAAAAGAAGTCTACTGGGCGCTCAAGGAGCAGTACCTGCCGAAATTCGCCGGCGACGAGCTGCCGGCGACCACCACCGGCGCCATACTGGCCCTGGCGGATCGCGTGGATACATTGGCCGGCATCTTTGGCTTGGGCCAAGTGCCCACCGGCTCCAAAGATCCCTTCGGCCTGCGCCGCGCCTCTGTGGCAGTACTGCGTATCCTGGTGGAGAAAAAGTACAACCTGGATCTCTACGACCTGCTGGAAGAGGCGGTGGAGCTTTATCCCTCTCTGCCCCAGGGCAAAAAGTGTCTGGATGTGGCCCTGAACTATATGCTCGAGCGCTTCCGCGCCTGGTACGAAGAGCAGAATATCCCGGCAGTGGTCTATCAGGCCGTGGCCGCCAAAGGCATCACCAACCCCCTGGACATAGACAACCGGGTGCAGGCGGTGGCCGCGTTCTACCAGCTGCCGGAGGCCGAAGCCCTGGCGGCGGCCAACAAGCGGGTATCCAATATCCTGGCCAAGCAACCCGCCCTGGATGTGTCGGTCAATCCGGCACTGTTGCAGGAGCCCGCCGAGCAACAGTTGGCCCAACAGGTGGCGGCTCTGAAGCAGCAGGTGGCCCCATTGTTCGCCAATCGCCGATACAAAGAGGCATTGGCCGCCCTGGCCGGGTTGCGTGCCTCCGTCGACCAGTTCTTCGACAAGGTGATGGTGATGGTGGAAGACCCGCAACTGCGCGCCAACCGTCTGGCGCTGCTGTCCGGCCTGCGCGATTTGTTCTGGGAGGTGGCCGATATTTCCCACCTCGCGGTGAGCCAATGAACCCATGGGTAGTGCTGGACAGGGATGGTGTCATCAATCATGAACTGGACGGATGTGTACGCACTGTGGCGGATTGGTCGCCGCTGCCCGGCAGTCTGGAGGCCATAGCCGATCTCACCCGCGCGGGCTTCAAGGTCACAGTCGCCACCAACCAGGCGGGCCTCGCCCGGGGCTGGCTGACGGTGGAGGAACTGGAGCGCATCCATCAGCGCTTGTGCTCCGAGGTGGAGCGCCTGGGCGGCAGGATCCAAGGCATCTTCTACTGCCCCCACGACACCCATGACGGCTGCGACTGCCGCAAGCCGCGCACAGGTCTGCTGGACGCCATAGAGGTTCACCTGGGCGCCGACTTGCAGGGCGCCCATATGGTGGGGGACAGCCTCAAGGACATACAGGCCGCGCGTGCCAAGGGTTGCCAGCCGGTGCTGGTGCGCACCGGCAAAGGCACGCAAACCGAAACCACCACACTCTTGTGGCCCCACTATGGAGAAAACACTCTGATCTTCGACAATCTGGCGGCATTTGCCCAATACCTGATGACGAAAGCCTGATTCATGTTTACGTCCCTGCGTTCGGTCATATTTGCGGTGGGTTATCTGGGGTCGGGGTTTGTCTACGGCATACTCTCACTGTTCATCTTTTATCTGCCGCCCATGGCGCGCCACCGCATTCTCATTTCCTGGTGCTGGCTGATCGTCCTCTGGCTGCGGCTGTCATGCGGTGTACGCTATGAAATCCGCGGACTGGAGCATCTGAAGGCTCCGGGTCCCAAGATCGTGCTCTCCAAACACCAGAGCACCTGGGAAACCCTGGCGCTGCAGTACCTGTGTTTTCCGGCTTCCACCATATTGAAGCGCGAGCTGCTCAAGATTCCGTTTTTCGGCTGGGGTCTGCGCTGCTTGCAGCCCATAGGCATAGATCGGGAAAACCCGCGCGACGCTCTGCGCCAGGTAAAAATCCAGGGTGTGCAGCGCCTGCGCTCCGGCCTGAATCTGCTGCTGTTTCCCGAGGGCACGCGCGTGCCGCCCGGAACCCGCGGCAAATACGCCCGCAGCGGCCCGGAAATTGCGCTGGAATCCGGTGCCAGCATCATTCCCGTGGCCGTCAACGCCGGCTACTGCTGGCCGGCGAAAAGCTTGAAGCGCTATCCCGGATTGGTGACCGTGGTCTTTGGCGAGCCCATAAGTCCGGAAGGGCGCACCAGCCGCGAGCTGATCGTAGAAGTGGAAAACTGGATCGAGAATCAGATGCTGCAGATTGGGGATGGATCGGACCGCGCCCGCCGCGCCACCCAGGCAGCCTAATCACCGGAGAGCCTTATGCAGCAATTCACTCTGGCGAGTTTTGGATGGCGTCTTCTGTTTGCCGCGGCCCTGGTATTTCTCACGTTCAATCCCAGCGGTTACTCCTACTACCACTGGGTGCGGGCTGTGCTGCCGAGCGTCAATCCCTATATAGCCCTGGCGGGTCTGGTGCTCTTGATCGGTTGGGTCATCTACGTGCGCGCCACCCTGCGCTCCCTGGGCAGATTCGGCATTCACCTGGTGGTCGGCGTATGCGCCTGTATCGTCTGGCTGTTCTACTACTGGGGCTGGCTCACCAAGGAAGATAACAATGTACTGCCCTGGATTTTCCTGGTATTCCAATCCTTCCTATTCGCCGTGGGCATGAGCTGGTCTCACATCCACAGACGCCTGACGGGCCAGGTGGATACGGATGATGTGGATTCGCGGCATTAAACGCGGCGGAGATCGCCTATTCCTTCTTGGATTGCTTTTCGTTTTTGATTTGCGCCTGCAGGTTTTGCCAAACAATCTCTATATCCGCCGCAGTTTTTTCTCTGACCATATGTGCGCTGACTTTTTGGGTGACTTTCAGATGCCGGACGAAACGGCGGCAGTTGGCGCACACCATTAAGTGCAGACGGATTTGCCATTTGAGAGGCGTGTTATTGTCCAGATAATCGCTGGCGAGGGTGGCGACCTGTTTGCAGTTCAGCATGAACCCGTCTCCTGATAACGGTCGATCACCTGCATCAGCGTGAGCCGGGCGCGGTGCACAAGCACCCTGACATTGGCGGCACTCACAGAGAGAATCTTACATATGTCTTCAAAGGACTGCTGTTCAATATCCCGCAAAATAAAAGCCGCTTTTTGCGCGGGGGGCAAAAGCTGAAGCGTGCGGTTGATGCAGCGCTGCAATTGTTTTTCTTCCAGAAGTGCCTCGGGTGATTCGGTATGCCAATGGGGTGTCGGTTGTCGCCAGTGACCATCCGCCTTGAAATTGGCGCCGTCGAGATAACTCCCAGGCGTTTCACCATCCAAATGATCCAGCGAAACCTGACGGGATTCCTTGCGCAATCGCGCTTTGGCCTTATTGCTCACTATGATCAACAACCAGGTCTTGAGTGACGAGCGCCGCTCGAAAGTGGCGATATTCTGGTAGGCGGATACCCAGGCATCCTGCACTACATCGTCGGCAAAAGTGTCGCCAACTATGGTGCGTGCAATACTCAGCATAAGCGAATGATAAAGCGCAATGATCTGGCGAAAGGTATGGTCATCACCTTTCACCAATCGTGTGATCAGTTCGCTTTCGTCAGGTGTCATCCGGGGGCTCGTGTTGGGCTTGGGCGAATCGCGCAGGTCCATTGGCGACAGTCGCGCAAGTCTAGCACCCGCCATAATCACTGTGTACGCCGTCAATTTGCCAAGGCTTTGGGATAGGCGGAATTGATGGCGGGAAATTTCCGCTCGAGCACACGGCCGAACCAATAATCCAGGCTGTGATATTTTCCGCCGCCCAATCCCACCAACGCCAGCAGCATAATCAAATAGGTTGCAGCGAATTCGATGCCATTGTTGAGGATGACAAATTTCCCGCTGGCGGTAAGCCACTCGTAGTCGCCATGGGTCTGCAATATCTCACGGGCGCGTTCCAGCTTCGCGGGTGCGGCAAGCACCTGCGCGTTGGCGAATGGGGCTTTGGCATCGGCAATGGCCTGCCAGCCATTGTCCCAATGCACAAACACAATCGCGATGACCATGGTGACCATCAATGGCAGGCTGATTAAGCGTGTAAACAATCCCAATGCTAGAAGTATTGCGCCTATAAGTTCAGCGGCTGTTGCCAATACCGCCATCAACCAGGGAAAAGGCAGGCCCAAGCCCCACTCGGTATCGCCGAACCATTCAACCGTGCTATCGAAAGCATTGAGCTTACTGGTGCCCGCCATCCAGAAAATGGGTGCGAGATAAAGGCGGAAGGCGAGGCTGGCCATACCGGCGCTGGTATGGCTGAGGGTATTGATCAGGTTGTTGTGCAGATGAAAAAGTGAAAATGGGCGTGACATAAAAGCGATCCATGGCTATTGATATGGCCATAGATGCGCGAGCGATAGATTTGTTACAGATAAGCGGATGGCGTGAAAATCTGAGGTCCGCTGGTTTCCAGACGGACCTCAGGTCGCGCACCCTAGTTCTTGAGAAACCCATTCACATCCAGCCAATGCAAAAACGCATCAAACCACTTGTTGCTGGTGCGATTCGGATTGCCCAAACCAAAACCGTGGCCGCCGTTCTGGTAGAGGTGGAATTCCACGGGAACCTTGGCCTGATACCAGGCTTTGATCAGCCCTATATCACCGTTGAACAGGAAGTCGTCGGCCGCTATGGCGAAGAACATGGGCGGGGCATTTTTCGGAACATTTACGGACTCCAGGCTGCCGTAAATGGGTGCGATAAAGGCGAGATCCACTTTTTTCGATTTCAGCGCTGTGGCCATGGTCAGGCGGGCACCGGCGGAAAAGCCCATCATGCCGAGCTTTTTCATATCCACATTCCATTTTTTGGAATTGCGCTTGATCAGCGCATAGGCGGCTTACACGTCTGCGAGTTGATCGGACAGATCGCCGCCTGGACGTTTGGGTGGCTGGCCGGTTTCCTTCGCCAGTTTTGCCGCTTCCTCGAAGCGCCGTTTCATCTGCTCTTCAAAACCTTCCAGTGTGCCGGCGGTGGGCAGGAGGCGGTATTTCAGCACAAATGCGTTGATGCCTTGGGCTGCGAGGGCTTCGGCCACTTCCCAGCCTTCATTGCCCATGGATAGCCACATGAATCCGCCGCCGGGTGCGACGATTACGCTGGCGCCTGTGGCCTTTTTTGGATCTGCGAGAAAAGGCGTCAGGGTCGCCTGGGAAATATTTCTCGCCATGGGATCGCCCCACTGGCGGAACCAGGATTCCGGTTCGGACTGATTGGCGACGCCACCGGTTTTCAGGGGTATGGCATTGGGCTCTTCAGGGGCGTCCATGGGATACATTTTGCCGTCCTGGGCAGACACTGTTGCCGCGTGCAGGCAGAGAGAACCCAAAACCAGCAGCCTGAAAAAAATGCGATACATAAATGGACTCCTAAACAGGGATGATTAAGCGCGAAAAAATATTCATCGCGTCTCGTAATAATATTGTTCGCTGATTTTGTGATAGGCCGCGGCGCTTTCCATGAATTCCCGGTAGGAAGACCAGACCTTGGCGAAGGTCGCGTCCTTCGCCGCCATCTCATCGTAGATTTCGTAACTGAATTTTTTCAGCGCGCTCAGTACTTCTGCGGGAAAAGGCCGCACGTCCACCTTGTGATGCTCCACCAATTCTTTTAGTGCGGTTCTATTGCGCGCGGTGTATTCGTCTTGCATGTCCTGATTGATGGCGCGGGCGGTGATTTCGATCATGGCTTTCAAATCTTCCGACAGGTTGTCGTAGATTTTTTTATTGATCACGAATTCCAGACCGGGACCCGGCTCCTGCCAGCCGGGGTAGTAATAGTATTTGGCGATCTGCTGAAATCCGAATGCGCGGTCGTTGTATGGGCCAACCCACTCGGTTGCGTCTATCACGCCGGATTGCAGTGCGGTGAACAGCTCGCCGCCGGGAATATTCACCGCAGTGCCGCCCGCGCGTGTGAATATCTCTCCCGCATAACCGGGAATGCGCATTTTCAGGCCTTTGAAATCCGCGAGGGATTTGATTTCACGGTTGAACCAGCCTCCCATCTGCACCCCTGTATTGCCGCCGGCAAAGGGCACCAGATTGAAGGGGGCATAAATTTCCCGCCACAACGCCAGACCGCCGCCGTAGTGCAGCCAGCCGTTGAATTCCGTGGCGTTCATGCCGAAGGGCACGGAGGTGAAAAAAGAGGAGGCGGGAATCTTGCCCTTCCAGTAGTAGGCCGCGCCGTGACCCATTTCCACACTGCCCGATGACACGGCGTCGAACACACCCATGGCGGGCACGATTTCATTGGCGCCGTAGACGGTGATCTGGATACGGCCGTTGCTCACGCGGCGCAATTGCTCGGCGAAATTCTCCGGCGCCAGTCCCAGGCCGGGGAATTTCTTCGGCCAGGTGGTCACCATGCGCCAGCGGTAGACGGTGGTGGGAGCCTGGTCGCTGTTGTGTTGTTCGAAGGACGCCCGCGCGGGCGTGCGCACCACCAGGATGGTAAACAAAACGGCACAGAGGAGCAGGGCGGCGATCAATGCTGCGGGCAACCACCAGGGGGTATAGCGGTAGGTCATGGAACAGGGCTCCGGGTATAAAAACAGGCGCCTAAGATACGCGTTCGCCCGGGTGAAAAAAACCGCCTGCCGCGGCTCACACTTAGCACTCCCCAATGTGGCGCATCTGGCATTCATATCTACACTTATCTCAAATCTTTGGGAGCGGTGCCATTTTTATATTAGGAAAAGGAATATAAAGCCTAATCCCTATTAGAATGAGCGCCCTTTTGATCAGTCATTCAATGCTGGAGATGTGCATGAATACTCTTCGACCGGAGCGGTTATTTCAGTTATCGGGCAGATTGCTGATAGCGGCTGTTTTGATACTGATGCAGTTTGCCTGTTCGTCGAATCAGGACCCGGCTGTGGTCTACGACGCCGGCTCAAATCCGAATCCCGCGGGACCCTCCGCACCCAACCAAGACCCCCTGGAACCCCCCAACCCCAATCATCCGGCCAACTGGTTCACCAATGGCAACCTGGAGAGTGGACAGGCGCCTTGGTACGCCCAGGGAGAAGGTGTCTCCATCTCCCTGTCCAGCGAACAAAAGCATGGTGGTGAATACAGTTTGCTGGTGCAGGGGCGCACCACCAGCTGGCATGGGCCTGTGATGCCGGTGCTGAAAACGCTGCCCGCCGGCAGGATGTATGAGGCATCCGTATGGGTGCGGCTGGCGGAGGGCGAGGAGCCGACGGTCATCAGGCTCTCCATGAAGGTGGATATGGGTGAGGACGGCATCCAGTATCCGGATATAGCCCAGGCGGAGGTTGCGGCGGACGGCTGGACGCGGTTGCGAGGCACGTTCACGCACAATCCGGAAGGCGCAGTGCAGGACCTGACGCTCTATGTGCAGTCCGACAGTGACAGCGTGAGTTTTTATGTGGATGACCTGACCCTGGACCCCTTGAGCAATCTCATTACCAACGGCGGGGTGGAAGAGGGCGTGAACCCCTGGCGCTCCCAGGGGCCGGTCATGATCAGCCAATCCTCCGATCAGAAGCACGGCGGCAACTACAGCCTGCTGATAACCGGGCGCTCGGGCACCTGGCACGCGCCGGTCATGGATCTGCCGCAGCTGGCCGCCGGGCGCTCCTATCAGGCGTCTATCTGGGTGCGTCTGGTGGCCGGCAGCCCGTCGAGCCAGCTGAAGCTCACCCTGAAGCGACTGGAGGCCGGCAAGGACGAAAGTGAGGCCGAATATCTGCCCCTGGGGGAGAGTTCGGTGACCGCCGATGCCTGGGTGCAGCTGTCCGGGGTATTCACCCATGTGGCCGAGGGCGTCGCGCTCGATCAGCTTTACCTCTATGTGGAATCCGATGAGGCGGGGGCCAACAGCAACTTCTATGTGGATGACCTGGAGCTGGCCCTGGCTGCGCAGAATCTGGTGGTCAATGGCGATGTGGAGTCCAGCTTGTCCGGCTGGGGACCCTTTGGCCCGGACGTGGTGCTGCAGCACTACTCGGAAGATGCCTATCAGGGCAGTCACAGCGTGCACGTCTCCAATCGCAATGCGGAATGGCAGGGTGCCGCCTTCAGTGTGGCGCCGCCCCAGGCCGGCGATCTCTATCAATTCTCCTGCTGGGTCAAGATGGCGCCGGCCAATGATGAAGCCACAGTGATCATGACGATCAAGTTGAGCGACAGCGTGTATATCGAGGTGAATCGCCAGCCGGTGACCGCGGCGGATTGGGTGCAATTGAGCGGCCCCTATCTGCATGATCCGGACGGTACGGAAACCGAATTCACGCCTTACATCCAGGCCTCGGTAGCAACCGCCGAGTATCTGATCGACAGCTGCAGCGTCACCCCGCTGTGATCCGCCGCGAACCGAATTAAGGAGATTCAGCATGAACCTACGCATTTCCCCCGTATTCGCGCGTGCGCCGCTCTATCTGGCACTTTGTTCGGCGGCGGCGATACCCGCAACTTCACTGGCCCAGGAAGCCGAGCAGGAGCTGCAAACCGAGGGCGTCATTCTCAGCGAGATAGTGGTCTCCGGTCTGCGCCAATCCCTCGAGGATGCCGCCAACTTCAAACGCGAATCCGTCCACTTCACCGACGCGGTGTTCTCCGAAGACGTGGGCAAATTCCCCGATCTGAACATAGCCGAAGCCATCAACCGGGTGCCGGGCATACAGTTGACCCGGGAGGTCGACGGCTCCGGTGTCAACGTGGCCATTCGCGGACTGAACACCAACTTCACCCGCGTGACGCTGAACGGCTCGCCCATAGCCGTGGCCTCCAGCGGCAAGACCGACGCCATCAACAGCAACCGCGAATTGGATCTGGACGTCTTCCCCACGGAGTTCTTCCGCCGCCTGGATGTGAGCAAAACCACCACCGCCAGCATGCTGGAGGGCGGGCTTTCCGGCACGGTCAACATGCGCAGCCTGCGGCCCATGGACAATGTCGCCAACTATGTCAGCTATCAGTTGCAGGGCAGTTATGGGGAGTTGTCGGAAGAGATAAGCCCGCGCGCCTCCCTGATCGGCTCCTGGAAAAACCGCGACCGGTCGTTCGGCCTGCTCGCCGGTGTGGCGACGGTCAACAATAAGGTGGTCACCCGGGGTTACGAGACCGAGGGTTGGACCAACGCCAACCTCACCTACGACCAATGCGGCATGAGCGCTCCCGGGGTTCTGCCGGGCCTGCCGGCGGCGGGTTGCGCCGGCAATGCCGGCGGCGGCAACCAGTATGTGATCGGCTACCCCATAGCGGTGGACCCGGCGACGGATCTGCCCACCAGCGGCGCCACCGGCTACCACGTGGTGCCCAACAATACGCAGATCACCGGCAGTTCCGGCACAGTCTACGGTCCGGGTACACGCATCGACCGCGACTTCCTGCTGGATGTGAACCCCGGTCTGACGATCGAGCAGATAGGGGAGGGGCTGATACCCAGACTGGGCCGGTCCCACTACAGCGAAGGGGACCGGGACCGCATTGCCGGCATCCTTTCCCTGGAGTGGATTCCCAACGAATACGGCAATTACTACCTGGACGTGCTCTACGCCAAAGCCGACCGCGAATACGACCGGTTGAGCATGACCATGATCGGCCGTAACTCGCAGCTGATTCCGGCCAATATGCGGGTGGACGGCAACAATGTGGTCACCCAGGCGGATTTCTACAACGCGCGTTTCGAACTGGAAGCCCGCCCTTACTCCGAGAGTCTGGATTTTTACAGCATCAATCCGGGGGCGAGATTTTTTATCGGCGATTCTCTGGTGATCGACACCCAGATCACCGCCACCAAAAGCCAGTGGTCGCGCGAAAGTCCGTCCCTGGCCATGGCCACCAATGACAACGCCGGCATCGCCGTGCATTTTCGCAATGATGGCGGCGAGTTTCCGCGGGTATTCACCAATATCAATTTGAATGATCCGGACCAGATCGCCGGCTGGCATATCGAAAGAGCGTTTGTGCAGAACGAGGAGCGCGAAACCGAAACCCTGGGCGCGCGCCTGGATTTCACCATTGGTGAGGACACGCAAAATATCAAAGTGGGCTTCGCTTACGACTCGCTGGAGCGCAGCATCACCGGTCTCGACAATCCGTTCTGGGAGCAGCATGTCATCAACCAGATTCCCGCCGGCAGTATCCCCGATTATCTGCTCCCCGGGCCGGACGGCTTCGTCACCATGGATTTCGAGCGGTTTTTTGCCGCGACGGATTATCGGCAATACGCCGCTGCCGCGCGCGTCAACACCACATCCAACACAGGTGCGCCCACCGGCTCCATAGAGGAGGCCACATTGGCGGCCTATCTCGAAGGCAATCTGCAATATGTCGTAGGCGGACGCAATCTGCGTCTGAATGGCGGCCTGCGTTTCGTCAGCACCGAGCAGACGGTGGTGGGTGTGCAGCGGCAGGGAGACGAATTTTTCTTCAACGAGGAGAAAGACGATTACAGCAAAGTGCTGCCGACATTTAACCTGGCTTACGAACTGACGGACGATCTGCAATTGCGCAGCGCGCTTTCGCGCACCATGACGCGCGCAAATCCCACCCATATGCTGCCGGGATTTATTTTTGTGGATCCCTCGGCGCAATACGCCAGCGAGGGCAACCCCAATCTGGATCCTTATACGTCGGATAATTTTGACCTGGGTCTGGAATGGTATTTCGATGACGAGGGTTACGCTTCGGCCACCTATTTCCGCAAGCGCATCCAGGGATTTACCTCGATGGGCATTACCGAGGTCACGGTAAATGATCTATTGAACCGCATGGGCATCAGCTATATCTACCTGTCGCCGTCCCAGCGCGACGCCATAGATCAGCGCGGCGGTCCCTCCATGGCGACAGTGAATGTGGGGAAACAGTACAACAATGACGCCAAGCTGGATTTGCAGGGCGTGGAATTGTTGTGGGTGCAGCCGCTGCCCGGACTGCTGCAGGGCTTCGGCTATTCCATTGCCGCGACCCATGTGGAGCAGAAGGCCGATGGTTCCGGCGCGCCGGCATTCGCGACGGAAGTGTCGAAAAATACCGCCAATATCACCACCTATTACGAAAATGATTCGCTGACCCTGCGCCTGTCCTACGTTTGGTATGACAAGCAAATCGGGTCCGAGCGCGGTCAGGACAATATCGCCACCGCCCAGCGTTTTATCGACGCACGCGGCCAGTGGGATTTTTCCGCGAGCTATGATCTGGGCAAATCTCCCAACGCGCCCAAGATCACGTTCAACCTGATCAATTTCGGCAGCGATCCGCAGCGCGAGGTGTTCAGCCACAGCAACGCCGCCTACCGTTTCTATGATCCGGGTTATACGGCGATTCTGGGTTTCAGAGGCGTGTTGTACTGATTATCGAAAGTGGGATTTTTTTGATCGCGGATGCGCACCGCCATCTTTTCGGATGGCGGTGCTGCGCAATGCGCCGGGAGGCGCGCGCAATCAAAACAGGAAAATGTCAGAAACTGTAGGAGAAGTTCAAACCTGTTACGTGTTCTATATCGCCGCTGAAAAAATGCTTGTAGCGCACGCTCAGCAGAAATGAACTTGCCAGCCGCACACCCGCGCCCAGCACGCCGTACGCCCCGCCTTCTATATCTATGTCTTCCTCGTAGCAGTTGGAGCAGTTGCTGATGCTGCGCTCGGACGCCAGCATCAGCGCCAAGCCGCCGCGGGCGGTGATATAGACGCGGCCTTCGGAGCTGAAAAACTGCTTGTATCCCACCTCCGCATATACCGGAACACCCTGGGCGTCCGAGCGTGAGCGCCGCTCGTCACCCCAGCTGTCCTCGGTCCATTGAGTGAAGGAGGCGTAGTCGTCGTAGTCGTAATAGGCCAGACCGAAGGAGGTGGAAAAAAAGCGGCTGAAAATGTATTCGCCTTCCACATAAACGGAGACGGCGGTGTCATCGATCATTTCCTTGGAGGCCTGTTGCCTGTCCAGAACCACCTGTTCCACACCGCCGCCGACAATCCAGCTGCCGGTGGGATCGAAACGGGTTTGGGCGGTGGCGGCCGAAGCCATGAAAAGCGAAGCAATGCCGCAGAGGGAGAGGGATTTGATCGATGGCATAAATGAGTCCTGAGTGAAGTGTGCAGATCCAGGCCAGCGAGGTGGCGCGGCGCAGATTAGCACAGGATATCGGCGCCCCGCCGCTGCTATTTGGTTATTAAACAGGTTCCAGCTTGGCGTACTGCACCACCAGCCATTTGATGCCTTCGCGGCCGAAATTGACCTGCACGCGGCAGGAGGGCCCGCGCCCTTCAAACTGCAGAACCGTGCCCTCGCCGAACATGGGGTGCTTCACCTCCTGTCCCAGGCGGAAGGGCAGCTCCGGATTGCTCTGGGCGCTGGGCGGCGGGTAAAAGGCGCCGGGGCGCACTATGGTGGATTTCAGCCGCACTTCCTGGATCAGGTGGGGCGGTATCTCGCGCACAAACCGCGATATGGCGTTGAAGCTCTCGTTGCCGTACAACCGGCGGCTCTCGGCATAGGTGATGATCAGTTTGCTCATGGCGCGGGTGATGCCCACGTAACACAGGCGCCGCTCCTCCTCCAACCCCTCGCTGCTGTCGGAGGACATGCGGTGGGGAAACAGGTTTTCCTCCATGCCCACCAGAAACACCACGGGAAATTCCAAGCCCTTGGCGCTGTGCAGGGTCATCATCTGCACCGCGTCCTGATACTCCTCGGCCTGGGCGTCGCCCGCATCCAGGGCGGCGTTGTCGAGAAACTCCGCCAGGGGAGTGCGCTCGTCGTCCGAGCCCTCGAAGCCGCGGCAGGCGTTGACCAGCTCCTGCAGGTTTTCCACGCGCGCTTCGCCGCGCTCGCCCTTTTCGTTCTTGTGGAATTCCAGCAGACCGCTGGCCTGGATCACCTTGTCCACCTGTTGATCCAGGGGCAGGCCGGCGATGGCTTCCTCCAGCCTGTCCAGCAGATTGAGAAAGCTCTGCACCAGATTGGCGGCGCGGGCGGTGAGCGCCTGGTTGAGAATCAGCAGCTGGGCGGCGCGGAACAGGCTGCACCCCTGGTCGCGGGCGGTGGCGCGCAGTGCGTCCACCGTCTTGTTGCCTATGCCCCGGGTGGGGGTGTTGATCACCCGCTCGAAGGCGGTGTCGTCGTGGCGGTTGAGCAGCAGGCGCAGATAGGCCAGGGCGTTCTTGATCTCC
>Ga0065721_10005131_pt1 | contig 16082 bp, 11 predicted proteins | sample Mesricmetagenome_FD_59108 | JGI IMG/M metagenome (GOLD analysis project Ga0065721, IMG submission 59108) | Mesophilic microbial community from rice straw/compost enrichment Sample: eDNA_1 v2 (version 2) | ecosystem: Engineered > Solid waste > Grass > Composting > Bioreactor | place: USA: Davis... | reverse complement strand
GCCAGCAGCGGAACGATGTCGGAAAGCTCGGAGATGTCCTGCCAGGTAAGATGGATGCCGGCTGCACGCGCCATGGCGACGAGATGGAGCGTATGATTGGTGGAGCCGCCCGTGGCGTGCAGGCCGACGACGCCATTGACGATNGAGCGCTCGTCGATCATCTCNCCNGCCGGNGTGAATTCGTTNCCGAGCGCCGTGATCGCCAGCGCCCGCTTGGCGGCCTCCTTCGTCAGTGCCTCCCGCAGCGGAGTGCCGGGATTGATGAAGGAGGCGCCCGGCATGTGGAAGCCCATGATCTCCATCAGCATCTGGTTGGAGTTGGCGGTGCCGTAGAAGGTACAGGTGCCGGGGCCGTGATAGGATTTCGACTCCGCTTCCAACAGTTCCGCGCGTCCGACCTTGCCCTCGGCATAGAGCTGGCGGATGCGCGACTTCTCGTCGTTCGGAAGTCCCGAGGTCATCGGGCCTGCCGGAATGAACACGGCCGGCAGGTGGCCGAAGGCCAGGGCTGCGATCACCAGGCCCGGGACGATCTTGTCGCAGATGCCGAGAAAGACGGCGGCGTCGAACATGTTGTGGGAGAGACCGATGCCTGCCGCCATGGCGATGGCGTCGCGGGAGAACAGCGAAAGCTCCATTCCCGGCTGGCCCTGGGTNACGCCNTCGCACATGGCNGGCACGCCGCCCGCCACCTGCGCNACGCCTCCGGCTTCCTTTGCGGCCTCNCGGATGATCGCCGGAAACGTTTCATAGGGCTGGTGCGCCGAGAGCATGTCGTTATAGGCGGTGACGATGCCGAGATTGGGCACCACGTTCCCCGCGAGATCCGCCTTGTCGGAGGGGGAACAGGCGGCAAAGCCGTGCGCGAGGTTGCCGCAGGAGAGCACGGCGCGATGGGGTCCGCGGGAAATCGCACTACGCACGCGATCGAGATAGGCTTCGCGGCGGGGCTTGGAGCGTTCGACGATACGGGCTGTGATCGCTTCTATCTGTGAGTGAGCAGCCATGGCCATGTCCTCGGGTTTCGGGAGCAGGCCGGCTGGGAGCGGCGGATGCCGCCGGAATGCTCCGGGTGATAGTGTCGTCTGCGGCGTCAGGGCGCCCAGTAGATGTCCACCGGCGACGAGGCACGATGAAGAACGGCGCGGATCGGCATCTCGGTCTCGTCGGTGCCCTTCTGTGCCCTCGTCAGGACGTCCTTCTTCTCCTGCCCTTCGATATGCAGAACGAGAAGGCCGGCATCCGTGAGACTGGAGAAGGAGAAGGTAAGCCGCGGCTCCTCGGCGCCCTGCGCCTCCATGCTAAGCACGCGCCGCGGCCCGGCGGCGTCGAGCGCTTCTTGAAGGTTGTTGCCATGCGGGAAGAACGAGGCGGTGTGCCCGTCGCCCCCCATGCCGAGGATGACGACGTCGAACGGCGGGACGATCGCAGCCGTCGCCTCGGTCGCCTTGCCGGCGGCTTCCTCGACGCTGGGGCAGTCGTGGTAGAGGGGAATGAAGTGTGCGGCCGACGCCTTCTCCTGCAACAGGTTCTCTCGCACGAGCAGATGGTTCGAGCGGGGGTGGTCCATGGGTACGAAGCGCTCGTCGACCAGCGTCACCGTGACCTTCGCCCATTCGATGTCGCGTCCGCAGAGCGCCCGGAAGAATTTCTTGGGGGTCGAGCCGCCCGATACGACAAGGCTGGCTGTCCCCTTCGTCTCCAGCGCCGCGGCGAGGCGATGGGCGACCTGATCGGCAAGCTTTTCTGCCAATACGGTGCCGTCGGCGAATTCGTGGACGTTCGGTTCCATGGATCAGCCTTCATGCCACGTGCGGCCGTCGCGCTCGATGAGCGCGATCGCCTGACTGGGACCCCACGTCCCTGCCGTGTAGCCTTGAACCGCCTGCCCGGTCGATTCCCAGCCCTTGAGGATGGGATCCACCCATTGCCAGGCCGCCTCGACCTCGTCGCGGCGCATGAACAGCGTCTGGTTCGAACGGATCGTGTCCATCAGCAGGCGCTCGTAGGCGTCGGGATTGCGGACCGCAAAGGCCTCCGCGAAGCTCATGTCGAGCGAGACGCAGCGCATGCGCATGCCGCCCGGCCCCGGATCCTTGATCATCAGCGATTGCTTGACGCCCTCGTCCGGCTGCAGGCGGATGATCAGCTGATTGGCAGAGATGCGTCCTGCCGCCTGATCGAAGATGTTATGGGGGATCGGCTTGAAGGTGATGACGATCTCCGAGACCCGCGTCGCCAGCCGCTTGCCGGTACGGATGTAGAAAGGCACGCCCGCCCATCGCCAGTTGCCGATCTCGGCCTTGATGGCGACGAAGGTTTCGGTATTGGAAACGCCGCCCTCCAGTTCGTCGAGATATCCTTTGACAGGTCCGCCCGCCGAGGCGCCCGCCCGATACTGCCCTCGCACCGTCAGGTGCTCGACATTCGCCTCGGTGATCGGCTTCAGGGCCCGCAGCACCTTGAGCTTCTCGTCGCGCACGGCTTCGGCACTGAGAGAGGAGGGGACTTCCATGGCGACGAGGCAGAGCAGTTGCAGGATATGGTTCTGCACCATGTCACGCAGAGCGCCGGCGGTATCGTAGTAACCGGCGCGGCCCTCCAGGCCGACGGATTCGGCGACCGTGATCTGCACGTGGTCGATATGCTGCGCGTTCCAGAGNGGCTCGTAAAGGGCATTGGCGAAGCGCANCGCCATCAGGTTCTGCACCGTCTCCTTGCCGAGATANTGGTCGATGCGGAAGATCTGTTCTTCGTGGAAAACCCGGCCGATGGTGTCGTTGAGTTCGAGGGCGGAGGCAAGGTCGCGACCGATCGGNTTCTCGACGACGATCCGGGTCTGCTCGGTGATCAGATNGTGTTCGCGGATCTTCTCCGAGATCGCTCCGAAGATCGAGGGGGCNACGGCGAGATAGAAGACGCGAACGCCATCCCTGCCNTCTTCGAGATGGGTCTTGAGCTTGTCCCATCCGAGGTCGGACTTCGCATCGACGGGNACATAGAACAGTCGCTCGCAGAATTTCTCGACCTCGGCGTCGTTGTATTCGCCTGCCTTGAGGTGCTTGCGCAGTGCNTCNCGGGCGAAGGTCCTGTACTCCTCGTCGGACAAGGGGCTGCGGGACGCGCCGATGATGCGCGTCGGTTCCAGGAACTGGCCCTCTATCTGCCGATGATAAAGCGCCGGCAGCAGCTTCCGCTCCGCGAGGTCGCCCGAGCCGCCGAACACGACGCAATCAAAGGGATCGACCGGAATGATCTGGCTGCTCATGATATCGTCTTTCGTCTCGTCGAACTGGAACGCTTCCTAATCTAATCGATTTAAAAATTCCAGTCCCGNCGCGTATTTTTTGCCNTGNCGCTACANTCGGTCGCGGAGGGCGAACCATGTGAGCGCGAGGAACAGCAAGGGCGTGCGCAGGTACGGACCGCCGGGGAAGCTCGGCACATCCAGCGCCTCGAGATCATCCAGCGCACTGGCCTGTCCTGCCACCCTGTCGGCATAGAGCTTGCCGCAGAAATTCGACAACATGACGCCATGGCCGGAATAGCCGCCGATCGAGGTGACNCCCGGCATGANTTCCCGGACGAAGGGCTGCCGGGGCAGGGTGATCCCCACATAGCCNCCCCAGGCATGAGTGATGCGGACATCCTTNAGGCCCGGATAGGTCTCGACGATCTGCTTGCGGATGAAGTTCGCCGTGTCNTCCGGGTTCTTCGACGAATAGACTTCCCGGCCGCCGAAGAGCAGCCGGTTGTCGCGCGATTTGCGGAAATACCGGACCACGAAGCGGGAATCGGCCACCGCCTCGCCCCCCGGCAGCACGCTCGGGTGTTCGTCCAGCGGCTCCGTGGCCGCGATGAAGGACCCGATCGGCATGATGTGGCCTGCCGTGACCGGCTCAAGCTTTCCGATGTAGCCGTTGGTCGCCAGGAGAACCCTGTCGGCCGTCACCGTGCCCTGCGCCGTCTGAAGCACGGCCTTGCCCCCCGAGCGGGAAATCCCCGTGACCCTCGTCATCTCGCGGATGTCGGCACCGGCGGCCCGTGCTGCGCGGGCAAGGCCGACGAGGAGTTTCAGCGGGTGAATGTGTCCCGTGCCCGTGTCGCGCACGCCGCAGTAATAGTGGNNGCTTCCCAGNCGCTCNGCCGTCTCCGCCCGNTCCATGAACGAGAGATGAGGGTAGCCGTAGCGTTCCGCAGCGATTTCCGCGTTGGCGCGGTACTCCTTCTCGTGCCCAGGCTTGTGCGCGACGTTCATCTGTCCGGGCATGTAATCGATCTCGATCTTCTGGTNCNAAGCGAAATCGAGCAGATACTGNTTTGCCTGTTCNGCCATGTCGAACAGCGCCCTGGACCGCTCGAAGCCGAGCTTGTGCTCCAGTTCCTCGGGCCACCACCGCTGTCCGGTTCCCATCTGCCCGCCGTTGCGGCCGGAAGCGCCGTCACCGACGCGGCAGGCCTCCAGCAGGAGGACGGATACGCCGCGTCTTGCGAGGTTGAAGGCTGCCTGCAGACCCGTGAAGCCGCCGCCGACGATGGCGACGTCAACGGCCCTGGAGCCGTCAAGGGCAGGGTAGGTCGGGCGTTCGCCGACTGTGGACTGATACCACGAGATGCCCGGAGCGATCGGACTCTGCCATTCGTTCATGGCATGGCCTCACACGTTGAGAAGCAGGAACTCCCGCTCCCATGGGCTGATGACCTGCATGAACGTTTCGAATTCGCCACGCTTCACGCCGGCATAGAGGTCGATGAAGTCCTGCCCCAGCACATCTGCAAGCGCGGGCTCGGATTCCAGTGCCGAAACGGCCTCCAGCAGACCCCGCGGCAGATCGATCGAGCCTTCGTTGGCGCTGTGCTCCGTCGGCGGGCCCGGCTCCACCGCGTTCATGATCCCCAGCAGGCCGCAGCCGAGCGAGGCCGCGAGCGCCAGATAGGGATTGGCGTCGGAGCTGGGCAGGCGGTTTTCCACCCGCCGCGCGGCGGCGTCCGAGACCGGGACCCGGAAGGCCGTGGTGCGGTTGTCGTATCCCCACGCATTGTTCACGGGCGCCGCCATGTCCGGTGTCAGGCGCCGGTAGGAGTTCACATAGGGAGCCATCATGACCAGCGCCTTGGGCACGTAGGTCTGCATGCCGCCGATGAAATGGAAGAACTCCTTCGACGGGGAACCGTCCTCGTCGGAGAACACGTTCCGTCCTGTCTCGATGTCGACGACCGATTGATGGATATGCATCGCCGAGCCGGCCTGGCCCTGCATCGGCTTTGCCATGAACGTCGCGTAGATGCCGTGCTTCAGCGCCGCCTCGCGGATCGTACGCTTGAACAGGAAGACCTGGTCGGCAAGTTCGATCGGATCACCGTGCCGCAGGTTGATTTCGAGCTGGGCAGGCCCTTCCTCGTGGATCAGCGTGTCGATCTCCAGGCCCTGCTTCTCGGAGAAATGGTAGATGTCGTCGATCAGCTCGTCGAACTCGTTGATGCCGGCGATCGAGTACCCCTGGCCGCCGAGGATCGCCCGGCCGGAGCGGCCCTTCGGCGGATGCAGCGGATAGTCCGGGTCGTCGTTCTTGGCGACCAGGTAGAACTCGATCTCCGGCGCGACGACCGGTTTCCANCCGCGCTCCAGGTANAGATTGACGATGTTCTTCAGCACCGCTCGCGGCGTATAGGGCACGTTCTCTCCGCCGATGCCGACGACGTCNCAGATGACCTGTGCCGTCGGATCCGTCTCCCACGGCACGACGGACAGTGTCGAGAGATCGGGGACCAGCTTCAGGTCGCTGTCGCGCGGCTCATAGCGGAAGCTGGCCGTCTCGTCCGGATATTCCCCCGAGATCGTATGCCGGTAGAGAGCCGAAGGCAAAGCCAGCGACGTGTTCGATGTGAACTTCGACGACGGCATCATCTTGCCGCGCGGCACCCCCGCCAGGTCCGGCGTGATGCATTCGACGTCCTCGATGCCGCGCGCCCGAAGCCAGGCGATCGCCTCCCGCCAGTCCGCGACGCCTCGCAGGGAGGTGAGGGCCGGCGGCGTCGGCTGTCCGCCGGTCGATTTGAGCACGGGCCCTGCAACTGGGGAGGCAGGAGACGGTTTCTTGCGCGACATGAGGCACCGTAATGCGTTGATGGGAATGCCATCATAGTCAGAGATCTCCAATTGGCGAGGGGGCGCATTGACTTTGTCCGGCGGATCGAAAACACGGGAGAACCGCAGGAAGGGAGTTTCAGTTGGTCCGCAAATTCGACGCCGTCATTCTTGGAGCCGGGGCAGCGGGAATGATGTGTGCTATCCGTGCGGGGCAGCGCGGGAAACGCGTGCTGGTGCTCGATCACGCCAGGGCGCCGGGCGAGAAGATCCGGATTTCCGGCGGCGGCCGCTGCAATTTCACCAATATCCATACGACGGGGACGAGTTACATATCGGCCAACCCGCACTTCGCGAAATCGGCGCTGGCGCGCTACACCCCCAACGATTTCGTTCAGCTGGTGGAACGCCACGGCGTCCCCTGGCACGAGAAGACGCTGGGCCAGCTTTTCTGCGATAACAGCGCCAAGGACATCGTCAACCTGCTCCTCGCCGAGATGCGTGACGCGAACGGACAGCTGGAGCTCCAGCAGGAGGTCCTGTCGGTGGAGAAGGCGCCGGGCGGATACCGTGTCGCGACATCGGGCGGATTGGTCGAGGCGTCGGCTCTGGTCGTGGCAACGGGCGGCAAGTCGATACCCAAGATGGGAGCGACAGGCTTTGCCTACCGGATTGCCGAGCAGTTCGGGCTGAACGTTGTCGAGACGCGTCCCGGCCTTGTGCCGCTGACGCTCGATGCGCAACTGCTCGAACGCCTGGCGCCGCTCTCGGGGATTTCCGTTCCCGCAGAGGTTCGCCACGGCCGAACGGCATTCCGCGAAGCCCTTCTCTTCACCCATCGCGGGTTGAGCGGTCCTGCCATCCTGCAGATCTCGTCCTACTGGCGGGAGGGAGACGAGATCCTGCTGAGGATCGCGCCGGACCGGAACCTGTTCGAGGAGCTGAAGTCGGCGCGCAAGATCAACGGCAGACAGGCGCCTCAGACCGTTCTGGCGGAGATCCTTCCCCGGCGCCTGGCCCAGCATATCCTCGAAAAGGCAGGCCCTGCCGCGACGGTGCAGATGGCCGAGTGTCCGGACCGGGTACTGGAGGCTATCGCATCCGCGGCCCAGAGCTGGCGCATGAAACCGGCGGGGTCCGAGGGTTATCGGACGGCGGAGGTGACGCTGGGCGGTGTCGATACCAAGGACCTGGATTCCCGGACCATGGCCGCGAAGGCCGTTCCCGGCCTCTACTTCATCGGCGAGTGTGTCGATGTCACGGGGTGGCTCGGAGGCTACAATTTCCAGTGGGCCTGGGCCTCGGGGCATGTTTGTGGGGATGCGTTGTAGGGGCGTGAAATTCAGCTGTTGTTAATACACGTCGGCGATCCTGCCTTGATGCCGGCCAAATCCAGGGCTACCGCAGAACATGCGCGCCGCTTGCCGGCACGCCGCCAGTGACAACGCTTTGGGGTTCAGAAGATGCAGAAAACCCGTCGTGCCCGTGCCGTCGCCATCACCAAGGCTGAGGATGCCGCAAAGGTGATGCGTCTGAGTTTGCTGGTCATTTGCGCTGGTGCCGTCTCTGCTCTCCTGGCCCTGCCGGCGGTTTTCTGATCCCTTGAACTTTGCCTGTCCACTGTAGTGAAAACCGGCAAGGCGGAGATCCTTCTCGCACAGGCTGCGCTGGAGCTCATTCAGTAAAATTTTACGTATATCGAGAACGATGCGTCAGTTGAAACCACGGGGGCGCTGTCCATGTCTCGATTCCTCCCAACATCCGTCGTCAGCCGCATTCTGATACTCTGTCTCTTCCTGATCCTGCTCACCGTCTCTGCGGTGGGCGGTCTGGCGTATAACCACGTTCGCGGCGACATCATGCAGACGGCTTTGACCGACGCGCAGAAGGCGGTCAGGGTGATGGGGCTGCTCTACGAACTGGAAGCGCCCGGTGCCAGCGTCTCCTTGACCGAAGGCACGGTGACCGGCATCAGGGCAGTTGAGGCGGATCTTCGGGATCACGGCCTGGTCGACCGGACGGCGGCCTCGATCGGCGGGGTGGCGACGGTCTTCGAGAAGCAGGGCGCCGAGTTCGTCCGCATCTCGACGAATGTGAAGAAGGAAAACGGAGAGCGGGCAACGGGAACGAAGCTCGCTTCCGATCATCCGGCCCAATCGGTCCTGGCGCGCGGCGAAGCCTATTATGGCCCCGCGCTCCTCTTCGGACAGGATTTCATGACCGGCTACTTCCCGACCAAGGATGCGGCAGGCACGGTCAACGGCATCCTGTTCATCGGCATCCCGATGACCGTCTATTTCGACCATATCGCCGACTCCGGCCACGTCATCATCGGCAGTTCGCTCGCGGCCCTGCTTCTGGTCGGCGTGATCGGCTTCCGGGCGATCAAGGCGCAGATCCGGCCGCTCGGCATACTGACGGGCACGGTCCGGGCGATCGCCAACGGGGAGGATACCGACGACATTCCATACCGCGACAGGGCGAACGAATTCGGCAACATCGCGCGTGCCTTGGAGGGCTTCCGCGACAACGCGCGGGAGAAGCTGGTCATCGAGAGCCGCAGCGCCGAGGAGCGTGCCCAGGCGGAGGCCGAGCGGCGCCGCAACGACGCGGAGAAGCAGCAGACGGATGCGCAGATCGATTTTGCCGTCTCGGAACTGGGTGGCGCCCTTTCCCGGCTGGCACAGGGTGACCTGTCGATCACGATCGAGACGACCTTCGCCGGCCGGCTCGAGCAGCTTCGCGCCGACTTCAACGGTTCCGTCATCCGCCTGCGGGACACCCTCTCGGATATCCGTCAGAGCACTCTCGCCATCCAGCGCAGCAGCGCCGATCTGAGCGACGCGTCGGCCGATCTGTCCAAGCGGACGGAAAGCCAGGCGGCTTCGCTGGAGGAAACCGCCGCTGCGGTGGAAGAGATCACCGCGACCGTCAAGTCGTCCGCCGAGCGCGCCAAGGAGGCGAATGCGGTCGTCGCCNCGACGAAGAAGAGCGCCGACANTTCCGGAACCGTCGTCAGCAACGCCGTGGATGCGATGGGGCGCATNGAGGAGGCCTCGAAGANGATCGAGCTGATCATCGAGGTCATCGACGACATCGCCTTCCAGACGAACCTGCTGGCCCTCAACGCCGGCATCGAGGCAGCGCGGGCAGGCGAGGCCGGCAAGGGCTTTGCCGTCGTCGCGCAGGAAGTGCGCGAGCTGGCGCAGCGTTCGGCCGAGGCGGCTCAGCAGATCAAGGAACTGATCAACCAGTCCACCAGCGAGGTGAGTGCCGGCTCCGGCCTCGTCCAAGAAGCCGGTCAGGTTCTGGCCTCCATCAGCCAGCAGATCCTCGTGATCAGCCAGCACGTCGAGATGATCGCGACCGCCAGCCAGGATCAGTCGGCTGCGCTCCAGGAGATCAACGTCGCCGTCAACCGGATGGACCAGATGACCCAGCAGAATGGCGCGATGGTCGGGGAGACGAGCGAATCGAGCCGCCGCCTGGCGGCAGAGACCGATGCCCTGATGCATCTGGTTCAGCAGTTCCGCATGACGGCCGAGCGTTCAGGCCCGGCTGCATCCGTACGGGCGGCCTGAAGGCAACAGGAACAGGATCTTCGGCTGCGGCAATGCCGCCGCCGTTGTTTTCCGGCGTTCGATCGTGGGCAGCAAGCCGCCCGAGGATGCGCAAGGCGGCGGACAGAGATCGCGGCAGCGGCGTTCCCAACCTTTCATAGTAGTGATCCTCGGACGTAAGCCAATCTTTAGCCTGGTCCGGCCGGGCGCCGGATGATGCGATGAGTGCTGCGGCGACCTCATACATTGCTCCTACCTCCGAAATTGAAAAGTCGTCTTCTCAACTAGACGCGTTTTTGCCCTTCTAAAACGGGCAAGACTGCGCTACGTTTTTCACCAATGAAAAACATCGGCTGGGACGCATACGAACTTTTCCTGCAGGTGGCCCGTCACGGAGGCCTGTCAGGCGCCGCCGGCGTCTCCGGCCTGAGCCCGGCCACGATCGGACGCCGCATGCTCGAGCTCGAAAACGGTTTTGGCCGCCCGCTCTTCGTCCGGAGCAGGACCGGCTATCAACTCACATCCGAGGGTGCGCTGCTCTTCGATCAGGTTCAGGAAATGGAGGGTGGGGCGCGGCGGATCGAGGCATTCCGGCAGGAGGAAGCCGGCTCGACGCTGGTGAGGATATCCTGCGGGACCTGGCTCGCCTGGTGGATGAGCCGGCACATCACCGCCCTCCAGGCGCCGGCCGATGGCTTTCGCCTCGACCTGTTCATCGCCGAACGGCGGGCGAGCCTCGCGCACCGGGAGAGCGACATCGGCATCAGGGCCTTCGAGCCCGAGGAGAAGAACCTCGCCTCGCAACGGCTGGGCGAGGTTGCCTATGCCGCCTATCGTGCCCGCGACGCCGCCCGATCCGGCAACCGCTGGGTGGCCGTCGCCGAAGAGGAGGCGATATCGGCCTATCTCCGTCATCCACACGAGCATGAGGCGCGAAAGATCGTGGTGACGGTGAACAGGCCGCGCTCGCTCAGGGACTTGGTGCTCGCAGGCGCGGGTGTGGCGGTGCTGCCCTGTTTCGTAGGCGACCAGGATGTCCGTCTGGAAAGGGTGGGAGGGGAAATCGTTTCTCTGCGCCACACGCAGTGGATCGTCATGAACAACGACGACCGGTACCGGCGCGATATCCGTACGGTCGTGGACCGCATGACGGCGCTTGTTCGAAGGCACGCCGACCTGTTTGCCGGCCGCCGCTCGGCACACATTTGACGTGAAAGGCGCCGTCTCCTCGTGGACGGCGCCTTTCCATATCGTGCTTGCTCAGTGAGCCTGGGTGACGACAACCGGAATGAGGAGATCGCCCCAGTTTCCGTCGCCGCCGTGGTGGCGCGCCGAACGGACAAGCTCGACCGACACGCCCGCATCCACGGCCTTCATGACCGATTGGTTGAGGCGGTGCAGATCGTTGGCGACCATGCGGATCATGGCCTGCTGGTCTGTCGTCATGGCGGAAGCCTGTTCCTCGGCACGTTCCTTGACGCGGGTCTGNGGGGTCATTGCATTTCTCCTCTTATATGCGGGGTTCTTGAGCTATGGATCCGGNTGTCTGCTCCTCCCCCCGCGGACGGGAAGAGGGAGGATTGAAGGGCTATGNCCGAAGGGTCATTCCGCGGCCGGCTTGAACTGCTCGGTCTCNGTCGATTCCTTCATGGCGGTGGTCGACGACTGGCCGCCGGTGATCGCCAGCGAGACGGCATCGAAGTAGCCGGTACCGACTTCGCGCTGGTGCTTGGTCGCCGTGTAGCCGTTGGCCTCTGCCGCGAATTCCGCCTCCTGCAACTCGGAATAGGCGGCCATCTGGCGATCCTTGTAGCCGCGCGCCAGTTCGAACATGCCGTAGTTCAGCTGGTGGAAGCCGGCGAGCGTGATGAACTGGAACTTGTAGCCCATCGCACCCAGNTCCTTCTGGAACTTGGCGATCGTTGCNTCGTCGAGGTTCTTCTTCCAGTTGAACGACGGCGAGCAGTTGTAGGCGAGCTTCTTGCCNGGATGGACCCTGTGGACGGCCTCCGCGAACTTNCGGGCCTGTTCGAGATCCGGCTTGCCGGTCTCCATCCAGATCATGTCGCAGTAGGGCGCGTAGGCGATGGCGCGGGCGATGCAGGGCTCGATGCCGTTCCGGACCTGATAGAAGCCTTCCGCCGTGCGGCCGGCGTCATAATCGACGAAGGGCTGGTCGCGCTCGTCGATGTCGGAGGTGAGCAGCTTGGCGGCTTCCGCGTCGGTGCGGGCGACGATCAGCGTCGGAACGCCCATGACGTCGGCGGCGAGGCGTGCGGCATTCAGGTTGCGGATATGCGCGGCGGTCGGGATCAGCACCTTGCCGCCGAGATGGCCGCACTTCTTCTCCGATGCCAGCTGATCCTCGAAGTGGACACCTGCCGCACCGGCTTCGATGAACGCCTTCATGATCTCGAAGGCGTTCAGAGGTCCGCCGAAGCCGGCCTCCGCGTCGGCGACGATCGGTGCGAACCAGGTCTCGACGGAAAGGCCCTTGCCTTCGGCGGTCTCGATCTGGTCGGCGCGCTGCAGCGTGCGGTTGATGCGCTTGGCGAGCTCCGGTGCGGCGTTGGCCGGGTAGAGCGACTGGTCCGGATACATGGCGGAGGCCGTGTTGGCGTCGGCGGCGACCTGCCAGCCGGAGAGGTAGATCGCCTTCAGGCCGGCGCGGACCATCTGCATGGCCTGGTTGCCGGAAAGCGCGCCGAGCGCGTTGACGAAGGGCTCTTCGTTGATGAGCTTCCAGAGGCGGTTGGCGCCGTTCTCGGCCAGCGTGTACTTGATCTCGATCGAACCGCGCAGGCGCTTGACGTCGTCGGCGCTATAGGGCCGTTCGATGCCTTGATAGCGGCCCTTCGGTGCGTTCGGGACGAGATTGTAAAAATCGGTCATTTGCAGTAGCTCCCATTCAGTTCGAAGTTTGAAAGCAGCGAGTTGCCTCGGCATTTCATGTGACTGGATTTACAGAAGCTAACGCAGACGAGCCAGAAAATATGCAAATCTCGTGCGTGGAAAGAGGTTAGGATGTTTGAGGTTTGACTTTCCGCCTTGTGAAGATGTAAAATATTGTAAACTTTGCTGGCTGGCGAGTTTGTAAAGAAGGTGACATATGGCTGAACGCAAGATCTTCGCAGGGCCGCGGGTCCGGCGTGTCCGGATGAGCATGGGGCTCACCCAGACGGCCATGGCCGAGGCGCTGGGAATCTCGCCCTCCTACCTGAACCTGATCGAGCGCAACCAGCGCCCCCTGACGGTGCAACTGCTGCTCAAGCTCTCCTCCGTCTACAAGATCGATCTCGACCTCTTGCAGGGGGAGGGCGGCGGCATCACCGGCCATCTGCGGGAGGTCTTTTCCGATCCGCTGCTTTCCGGAGAGATCCCGGGCGATCAGGAGATCATCGAGGTCTCCGAGGCGGCGCCGAACGCGGCTCTCGGAATGGTCAAGCTCTACCGCGCCTACAGGGAGCAGGCTGCCCGGCTGAGCGATCTTGCCGACATGCTCGCCCGCGAAGGCCACCAGACTTCCGTCGCGGGCGCCCGCCTGCCGATCGACGAGGTCCGGGAGCAGCTTGAGCGGCGTCCGAACTTCTTCGCGGGGATCGAGGATGCCGCCGAGGAATTCAGCCAGCGCCTTTCCGCCGATGATCTGCCGGCAGCGCTGAAGGCGTGGCTGAAGGCGGAGCACGGGATCGCGGTGCGGACCTTGCCGGTGCACGCCATGCCCAACCTGCGTCGGCGATACGACAGGCATTCCATGCGCCTCTTCCTGTCGGAGCGCATGTCGCCCTTCGACCGTACGCGCGAGCTCGCGATGGAGGTGGCGCTGCTTGCGATCGGCCGCGAGATTTCCGCCGAGCTCGATGCCCTGTCCTTTTCGACCAGCGAAGCGCGCCGTGTGGCACGCTTCGAGCTCGCCCGCTATGCCGCCCACGCGCTGATGATGCCCTATGGCGCATTTCTGGCGGCGGCCCAGCGGGTGCGCTATGACGTCGACGTGCTGAGGTCCCGCTTCGATGTCTCATTCGAACAGGCAGCGAACCGGTTGACCACCCTGGCGCGACCCGGAGCTCAGGGAACGGCCTGGTTCATGCTGGAGCTCGACCACGCCGGCAACGCCATCCGGCGCGCCGGAGCGCAAGGATATCCCCGGGCGACTTTCGGCGGCCTCTGTCCCAAGCTCGGCATCCATTCGGCCTTCGCGCAGCCGGGCCAGGTCCTGGCGGAAGCGGTCGAAATGCCGGATGGAAGCGCATTCCTGACCGTATCCCGCACGGTGGAGGGACCGCAGGCAGCCTTCGGGGAGAGGCTGAGGCGCACCGCAATCCTGCTCGGCTGCGAGTGGGCACAATCCGCCGAGACGACCTATGCCCAGGCCATCGGCGGAACGACCGCCAGGGTGATGGGTGGCCCGGCCTGCCGCCTTTGCGAGCGGCAGGGCTGCCTGGCCCGCGCGGAACCTCCCATTACACGCCCGCTGGGCCTGGATGAAATGGTCACCGGGCTGAGCGCCTTCGATTTTCAATGAGCGCCTGAGGCGGCGCACATTTCACTTGTGGCTGCAAAATTTCCTTCTTACTCTCGCCTGATCATGGGGAACGGACCGTTCCGGACGGTCCTGCATAAAAGGGTACAGGAGAGATCATGAAAACCAACTTCCTCCGTCTTGCCGCAACCGTAGCCGGCGTCGCGATTGCCGCCACTGCCGCCGTCGCGCAGGAACGCGTGGTCCATGTCTACAACTGGTCCGACTATATCGACGAGTCGATCCTCGAGGATTTCACCAAGGAAACGGGCATCAAGGTCGTTTACGACGTCTTCGATTCCAACGAGATCGTCGAGACCAAGCTGCTGGCCGGGGGATCGGGCTATGACGTGGTGGTCCCGACCGGACCCTTCCTGGCGCGCCAGATCCAGGCGGGCGTGTTCCAGAAGCTCGACAAGTCGAAGCTTCCGAACCTTTCCAATCTTTGGCCTCAGATATCGGAACGGCTGGCGAAGTACGATCCCGGCAACGAGTTCGCCGTGAACTACATGTGGGGCACGACCGGCATCGGCTACAATGTCGAGAAGGTGAAGGCGGCGCTGGGGGACGTTCCGGTCGATAGCTGGGACATCCTCTTCAAGCCCGAGAACGCCGAGAAGCTGAAGGCATGCGGCATCAACATCCTCGATGCCTCCGACGAGACCTTCGCGATCGCCATGAACTACATCGGCAAGGATCCCGACAGCAAGGAGACCGCGGATCTGGAGGCGGGCGGCGAGGTCTACATGAACATCCGCCCGCATGTGAAGACGTTCAACTCGTCCGCCTACATCGACGAACTCGCCAACGGCGATACCTGCCTCACCATGGGATGGTCCGGCGACATCCTGCAGGCCAAGACCCGCGCCGAGGAAGCCGGCAACGGCGTCAAGGTGGAATACGTGATCCCGAAGGAAGGCACCTATATGTGGTTCGACAACCTGGCCATTCCCGCGGATGCCAAGAATGTCGAGGAAGCCCACGAATTCATCAACTACCTGATGAAGCCGGAGGTGATCGCCAAGGCCTCCAACTACGTCCAGTATGCGAACGGCAACCTCGCCTCGCAGGAATTCATCGACAAGGAAGTCCTGGAAAACCCGGCCGTCTATCCGCCGGAAGAGACCGTCTCCAAGCTCTTCACGATCTCTCCCTACGGTCCGCGAGAGCAGCGCGTCCTCAACCGGCTCTGGACCCAGATCAAGACGGGCAGCTGAGCATGAGGGGGCAGGTCTCGGACCTGCCCCCTCATTTCGTGGTGACAACGAAGCTCATTGGGGAGCGGCATGGCGAAATCTCTGGGACCTGTAAAGCGCAAGTTCGCACCTTGGACTGATCCCGCCGCAGCTCCCTTCATCCGGTTCGAGAACATCACCAAGAAATACGGCGACTTCACCGCCGTCAGCAATCTCAGCCTCGACATCTACGAGCGCGAGTTCTTCTCGCTGCTCGGGCCCTCGGGCTGCGGCAAGACCACGCTGATGCGCATGCTGGCTGGCTTCGAGGAGCCGACCGAGGGGCGGATCCTCCTCCAGGGGCAGGACATCTCCGGCGTGCCGCCCTATCGGCGGCCGACCAACATGATGTTCCAGAGCTACGCGCTGTTTCCGCACATGACGGTGGAGAAGAACATCGCCTTCGGCCTGGAGCAGGACAAGCTGTCGAAGGGCGAGATCGAGGCGCGTGTCCAGGAGATGCTGAAGCTCGTCAAGCTGGAGGAATTCGCCAGGCGGAAACCGGGGCAGCTTTCCGGCGGCCAGCGTCAGCGCGTCGCCCTCGCCCGCTCGCTTGCAAAACGTCCCAAGGTGCTCCTGCTCGACGAACCGCTCGGCGCCCTCGACCGGAAGCTGCGTGAGGAGACTCAGTTCGAGCTGATGGATATCCAGCATACGCTGGGACTGACCTTCCTGAT
>Ga0065721_10005130_pt1 | contig 16082 bp, 15 predicted proteins | sample Mesricmetagenome_FD_59108 | JGI IMG/M metagenome (GOLD analysis project Ga0065721, IMG submission 59108) | Mesophilic microbial community from rice straw/compost enrichment Sample: eDNA_1 v2 (version 2) | ecosystem: Engineered > Solid waste > Grass > Composting > Bioreactor | place: USA: Davis... | reverse complement strand
GTCGGGACGAATTGCGAGATCGGCGAAGGGGTATTTATCGGGGATTATTCCGTTATAGGGAACGGCGTGAAAATTGGAGACCGTACTCGGATTCTAAGCCATGTCACCATCCATGATCAGGTGACGATCGGCCGTGATTGTACGATCCATAGCGGAGCTGTCGTAGGTACGGACGGCTTCGGCTATGAACGGGATGCGGACGGCACCTCCTTCAAAATTCCGCATATTGGAGGAGTGGTCATCGAAGACGGGGTGGAGATCGGCAGCAATTCCTGTATTGCCAGAGGAGTGTTATCGAACACGGTTATTCGGAAGAATGTTAAAATAGGGAATTTAACTCATATTTCCCACAATGTTTATGTCGGGGAAAACACGATGATTACTCATCAAGCGCATATCGGAGGAAGTTTAACGATAGAGAACGATTGTTGGATCGCTCCCGGTTCCGTATATAAACAAGGCTTGACCATTGGACGGAACTCCGTCACCGGTTTAGGAGCGGTAGTCATAAGAGATGTCCCCCCGTATGAAACGGTTGCCGGTGTTCCCGCTAAATCGATCAAAAAATAACCGTCCGAATCGGACGGTTATTTTTTGATCTTCCGAATTTTAAAGTACTCATAAAGTCTCTTATCGAGCTTTTCTCCGACCGCTCCGTATTTGCTAGCCGATACGCGATTATCCTTTTTTCCTTTGATCATGCTATTATTATCGCCATGTCCAAGTACCCATGCGATGAACGGAAAGTCAATCATCGTATGGCTTTTGTTAATCGCCTTCAAGTGTCGAATCACTTTCGGATGGCCCTTAAGCACGATTCGGAATGGCGTTTTTCTTACATCCTCCATATCGGTCGTCTTAGGAAATTCGCGGTTGGAGAAGTAAAAGGCGGCGCCGCTTCCGCATCCTCTAAAGAAGCGCTTCTTCCTTAACCAAACCTCTTTGCTCGCTAAATTAACCATTAATCCCTTTTTTAAGATATACGCATCGGAATGAGGCCGTGAACGAACGTATTCCACGAAGTCGCAGTGTACCCAGTCATCTGCATCGAGAGGCATGAATAACCCGGAATATCCGATTTTTCTTAAATAAGCGCCTATTACTTTGCGTTTGCGCATTTTATCGTTAGTGAAATTGCGATGATTACTCGGGGGAGGGAAATCAACGGTTAACCATGTTACGCGTTTATGTTTCAACTCCTCGATATCCGGTTTTTCATGGCCGGCAATCACAATCCGGAAATTCTGATCNGAACTTCGNANAATGGATCTCAAGGTNTTCGCTAGATTGTCTTGTACTGTNGCCCAATTTCTGGAGACGGATTTGCTTTTTATGGAAATAGCAAAAACGATTTCTCTTGTGTTGTTATCCGATCCGGTTGAAATTCGTATCCCTCCTCTTTATCGATAGCCGATCCCTTGATAATAGAAGCCCATGGATGTCATTTTCCTGGCGTCTAGCATATTTCTTCCATCGAAGATGTTGGGTTGATTCATGCCGAGTTTTATTCGGTCCCAATCGATAAGCCGATAGTTCTTCCATTCTGTGCATAGAATCGCGGCATCCGCATCAAGGAGCGCTTGTTGAGGGGTTTCCCATTGTACGGCGGCAGCGGCAGAATGCGTAAGATCCGGAGGAAGCTTTGCAGCCGGATCGTGAACGCTGACGCATGCTCGTTCATCAAGCAAGCGCCTAATGATGCGTATGGCAGGGGCTTCTCGAATATCGTCCGTATCCGGCTTAAAAGCCAGGCCGAGTACGGCTACTTTCTTATTTTCAAAGGACCCTAGCCGATCGCGAACCTTATCCAGCAAGTGCAAATGTTTAGAACGGTTAACGGAAGCAACTTGTTCGACCAGGGTTAGTCCGACGTCCTGCTCATAGGCCGTTCGGAGCAAAGCGGATATATCCTTCGGAAAACAAGATCCGCCGTAACCGATACCTGCTTGAAGAAAAGGAAGCCCTATGCGCGGGTCAAGACCGATGCCCCGGGCAACCTCGTTCACGTTGACGTCCAACTTATCGCAAAGCTCGGCTATCTCGTTAATAAACGAAATTTTAGTTGCCAGGAAAGCATTTGAGGCATATTTGATTAACTCAGCCGTACGAGGGGTCGTGATAAGAATCGGACAATCGAACGAATAATACAGCGCTTGGAGAAGTTTGGCTGCATGGTCGTTGTCTGCTCCGATAATCATTCGATCGGGATGCAGGGCGTCCGTCAAGGCTCTGCCTTCGCGCAAAAACTCCGGATTGGAAACGACATCGAACGGGTAAGGGGAGGGTTGCGCGGCGCGAATCCATTCGGATATCCGCTCCTGGGTGCCGACGGGAACGGTACTCTTGTTGACAATCAGTTGATACCTGTTCATATGGCGGCCGATGTCCTTTGCAACCTGCTTGATATTCCGTAAATCAGCGCTGCCGTCCTGTCGGGCGGGCGTTCCCACGCAAATAAAAATCACGTCATGGCTTTTGAGCGCATTCTCCTTATCGACAGTGAATCGAATATTCCCGGATTGCAAATGCTTCTGCAACAGCACCTCCAAACCGTCTTCGTAAAAAGGAAGCGTACCTTGCCGAAGCGATTCGACTTTGCGATCGTCCGTATCCAGTCCCGTCACGTTCCAACCGAATTCGGCCAATACCAGCGCGGTAGTCGTTCCGACATAACCGGATCCCATAACCAATATTTTCACAGGTCTGTTCCATTCCCTTCAGAATGCATGCTCGTGATGACCGAACGGAATCCGATAACCGTATCCTTGACGAGGTAAGGAATTTCTTTCAATTGCACCTGACTTAGAATAACGCTGTTCTGAATCCGACAACCTTCTATACGGGTGCCTTCTCCGATCGAGACATAGGGTCCGATAACCGAATCGGATAACGCGCATCCCGGGCCTATAGCCACCGGAGGAATGAGTTGGCAATTTTCCAAAAGCGACGATTCGAGAGATAAAACGGATTCCTTCTGGCTAAGCGCCCATCGATTGGCCTCCAGCAATCTGTCCAATTTTCCGACGTCGAATATCCGTTTGTCCGTGATGCAGCAGGCTACCGATTCGCCTTGATCGATCATCCACTGAATGGCGTCCGTTAATTCGTATTCGCCTCTCGGGGAAGGGAGAATGGCCGTTACCGCATTAAAGATAGCAGGGGAGAATGCGTATGCGCCCATGACGGCCAGATTGGATTTGGGATGCCGGGGCTTTTCCTCCAACCTGACGATTCGTTGTCCTGCCACTTCGGCAACCCCGTACTCGCGGGGATTCCGAACCTCAGTCAGCATTAAAGCGGCGCGGCACCTGTGAGACTCGAGGAGTTCTTTCAGCCGGGCCAGAGATTCATGGATCAAGTTATCGCCCAATAAAAGCAAAAAGGAATCCTCGCCTATGAAATTTTGCGCATGAAATAGAGCATCCGCTATGCCTTTTGGTTCGTTCTGATAAAGATAAGAGAGCGTAAGTCCCCATCTGCCGCCGTTACCGATTCGTTCTCTGATCATGGCCTCCTGTGACGGGTGAATGACGATTCCGATATCCTTTATTTCTTGCTCGACCAATTTCTCAATACAAGTGTGCAGAATGGGAGTGTTAGCAATAGGGATAAGCGTTTTGGGATAGTAGCGGGTAATCGGATACAGCCTGGAGCCTTTTCCGGCACAAAGGATAAGCCCTTTCACAGCAGATCTCCCCTTACTAGGCAGTAAAATCTTCTAAACAATATATGTTGTTTTTATCTTTCCGTATGGACAGAATGTCTGTTATATCCGCCGTTTCTTCGAACAAACGATACACATAGTTTAATGGATGGGTAAAGGAGCTGAGGAGAAGGAGAGAAAGAAATGGTTTCGATTGTATGCTGCACGATGAGATCTAGTTACATGGAAAACCTATTCCATAATTACGAACGACAAAAATACGAACAAAAAGAAATGATTCTTATCTTAAATCGGGACGATCTGGACATCGACGAGTGGAAAAAACAAGCAAAAAAATACGACAACGTATTCGTATATCGCGTTCCGGAAAAACATCAGTTAGGCAAATGTCTAAATGTCGGAATCATGCGCGCGAAATACGATATCATCGCTAAATTCGACGACGATGATTACTATGCGCCCGATTATTTGACGGAGGCAACGGACAAACTGAGCGGCAGAATTTCCGTTACCGGAAAACACACTTCCTTTGTTTATTTTGAAGAGACGGGAGCTCTAATGTTATATAGAAGGGGCGGCGAAAATAAGTATCGCGAGAGAGTCAAAGGAGGAACTCTGGTTTTTAGGAGGTCGGTATGGATCGACATTCCGTTCGATGAACGGCGCGTGCACGGCTGCGACGTGGATTTCTTAAGAAGATGCAAGAGAAAAGGTTATCGAACCTACTCGGTTTCCAAGTACAATTACGTTTGCGTTAGGAGAGCGGACATCAGCTCGCATACCCAGAAAACGAACACGAAGACGTACATGGATAGATGCAAACTTATTTGTCATACCGATAACTTCATACCGCTCATCACGGTAACCCCTAAATCCGGCGACTGACCCTTGATAACGAAAACCTCCTGTTATCTCAGGAGGTTTTCGTCGCGTCTTCGGGTCATGGAATCTTACTCGAAGTGGTCGCATTCCGACTTGAACGTCTCATGGGCTTCGATCGATTTCTCGTGGCGAAGCAGTAGGAAATTAGATTTCGTATCGTGCCCTTCGATCGTCCATTCATCCGGGTGAATCAGCAATTGAAGCTTGGGATATTTGCTTATCGTATTCTCGTCGGGATAGCCATACTTCCATTGATGCCTGGAGTCGGCCAAATAATGAATATTCAACTTGTCCAGGTTGCCTATTCTAAACTCAAAATACTTCTCGTCATACGTATTGATCATGCCATCGATTTTCAAATTCAGCGACAACACTTCTTTGGATGGACGATGATAGGAGAAACGATCAATCGGCATTTTAATCATTTTCTCCATCGCTTCCGCGTCTTGAACGATATAATCCCGAATGCGATTCGTATGGTCCAGCATGCCCAAGTGGACATGCAGGCCGATATGATGTCCCATTTGGCCGATTTCCCGTACGGCTTGAATATTTCTAGCGGAGAACAGATTATAGGCATCGTTTCGGATTTGAAAAAAGTAACTGGAGCGAATGCCTAACATCCATTCAAGACGGGCCATTTGCAGGGATCTTTCCACGGAAAATTCGACATCGTGACGCAGGACTATGAAACTTTCGGTATCCGGGCCGATTTCGCCGAAATCCATGTATCGATCGGAAGCGATAACTTTTCGGATCAGGTCGGCATATTCCAAATAGGAAAAAGAACGTATTTCTCTCACCTCTCATTCTCTATCCAATCTCCATGAAACTGGATTCGTGTTATGTTATGACGATGCAATGGCAGGGGTACTCCTTTTCTATCTAGTCAAATATCTATTATTTCGTTAGAGCCCGAAAATCGTAGATTCACCCACTCCAATCTATCTAGATAAGCATAAAGTAACATTACGATGTCGAAGATTCGCAAGATTGAGGTGAAGATAGAGGATGAGTCGTGTTATAGGCATCATTGGATTAGGCTATGTCGGGCTGCCTTTGGCGCTTACTTTCATTCAAAACGGCTATATCGTAATAGGCGTGGATGTAGACGAGCGGAAAATAAGAGCGTTAAACGAGCAAAAAAGCTATTTGCCGGATGTTCCGGACGATGCGGTAAGGGAGTCGATCGTACGGAAGAATCTGGTCGCTACATCGGACTACTCCGGATTAGCCGAGGCGGAAGCCGTCATCATATGCGTTCCTACTCCGTTAACCCCCGATCACGTTCCGGATTTGTCTTTCTTGCTCCAGGTCGCCGCTACTTTGAACCGACAGCTCGTACCCGAGCAGCTTATTGTTCTGGAGAGTTCTACTTATCCCGGCACGACGAGAGAAGTTCTATTGCCGCTTCTTGAGCAAAGCGGAATGAGGGTGGGCGAAGAAATCTATTTAGCTTATTCCCCTGAACGAATCAATCCGGGAAATCCGAATGCAGGGTTCGACAAGATTCCGAAAGTCATTAGCGGAATCACGGATCGATGCGCGGAGAGAATATTCGAATTGTACTCTTCGGTATTTGCCCATGTGGTTCCGGTTTCCTCAACAGAGGCTGCGGAAATGACGAAATTGCTGGAAAACACTTACCGCTTCGTGAATATTTCGTTTATCAACGAATTTGCCATGATCTGCGACGGACTTCACATTGACGTATGGGAAGTCATCGAAGCGGCCAAAACCAAACCGTACGGATTCTCGCCATTTTACCCCGGACCTGGAATCGGAGGACATTGCATTCCCGTCGATCCTTTATATTTGCAATGGAGAGCGAATCAGAACGGATTAAACAGCCGATTTATCGATTACTCCCATTCCGTCAATCTGTCTATGCCGAAATACATCGTGGATAGAATCAGAGATTGCCTGAAGGGTTCGATCAAAGGCAGATCCGTCTTGGTCATCGGAGCGGCTTACAAACGAAATCTCAATGACGTGCGCGAATCCAGCTCTTTGAATTTAATGGAATTGCTCGTTCGGGAAGGGGCGATCCTCTCCTATCATGATCCCTATGTTTCTAAAATTTCGGTTTGCGGAAATCCGTTGAGCGGTCGGGAGTTGAACGCGCAAACGTTAGCGGAGGCCGATTGCGTCGTGATGGCTACGGACCATTCGCAACTGCCGATCCAGTTCATCCTCGACCATGCAAATCTGGTATACGACACGCGGGATATGACCAGAGGTCGAAGCGGGAAGGCAAAAATCGTCCGCTTAGGTACGGGCGAACGATAACATAAGGAGAGAATGACGCGCCAGTGCGGAGACTGGCGCGTCTTGTTCGCGCGGACGCGCATTCGCCGGCCGCACAAGGGCAAATGGACTCCGTTAATTTCACCCGCAGGTACGAATGCCGTTGCATTAAAACAACCCGTACATACTATGGGGTACATGACTTATCCAACTTGTCGGGCAACCAGTCGGATCTCGCAAGAATAAAGAAAACGTGATGTGGTGATAGGATGATGAACCGAAAACCAAGGCCAATCCGAAAAAAAGCCGTGAAAACACCCTTAAGAAGAAGCCGAAAACGCGGATCTTTACGATCGAGGAAGCCAACGAGATCGTCGTTCCTATCGCGGAAGCCGCCGAGATCGACATTCATTCCCAAGCAATGGATCCATAGAGCCCTTGTTGCAGGTCGCCATGCAGCTTCGGCCATTGGATCTCCGATCGCGGCAGATAGTTCGGGAACAGGCGAATTGAACCCGCACAAGAGAGTCAACGAGCACTGGTCCCGTTGGTATCGTTCCGTTAAAGGCATGCCCGGGAAGCTTTACCCTCAGGCCGCTGCCAAATTTATGGAAGGTTATTTCAATACCGCGAATGTCTATTACAAAGATTGGATGTTGATTCCGACCGCCCGATCGGTTGCCGCAATCGTTACGGTCATGAATGAAAAAGATACCGTTCCCAGCGTGCTTGAACAGCTGCAACGGCTGCCGTTGCATGAAATGATCTTCATTGTGAATGGATCGACGGACGAAAGCTTCGAGATCATCCGCAACCAATCCCAAGCGACGATCGTCCACTATCACGCCCCGTTAGGACACGATGTAGGCAGAGCCATCGGCGCCAAATTGGCCGAATCGGAAATCCTGCTTTTCCTGGACGGAGATTTTCCGGTATTCGCCGAACATCTCGTGCCGTTCTTAGGCGCCATTGAACAAGGGATGGATATTGCCTTAAACAACATCTCCCCGTACATCGGTCTGTTCGCAGGCAGAGACCCTGTCACTGTCGTCAAAGAATTCTTGAATCGTTCCATGGCAAAGTCGGAACTGAGATCAAATTCGCTGACCGCGATTCCCCATGCGATGACCAAGCGAGCGGCGGAAATGATCGGCTATTCCAATCTGACGGTTCCTCCGAAAGCGCAAGTGATCGCAATCGAGAAAGGCCTGAAAATAGGCGCGGCCGCCAACGTGGACGTCATCTCAAGAAATCGGGTTCGAATGCGCAACGTCGGCCGGAGCAATCCCGTCTCCAACTTGATCCTCGGCGATCACGTAGAAGCTTTCAGATCGGCATTGGATTTGAGAGGATCGCGCTTGTCGTTCCCGGATCGCGTTAGACGGCGGGAATTCACCTAGCGAGCGGAAGGGAGACGCGATGAAGAAAACAAGCATCATTATTCCTACTTATAATGGAAGAGAGTTGCTAAAGGATTGTATATATTCGATCAAGAGGCATACGGACGAACCTTATGAAATTATCGTCGTCGATAACGGTTCGACGGATGGGACTCTCGATATTTGTCGGCAGGAAGAACTCTCTTTCATCTCGTTAGCCGCCAATACCGGATTTCCCGCCGCTTGCAACAGAGGGCTCAAAATCGCTTCGGGCGACGCGCTGCTCTTGCTCAACAACGACATTATCGTGACGAGAAACTGGCTTGGAAACATGCTGAAATGCCTATATAGCGCGGAGGATGTCGGCATCGTCGGACCTCTCACCAACTTTGCGAGCGGCAGGCAGCAGATCGGCATTCCGTATACGAATATAGAGGACATGACCGATCGATACAATAAACCGGATTCCGGAAAATGGATGGAAATCGATCGGGTCGTTGGCTTTTGCTTTCTATTCAAGCGCGAGTTAATGGAGCGAATCGGCCTGCTGGACGAACAGTTCTCGCCGGGTCACTTCGAAGACGACGATTACTGTCATCGGGCCAAATCCGCAGGTTATCAGTTAAGGGTTGCTGGAGACGTTTTTATTTTCCACCATGGAAATTCCAGTTTCCTCCAGCAGGATGAAAGCAAGGTAAAGCAACTGATCGAGAGCAATCGACATCGGTTTATTTCCAAATGGGGCTTCGATCCTGCTATCTATGTTTAAATTGGATTTTCCTCGGAAAGGATGGGCTAGGGGGAATGGCTAACCCGGCGGTCGCGACAAACGGATATATGGACGGCTTTCGGCAAGGACGAAGCGACGGATTCCGGGTCGGTTTTTGCGATGCATACGTTGGCGGGCTTTCGCAAGAAAACCGAATTTGGGATATCCATATTTTATATGTGACGGCTGGAATCGGCGTTCCGTATCCGGCTCTGGATCAAGCGATAATAGATGCGCTTGGCGAAATGGTCAGGGAGAAGACGGTCGCCATGCCTACGGAAGATATCTTCGCTATCGCCAGAAAAGTCCAACCGGATGTCGTGCTCGTTCTTAACGGAGTCGTGCTGCCGGCCGAGCAAGTCGAGCAATTGCGGCGGAACGGATTCAGGACGGCCATTTGGTTTACCGACGATCCGTACTACACGAACTGGACGAACTCGATCGCACCCCGATACGACTACGTGTTTACGCTTGAACTGAACTGTCTGCCTTTTTATCGCGGTTTGGGCTGCCGGCATGTCTATTATCTTCCTTTCGCAGTCAATCCCAAGGCCTTTTTTCCGAAGCACGTGCCTACATCGCATCAAACCGACATCTGTTTTATCGGCACGGCTTTCTGGAATCGGGTAAATTTGATCGATCGGCTAACTCCTTATCTGAAGGATAAAAAGGTCGTCATCTCCGGATGGTGGTGGGATCGGTTGAGCAACTACTCCCAGCTGGCTAATCAAATCAAACTTGGAGATTGGATGACTCCCGAGGAAACGGCAAACTATTATAATGGAGCGAAAATCGTGATCAACCTTCATCGCCCTTACGACGACGATACGATAAACGTCAATAGCCTCCATAAAATCGAAGCTCTCTCCGTCAATCCCCGAACGTTCGAAATCTCCGGTTGCGCTACTCTTCAGTTATCCGACATTCGTCAGGACATGGAAAACAGATATGTTCCCGGGAAAGAAATAGACACCTATCGTTCATATGACGAGCTGATCGAGAAGATCGACTATTATTTGCGGCATGAGGATGAGAGACGGGAAGTCGCGATGAACGGATTTATCAGAACGAGAAGAGAGCATACCTATCGTCAAAGATTGGGCGAGTTGCTGGGCAGGATTTTCCCATAACGCCGCCGTCAAAAATGGATGAATGCTCCGTTTCTGAAAATAACGGGATGAATATAATACTTTTAAGTTAGATGGGGTGATGACTATTCGGCAGCGCCCGCGAAAAATAAAAAAAAGAGGAAGATCCAAGCGAATTCCCAGGCGTGATTTCAGAAAAAGGAAAAGATCGATCCATCCAGGTCATGGGCAATCGTTATTGCAGCAGAAGTTGTCGGATCAAGCGGCAGTCTCCTACAATCAAGGTTTCGATGCCGGATACGACGAGGCATGGTTAAAGGCGGAACAGTCCGGAACCGGAGAAATCAGACTAAAAAAATACGAAGAAGGATACAAGGACGGTCTGTATGACGGAGGCGAAGGAATCGTCGATTCGATTCTGCCGGAGCATATCATTCTTCCCGAGATTACCGTCAGGCAGTTGATCGAAGCCGGAGTGGAGCAATGGCGTCATCGGTTTCTCGGCCTTCTCAGCGCGACGGAGGTTAACGGATTTATCCAGAACGCTTTGAATAAGGGATTGCCGTTATCGATCGTTCGGCTTGGCGACGGAGAATTGCTGACGTTGGCGCAGGAAACGGCCATGGATGCGGAACGGATCAGGAAAGAAGGACATTTTTTGCCCTATGCCGGAGTTCGTGTGCCCGATCTTGAGGCGAGGAATCAATTAGTCGATGCCGTTCAGAAGGCGGATATCGTCGGGATACCGAAATTACGATTGCCTAACTTTCAGCCGCTCGCAATTACCGTCTTTAAGGCTCACGGCATCGATTATCGAAAGCTGCGATTGACGCAATCCACCATCAACTATTCGCTGTATTTGGAGGGGTTTGTGAGAAGCATGCTTGAACGGCGTCGCGTACTGGTTGTCGGCAACGCTTCTCCCGGGCTTGCGCAAGCTCTTTCAGCCGGCGGCGTTGAGGTCGCGGGTTCGGTTTCTCCCGTGGAAGGCGTTCACGATGTTCCGAGAGTGTTAGGCGAAATATCGGTTCGCGATTTCGATATCGCTCTCGTCAGCGCGGGAATACCGGCGGTTATGATCGTACAGCGAATAGCCTCCGAGCTTAAGAAAGTCGCGATCGACTTCGGACATCTGGCCGATTCCATGGCGAACGGGGAGATCGCCCTGTAGAGGCTCCTCTCAATTAGATGATGACGGAGGTGCGTTTTGTGAGAAAACGTAAAATAAGAAGTTCCGCAGCGACCAAGCGGGGAGCGAGAAGCAGGACGATAAAGGGAAGAAAAACACTCGGAAAAGGAACGAAACGATTGGCCAAAGGGAGAATAAAGAGAAGGCTGAAAAAAACGGCTCAGCTTCCCGCTTCTTATGATAAAGCTTACAACGAAGGATTCGATTCCGCCTACAATGAAGGATTTGATATCGGATATAAAGAGGGAATGGAAGCCGGCCAAGAAGCAGTCAAGGGAGCATGATGATAGGATGGCGCTGATCAAAAAAAAGAGGCGGAGGAAGGTCGGGCGACGGCGTCTTCGGACTCGCCGTTTCTCTACCGCTTATCGGCAGGGCAAGCTCGATGGCTTTCATCGAGGCAAAGCGGACGGATATGCGCAAGGTCATTCGAATGCCTTAACGGCAACGGAAAACGCCGAACCCTTGAGAAACGTCACACCTGCAGTAGACGTCTTAGTTATCTCTGCCGGATACATTCCATCGCTCGACATTGGCGTGATCCAACCTTTTGACCATATGAGACAGCATGGGAATTTTCAATTCGAAGTGAAATTGGATCATGAAGTCAGCAAAGAGATGATCGCGGCGGCCAAGACGATCGTCTTCGTGCGCAACGTCGAGCCTGCGGCCTACACGCTGCTGGAGTGGGCGCACGAACTTCGGAAGCGGACCGTATACGTGATCGACGACAATTTCTTGGAGATTCAGCCCACCACTCCGGTTGGCGTATACTATTCCGATCCGACGATCAGAGAGACGTTTACCAAATTTCTTAGAAACGCCCAGATCGTAAAAGTGGACGCTCCGGATCTTGGTACCTACATCGAGCAGAAAATAAACCGAAAAGTCGTTTACTTTCCGGCAAGCGTAGATTTTGATTGGCTTGACGAACAGCCCAGGCACGAAAAGAAAAACGATCAAATCGTCATCGGATATGAAGGCGCCGCTAAAGACGAGGAGTTTGCTCCCGTTGTTCCGGCTCTCATGAAAATTCTCGACTACTACGGCGGATTCGTCAGGCTTGAATTCTTCGGCTATGTCCCCGCTCCTTTGGCCGAGCACCCCAGCGTGAGCTACGAAGAGGGAGGCATGGAATACAAAAACTTCATCCAAAAATTGAACATGAGCAACTGGGATATCGGGCTGGCGCCGCTCGGAGACACCATTTTCCATAAAGGCAAAACGAATAACAAAATGCGAGAGTACGGAGCTTGCCGGATCGCCGGCATTTATTCCGACAATCCGGTCTATTCTCGCTGGGTTACGCACGGCGAAAGCGGGTATCTCGTTCCGCATACGGAAGAAGGCTGGTATGAGGGACTGAAGGACATGATCGAGAATCCGACGTTGCGGATCGGAATCAGGGAAAACGCGGAAGCCGTAGCCCGACAACTTTTTTCTCTGAATACGTGCGTGGAAAACTGGAAGAAATATATTTTGGATACGCAGGCTGGAGGGTGAGCGCGAACCATGGGAAGAAGCGGGGATATCAACGTACTCATCATCGGCTCGGATCGAATCGCATCCTATAAAATCGGAATAGAGCAGCCTCTTCGTCATCTGGAGAACAACGGAAAGTGCAGCTTCAGCGTGAGGTCCGAGAATGAAGTGCATTTAGCAAGGCTTGCCGCGGCGGACGTCGTTATCTTCTTTCGCACGGTCAGCACCGAAGCGTATAAATATTTGGAGATCGCCCGCGAGATGGGAAAAAAGACGGTTTATGTCATTGACGATCATTTTATGGCCATGTCTCCCGCAACGGACATGGGAAGATACTATCACGATCCCGCCAAAAGGGAAACGTACGTAAAGTTCCTTAAAAACGTTCATATCGTGAAGGTTGCTTCCAATTTTTTTGCCAGGCATCTCGAGAAGCATTTTAATCCGAACAAAGTGATCAGCTTCCCGGGAAGCGTCGATTTCGCCGCGCTTTCCGGACTGGAGAAAGCCAGGGATCACGAGGATAAAATCGTCATCGGCTATGAAGGGGGGAGGAAGCGGGCGGCCTTCGATCCCGTAATCAAGGCGTTAAGGGGAATTCTCAGAAAATACGGGGACCGGATCCGAATCGAGTTTTTCGGTTACGTTCCCGATGGGCTGGAAGGGAAACCGCAAGTTTCTTTCGTTCCGCACGACTCGGATTATAAAAACTTCTTAAAACGTCTTTACCGATCGAAGTGGGATATCGGACTGGCACCCCTCGAGAACACTTTGTTGCACGATTGTAAAACCAACAATAAATTCCGCGAATACTCCGCCTGCCGTATTCCGAGTATTTACTCTCGTTCTCCCGCTTACGAAGAATGGGTGAAGAACAAGGAAAACGGTTTGCTCGCCTCCGGGACGAGGGACGACTGGTTCGAAGCCATGGTCGAAATGATCGAAAGACCGGAATTGAGGAAAAGCATGATGGATAATGCCGAAAAAACGGCAAAGGAAAATTTCTCGGTCGATACTTGCGCTCACCGTTGGCGGACGCTCATTTTCGAGGCCTGAGGTTTGGTTTTGGAATAAGGAGAGGAGATGCTCTTTTGGGACATAAGCTGATACCTGTCTTGCAACCGAGTATCGGTCAAGAGGAAATCGATGCGGTAACAGAGGTGTTGCGCTCCGGATGGTTGGGTCTGGGCCCCAAGACGGAACAGTTCGAACAACGGTTCGCGGATTACGTCGGCAATCGTTTCGCCGTTGCGCTCAATTCCGGTACCGCCGCCCTTCATCTGGCGATGGACATTCTGGGAATCGGGCCGGGAGACGAAGTGATCGTCCCTTCCATTACCTTTATCTCTACCGTTCATGCCGTAAGTTACGTAGGCGCCACTCCGGTCTTTGCCGATATCGAGAAGGATACGATGAATATATCCGTTGAAGACATCGAACGCAAGATTACGAATAAAACAAAAGCGATAATCGTCGTTCATCTGGCCGGTCATCCTTGCGACATGGACGCTATACATGAGCTTGCGCACGCGAAAGGAATCAAGGTGGTGGAGGATGCCGCGCACGCCTGCGGCGCGAAATATAAAGGCAGGCGTATCGGCGGAATCAGCGATATGACCTGCTTCAGTTTTCATGCGGTCAAAAATCTGACCAGCGGCGAAGGCGGAGCGATAACCTGCAAGGCGGAGTGGATGAATCGCAAACTTCGCGAGAAAAGATGGGTCGGCATTTCCCGCGATACATGGATACGGTCTTCGCACGAGAAAGTATATGCATGGCAATATTTCGTCGATCAAATAGGTTACAAGTATCATATGAACGATTTGCAAGCGGCGATCGGACTCGTACAGTTGACGAAATTGGAACAATTGAACGGAAGGCGAAGGAGGATCGCCGAACGCTACTCGGCGGAGCTCAAGGATTTGGATTGGATCGAACTTCCTCAAGAGCGAACGTACGCCCAAAGCTCTTGGCATCTGTACCAAATCAAATTTTCCGATGACGGCTTGAGGGATCGTATGATTAACCATCTGCAAGAACAGCAAATCGCTTCCGGAGTACATTATTATCCGTGTCATCTCCATCCGAGCTATATCCATTTGAAAGCGATCGTTCCCGTTTCGTCGGAAATATGGCGAAGAATTCTTACCTTGCCCATACATCCAAACGTCACGGACGAAGATCTGGATCGGATCATTCACCGAATCCATGAGTTCAAACCATGAGAAAATTAATGATATTGGGCGCGGGCATCTCTCAGTTGCCGTTAATTCGGACAGCCAAAAAAATGGGATTATACGTTATCGTCATTAGCCGTTACGGAAGGTATCCGGGATTCTCCTACGCAGACAAAGTCTACTACGAAGATACGACGAATATAGATAGAATTCTGGGAATCGCCGTGCTTGAACGGATTGACGGCATATGTAAGACGGGCACGGATGTAGCGGTGAGATCGATCGGTCAAGTGGCGGATACGCTTGGGCTTAGCGGAGTCAGTTACGATTCCGCTACGCTTTCGACGAACAAATGGAAAATGAAACGCGCTTTTATGGAGCATGGCGTAAGAACGGCCAAATTTGTTCGAGTGGGCGATCGGGAGGAGGCTTATCGTGCTTTCGAAGCATTGACGCCTCCTCTTGTTTATAAATCGGTCGACAACGGAGGAAGCAAAGGAATTGTCATGGTCGAAGACGTCTCGCAGGCGGAAGGCGCATTTAATCTTGTCATGAAGGCGACGAAGAAGGATTTCTTTATCGCCGAGGAGTATGTCGAAGGGATCGAGTTTGGCGCGCAAGCGTTCGTTTACGACAATCGGATTCAATTTATTATGCCGCACGGAGACCTTATGTTTTACGGAGACGCCGGAGTGCCGATCGGCCATTACGTGCCGTATGAACTGACGGATGAAATCATCGAAGATATTCATTCGCAATTGGAGCAAAGCATTCGCTCGTTACGCTTGAATAACTGCGCGATCAATGCGGATTTTATTTTGAAAAATCAAAAGGTATACGTAATCGAAGTCGGCGGAAGAGCGGGCGCGACCTGTTTGCCGGAGCTTGTGTCAACGTACTACGGATTCGATTACTATGAACAGATCATCAGAGCAGCCCTGCGCATGAATCCGGTATTTCCTCACCGTTCCGCGCAGCCTTGCGCTTGCGAGCTCCTTATCAGCAAAGAGGACGGCGAAATCGTAAAGCTGGAGAATGAAAACGGTAACGATGAAGATATTATTCAAATATCGTTTGATTACGGTATAGGCGATCGGATTCGCGAATTCAGGATCGGTACGGACCGGATCGGACAGATGATCGTTAAAGGCGACAGTTTGGAAGAAACGCTGAACCGGCTAGAAGAAGTCAAGTCGAACATACGG
>Ga0065721_10051150_pt1 | contig 16085 bp, 12 predicted proteins | sample Mesricmetagenome_FD_59108 | JGI IMG/M metagenome (GOLD analysis project Ga0065721, IMG submission 59108) | Mesophilic microbial community from rice straw/compost enrichment Sample: eDNA_1 v2 (version 2) | ecosystem: Engineered > Solid waste > Grass > Composting > Bioreactor | place: USA: Davis... | reverse complement strand
AAAATCCTTTCTTTGTGGAAAAAATATATTTTTTACTAGTATAATATAGATATGACTGATTGTAATTTTGTTCCAATTATCATCATCATTATAGTAGTGATTATTGCGCTTTATTTACTTTACCAAAGTCAAACCCCCGCCCAACCACATATAGATCAAGTCTATGATCCAGAATTGGATCCTAACTTGGTTGCACCACCTGAGCAACCCACGGTAACCACCCAAGCTGATGGCACCACTTCTCCCACCCAGGAAGGATTTATACCCTATCGTTATGGATATCGTAGGGGCTATCCATGGAGAAGATGGGGTTACAATCCATACAGATATTATTATCCCTACTACTATCCATATTATTACCGCTATTACTAAGTCATTCAATTAGAATATATTCTAAGGACGGTCGTAAATTATAATAAATACCAAAAAAGTTATTGATGTGTTATTTCTACTTGACCAAATAGTAATAACACAATATATTCGCTTACTTATTTGCTATTGGATTTTCGATTTAGTTCTCTGATGACTCCTGCAATAAAATAATCAATGTGAATAATGTCACGACGTCCATGAATTAAATTATATTCGGCATCAGATGCGCACTGAATGATGCGAGCATTAATTTCGTCATCTTTGATTTTTTCAATTAATTTGTCCATGAGCGTGGTAATAATCTCGGAACCTTTAATGTTTGTGATCAGTATGTTATAAATATGACTCCTGATTTTTTTATTGAAAACATTAATAATATTTTTGCTTTTAGTGGAATTCAATATAAAATCGACAATCATGGTAAAAACGGCATCCAAATTAATAATATCCTTACAATTTAATCGCTTGGCTTCTAACAGCCAAACTGCTTTCTTGAGATTATCATTACATTTGTCCATAATTTGTTTTTTATCTTGGCGACTAAGCATAATATTTTCCATGACACATATATGAGATATGACATCATATATATTTTGATACGATGGTAATGGTACTGAAAATAAACGACATCGACTGCGCAGTGGATCAAAAATTTTGGATAAATTATTACAAACCATAACAAAGCGACAAGTTTTGGCATAAAGTTCCATGGTTCGTCTTAGTGCTGCTTGTGAATTATTGGCTAAATTCTCAATATTATGAATGACAATCGTTTTGAATTTGCGATTTGTCCGAAAAATGTTAAACGATTTGTGCATCGCATATTGTTTGATGATTTCTTGCAAAATGTATTTATCGTGATTGGTATTAGTTGGTTCTATGATTATGTGATAATTACTTTGCATAATTTCGATTTCCTTTTTGGTAGATGAACCATTTATATTGTACTTAATTTTTGTTAAATTATTGACATCCGAATCATAAAGAGCTTCCAAAAAAAATTTAACTAATGTTTTCTTACCACCGCCAGGTGGGCCCGAAATAATGACATGTGGAATGTCTTCATTAGAAGCAATATGAATCAATTGTTCTAAAATTTCTCTATTGAATAAAAATTCTCGAATAGATTTGGGACGATATTTTTCCAACAAAAACATTAGATTATTTTAAAATGGAATACTAATCTTTATGTTGAATCTTACAATGCGAAAAAATTATTCAATTTTTGTTAGTGGCTGGTTTTGTCCATGTTTCAAAGCCAACAAGTAATAAACACTGACCAATAGTATGATGATCAGAATAGCTGATACTTTTAGTTGTTGATTGGTTAGGATTTCCAAGATAAGAGTAATGGGAACAGTAGAAATGAGTATTAATTTGTAGTCAAAATGGAAAAAGATACAATTCAGAGCATATAATATAATGTAAACTACAATAAAATCCATAATGGGAATTTTCCCAATTCGATACAATCGACAAAACTGCCAAAGTGTAAGTTCCGGTTCGTCTTCATTGCTTGTCTTGGATGCTGGTGACTCTTGTGTTGAATTCGATACATTTGATGCATTCGATGCGAATTCCACATAAGATTTACCCGAATTATTTTCTTCTTGTAAAATGACACTGGCTCCAATGGCGGCGGTGGCCAAAGTAGCGGCGGTGGCAGTGGATCGATTGATATTATTAATAATATTGCCTGTATTGTTATAGACCATATCAATAATATAATAGATAGGATATTTATTATTGGGTTACAAGTTACGTTTGAAATATATTATAATTTATGATTCTGCCAAAAATATATTATAATTTAACGATTCTGTATGATAATCCAAATTGCACAAAATATGACTATTGAAAAAATTACCGCAAAAAAAATTAAACAACATAACCATTCATAACAAACTGTATCGCATGTATCACACATACTTGGTTTTTGATAGCGAAATGTCATGGCTTTTTCCATTAAACTCTCGATATTATCTGAAGTATCAGTATCATTATCTTCGGACAAAATTTTTTGGGAAGTCAAATAAATATTGTTCATATCGAATTCAGACCGATTCAGTGTTGAAGAATCTGATAAATCATTAATGGCAGAACCAGTGGCTAGTAATTCACTTTGCTCTGTTTCATCTAACTGATTATTGATAGTCATGATGCTTATCTTTAATAGTATTCTGAAATGTATGCAAATTATTGGCCTTAATTTAATCAATTTTTTGTTGTGAAAAAAAATTGATTAAATTTTTGTTTAATGATTTTATTTTGGTTTATGGCAGCAACAAATTGTATGCCTAAGGTGACGCAATATGTGCACGATTTAGGAGACCATGCCCAAATTATTCACATTCCAAAATTCTCAGGACATCCTGACAAATTGTTCAATGAATTATTGGAAAAAATTCCTTGGAAAAAATTCAAGTATCAGGTTGGTGACAAAGAAGTTTTGAGTCCGAGATTAATGCAAGTTGTCAAATTCGGTGACGAATTAGATTTGCCTTGTTTGTTACGCCTAAAGAAACGTTTGGAGAAAATGTTGACTGTGCAATTTAATTATGCCGTTCTGAATTATTATCGTGATGGACAAGATTATATTGGTTATCATGCTGACCGGGAAGTATCTAATGGTCAAATCGTGGCTTCGATTTCCCTGGGCGCAACCCGACGATTTGTTTTGAAACATAAACACCATACAAACGTCCGGCATGTTTTCATGCCAGAAAATGGTGACTTGCTCATTCTAAATGATGCTGCCATAAAACATGCTTACAAACATTCCGTTCCAAAAATGGCCAACGTTGGACCCAGGATCAGTATTACATTTCGAGAGTAACAAAAACACATCGCTTTTATGAAATAAATGCCATGCGCTTTAAAAATTAATTTTCAAAAAAATTGATTAATATAATTCATATAAAAAGATATTTTCAACAATTACAACATTCCAAATTCATGACCAAAACCAACAAAACCAATAAAAATGAAATAAGTAACACCAAAAGCATTGAAGAACAGTACAAAAAACTAAAGGATCAACATGAGCATGCCCTGAAGCGACCTGGAATGTATATTGGTAGTATCGAAAAAGAAACGATTAATATGTGGATTTACAATGAAAATCGAAAAGAAAATGAACCAGAACTCATCAGTAAAGAAATTTCTTATGTTCCAGGTCTGTACAAAATATTCGACGAAATATTGGTCAATGCCAGGGATCATGTTGTTAGATGTCATGAAGAAAAAAAGGAAGAGTGTACTATGATTAAGGTCAACATTGACCAAGAATCTGGAAAAATCACCGTTTGGAACAATGGAGCTGGTATTCCTGTGGTAGAACATAAGGAACATCAAATGTTAATTCCATCTATGATTTTTGGAGAGTTATTGACGTCCAGTAATTATGATGACGAACAAAAAAGAAAAGTTGGTGGTACCAACGGTTTGGGTGCTAAATTAACTAATATTTATTCCAAGGAATTTGTTGTGGAAACTCTTGATTCGGACAACAACAAAAAATTCTATCAAAAATTCAGTAACAATATGTACCAAAAAGACAAACCAGTGGTTAAATCAGGCGGTGGCAAAAAATCTTACACTCAAATTAGTTTTATTCCAGACTATGAACGATTTGGACTCAATGGTTTGACAAACGATATGATGTCTTTGTTCAAAAAGAGAGTTTATGATATTGCCATGACATCCACAGCCAAGGTTTATTATAATGACAAATTAATTGCCGCCAATAATTTTGCCAAATATGTTGATTTATATTTTCCTGAAGGAAGTGAACATAAAAAAGTTTTGGATGTGGCGGATGAAAATTGGAAAGTCTGTGTTGTTTATGATCCTACCGATACTTTAGAACATCAAAACATTTCCTTTGTCAATGGCATTTGTACCAGTCGTGGTGGCACACATGTTGATTATATATCCAACCAAATCATCAACAAAATTAAAAATAGTATTTCCAAAAAAACCAAAGATCTGACTATTAAACCAAGTATGATCAAAGAAAATTTAATCTTTTTTGTGGATGCGGTTATTATCAATCCAGAATTTGATACACAAACTAAGGAATTATTAAAAACTAAAGTGGCCAATTTTGGATCAACTTACGAGGCACCAGAAACATTTCTCAAAAAAATTATCAAAACTGGTGTGGTTGACCAAATTATCGCCAATGCTTTGGCCAAAGCCGAGGCCAATTTATCCAAAAACAATGGCAAAAAAGGACAAATTCGTTATGAAAAATTGTATGATGCTACCAAAGCGGGTACCAAAGAAGGTTATAAATGTACACTTATTCTGACGGAAGGAGATTCAGCTAAAGCTTTTGCCTTGGCAGGTCTGAATGTTATTTCCCGAGATTACTATGGAGTTTTTCCACTGAGAGGAAAACTACTCAATGTCCGTGATGCCAGTCCCACTAAGATTGCAGAAAATCAAGAAATTACTGCTATCACCAGAATTGTAGGTTTGGAACATAAGAAAGTTTATGATGACGTCAAAGGATTACGATATGGACGAATCATGATTTTGACGGACCAAGATGTAGATGGCTATCATATCAAGGGACTCATTATGAATTTCATACACTTTTTCTGGCCATCATTAATCAAGCAATCGGGATTTATTTGTTCTTTCCCGACGCCCATTGTTAAAGCGAGTAAAGGTACTGGCAAAAATAGACAAGTTATTGAATTCACCAATTTAAATGCTTTCGAGGAATGGAAAAAGGAAAATAATAATGAAACCGGATGGAAAATCAAATATTACAAAGGATTAGGTACGAGTACCAGTGCCGAAGCTCAAGATTGTTTCAGAGATTTGGATGAAAAGTTAGTGGAATATGTTTGGCCCAAACTGTCGGAAGAACGTAAAAAAACCAAAAAGAAAACATCTGATTTAATAGATGAGGAAAATGACATAATTTCCACAAGTTATAAACCCAAGTGTGATGATTTATGTGAGGATGCTATAAGTTTGGCTTTCCATAAAAAACGATCTCATGAACGAAAAAGTTGGATCAATACATATAATCCAAATGTTTACATTGACACAGCGCAAAAGAAAATCTCGTATTATGATTTTATACACAAGGAACTTATTTCATTCTCGGTCTACGATAATATGAGATCCATTCCAAATATTATGGACGGCTTCAAACCATCACAAAGAAAAGTTTATTATGGATCAGTTGAAGAAAAAATTGACAAGGAAGAAATGAAAGTTTCGGAGTTAATGGGTGCTGTTTCGAAACGTACCAAATATCATCATGGCGACCAAGCTCTGGTGGATACCATTATTGGTATGGCACAAAATTTTGTGGGCAGTAACAATCTCAATTTGCTCATACCCAGTGGTAATTTTGGTAGTCGGGCAGCCGGAGGAAAAGATGCATCGAGTCCCAGATATATTTTCACTCAGTTGGATAAAATTTGTGAGAAAATATTTATTGACAACGATTTTTATGTATTACAACATCAATACGATGATGGTAAAATGATAGAACCCTATTTTTATGCACCCATTATTCCCATGATTTTGGTCAATGGTGCGGAAGGAATTGGTACTGGCTTTTCTTCCAGTACACCACCATACAATATTCGAGATATTATTGCGAATATTAAACGTATTCTCGCTAATGAAAAACCAAGGCAAATGAAACCTTGGTATCGTCATTTTACGGGTACCATAGAAAAAATATCCAATCACACTTACATTGCCAGGGCTCGTTATGAAATTATTGATGATGATACCGTTCATATTTCTGACTTGCCCATTGGTCAGTGGACGGACAATTACAAAGCCTTTTTGGATAATTTGATGAGCAATACACCCCAAAAAACTGAAACCAAAAGCGTTGAAAAAACCAAGGGTGGTAAGAGTGGCAAAAATGCAAAAGGTAAATCTGGGAAAAAGGGAAAATTTTTGGCCAAGAAGAGCAAAAAAAGTCAGACTGCAAAAGTTTCCAAAACTAATGCTATTGTCGGTGCTATTAAAAAATACACAGAACAGTGTACAGATGTTCGAGTTAGTTTTACCATTACATTTTATCCTGGCAAACTAAAACAATTAATCAAAACTGGAAAGTTCGAAAAAAATATGAAACTTGTTACTACCATTAATTTGTCAAATATGCATTTATTTGATGAGAATGGCAAGATTCAGAAATATAATTCTGCTGGTGCCATTTTACAAAATTATGTTAGGGTTCGCTTGGAATTATATCAAAAACGAAAGAATTTCTTGTTGGGCAAGTGGAATAATGAAATGAACATGCTCATTTGGAAACTTAAATTCGTGGAGGCAGTCATTTATGATAAAATCATAGTCTTCAAAAAGAAAAAGAGTGAAGTTATTGACCAACTGGAAAAACTGAAGTTTCCCAAATTATCCAGAAATGAAAGTGGCGAAGGATCTTATGATTATTTAACTAGTATGACCATCGTCCATTTTACCACGGATGAGGTCGAAAAATTACGCAAACAAATTGAGAATAAGAAACAAGAAATTGACATTCTTGAAGCCAAAATGCCCACGGAAATTTGGAATGAAGAACTTGACCAATTTATGGAAGCCTATGACAAATGGGAGGAAGAATGTGACAAGGCTTATGAAGATCTTTTGGCAGGACGGGGACACAATAAAAAGAAACCCAAAAAGAAGTCTGCCAAAGTTTCCGAAAAACAGGCCAATCCATAATATATTATAATATATTTCAATGTTTTCTCATGTTTTCGTTAAATATTTAGTTTAAATATTTAACGATTTATCGGACTCGTGCAAATTTATCACATTCATTCAATATAATTATAAATTAAGCGTTCCAGTAAATACTTCGCAACTGCGATTTGTCTACCAGCGATAGCATAACCCACAAAATCATCATTAATTTCCTCATGAACGTATTTCTCATTGGAGTTATTTTCTTTGATATTGTCATTTTCTTTGGCTTCGATCAAAAATTTAGCGACATCTAAATATCCTCGCTTGCAAACCAACCCTAAAACTGAATCTCGTGAGTTAACATATCCGTTGCACAAATCATGATAGTTTCTGATCTTAACACCATGATCCAAAAAAAATTTAATCATATCCATACGACCATTGAAACAAGCGATTTTAAAATATATTGTATTTTCCTCAACTATTTTTTTGAGTTGGAAATCATGTTCCACTAAAAATTGGATCACATGTAAGTGTCCATTTTCGCATGCTTTATAAAAAAGTAACTCATTAAAAATATCCGAATTACCTGAGGCTCCTATTGTGTAAAAATACTTGACCAAGTCAATATAACCAAAGTGGCATGCCCAAATCAATATTACGAAAGCATACCTGTCAATATCTTTTCGAACCAAAACCAAATATTCAGCCACTTCTGCATAATTATTTTTTAATGCCCAAAATAAAAATTTTTCCCAACCAATACTAATTGTCATTATCAAATCTGGAGTGACATTAGTTATTTTTTCTCCGCATTTGAGCAAAAAATTAATCGTGGCAAGATTACCTTGTTCATAGGCCCATTGCAATAATTTATGATCATGATCAAATATGTTAACTCCTTTTCTGAACAAATATTTGACCATATCCAATTTTCCATGTTGACTAACACAACCCATTACATTCTTAATTTTAGCATGAAGATCGGCTCCTTGGGTAACTAAAAAATCAACAATATTTGGGTCACCATTCTTCAAGGCCATTTCGAGTGCAAAATCATTGTTATGATGAATATTAGCTCCTTTTTCCACCAAATATTTTACAATATCAAAATAACCCTTTTCACATGCTAGTTCTAAGGGATTTCCATTACGAATGTTTGCTCCCTGTTCCACCAAGTATTTCACAACATCGAAATGACCATTTATACAAGCACAATACACAGGACAAAAATAATGTCGATAATATCCAGTTCCATTAATATTAACACCACGACTGATAAAAAATTTGATAACATCCAAGAGACCATATTCACAGGCCAAATGAAAAGATACCATGTTATCATTAGTATTCAAATATAATCGGTTCGAACAAAAACACTTCACAATATTTGTATAGCCAAATGCTAATGCCACACATAATCCATCAATTTCGTTATCAGCATTGCCTCCGAAATTTATTAACAATTGTAGTAACTCGCTATTGCCACTGAAACAAGCAAAATAGAGAGCGCGATCACTAACAGAATTAGTGAAACGAACAAAATCATGATATTGTATTTTGATCTCATTATTAATTTTATTGATCAAATATTTGAAATTATAAATATAGCCTTGAAGATATTTGACGACATCAATATGACCATGAAGAGAGGCCATCATAAAACATGGTAGTAAATAATTTGCAATTTGATCTTCATATTTTTCACAAAGATTCACAACCAATTTTAGATAATTCATTTTGCATGCACCGAGTAGAATATTGACCAATGACTTGGCTCGACGATTTCGTGTGGTAGACCACGTGCATGCGGCCAAACTATTCATTATTTCACGATAAATGGGAACATTTACGATAAAATTATTGAAGGTGACATTTGTTTGCGCTGCTCGCCCAAGATTTTGAATGTCCAACAATTCAAAAATTTCGCACCAAATTTCGCGTATTCCAAAAATGATATGTTCAGAAATATCACAATTCATAATTTTTTGCTTGATATTTGTGTCATTTATATTATTTCGAATTTTTTAATAAATAAAAATTCAATTTTTTCATAAAAAAAATTGAATTATAAATATTTCACGTAATAATGTCAATACTGAAGAAATTTATTAAAACCAAACTAATGCAATATATCGAACCCAGTTTGTGCGAAAAACCAACTCTGGCACCGGATGGGTGTCTCTACTTGTATCAAAATGATCACTGGGAAAAAGTGTTTGAATATAATGGGTGGGTTGATCATGTGAAGGCAACATATCAAAACTATTTGAATGGCTTAATTACTTTGACAAATTTATTGGATAGATTGACAACCAAAACTCATTATTGCGAGACATCTGGTTATCAAGGCGAAATGAAAATTGATTATTTTGGTTCGTGTCAATATTACAGTATTTATCAAATGTATTTGTTTATGTTGATTCCAGATTACTGTGGTATTGACAATAGTGCATTTCTTGGTAAAACATTATCCAAGTTCATACCAAAACCAAACTATGGAAAAATTTTAATTTCATTGATCAGAGCCAACGAACTAGAATGTATAGGGTTGGATGATGATGTTTGCGTGAAAATGTGCGTGTCACCTCATGGAAATTTTTTTTGGAAATTGATGACGATTTGTCTGATAGAACAGATTTTGAAACAGCTAGTGAGATAGATGAAACAAATAGCAATGATATGTTCGTCCAACAATTATCTAATTATCAATGGCAATTCTATATCAATGATCCAATATCCGACGAACATCAAGAAATTCTGAAACAACGTCTGAATGAATATAAAGAATATATCAGAAACCAACTTGATGCATTGAATCTGAATTTGAGTTCGGAGAAAGTGAATGATATTGTGGAGACAAATACTGTATTTATTTATTTGAAATCCCGTTGCCCGCCACCTGATGATAACGATAATCGTAGATTTCGTGAGGATTTGGTCATGTGGGACCATCCGAATCTAATCAAAAAGAAAAAGGAAATAAGTTTTGACATACCCTATCAATACTTGTCAACTGAAAAACAACTTCAATACTTGCAACGAGAGCGCCTGAGATTAAAAGAAACATTGGATAAATTAATGACCCTAGATGATACAAGATCTGCCATACGTTATCATTTGGGTGATACAGGAACTGACATGTGGTGGGGTGTGCCATTTATTTACCGATGTATTTTTGACCAAGATGTTAGTTATTTCGAAGCTCCCAGTCCAAGTACCATACCTGGTTGTATTCTGCTCAATGATTGGACCAAGAATTACAAGATTGGTTTGCTAATTTATATTATGATCAAACATAACATCGTATCATATGTGACTGATTTTTATTGTCCCAATACATAAATTTGCATAATGAAATAATTGTGTGCTCATTTAAAAATTTTTTACATGAGTATTACATATATTATTAATGTCTGATATTGTGAAAAAATATTTTGCTACGTATGAATGTCCAAATCAATCTCAGAATATATTGAAATGTACTCCGAATCCAACAAAACAAACAGATTATGCTAATTCTACCGAACAAATTCATTATGTTCAAATTGAATCCGCCAAACGAAACAAAGAACCCATAAACCAATATCAGGATAATTCGTATACTCTACAACCACATCCATTGTATTTTGAACATGGATCTACTCAGATGGCTATTTATTTTCCTGGACACCAATTTAAGATAGGTGATCGTATTTCTCTTCATGGAATTACTTCCAAGAATCTTATCATGCGTAATGTTTTGTCTATTAAAAAGAATAGTTATTTTGTTAGAGTTTGGCACCAAAGTCATGGTTTGTCTTTGCATGGCTTGTATGATCCACAAAATGATGACCAATTTGTTAAAATTGATTATGTAGAACAATTACCTCATTCTTACAAGGAAGACGATGATATTGCCGACACTAATAAATATTACATTCACCAAGATAATCACAAAATTAATTTGACCATTGAATTGTCCAACGTTAAAGGATTTGGTCCGGATCCAAATTTTTTGGGTAATATTCCAACAAATCATTTAAATCGCAAACACACTGCATATTTAATTTTTAGGCGTGGTTCATCTGGTTACGAACATGATCCCAATAGTTATCTCATTCGTTTGGAAATGAAATCTGATATTAATTATGCCGACGATATTAATCGTGATGATAGTGATAACCAATTAGATAATGACATAAACATTACATTTCATAATTTGTACGGTATTCCACTACAATATTTAAATACAGGTACTCCTTTGGGACCCAATAATAAGTATTCATATTTGGAAGTGGTCAATACTTTACAAGATTATTTTATGGTAAATATTAGATATCCGGCCATTGTGGATCCAACACATAGTTTTTATGCGGACACTGACATTACGGAAACTGAGAGTGCGGAAATTATTTCAAACAACAGAGGTGGTGGCGCCAATATTTATTTGCGGAAAATTGAATCTGTTATGCCAGGTTTTCCGTCATCCAGTGATTATGTCTGTGTGCTTGACAAAACTTATTACAATGTCATCAAAGCCAGAATAGTTGGTTCGGTTTTTCCAAACTCCCAGCGCATTATTAATGATCAACCAGATGATGTGGACAACAACAAACTTTATTGGAGAAATTTGGATGATGGCAATTATATTTATCAGTTGGCGATTACTCCCGGAAACTATGGACCAAAACAATTAGCCCAGGTCATCGAACAAGAATTCGCCCGGATCATTCGATATCCATATACTTTGGAATATCAAAATGGCATTGTTCCGGACATTGTAACTATGTTAACCCCGATTGATCATCATTTGTATGATGTTTCAGGCCACTATAAATATCATATCGTCAAGGTGATAATATCTACCACTACGGATCATGTCAGTTTCAGTGCTTTCAAAAAAATTATGTTGGCAGACCAACCAAATCATGTCATTTTGTCCGTGCCAGAATCCTTAATTGAACTAACCATGGCAGAAGATCTAACTGTCAATTTCGGTCAAAATGCTGGTCCGAATATTCCCCATGTTGTTCCCCAATTAATCAAACCATATGACCCTGCCACAGAAAAATTATTTATTTATTTGACACCAAATTCTCATTTGAAAATTGATCATGATTTTCCATACGTTTATGGTCATTTGTATCAGTATATCGGTCCAGGATCACAAGACCAAGGTCATGCTACGCTGGTCGCCATGTTGAATTTAAACACCGCTGTGTTATTAAATTTCAAGAGAACTCACCAAATTTATCCCATAATTGAGTCATCAAGCGAAATAAATTCAATAAATACTAGTACCGTGCTAGATAATTTTGAATATGATTATTTGACAAAAGTGGTTACCAAACCAAATCACAATCTCAAAATAGGTGACATCATTATCACCGACCAATTTCACGATCCAAGTAGCATTGGACAAATTTTTGTTTATGAAATTATTGATATTCTTAATTCTAACCAATTCATTGTCAAAAAATTTTCACATGGCCATGGTTATAAATTTATTTATGACAGCATCATGATTAATTTTGCCACAGACTCAAATGCTACCTATTGGCTGGACCAAATTGCATTTGATGAGCCTGTGATGCCACAATTAGAAGTTGCTATCACTTTGCCAAAAAATAATCGAAAAAACACAATGTCAATTATTCAAATCAAATCACTTTCTGCCTATAACAAAAATATGATTGTCTATCATCCGAATCATAATTTATCTGTCGGACAAACAATTGAGATTGAAAATTCTGTATCTGTCAACCAAATACCAGCATCTATCATCAATCGAAAACACAACATTAATAAAATTATTGATTCGGACCATTATTTAGTTTTGCTAGATTTGTATACAAAAACAGGTTATACTGAAACCAGATCCAATACTATTACAATAATGTATCCTGATTTATTTCAAATGTTTTTCAATTATGATAATACGCTGGGTAAAATTCTAAGTTTTCGGGATGTTGGCCGAGAATTTGCCGTGACTCCATTTAGACATGTTATTCGCAACACCGATGCCTATGCCCATGATAATCACACCAACTACTTGGATAGTTTAGGCTCACCATACAAACCGGGTCTGAGGAAATTGGACATGACCGGCGAAAATTATTTTTACATATGTTGTCCGGAACTGGCCACGATCGAGAATACTGATCCGGTACGCGACGTTTTTGCGATAGGTCGTTGGTTTGATAATCCTGGCAGTGTAGTATTTGATTCGGTGGTGCCTACTATCAAGGTCTTCCAAAATCCATTGACTTTGTCATCTCTACATATCAGTATCAGAAAACCTGATGGGCACTTGGTCAATTTTAATGGTTTGGATCATTCTTTCACCTTGGAATTGACGGAATTGGTCGGACACCTAGGAGACCAACGTTTGGCGCGCAGCAACCAATTGATGACCACAGACAAAAAATTTGATAAATGATAATCTTAAATATAATGTAAGATATTACTCATGAACAGTTGACATATTAATTGAATTATCGTAAATTAAGTTGTAAATTATCATAAATACCAAACAAAATCTCATAAAATATATTGAAATATATCATAATATATTACAATATATTCCAAGTTATGGCATCCTCCTCCAACTGTGAAATTTACTGGACATTACAAAGTTCAGTTTCAGCAATTTATTGTAACATATGTAACACATTACGTTCTTTTGTCTATGCTTGGCCACCTACGCAAGTAGCCTACTGGACCAAGAACGAAGAGAAGATCCATACTAAAATTTCCGAAAATAACGATAAGAATGGCATTTTTTATGATCGAAAACTAAAGAAATAATTGTACATCATAAAAAATTATTTCAACTTTTTATGGTGATCAATAGCATTCAATAGTGGCCAGGTATTCTTAAACTTGATTTTTCCAACATCACTTATATAACTCAAAATGACCACAACAGTGGACAATATTTCATTAATGGGTTAGTGTTCGATGGGTTTGTGGAAGTACATAATATTTTACACTCTTAATGTGTTTTGGAATTGGAAACTGAAATTTCACATTTTTGATAAAACAGTGGTAATCTTGAGTCACAGTTTCCGGTATGTTAAAGAAAAATTTGTCTGGATGACGCCACCAAATGGTCAAACATTTAAGCGACGATGGTATGATGAAGGGAAATTCTTTTGCGGGCCACCAGTTAATAGGTAAAAAGGAATGGCTCCACTAATTTCACAATTAAAAAAATTACCAAAAATTAAGTCGGTTACAGAATTGGGTATTATATTTTGAACATTTTGACAAAAATGAGTTCCAAAGGTCAAATGTGTCACCGAATTAGGAATAACTCCGGGTAGAATTTCCTGATTGAAAAATTTTCCAAAAACTAAACGTGTTACTGTATTAGGAATGACTCCAATCGGAATGTGATTATTAAAAAATGGCCCGAATACCAATTTTTTTACATGTGGAGGAATAACACCTGGCACAAGATCTTGTTGAAATTTTCCGCTCAGTGACAAGTATTGTAAAGTATGTGGAATCACACCAGGGGGAATATCTTGGGCAAAATCACAATTGATAGTCAAATACTTAATTTTTTTGGGTAAATGTTTAGTCATAAATTCATTTTTCATAAAGACATTGCAAAAATTATCATAATAATCAGTTTTAGAATACGCTTCATAATATTTCGACAAGTTAAATGAACGGTAAAATGTCAAGTACTTCCTCAAACTATAAAAGTGATTTGAGACAGAAGTTGCCCTGAATTTATCTTTGTCACGCAAAAAAGATAGTATACTGACCAAAATTTCTGGTGGAAATTGTGTCAATTCCATGATAATTTGTTTTTGTCACATATTAAAAATGATTTTTTACTTGATAATTATTCAATTTTTTTGGAATTATTGGGGAAAATGATTTGGTGCTTGATATTCTATTGTTTTTGGTGATGTTGCGCGAATTCTCCTTGTTGAAATGGCTCTGTTTATTCCCAAACTAACACAAAAATGTCAAATGTGTGATCCATGGTGGTATTTGCTCGTGATTTTTTCTATCGTATAAAAAATTTAGCATTAAACTTGTCATTGTTTCAGGAACAATATCCTAAAGTTTACTGTCAAAACTAATATCCAAGCTCAAATGTTCGACAGATATGAGAATAAAATTTTTTATTTTTCCAACAAAGATCCATCGACAAGGTTAAATGAATCACGGACACTGAAATAATTTTACGAATGTTATACAACAAAAATTATCATGGTAAGAAGTTTCTTACCATGATAATTTTGTTATTTGATAAGTTAACAATTTCCATAAATAATAAATATCAACACAATACATAAAATAATATCATGATGATCGAGATTTCTGGCGGAAGAAATTGAAGATTCATTTTGGAATTCCCACACGCTATGACATAATTTGGATCATATCATAATTTATTTGAGAATTCAATTTTTTTAGTAGCCATCCATTGCAGATCAAACAAATTAAACTAGTGATTGCATGATTCTGACTAATTGGTAAGTATTCAACAAATATCTCTCGTAGCCATAAACACTTAGTCGCAAATGATGGATAAAATTTTGATAAGTATTGGTCATAAACGGAATCAGATAGTCTTGTAAGTTGCGTATCAAAATGGAATCATCTGTCAAAACAATCACTTTGTTCGTTTTCAGAATTTGAATTATAGGCAAAAACAAATCATTGGCCGTGGTAATTTTTCGGTCAGGATCATATTGATCGTGATATATGGTGGTATAGTATTTGACTGCCAACATGGGCAGCACATGTTCTAAATACGAATCAATGGTTTGGCCATTAAATTCAACGGTTCGAATTTCATCCAAAATGGTAGTTTGGTCACGTATAATTATATTGGCACCATCCATTTCTTTGAATCCTTGATATATTTCGTGAAACAAAATATTTTTGATGGCCGGTGTCAGAATCAAATTAATTAAATAAGTGATTTGTGTAAATTCTTCTTCCAGAATAGGATCATCTTCGTAGTTACTGGCATTTGGATTTTTGGATTCAATGTAATCGCGAACTATCTGGAAGAATCTAGATATGTCCGTTAG
>Ga0065721_10051149_pt1 | contig 16088 bp, 15 predicted proteins | sample Mesricmetagenome_FD_59108 | JGI IMG/M metagenome (GOLD analysis project Ga0065721, IMG submission 59108) | Mesophilic microbial community from rice straw/compost enrichment Sample: eDNA_1 v2 (version 2) | ecosystem: Engineered > Solid waste > Grass > Composting > Bioreactor | place: USA: Davis... | reverse complement strand
GGCGAGAAACAGGCGGCCGAATTTTCTGTGCGTCCTGCGGTCCATATTTGGCAATTGTCAAAGAGCCTAGACGACACCCCCGTCCACAATAATAGTCTGCCCGGTCACGCTGCGCGCCGCCGACGAGCAGAGCCACAATGCAACCTGAGCGACATCGTCCGGGGTGATCAACTGAGGCAGGCACTGCAGTGCCATGGTTTGCGCCGTCCATTCCGGCGTTACCACATGCTCCGCCACACGTTCTGTAACAACGCGACCTGGCGCTATGGCATTGACCCGAATATTGGCGGCGCCCAGCTCGCGGGCAAGACCGTTGGTCAATCCGATGATTCCGGCCTTGGCGGCATGATAGCTGGTCATGTTGGGGGCCAGTTTCATGAAGGCCGTGGATGACAGATTGACAATGGCACCGCCGCCCAGGGCACGCATATGCGGCGCCAGCTGCTGGGCCAAGATGAAATGATGGTCGATATTGAGGGCAAGCGCTGTTCGCCAATCGGCAAGTGATATGGCTTCGAAGGGTCGCCTGTCGTCGACCCCAGCATTGTTGACCAGAAACCGCGGGCGCCCGAGGTCGGCTACGGTGCGCTCGACGGCTGCAATCAGCGCAGCCTCGTCGGTGACGTCAGCAACAATGGGGAGAACTACACCGCTACCGGCCTCGCCAGAGAGGGTGAGCAGCCCCGTCTCAATTCGGTCGAGTGCGGCCACCCGCGCGCCTTGCCGCAAGAAAGCGATCGCGGTCGCCCGGCCAATACCGGCTGCAGCGCCTGTGATGATAACCGTTTCCGCTGCGAAATCCGTGTATTTGACGCTCATCTGCTCGCTGGCCCTAAAAGTCTCATTATATGAGACATATAATTCATAGTTGAACCATATACTTCTGCGGCATAACGTGTCCAGCGTTCTCACCTGGATAGCACCACGCAATGCCGATCCTGTCTTCCCATTCCCGGACGCCAACGGCTGCCCGCCGATCGGTGCGAGGCCTTGATGTTCAAGTTCGATAGTTCCAGAGCGCCAGGCGACTACGCCCTGCCTTCGGCCGCTATCGCAATCTTTTGCGGTTCGGCTGGTGCGGCAGCGCTGAAGCTGCTGACAATCACGCCGCCTGGCCAGGCCATTGCCGAGCGCTCCGCTGTGGCTGCTGCTATCCTGCTGATCTGGTCGCTGGTTCAAGGCCAGGGACGGTTCGGAATGATAAATGGATCGGCATGGCTGCGCGCCGTGCTCGATGCGATTGCTGCCTTTACTTTCGCGCTGGCGATCTTTGAGCTTCCGCTATCGATGCTCACCGCGATCAATATGTCCGTGCCAATTGTTGCAATGGTGCTCGCGGCAGCGCTGCTGCGGGAGAGGGTGACGCGGTACCAGGTCCTAGCTATTGCCGTGGGGTTTGCCGGCATTGTCATTGTCGTACAGCCCAATGTTACTGTCGCCCTCACAGGCATCGCTTTGGCCGTCGTCTCGACCTTCGCCTATGCCCTGCGTGACGCGGCCAATCGCAGGATTTCAGCCACTTCCAGCGGTGCGCAGACAGCGCTGGTATCGGTGATCCTTGCCGGGACTGCCGGGGCCCTGCTTGGTGGCACCACCGGCTGGATTATTCCCCCGGCGATCGACATCGTGGCCGTCGGATTGACAGGCCTCTGCTACGTTGCCAGCAGCACGCTGATCATCAAAGCCCTGCGTTCCGCGCCTCTGACAGCCGTATCTACGCTGCGCTATACGGCAATTTTCTGGGCAATCCTTTTCGACTTCTTGATCGATGGCCGAGTCCCAGGTCCCCCAACGCTGCTCGGCGCAGCTCTTGTGATCCTCTCGGGTCTGATCTTGATGCGCCCGCTGAAAGCAAAGAGATTCGTTCTGAGGAGGAAAGATAATGCCCAGTCGTGAACTTCTGGCGGCGCTGGCGGCAGCTCACGCCGCCGGTGACAGGGATATGAGAATCAGCCAGCCACTCAGCGAGATGCGTGCCGAGCTCGATGCGCGGGTTGCACGGCAGGTCTTGGATGCAGACATGCGCTACGAGACTGTTGATGCGGGGGGCGTGCCCGCGGTGTGGGTTATCCCGCCCCAGGTCACGACAGATATCGTCTATCTGTTCTTTCACGGCGGGGCCTATGTGAAGGCCAATGTGGCCGCCAGCCACAAGGGTATTTCCGGCCTGTGCAGGGCGCTGAGTGCACGCGGACTGTCGGTCGACTATCGCGTGGCTCCGGAACACCCCTGGCCGGCTGCGGTGGAAGATGCCCTATGCGCGTATCGCTACCTGCTCGATGAGGGGATGTCTGCTCAGGACATTGCGGTGGCCGGGTCTTCGGCAGGGGGCGGCCTATGCCTGGCGCTGCTGGTGGCGCTCAAGGATCGTGGCATGCCCTTCCCTCTGGCAGCGCTGCCTTTCTCGCCCTGGACTGATCTCACCCAGTCCAGCGCCAGCATCAAAACACGCGCCGACAAGGACCCGGCTCTGACCAAACCCTATCTCGACCGGTTTGCCAAAGACTACGCCGGCAAGGCGGATGCGCACCTACCGACCATTTCGCCGCTTTTCGCGGATTTCACGGGCATAACCACGAGTATTCTGGTGCAGGTGGGGACCGAGGAAATTCTCTATGACGATGCGGAGCGGCTGGTTCAAACCGCGAGGGCGGCGGGTCTCAAGGCTGAACTGGCATCCTGCGAAAAGGGATTTCACGGCTGGCAAAACCTGCCTGTTCCGGAGGCCCGCGCTGCGGCGCAACGCGCCGCAGCGTTCATCTTGTCGCTACGCCCGGTCTAGAGCAACGCTTGGTGTCATACCGCCACGCGAAAGCCGACATTGCTGGATGCGTTGTCGGGTGGCAGACCCATGCGCGCTGCTATGCGGTAGCGATAGCAGTAGGAGGCGTGACAGAGGAAAGAGCCGCCCTTGAGGACTTTCAGCGATTGCGACAGCGCCTCGGCATTGCGCTGCCGCGCAGCCTTGGACACTGAGCGGATGCGAAAAGAGTCCTGCGTCCACTCCCACACATTGCCGGCCAGATTATAAAATCCGAGAGGATTGGGCGCGAAGCTCCTTGCCGGCGCGGTGCGTTCATAGCCATCACGGCCGCTATTATAGACCGGGAAGTCGCCCTGCCAGATATTGGCGTGAACTGTATTATCGTCAGGCTCCTCGTCCCCCCAGGGGAAGCGACGCTGTGTGCTACCGCCGCGCGCCGCATGTTCCCACTCGGCCTCGGTCGGTAGACGCCCTCCCACCCACTGAGAAAAGGCGTGCGCGTCGGCCCAGGAGACGTGGGTCACTGGGTGATCTTCGCGACCGCTCGTGTCGCTGCTTGCCCCTTCCGGCGCCCGCCAGCATGCTCCATCAACTCTATGCCACCAAGGTAGACTCGAACCACGCGTTGCCCCCTGAGCAAGGCTCTGCTGGTCGTTGAAGAAGACGATTGACCAGCCCAGTCGTTCCGCCTCTGTTACGTAGCCGGTGTCAGCGACAAAATCTGCGAAGCGTGCGACTGTCACTGTTTGCGCTTCGAGACCGAAATCGGCCAGCACCACGTCCCGTTTTGGTCCTTCACCGTCCTGCGGAATTTCGGGCCTGTTCGTGCCCACAAAGCTGCGACCGCCGGGCACCATGATGAGGTTGGCTGGGGCTCCTTTGACGGGCTGGGGGGCCGCTAGCGCGCTTGGCAACGGTTTGTCACGTGTATCGCGCGGCGCAGCACAACAATTGCTCATTCGGCCTTCCTCTCGCTAGAGGCGCACTTCCGCAGGGGGCTGTCCCGGCACATCGACTTCGATGCTGAACAGACCGCCGGAAAGCGGCGCCTCCGCCAGAACCGAGGCGGGCAGACGGATCGACGCAGAGGTGATGAAAAGGGTGCGCAATTCGGGGCCGCCGAGACAGCAGCTCGTGGGTCGTGGCACCGGCATGTCGATCTCGCGGAGCAGAGTGCCGGCAGCTGAGTAGCAGGCAACGCGCCAGCCATCCCAGAGCGCCACCCAGACATTCCCCTCACTATCGACGCAGAGCCCGTCGGGCTTGCCGTCTTCCACCTTGAAACTGAGGAAGGTTTCCCGCTTGCCGATGTCGCCTGAGGCGTCGTCATATTGGTAGCGGAAGATTTTGTGCAGCGCGGTATCGACGAAATAGAAGTGCTGGCGGTCAGGCGACCAATCGAGCCCGTTTGAGACCTGGAACCCGCTGTCGACGGCTTTGGCCTCGCGTGTTGAATCGAAACGATAGAGTGAGCCGGTGGGCATCGACGCATCAAGGCTCATCGTGCCGGCCCAGACGCGACCATGCCGGTCTGCCTTGGCGTCATTGAAGCGATTGGCGGGAAGGTGACGCTCCGGGTCGAACAGGGGCGTGAGGGCATGGGTGGAGGTATTGTAATGTTCGAGCCCGTGCTGGCTCAGTACCACGCACTGACCATCCGAGGCCGGCAGCACGGCACTGACGAGGTAGGGCATACGGACCGCGGTTGTTTCGCCGGTCGCGGGATCGAAAGAATGGACCGAGGGCGCGGCAGCGTCGACCCAGCGTAGGACGCCGTGTCGTGCATCCCAGCTCGGACCTTCGCCGACCACGGCGCCGGCCGGAAGAACGCAGTGCAGGTCTTCGTCCACGTGCATGGTGCGCCTTGGATTGGGATTGATGCTGACTGGGGCGCTGCCCAGATTACCCATGACGCGGCGGGCGGCCTCCATCAGGTCGCGGCCGATGACATGGCGCCGCTCTTGCGGCACCGAAGGTGCCATGGCGGTAACCACCAAGGCCCCATAGCCAACATTGGGTGGTCCCTGGATGGGCACGGCGATGATGATGACGCCGGGCAGGGTGCGCGAATTAGCTATGGTGTAGCCGCGCGAGCGGCTGATGGCGATATCGGAGAGGATGGATGCCCGCTCGTCTTCGCCGAGCGTTTGGAGGAATTCATTGACCTTGTGCGGCGGCATGGCAGAGAGGATGGCCTGGCCCGAGGCGCTGGAAATGGCGGGCATGCTGCGCCCCACCTCGATGCCGACGGCGATCGGATTGGGTGGACGGCGGACGTCGACATGACGGATCATGTCCTTGTCGAGCACGGCAAAGCTGACGGTCTCGTTCAATTCGCCGGAGAGGCGGGTGACTTCAGACTCTGCCACGCCACGCATATCGAAGGTTTCTAGGGCATGCCGGCCAAGCTCGATGAAGCGTTGGCCGAGCTTATAGGTTTTCTGCACGCTGTCGTGCCGTACATAACCGAACTCGACCAGCGCGCCGAGCAGACGATAAAACGTCGCCTTGGCCAGCCCCGTTTCGCGCAACAGATAGGCCGAAGTGCAGGAGCCATCCTCGCGCGCCATGATCTCAAGCAGTTGGATACCCTTGACCAGGGTTCCGGCGCCCGGATAGCGCTCGGCTATGGTGTCGAAATCGATCAAGTCGGCTCCTTGCCCTAAAGGCGCATCCCGCCGTCGAACACGTGAATCTTGTCTTGCGGGAATTTCAGGCCAATCACCTGCCCGGTGGCATAGCGATTGTCATCGATCACGCGGATTAGCATGGTCTGGGCATCGCGTTGATCCTCAGTGCCGAAGTCCATTTCGCTCGATTGCAGGCGATGGCTTTCCGGGGTCTGAAGGTGCAGAATTTTCTCGGTCCCTAGGCTTTCCACCAGCGTCAGCGGCATGCGGATAGCGCTCTCGCCCGCCAGCACTTCGATATGCTCCGGGCGAATACCAAATACAACTGTCCTGTTCGCACACCGCACCGCCGCATCTGGCAGTGCCACCGGCTTCCCGGCAAAGCTGGTATAGGCTTGGCCGTTCTCGACGGTGACGACGCCGGTGAAGAAATTCATGCCGGGCGAGCCGATGAAGCCGGCTACGAACATGTTGCGCGGCGTGTCGAACAGATCTTGCGGCGTGCCGACCTGCTGGATTTCGCCCGAACGCATGACCACGATCTTGTCGGCCATAGTCAGAGCCTCGATCTGGTCATGGGTGACATAGATGGTGGTCACACCCAGTCGGTGTTGCAACTTGACGATTTCCGAGCGTGTCTGCACGCGCAACTTGGCGTCGAGATTGGAAAGAGGTTCGTCCATGAGGAAGGCGCTGGGCTCGCGGACAATGGCACGGCCAAGGGCCACGCGCTGGCGCTGACCGCCGGAGAGGGCACGGGGTTTGCGCGACAGATAGGGTGTCAGCTCCAGCATGCGGGCGGCATCGGCGACCTTGCGGTCGATTTCGGCCCTGGGCGCGCCGCGCATCTTGAGGCCGAAGCCGATATTGTCGTGGACACTCATATGCGGGTAGAGCGCGTAGTTCTGGAAGACCATGGCGATGTCGCGCTTGCCCGGCCCAAGCTCGGTGACATCCTTGCCCCCGATCATGATGGTGCCGCCGCTGGTGGCTTCGAGGCCGGCCAGCATTTTGAGGGCTGTCGACTTGCCACAGCCTGATGGCCCGACAAAGACGCAGAATTCGCCGTCGTTGATCTCGAGGCTCAGGTCCTTGATGGCCTCGAAGGACCCATAGCTTTTCTTGACGTTTTGAAAGGTAACGCTCGCCACTGGCGGTCTCCGTTATTTTTCTGCACCGGCCGACAAACCGCCGACCAGGAAGCGTTCCAGTACGAGGAACACGAGGATGATGGGGACCGACGCCATAAGTGAAGCGGCCATGATGACATTCCAGCTGGTGGTGAATTCGCCCTTCATGGAGGCGATGCCCATGCTCAGCGTCCATGTCGATTCCGAGGTCGACAGGAACGTGCGGGCAAACAGATAATCGGACCAGCTGATGACGAAACAGTAGAGCGCGGTGGCGGCAAGGCCTGGTGCACTGATCGGCAGGATGACGCGGAAAATGATCCCCAGGGGCGAACACCCGTCCACCAGCGCCGCCTGTTCGAGCTCATGTGGCAGCGTGTCGAAATAGCCTTTGAGCATCCAGGTGGCGAAGGGCACGATCATGGTCGCCTGGGCGATCACCACCGACCAGATATTGCCCACCAGGCCCATCGACTTGAAGATCGCAAAGAGCGGAATGATCAGTAGCGTCGCCGGCAGCATCTTGGCGAGGAGAATGAACAGCCCCACAGACTCCCCGCCACGCAGATTATGCCGGGAGAGGGCATAGGCTGCCAGAATGGAGACGGTCAGCGACAGGATCAGCGTCGCCAGCGCAATGAGCAGCGTATTGACCATCCAGAGCCCGAACGGCTGGGCCGCCAGGATATCGGAGAAGACATTGAACTGCGGGTTCTCCGGCCAGAAGCGGGGCGGGAAGGAGCGTAACTGATTAGACGGCGAGAGGGCCGTGATCACCATCCAGTAGATGGGGAAGAGGAGAGTGATCAGCACGGCGCCGACGGTCGCGTAGACCGCAATATTGCCGGGGAGGGAACGGGTTCGCATCGGGCGCCTCCTAGTGAACCGAGCGCGCGAAGCGGCCGATCATGCCGCGACTGAGAATGGCGCAGATGATGAGGGTGATCACTCCGACCGCCGCGCCTTCGCCCATGCGGAAGAAGGCAAAGGATTTTTCGAATGTGAGAATCGACAGCGTGGTGGTCGAGCCCAGGGGACCACCCGCGGTCAGCACGTTGATGATGGCGAAGTCGCGGAAGACCCAAAGTGTGGTCATGATCAGTGCGACGCCGATCACGGGCAACAGATTGGGAATGGTGACATAGAAGAAGCGCTGCCAGACCCCGGCGCCATCCACTTCGGCGGCTTGGTATTGTTCTTCGGGGATGGATTGCAGGCCAGCAAGCAGCATGATCGCCATCATCGGATAGCCCTTCCAGATCATGACGAAGGACACGGCGAAAAAGGCGGCTGTCGGATCGGAGGTGAAGGGTATCTGCGCCGAAATCAGCCCCAGGCGCAGCAGCATCCAGTTGACGACGCCGAAAGAACTGTCGAGCATCCAGGCCCAGATGACGGTGGCGACCACTTCCGGCACTGCCCAGGGGAGCATGACGAGGAGACGCGCCGCGGAGCGGCCGTGGAATTTCTGGTTGACCAGAATGGCGGTGGCAAGCGCAATGACCAGCGAGACGCCACCCACGAAGAGGACGAATTTCGAGGTGATCCAGCACGCCTCCCAGAATTCGGCAGACTGAAAGAGGCCGATATAATTGTCGAAGGTCCAGGGTTCGGACTCCCCGCCAATGCGGGCGATGCGCACGTCCTGCATGCTGATGCTGACGGACAGCAGGATCGGATAGACGATGATGGCCGCCATCAGGACAACAGCAGGCCCCAGCAGCAGATAACCGAATTTGGCGCGGTGGCGCGGGGCAGTGAAGTCTATCACGAAATCCTCCTCTAGACGCCGCGCGGACCTTTGGCCCGCGCGACAGGTTTTGCATTCCAGCCTAGAGCGTAGCTTCCACCGCGGTCTGCAGGGCCGCGGCCGCATCTTCAGGCGAGCGGCCCTCGATCAGCATGCGCTGGACTTCTTCGAAGAAGATTTTTTGCACTTCGTTGAACTGCAATTCCAGCCCTTTGGGCAGGCGGTCGATGCCGGCGGACGAGGCAGCCTCATTGCTTTCGATGAAGAGCGAGAAATAGGGCTCTTGGGCGATGAGATCGGCATAGTCGATACCGGCGCGCGGCGCCGGAGACGAGCCGAGCTCGGCAAAGCGCTTCTGGAAGGGTTCGGAGGCAGCGATCTGGATGAATTCCCAAACCAGCTGCTTCTTTTCGTCCGAGAGGTCCGAAGGCATGGTCACGACATTGGACGTGCCGCCGACCGGCGGGGTGCCCGGCGGCATGGAGAGTTTAAGCACGCTCTGCATTTCCGGTGTCGCGGTCTTCATGGTGTTGTAGATCCAGGGACCGTCGACGGTGGTGGCGATCTTGCCTTCGATGAACAACTGACGCACCTCGCCCGAAGTCTGGTCTGCAGGGATCAGTTTTTCATCATAGAGCTGCTTGAGGCGGCGCAGACCCTCGATCACGCCCGGCGTGTTGAAGGCGGGCTTTCCGTCGACTGTATAGGAACCGCCGGCATCCTGCACAAAACCCTGGGTCGCATACATCAGGCCCGCAGCGTCCTTGAGGGCGATGCCGACACCATAGGTATCCATGACGCCATCGCCATCATTGTCCTTGGTCGTGGCGCGGGCAGTTTCAAGATATTCGTCCCAATTGGTCGGGGGCGCCGCAATTCCATTCTCGGCCAGCATGGCTTCGTTATAGGCCATGACATAACCGGTATAGAGCATCATCAGGCAGACGGTCTTGCCATCCCACTGACAGGTTGATTGGCCGGACCAGTTGGTCAGGTCGAGATTGGCCTCCGCAATCCAGGGGCCGAGATCTTCGAGCCAGCCTTCATTGGCGAAGGGGGCGAATTCGAAGGATGCCAGATGCACGATGTCTGGCGGATTGTCGCCTGCGAACATGGTGAACATGGTGTCGGCAAAATCCGAGCGCGCCACCTTGGTCCATTCGATCGTGGTGCCCGGATGAGTCTTTTCGAATTCGGTAATGACCTCCTGCCACCAATCGCCATAGCCCGGATCGCCCTTCATCCAACTCACGAAGGTCAGGGTTTCCGCAGAGACGGGCGCCGCGAGGGCGAGGGCGGCACAGGTGCCGAGCAAAAGTGATTTCAGTTTAGCCAATTCGGTTCCTCCCTTGAATTTCGGCTGCATCCTTTCCGCTAGAGCACTAGCGGCGTGAGATAGTTGTCCGCCTCACCATTGAGTGTGACGCCATGGCCCGGCGTGTCCGGGATCTCGAAATAGCCGCCTTCTACGACGGCGGCGCCATCGAGCAGTTCGGCATTGCGGGTATAGATCGTGTGCTGGAATTCATGGCCCTGTGCACCGAAGGCCAGCGCCGCCCTCAAGCTCGCCGAGGCGAAGATGCCCAGGCCGATGGTGGCATGGGGCAGGATGCCGGTGCCGCGCGCATTGGCCAAGCGCGCCATGCGCGCGAACTGGGTGATGCCGGTGTGGCCCATCTCGGGCTGGATGATGTGGCAGCAATCAAGCCGGTGCCGGTAGTCCCAGTCGGTGCGCCATTCTTCGCCAATGGCGAGGGGGGCGGTGATGGACCGGGCAATGGTGCGCTGCGCCTCAATATCTTCGGGCTTGGTGGGCGCCTCAAGGAACCAGGGCCGGATCGGCTTGAGGGCCGCGTCGAGGTCCAACGTCTCCTGGGCGGTGAGGGTCCAGTGGAGATCGACCGAAATTTCGTGATCGTCCCCCAGCCCGGCGCGCAGGGTTTCCATTTCCCCGATCACGTCGCCATTGTCGGTATGGCCGACCGGCAGCTTGACCTTGTGAAAGCCCTTGGCCTTCCATTCGCGCACGAGGTCGAGACGGGCCTGCCTGCTGGGGGCGGGAATGCCCGAGACATAGCCCTCGAGGCGGCCGCTGCCGCCCTTGCCGAGGGCGGCCTGCAGGCTCTGGCCATTCGAGCGGGCATGCACGTCCCAGATGGCGATATCGAGAGCGGCCAAGGCGTCGCCGAGGTAGCCGCCCCAATAGCCGCGCACGCGCTGCAGTTCATAAAGTCCGTCCCAGGCCGCTTCGGGTGTTTCGAAGCTGCGCATGGCAAGGTAGGGCGCCAGGAGATCCTGAATGATGGCTGCAACGGCCTTGGGCGCGACGAGGCCATAGGTCTCGCCCCAACCCACGGCGCCATGCTTGTCGGTGACCTTCACGACGATGGAGCGGTCGGTCAGCGGATAAACCGTGCCGTTGAATTCACGGACGATATAGCGCTCGCCGATGGCAAATTCGCCTTCACCTGCCCCAAGGTAGGGCGTGGTGCGTGGCCGCTCGAAAAAGAAGACGTCGACCTTTTCGACCGTTACGCTCACTGCCCGATCCTCCCTCTGGCGCGTTCGTGATACTCAAGAATCAGCGTCTTGTGCCTCTCATCGAGCGACGGCAGTTTTTCCCGCACGGCGTCGCAGGCGATGAGGCCGCGTTCCTTGAGAATGAGCTTGGTCAGCCGCATGCGGTAAGTTGCCTGCAAAAGCAGGAGGGGCAGCGAGGCCTCGTAGAGGTCGAGCGCATGCTCGCGATTGCCGGCCATGAAAGCATCGACCAGCGCCACATGCAGATCGAGCAACTCGATGGCTGGCATGGTCGCCGTGGCGCCGCGCTCCAGTTCCTCAAAGACAAAGCGCGCGCCGCCGCCGCCGATTACCGCCTCGAATTCGGCGCCAATGCCCTCGACGAGCGCCGAGACGCGCTGGCCCGATGGGATGGTCTCTTCCTTGACATAGCGTATGGACGGCACCTTCGCGGCCAGTTGGCGCATCTGCGCCGGGGAGAGGTCGGCCCCCCGTGGCGCGCCCAGATTTTGCAGGATGATCGGCTTGCCCTCGAGCACGGCGGCCATCTTGGTAAACCAGGCCTCGGTTTCCGCGCCCATGGCCGGAATGGCCATGGCCATGACCGCGCTGACGCCGGTATCGGCAAGGCCCTTGGCGTAGTCGACCATACCCTTTGGATGATCGGAATTAACGCCGGCAACGACCGGAATGCGACCGGCCACGGTCTTGACCACCGTATCAAGACACGCTGCCCGCTCCTCTGGGGTCAGCAGCACGTCCTCACTGGCAACACCGGGATAGACCAGCGCAAATGCGCGCTGTTCAACCGCATCGTCGATCACCCGCTCCAATGAAGCGAGGTCGACCCCTCCATCCTCCGCGAAAGGCGTGGGCACCACAGGCAGCACACCTTTCATTCGCCCCAAATTCATATTATTCCCTATATTTGAGACTGTATATTCATAATTGAAAATTATTGTGAGACTGCCTAGTGTGTCAACAGGAAATCGAACGGGAGGAATTATCGGCATGGGCGAAGCGCTGTTTGTGGCAGGCGCCTGGGGTGGCAAGGGAATGACGGCCTGGCTTCTGGGGGAGGGCGGCGTGGTGCTCGATAAGATCACCTCCGAACTGGGGCTGAAGGCGGTCGAAAATCGCGATTTTTCTGCTGCCTTAAGAGGAGCCTGCGCGCCTTGGCTCGGCCGGAACCCGGCCTTACCCTTCGTGCTCTCCGGCATGGTCGGCGCCCGCGGCGGTTGGCAGGAAGTGCCCTATGCGTCCTGCCCGCTCGATCTCGATGATCTGGTGCGTAGCGCGGCGCGCCTCTATGCCGGTATGAGCCCGGTTATGCTGCTGCCAGGGGCGATCTTTCGCCGGGCCGATGGCCATGCCGATGTCATGCGCGGCGAGGAATTGCAGGTTCTGGGGATTGCCGGCACGCTCGGTATTCACGATGCCAGCGTGGTCATTCCCGGCACCCATGCCAAATCCGCCATCATCGAGCGCGGGAGGCTCGTCAGCTTCAAGACCTATGCCACCGGAGAGCTGTTCGATCTCCTGATGAGCGGCGGCCTCGTCGGGGGTCTGGCGCAGGGCAATGACTTCGATGCTTGGGCTTTCGAAGACGGTGTCCGCCGGGGTGCAGCGGAAACACTAAGCCATGCCATTTTTGCAGCACGGGCCAGCGTGCTGGGCGATCACCTCAAGGCAGGCTCGGTGGCCTCCTATCTCTCCGGCGTGCTGATCGGGGCCGAACTGGGCGACCTTGTTGCGGCCCCTGACCAGCCGATCCTACTCCTTGCCTCGGGCCTTCTGGCGGACCGCTATGGAATGGCGCTCGATGCGCTCGGCCTGCCGTTCCAACTGGTCGATGCCAAGGATGCGGCTCTGGCCGGCTTCCAGGCGCTGGCGCCGCTGGCAATGGACATCGTCGCCTGATGCCCGTTCCAGCTTTGGGACTGATCCACGTCGCCATTCCCGCGCCCAACATGGACGCTTCGATCGCGTTCTATGAATGTCTCGGGGCAACCAAGGGCTTTTGCCGGCGCGATGCCGCGGGACGGATCGCGCTCATCCAGTTCCATCTGGGCGCGGGATTTGTCGAACTCCTCGCCGATGCGCCGGCACCCGGCGGCGGTCATCTTGCGTTCTCGACTAGCGACATCGAGGCGGTCTGGACGCTGCTCGCGGAAAACGGCTATCCCCCGCTCGCCGTCCCGGCACGGGGGGAATCGGGCGTAAAATGGTTCTTCGTGCACGACCCGGCCGGCAATTCGGTCGAAATCACCATGCCGGACCCTCAGCCATGAGCAGGCCGCCCAATATCATCCTCATCATGTCCGACCAGCACTGTCGCGACATCATGGGCTGCGCCGGCAACGCCTATGCCGAGACGCCAACGCTGGATCGGCTGGCGGCGCGGGGCACGCGCTTTGCCCGCGCTTACTGTAATGCACCGATCTGCGTGCCTTCACGGGCGAGCCTTGCGACCGGCCTGCCGATCCACGACATTCCGGCCTGGGACAATGCCGATCCCTATCATGGCCAGCGGACATCGTTCATGCATCGCGCGCGGGACGCGGGCTATGACACGGTCTCGATTGGCAAGCTGCATTTTCGCAGCACCCAAGACGACAATGGTTTCGACGACGAAATCGTGCCCATGCACGTCGTCTCCGGTACAGGCACGCTGACCTCGCTATTGCGCGACGACCTTCCACGCATGCGCTCCGTGTCTCAGCTGATCCGCCAGGCGGGTCCGGGTCTTTCCAGCTATACGCATTATGATCAGAGCGTGCGCGAGAACGCCGTCGACTGGCTGACGCGGCGGGGAGAGGGGAGCGAAAAGCCGTTCCTGCTCTTTGTCTCCTTCACCAATCCACACCCGCCTTATGAAGCGCCTCCGGAACTCTTTGCGCGCTTCTGCGCTAAAAATATCCCGCTCCCGGAGCGCCATGGTCTGGATACCCGGCCCGAACATGCCGCCCTTGATGGGTTCCGGCGCTATTTTGATCTCGAAACCCCGTTCTCGCCGGAAGTGCTCGCGGCGGCGACGGCCGCCTACTATGCCAATGTCAATGCTATCGACAGCCATGTCGATGCGGTGCTCGGGGCTGCCGAGGCTGCTGGGCTGATCGAGAATACGGTGGTGATCTATACCAGCGATCATGGCGAATCCCTTGGGCGCAAGGGGCTCTTCGGCAAGTGCAACATGTTCGAGGAATCGGTCGGCGTGCCCCTCATCATCGCTGGTCCCGGGATAGGGGCAGGCCAGGTCTCGAAAACGCCCGCGCAACTGCTCGACCTCTATTCCACGGTTCTCGATGTGACCGGTGCAAAACCCATCGCCGAAGACGCACAACGCAAGGGTCGCTCGCTGCGCGAACTGGCGCGGCGTCTCGACCTGCCGCGCAACATTCTGATCCAGCATCACTCGGCTGGGACCACGTCGGCGCAGGCGGCCCTGAGCAATGGGCGCACCAAGCTCGTCCACAGCCTGGGCATGCCCACAATGCTTTTCGATCTTGAGGCCGACCCGATGGAGACCACTGACAGGGCAGACGACCCGGCCTATGCCGCGGTCTTGGCCCGTATGGAGGCCCGTCTGGCAGCTCTTGTCGATCTCGAACGTGAAGACGCGCTCTGCAAAGCATCGCAGGCGCGGCGTGTAGCCGCGGCAGGCGGGCGCGAGGCCATCCTCTCGCGAGGCAATTCCGGATATTCACCCCCGCCCAGTGCGGCACCAGCAAGGCAGGACCAATGACAACCCGGCCCAATATACTCTTTCTCCTGCCCGACCAGCTCCGCCACGATTATCTCGGCTGCTATGGTGCGGATTTTCTATCCACCCCGGCCATCGATGCGCTCGCGGCGCAGGGTACGCGTTACGAGACGGCGATTTCGCCGGTTCCCGTCTGCGTACCGGCGCGCGCCTCGATGATTTCAGGGCAAAGCTCGGTCGCCAATGGCGTCATCGACAATCTCTCCTGGCTGCGGCCGGACCGCCGCGACCTCGGCATCGAAACTTGGCCAGAACTGCTCTCGCGCAGCGGCTATCGCACCGCCGCCATCGGCAAGATGCACTTCTATCCTTGGGATATTTCGGAAGGCTTCGAGCACCGCATTATTGCCGAGGACAAACGTCATGTGGCGGTCGAAGACGACTATCACTCCGCCCTCATGGCTCGTGGCTATCGCAAGCAGCACGCGCGCGAGATGCGGGGTTATTACCAGAATAAGGGCGCCTGCATCTGCGATCTGCCCGATGACCTGCAGGTCGATCGTTGGGTCGCCAATCGCACCGTCGATTATCTTGATGCCCTGAGCGACGACCGGCCTTTTGCCATCATGGTCGGCTTTCCCGGACCGCATTGTCCCTATGACCCACCCGAAGCGGCCCTTGCCGGAATCGATCCAGCTAGATTGCCTTCGCCGCTGCCTGAAACAGATGAGAGCCGATATCACCGCGAAGGCATGATCGCCGGCTATCGCCGGCCATGGGCCGATCTAGATTATTCAAGCCTCTCGCAAGACCAGATAACAGCCATCCGCCATCACTATGCTGCTTCGGTGCAGCGGCTCGACCAGGATGTCGGCGCCATTATCGAGGCCCTGCGCCGCACGGGACGGCTCGATAATACGATCGTGGTCTTTTCGTCCGACCATGGCGATTATCTGGGCGACTTCAAATTGATGGGCAAGGCCTATTTCCATGAGCCCTCGGTGCGCGTGCCGCTCATCGTCGCAGATTTCCGCAGGCCAGAAGCAAGCACCAGCACGGTCCCGGCTTCGCTGCTCGATCTCTATCCCACCATTCTCGATTGGGCCGGGCTGGCTTTGCCCCGTCATGCCGATGGGCTGCGGCTTGGCGAAATAAGAGAGGATCGCGTCATTATCGGCGTTTCCAATCTTGGAACCATGGCTCGCTCGCGTACTCATAAGCTCGTGCGCTATGCAACGGGCGTCGAGGCCCTGTTCGACCTCGTGGCCGATCCGCATGAGCAGAACAATGTTCTCGCCACAGAACCAGAAATCCGGGCCGCGCTCGATCTTGAACTGACCAAAGCGCTGATCCGCCAGCTCGGTTCGAGCTTTGCCGACCGTGTGGTGAACGAAATCCGCCTCGAAGCACCCCACCCCTATTACCAACGCGGTTGGCATCGACCCTATCCGCGAATGAACGGTTGACTTGAGCAAGCAGTTGGGGAAGCGGCAGGATAGACAAACTCATGGGCGCGAACACTGCCGGTCATGCGTGTCTGCCTTCTACGTGCCTACTGCAATCCGTCAGTCCACTGTCGGCCCTACATCCA
>Ga0065721_10051148_pt1 | contig 16088 bp, 15 predicted proteins | sample Mesricmetagenome_FD_59108 | JGI IMG/M metagenome (GOLD analysis project Ga0065721, IMG submission 59108) | Mesophilic microbial community from rice straw/compost enrichment Sample: eDNA_1 v2 (version 2) | ecosystem: Engineered > Solid waste > Grass > Composting > Bioreactor | place: USA: Davis... | reverse complement strand
GCCGAAGTACCTGTTCATCGCGGGTGGGATCGGGGTGACCCCGATCCTGCCGATGGTCGCCGCGGCCGAGCAGGCGGGCGCGGACTGGCGGCTCGTGTACGGCGGCCGCACCCGCGCGTCGATGGCGTTCCTGCCGGAGTTGGAGCAGTACGGCGACAAGGTGACGTTGGTGCCGCAGGACGAGCTCGGGCACCCCGACCTGCCCGGCCTGCTCGGGCAGCCCCTGCCGGAGACCCTCGTCTACGTGTGCGGCCCGGACCCGCTGCTGAACGCGGTCGAGACCAACATGGCCGCCTGGGCGGACGCGCTGCACCTGGAACGGTTCGCACCCAAGGAGCAGGAATTCGACGAAGACCACGAGTTCGAGGTCGAGTTCGTCGACTCCGGCATCACCGCCACCGTCCCCGTCGGCGTGTCCATCCTGTCGGTCGCCGAAGGGGCCGGGTTGAACGTGTTCTCCTCCTGCCAGGAAGGCACCTGCGGCACCTGCGAGACCCCCATCGTCGCCGGCCGCGCCGAACACCGCGACTCCCTCCTGACCCCCAGCGAACGCGACGCGCAGACCACCATGATGATCTGCGTCTCCCGCGCCGAACGCGGCTGCCCCAAACTCAGCCTCCAACTCTGACCCGCTCGTGAGGGAGCTCGCGGAGCGCGTCGCGGTCGTCACGGGCGCGGCGAGCGGCATCGGCCTCGCCCTGGCCGAGCGGTTCGCCGACGAGGGGATGGCCGTCGTGCTCGCCGACGTCTCGGCCGAGCTCGACGACGCCGTCGACCGGGTGCGCGCCCGGGGCGCCCGCGCGGTCGGGGTGCGCACCGACGTGTCGGATGCCGCCTCGGTGCGCACGCTCGCCGAGCGCACCGTCGCGGAGTTCGGCGCCGCCCACGTCGTGTGCAACAACGCGGGCGTCGAGAGCGGCGGACGGTTCGCCGACATCCCGCTCGGGGCCTGGAACTGGGTGCTCGGCGTCAACGTGCTCGGCGTCGTGCACGGCTGCCGCGAGTTCCTGCCCCTCCTCCGCGCGCAGGGCGAGGGGCACCTCGTCAACACGGCATCCCTCGCCGCGTACTCGCACGCGACCCCGACCTTCGCGCCCTACATCGCGTCGAAGTCCGCGGTCGCCGCGCTCACCGAGAGCCTCGCCCTCGAGCTCGCCGACGAGCCGATCGGCGTCTCGCTGCTCGCGCCCGGTCCGGTGCGCACGTCGATGGTGGATGCCGAACGCAACCGCCCCGCGGACGTCGCCGACACCCGGGGCGATCCTCTGCGCCGCGAGGTGCTCGACGGGATCACCGCCCGCACGCGCGAGATCGGCCGCGAACCCGCCGAGGTCGCGGCGCTCGTCGTCGACGCCATCCGCACCGACCGGTTCTTCGTGCTCACGCATCCGGGCCCGGTGCTCGACGCGCTCGACGCGCGGCGGCGGCGGATGGTCGACGACTCGCATGCAATCGATGTGGGATGATCCTCCCGACCCCGAACCTGACGTGAGGTGGAATGATGCGCGCTGCGGATGAGGTCTCCTCGGGACCGCCGGCCTACCTGGAGGCGCTCGGCGGCCTGCTGGTCAAGCCCGAGCACGGCAGCATGACCGACGCCGTCACCGACGCGCTCCGCGAGGCGATCCTGAGCGGCATCCTCGCGCCCCCCGCGTGGCTGCGCGAGGACGAGCTCGCCCAGGCGCTCAGCGTGAGCCGCACCCCGGTGCGCGAGGCGCTGCGCCGCCTCTCCGACGAGGGGCTCACCCAGCGCGTCGTCAACCGCGGCACGGTCGTCACGCCGATGACGCTCGACGAGATCCTCGCCGTCTACGCGGTGCGCGAGTCGCTCGAGGGCCTCGCCGCCCGCACGGCCGCCATCCGGCGCCCCGCGGGCCTCGTCGAGTCACTCCAGGAGGTGCACCGCGAGATGGTCGAGGGCGCCGTCGACGCGAAGCGGATGGCGGAGCTCAACCTCGAGTTCCATCGCCTCATCCGCGAGGCCGCGGGCAACCCCTACCTGACGCGCTTCCTCACCCAGGTGGAGCACGCGGTGCGCCGCTTCGGGCAGACGACGTACGCGTCGCCGGGCCGTTCGGAGGACGCCCTCGCGGAGCACTTCGGCATCCTCGAGGCGATCGCGGCGGGCGACGCCGACCTCGCGGAGTCGCGCGCGGCGGAGCACATGCGGCACTCGCGCGAGGTGCGCGTGAAGCAGATGCTCGCGCGCTGACGCGCGGTTCGCGTTTTGCACGGTCGTTGCATACAATCGTGCTGACAACGCCCCGGTCCCTCGACCGCGAGCGCACCATCTCGAGGGAGAGCGGGAATGACGCGATACCGGATGCTCATCGCGGGTGAGCGTCGCGACGCGACCGGCGACCGGCGGATGCCGGTGGTCAACCCCTACACGGGCGACGAGATCGCGACCATCCCCGACGCGACGACGGCGGACGTCGACGCGGCCGTCACCGCCGCGCGCACCGCGTTCGAGAACGGCTGGCGCCAGACGCCCGGCGTCGAGCGCGCCCGGCTCCTGCACCGCCTCGCCGACCTCATCGACGGCGCCGCCGACGAGCTCGGCCGCCTCGAGACCGAGGACAACGGCAAGCTCTTCCGCGAGACCTCGCAGCAGGCGCGCTTCGCTGCCCGCAACTACCGCTTCTTCGCCGGCTACGCCGACAAGCTCTACGGCCGCACCATCCCGCTCGACACCCCCGGCGTCTTCGACTACACGCTGCGCCAGCCGGTCGGCGTCGCGGCACTCGTCACGGCGTGGAACTCGCCCATGCAGCTCCTCGCCAACAAGCTCGCGCCCGCGCTCGCGGCCGGCTGCACCGTCGTCATCAAGCCGTCGGAGCACGCGAGCCTCTCCACCCTGCGTCTCGGGGAGCTCGTCGTCGAGGCCGGCTTCCCGGCGGGCGTCGTCAACATCGTCACGGGCGGCGTCGAGGCTGGCAAGGCGATCTCCGAGCACCCCGGGTTCGACCGCATCAGCTTCACCGGCAGCGTTCCCGTCGGCCAGGCGATCGCCGAGGCCGCCAACCGCAACCTCGTGCCCGTCACGCTCGAGCTCGGCGGCAAGTCGCCCAACATCGTCTTCGAGGACGCCGACCTCGACCGCGCCGTCGTCGGCGCCCTCGCCGGCATCTTCTCCGCGGGCGGGCAGACCTGCATCGCGGGAAGCCGCCTCCTCGTGCAGGACAGCGTCTACGACAGGATCGTGGATGCCCTCGCCCGTCGCGCGAGCCTCATCCGCCTCGGCGACCCGATGGAGCCGGCGACCCAGATGGGTCCCGTCGCCAACCGTCCGCAGCTCGACCGCATCCTCGCTGCGATCGACGGCGGCCGGGCCTCGGGTGCGCGCCTCGTCGCGGGCGGCGGCGCCCCCGAGCGGGCCGACCTCGGCCGCGGCCTCTTCGTCGAGCCCACCGTCTTCGCCGACGTCGACAACTCCTCCGACCTCGCCCAGCGCGAGATCTTCGGGCCCGTGCTCTCGATCGTGCGGTTCCGCGACGAGGAGGAGGCCATCCGCATCGCCAACGACACCGAGTTCGGCCTCGCCTCCGGCATCTGGACGAACGACCTCGCCCGCGCCCACCGCGTCGCCGACCGGATCGTCGCCGGCACCGTGTGGGTCAACACCTACCGGGCGAGCGCCGCGCAGGCGCCGTTCGGCGGCGTCGGCAAGTCGGGCCACGGCCGCGAGCGCGGCGAGGAGGCCCTCGACGAGTACCTGCGCACCAAGAACGTGATGATGGACCTCCGGCCCGAGCTGGCGGACCTCTTCCCCGTCGACGAAGGACACGTGTGATGACCAGCACCCCCGTGATCGGCCTCATCGGCCTCGGCAACATGGGCGGCGCCGTCGCCGAGCGCCTCGTGCGCGCCGGCCGCGTCATCGGCTTCGACCTCGACGCGGGCCGCCGCGCCGACGCCGCCGCCGTCGGCGTCGAGGCGGTCGACGACCTCGCGGCCCTCGCCGAGGCGGACGTCGTCTTCCTCTCGCTCCCGAGCCCGTCGATCTCCCTCAAGGTCGCCGCGCAGCTCGCCGAGATCGTGCGTCCCGGCACCCTCGTCGTCGAGACGAGCACCGTCAACCCGCACGACATGAAGGCGACGGCCGCGCTCCTCGAACGGCACGGCATCCGCTCCGTCGACGTCGCCATCCTCTCCGGCGTCGGCGGCATGCGCGCCGGCACGAGCATCCTGCTCGCGGGCGGCGCCGAGGCCGACCTCGCCGAGCTCGACCCGATCCTGAAGGTCATGAGCAGCGCCGTCGTGCGCTTCGGCGACATCGGCGCCGGGATGGCCGCGAAGGTCATCAACAACGCCGTCGCCCATGCCGTCATGGTCGTGCTCGTCGAGGCCGCCGCGCTCGGCGCGACGTCGGGACTCGACATGCCCAAGCTGCTCGACCTCCTGCAGGACCCCGAGGCGGGCCTCACCCGACCGCTCACGCACCGGATGCGCGAGCGCGTCGCGACCGCCGACTACAGCGGCGGGATGCCGACCGAGGCCGCGCGCAAGGACTCCGTGCTCGCGCTCGAGCTCGCGCAGACCAACGGCGTGCCGCTCTTCGCGATCCAGGGCGCCCACACCGCATACGAGCTCGCCCTCGCCGCGGGTCACGCGCGCGACGACTACGCCGCGATCGCGACCCTCTGGGAGAACTGGACGGGCACGAGCCTCGGCTCCGGAGCGGCCGAGGGATGACGGCCGCCCCCGTGCTCGACCCGGATGCCGACGACCTCCACGCCGTCGCCATCCGGTTCGCGACGCGCGTCGCGTCGAAGCGCAACGAGCACTTCTACCGCGGCCACACGTGCGCCGACGAGGCGAAGCCCATCGACTACTTCGTGTGGGTCGTCGCGGGGCGAGGCACGGCCGTGCTCGTCGACTCGGGCTTCACGGCCGAGGTCGCGGCCGAGCGCGGCAACCGCGAGCACGCCGGGTCGCCCCTCGACGTCGCCGCGCGGCTCGGGGTCGCGCGCGACCGTATCGAGCACCTCGTGCTGACCCACCTGCACTACGACCACACGGGCTACGCCGACCAGGTGCCCGACGCGCGGCTGTGGCTCCAGCGCGCCGAGTGGGAGTACTGGCACTCGGCGCACGCGCAGCGCGGCGAGAACCCGCACCTCATCGAACCCCGCGACCTCGCGGCGCTCGAGTCCCGCGTCGTGCGCGACGGGCTGCTCGAGGGGGACGCCGAGATCGTTCCGGGCGTGCGCGTGCACCGCACGGGCGGCCACACCGCGGGCCTCCAGGTCGTCGCGGTCGACACCGCCGGCGGGCCGCTCGTGCTCGCCTCCGACGCCTCCCACTTCTACGACAACATCGGCGACGACCGGCCGTACTCGATCGTCGACCACCTCCCGTCGATGTACGACGCCTTCGACTGGATCCGGAGCACCGCCGGGTCCCCCGCGAGGATCGTCCCGGGTCACGACCCCGACGTCCTCACCCGATTCCCCGCGCCCGACGCCTTCGCCGGACTCGTCGCGCACCTCGCCTGACCCGGAAGGACCCCACCATGGTCGCCGTCCACGAACTCGACGTCTCCCCGCACGCCATCGCGAGCCTCGAGGAGCAGCTCGACGCCGCCGCGCAACACCGCATCCTGCGCAGCCCCCGCGGCTGGGAGCTGCTGCGCTACGAGGACAGCCTGCACGCGCTGCGTGACCCCGCGCTCATGCGCGCGAAGCTCTTCCTCTGGCGCGCCGACAACATCGACCTCGGCCCGGGCTTCTCGCGGTCGTTCCTCGAGCGCACCCTCAACAGCCAGGAGGGCGCCCAGCGCAAGCACCTGCGCACCCCGATGGCGCGCATCCTGTCGCCGCGCAGCACGAAGACCCTCTTCGAGGAGGTGCACGACATCGTGCAGCGCGTCTTCGACGAGGTGCAGAACCCCGACGACGTCGACTTCCTCCAGGAGATCGCCTGGCGCATCCCGTCGATGACGTACTGCGCGATGGTGTCGGCACCGTGGGAGCTCGCGCCGACGGTCGCGCGCCTCTCCGACAGCACGCTCGCGCCGCTGCTGACGATGGAGAAGCACCGCGTCCAGGAGTTCGAGGACGCCTACGTCGAGCTCTTCGACCTCGTCATCGAGCACATCGAGCAGCGCCGCCAGAACCTCGGCGCCGACTTCACCTCCGCCCTCATCGAGGAGGAGATGGCGGGCAACCTCTCCCGCCAGGAGCTCTACGACATCGGCGCCGGCCTCCTCCAGGCGAGCGTCGACAACACCGTCCACCAGGGCGCCATGACGATCGGCCGCCTGCTCGAGCGCCCGGAGAGCTGGCAGCTCCTGCTCTCCAAGCCCGAGCTCATGCCGAACGCGGTCGAGGAGGTCATCCGCAAGTGGCCGCGCTTCCGCACCCACATGCGCTACGCGGCGGGCGACCAGGAGCAGTTCGGCGTCGAGCTCAAGAACGACGACCTCATCTTCATCCACGTCGCGGGCGCCCAGCACGACCCCTCGATCTTCGAGGACCCCGAGAAGTTCGACATCGAGCGCCCGCTCCTGCCCGGGCCGCTCCTGTTCGGCCAGGGTCAGTACTCGTGCATCGGCCAGCACCTCGCGCGTCTCGAGATGCACGAGCTCACGCTCGCCATGATGAACCGCTTCCCGAACGCGCGCCTTCTCGAGTTCGAGGAGCACGAGGGCCCGTTCGTGCGCGAGGTCACGAAGATGCGCGTCTCCCTCACCGGGAACTGACGCGAGAACCGAAGAGAGAGACAGGCACATGCGATTCGACGGACGCACCATCATCGTCACCGGCGGGGCGAGCGGTCAGGGCGAGGAGGAGTGCCGGCAGCTCGCGCGCGAGGGCGCGCACGTCGTCGTCGCCGACCTCAACGAGGAGGCCGGGCGCGCGCTCGCGGCCGAGCTCTCGGAGAACGGCAGCGCCGAGTTCGTGCGCCTCGACGTCTCCCAGGAGGGCGACTGGATCGCCCTGCGCGACCACCTCGTGGCGAACGGCCGCGACGTGCGCGGGCTCGTCAACAACGCCGGCATCGGCCTGCCGGGCCGCCTCGGCTCGGTCGACGTGGACGCCTGGAACAAGGGCTACGCGGTCAACGCGACGGGGGCCTTCCTCGGCATCCAGACGATCTCGCCGATCATGCCCGAGGGCTCCGCGATCGTGAACATCGGCTCGATCGCGAGCCTCATCGCGCACCACAACATCGCCTACGGCGCCGCCAAGTGGGCCCTCCGCGGCATCAACAAGAGCGCCGCGCTCGAGCTCGCCAAGAAGGGCATCCGCGTCAACCTCGTGCACCCGGGCTACATCCTCACGCCCATCAACGCGAACATGGACCCGGCCTTCCGCGACGCGCAGCTGCAGATCACGCCGCTCGGCCGTGCCGGCAACGTCGCGGAGATCGCGCACGTCGTGCTCTTCCTGCTCTCCGACGCCGCGAGCTACGTCACGGGCGTCGAGATCCCCGTCGACGGCGGGTTCTCGTCGCACGCGGGCAGCATGCCGGTCTTCAACGCGCTCGACGCGGCAGGCCGATGACGACCGGGGTGCTCCGCTGGGGCATCAAGTCGTCGATGCTCGACTACGTGCGGATGCTGCCGGACGGCACCCTCACCTTCGACGGCGTGGACGCGCGCGAGCAGCGGGTGTTCGAGTTCCCCCTCATCGACGCGAGCGGGTGGACGGGGGAGGGCGGCATCCTGCGCTTCGGCGGCGAGTTCCGCTCGACCGGCCACCACGGCACGCGGCTCACGACGATCGTCCTGCCCTCGATCGAGGTGCGCGGCACGGTCGGTCGGCTGAGCGTGCAGCGCTGGGACGGTCGCGACACGCGCCTCGAGATCGCCGAGTTCGACTGGCCCGCGGGCGAGCCGACGGAGGACGGCGTGCGTCGCCTGCTCGCGCCCGCGATGGCGATCGAGGGCGGCGAGATCTTCGGCGACGTCTACACCGCGGGCACCCCGCTCGACGAGGCCGTCGTCGTGCTCGACCTCTGACGTCTCCGCGTCCACGAGAAAGCCCCCGCGAGCGCTCGGCTCGCGGGGGCTTCGTCGTGGTGCGGCTAGAAGCGCTCGACCGCGCGGGTTCCGAAGAGTCCCTTCGGCCGCACGAGCAGCACGATGAGGAGCACGAGGAACGGCGTGAGCGTCGCGAAGCGGCTGCCGAGCTCGGGCCAGTAGATCGGCTGGAGGAGCGCCGTGAACTGCTGCACGAGACCGATCACGAAGCCGCCGATGATCGCGCCGATCGGCGAGTCGAGCCCGCCGAGCACGATCGCCGGGAGCGTCGCGAAGACGACCGACGTGAGGCCGAGCGTGACGCCCGCGGTGCCCGTCGCGAGCAGCGTGCCCGCGACCGCGCCGAGCGCTCCGGCGACGAACCACACGCCGTAGGTGACGGCGCGCGGGTTGATGCCCACCGAGATCGCGGCCTCCTTGTCGCTCGCCGACGCGCGCATCGCGAGACCGCCGCGCGTGAAGGTCAGGTAGAGGAAGCACGCGACGATGAGCGCGAGGCTGATGCCGAGCGTCCAGATGTCGGCGACCGAGATCGCGACCGAGCCGAGGCGGATCGTGTCGAGGCCCCACGGATCGCCGAGGTTGTGCGCCCGCACGCCCCACACCGCCGCGACGAGCGCCTCGATGATGTAGAGCACGCCGATCGTGACCATGAGCACCGTGAAGCCGGGCCGGTGGGCGAGGCGGCGCATGACGAGCCACTCGATCGCGATCGAGACGAGACCCGTCACGATGATCGAGAGGGCGAGGCCCACCCAGAAGCCGAGGCCGAGGCCCGCGCCGAAGAAGTACGTCAGGTACGCGCCGAGCAACACGAAGCCGCCCTGCGCGAAGTTCATGACGCGCGTCGCCGCGACGACGATGACGAAGCCGAGGGCCACGAGCGAGTAGGTCGCCCCGAGTGCGAACCCCGAGACCGCGGTCTGGAGGATGTCGGTCCAACTCATGCTGCTGCCGCCTTTCCCAGGTAGGCCTCGATGACCTTCGGGTCCTTCTGGATCTCGGCGGGCGTGCCCGTCGCGATCTGCGCGCCGAAGTTGAGCACGACGATGCGCTGCGCGAGGGAGAGCACGAACGGCATGTCGTGCTCGACGAGCACGATCGAGATCCCGGTCTCCTCGTGGAGCTTCTTGATGTAGAGCCCGAACTCGGCGGTCTCCTCGCTGTTCATGCCGGCCGCGGGCTCGTCCATGAGGAGCAGCTGCGGCGACATCGCGACGGCGCGCGCGAGTTCGACGCGCTTGCAGATGCCCTGGGGGAGCGACCCGACCTCGGTGTCCGCGTACTCGCTCAGGCCGAGCGACACGATGAGCTCGTCGGCGCGGTCGAGGTAGGCGCGCTGCTCACGACGGGTCGCGAGCGGGCGCAGCCAGGAGGTCAGCATCCCGGAGCGCATCTCCTGGTGGTAGCCCAGCAGGAGGTTGTCGCGCACCGACATCGAGCCGAACAGCGCGAGGTTCTGGTACGTGCGGGCGACGCCGCGGGAGACGATCTTCGACGGCACGAGCCCGAGCAGCGACGCGCCGTTCGACGTGATCGTGCCGCTGGTCGGCGTCTGCTGTCCGGTGATGCAGTTGAACAGCGTCGTCTTGCCGGCGCCGTTGGGGCCGATGACGGCGAGGATCTCGCCGCGGTCGAGGTCGATCGAGATGTCGTTGAGGATCTGCAGGCCGCCGATCTTCACCGAGAGGTTCGCGATCGACAGGGGGCGCGCGCCCCCGGGCGTCTCGCTCACGCGAGGACCGCCGGCAGGTCGGGCTGCCCGTGGTCGCGCACGACGGCGCTCACGGCGATGTCGGAGAGGGTCTGGAAGCGCACGATGTTGGCGCTCTCCTCCATGACGCCCGAGGTGAGCACGACGAAGGAGAGGTCGCGCTCGGGGTCGACCCAGTAGATCGTCGAGCCGGCGCCGTAGTTGCCGAACGTGCCGGCCGACGTCGTCGTGCCGAGGATGCTCGGGTGCAGGCCCTCGCCGCGCAGGAAGAACCCGAGACCGAGGTTGGCGGGCATGAGCTCCCAGTTGCGGCGCTGCGCCATCGGGATCCACCAGTTGTTCGGCTGGTCGCCCGTGTGGTTGCGCAGCGCGCGCTCGAGGATGCCGGGCGAGACGAGGCGGGTGCCGTTGAGCTCGCCGCCGCGACGCAGCATCTCGGCGAAGCGCAGGATGTCGGCCGCCGTCGAGACGCCGCCGACCCAGGGCATCTCGGCGTCCTCGTCGATGACCTCGTTGAGGATCTCGATGTCGGCGCCGGAGAGCCAGCCCGCGTCGCCGAAGCGCGCGCGGATCGGCACGAGGCGGTCGGCGAGGCGCTTCGGGGCGCCGATCGCGGTGCTCGTCATGCCGAGCGGGTCGAAGATGTCGCGCTGCGCGAGTTCGCGGTAGCTCTCGGCGCCGTGCACGCGGCGCACCATCTCGCCGAGGAGGGCGTGGTTGAACGCGGGGGAGTACTCGATGGTCTGGCCGGGCTCGCCGATCGCGTCGAGCTCGCAGATGCGGGCGATGACGTGCGAGAGGGTGCCGAGCTCGCGGTAGCCGACGGGCTCCGGGGTCGGCGGGAGCGAGGAACGGTGGGTGAGCAGGTCGCTCACCGAGATGCGGTCCTTGCGCTTGTTGAGGAAGCGGTCGGCCGAGCGGAACTCGGGGATGATCTCGACGACCTTGGTCGTGAACGAGAGCTTGCCCTGCTCGATGGCCTGGAGCACGAGGTTGGTCGTGAAGGCCTTGGTGACCGACAGGAGACGGAAGACGTCGTCCTTCTGCGCGGCGCGGCCGGCGTCGCGGTCGGCGTAGCCGATCGCCTCGTGCATGACGACCTCGCCGCGGTGCGCGATCGCGACGACGGCGCCGTCGTAGAGGCCGCTGTCGACGTCGGCCTCGATGCGGTCGGAGAGACGGGTCAGGGCCCGGGAGTCGATACGGGTGGCAGGGTTCTGCATTTGAGAGCGACCTCACTTCGCTGTGCGGAGCGATTGAATTCAATCGGTATCCAGGGATCATAGCAACCGCTGCGTACCCATGGATGGCGCCTTCGGTCCCTGTCAAGCGAGTTTCACGACTGAGTGGACAAGATTGAATGGAATTCGTATACAGTGACCACGGAAGCAGCGTGGCATCCCTGACCCGTGCGAGGAAGCAAGACAAGTGGCAACGACGCAGACCCGAACGCGCCCCCGGCCTGACGCGGGACGGCCGACCCTCGAGGCATTCCCTCCCCGTTTCGCCTTCCCGCGCTGGCTGAAGCTCACCGCGATCGCCGTGCTCGCGGCGCTCTTCCTCGTGACGCCGCTCATCACCGCCGACGCGCGTCTCGCCGTCTTCTCGCTCTGCGGCGTCTACGGGATCGCGACGATGGGCCTCACCCTCCTCAACGGCAAGACCGGCCTCGTCACGATGGGCATGCCGTTCTTCATGGCCGTCGGCGCCTACTCGACCGCCTTCTTCGGCGCGACCCTCGGCCTGCCGTTCCTCGCCTACCTCCTCATCGCCGTGCTCATCGGCGCGGGCATCAGCGCCCTCATGGGCGTGCTCGCGATGCGCCTCGGCGGCGACGAGCTCGCCATCACGACGCTCGGCCTGCTCATGGTCGGCCAGTACCTCGCCAACGAGTGGGTGCCCGTCACGGGCGGCGAGTCGGGCATGAGCGTGCGCGCCGCCGCCGTCGGCATCGGCGACCTGAACTTCCTCGCCCTCGGCGAATTCACCCGCGCGCAGTCGACCTTCTGGCTCGTCTGGGTCTTCGTCGCGATCTTCGCCTACATCGGCTACTCGATGGCCGTGCACCGCCCGGGCCGCGCCATGCAGGCCATCCACGACTCGCAGCGCTCCGCCGAGGCGGTCGGCGTCGGCGTGCGCTCCTACAAGGTGCAGGTCTCGGCCGTCGCGGGCGCGTTCGGCGCCGTCGCGGGCGTGCTGTACGCCGTGAGCCAGCAGTTCGTCTCACCGACCGCCTTCGGCATCTCCACCGCCATCCTGCTGTTCGCGATGATGATCATCGGCGGCATGGGGCGCATCTCGGGAGCCGTCATCGGCGCCTTCATCGTCTGGAACGCGCAACAGCTCGTCGCTCAGGAGGCCCAGGGCCCCGTCCTGCGCTGGCTCATCAAGTCGACCGAGTCGAGCCCCGGGCTCATCAGCGTCGGCGCGTTCAACATGCTCGCCTACGGGCTCATGATCGTCCTGGTCCTCGTGTTCGCCCCCAAGGGCCTCACGAGCATCTGGGATGCCGGCGTCGCCTGGTGGCGTCGTCGTCGCTCGGCGCTTCCCACGTCGAGCTCGTAACACCAAGAGACAGATCCCAGACAAAGGAGTATCGAGGATGAACCTTCGACACACCGCACGCGTGATCGGGGCCGGCGCTGTCGCCCTCTCGCTCGTGCTCGCCACGGCGGCCTGCAGCCGTGACGCCGGCGGCTCGACCGGCGGCGACGGCGACGTCATCACCGGCCCCGGATTCGACGGCGAGACGATCACGCTCGGCGTGCTCGGCGTCACCTCGGGCGCGCTCGCGGAGCCCGCGAGCCTCGTCCTGACCGGCACTCAGGCCTACTTCGACCAGGTCAACGCCGCGGGCGGCATCGCCGGCAAGTACCAGGTCGAGCTCAACGTGCGCGACACCGCGTACGACCCGGCCAAGGCCATCCAGGAGTACAACGCGACCAAGGACGACGTTGCCGCCTACGCCCAGATCTTCGGCACGGCGATGGTCAACGCGATCCTGCCCGACCTCAACGCCGACCAGATCATCAACATCCCGTCGAGCGCCGACGGCACGCTCTTCAAGCAGCCGAGCGTCGTCATCGTCAACACCCCGACGGAGATCATCGGCGTCAACGCGATCGAGTACGCCATCAGCCAGCCCGGCAACGAGGACAAGCGCGTCTGCTACATCGCGATGGAGGGCGCCCTCGGCGTCTCCGTCAAGGACGCGATCAACTTCGCGGCCGACGAGCTCGGCGCCAACCTCGGCGTGCAGCTGACGGTCCCGATCGAGGGCGACTACACGCCGCAGATCCAGGAGCTCCGCCGCGACAACTGCGAGATCGTCATGACGAAGGGCTCGGGCGTCGTGCTTACGAAGCTCCTCAGCACGGCGGTGCAGGTCGACTACGCGCCGCTGTGGCTCGCCGAGACGGGCGACTTCATCGGCTCGATGGTCGAGTTCCCCGATGTCGACTACATCGAGAACAACCTGCTGTTCGCGTCGGCCGGTACCGTCTACGGCGACGACAGCGCCGAGGCGATGGACGACCTCATCGCCGCGCACGAGGCCTACGCGGCCGACACGCCGCCGGTGTTCCTGCACCTCCTCGGCTACGCGTCGGGCATGGCGCTCGGCCAGATCCTCGAGCAGGCGGCCGCCAACGGCGACCTCTCGCGCGAGGGCCTGTGGAACGCGATGAACTCGCTCGACGAGCTCACGTTCGGCGGTCTCATCTCGCCCATCACGTGGGGTGAGCCCGACGACCGTCGCCCCGCGACGAACTACAACATCCTGTCGGTCGACGTCGACAGCGACGGCGGGCTGGCCATGAAGGAGTTCGCTCTCGACGGCAAGGCCTCGCGCGTCATCGAGTTCCATGTCGCGAACTAGCCAGTCGGCTCTCGCCGGGGTCACGGAATCCTCCGTGGCCCCGGCCCTGGCCGTCACCGGACTCACGGTGGCGTACGGCGCGCACGCGCCCGTGCTCCACGGCGTCGACCTCGAGGTCGGCACGGGCGAGGTCGTCACGCTCCTGGGCGCCAACGGCGCGGGCAAGTCGACGTTCGTGCGGGCCGTCACCGGGCTGCTCGACGTGCACCACGGACGGGTCGTCGCGGGCGAGATCGCGCTCGGCGGCGTCACCGTCACGACCGCGCCCTCCTCGGAGCGCGTCAAGCGCGGCCTCGCGCAGGCGATGGAGGGCCGTCGCGTCTTCCCGCAGCTGAGCGTCGACGAGAACCTCCGCGCCGGCGCGATCACGCGCAAGGCGGGCGAGGTGCGCGAGTCGCTCGAGCAGGTCTACGCACGGTTCCCGGAGCTCACCGACCGCCGCACGACGAAGGCCGGCTTCCTCTCCGGCGGCCAGCAGCAGATGCTCGCGATCGGGCGCGCCCTCATGGCGCGCCCCACGCTCCTCGTGCTCGACGAGCCGTCGCTCGGCCTCGCGCCGAAGCTCATCGAGCGCGTCTTCGAGGTGATCGCCGACATCAAGGCGCAGGGCACGACCGTCCTGCTCATCGAGCAGAACGTCGCGATGGCGCTCGACGCCGCCGACCGCGCCTACGTGTTCGAGACCGGGCGCGTCGTCGCGAGCGGGTCCGCCGCGGAGCTGAAGAACGACGAGCGCGTGCAGGCCGCCTACCTGGGCGGCCACGCGGAATGACGGCGTCGCCCTCCGGCGTGCACGGCATCGAGCACGTCGGGATCACGGTGCCCGACATGGATGCCGCGATCGCGTTCTTCGCGGCGGCGTTCGACGCGGTCGTGCTCTACGAGCTGCGCCGGGCGAGGGAGCCGATCCCGGACCCCGCTCCCGGCGTTCTCGAGGCGATGATCGGCGTCGTGCCGGGAACGCGACCGGTGCGCACCGTCATCCTGCGTCTCGGCAGCGGCGCCAACCTCGAGCTGTTCGAGTACGCCGCCGACGACCGCCGTCCCGCCGCGCGGCCGAGCGACTTCGGCCTGCAGCACGTGGGCGTCCTCGTCGACGACATCGACGCGGCGGCCGCCCGGGTCGTCGCGGCGGGCGGCGAGGCGCTCAGCGGCCCGCACCCGCTCCCGCGGGCCGAGTCGGGCCCGGGCAACCTGTTCCGCTACACGCGCGCGCCGTGGGGCACGATGGTCGAACTCGTCGCCCTTCCGTCGCCGCAGCAGTACTTCGCGTCGACGCCGCTGCGCAAGTGGCGGCCCGTCGACGACGGCGCCTGGCGCCTCCCCGCCGATGACTGACGTCGCGTCGCCGCTCCTCGAGCCGGGCTCGATCGCGGGCATCCCGATCCGCAACCGGATCGTGGTGGCCCCGATCGAGCGCAACTACGCGGATGCCGACGGCTTCGTCACGGACCGGCTCGTCGCGCACTATCGCGAGGTCGCGGGCGGCGGCGCGGGCTGGATCGACGTCGAGGCGACGTTCATCGCGCCCGAGGGTCGCGGCGCCCCCTTCCAACTCGGGATCGGATCCGACGCGCACGTGCCCGGGCTCCGGCGGCTCGTCGACGCGATCCACGCGGAGGGCGCCGTCGCGGGAATCGAGCTGCATCACGCCGGGCGCAACACCAACTCGGTGCTGACGGGGCATCACGCGATCGCGGCGAGTGCGTTCCCGAGCCCCGCGTCGCGCGGAGAGGTCGCCCGGGAGATGACGCTCGACGAGATCGCGCGCGTCGTCGGCGACTTCGGGCGGGCGGCCCGCCGCGCGGCGGACGCGGGCTTCGACCTCGTCGAGGTGCACTCGGCGCACGGCTATCTGCCCCTGTCGTTCCTCTCCCCGCTGTTCAACACCCGCGACGACGGTTACGGCGGTTCGCTCGAGAACCGGGCGCGGTTCCTCCGGGAGGTGCTCGCGGCGGTGCGGGCGGCGGTGCCCGCGGGCGTCGGCGTCGGCGTGCGCATCAGCATGACGGAGTTCCTCGAGGGCGGACTCCAGCCGGCCGACGTCGCGGCGGTGCTCGCGGCATTCGAGACCGACGGGCTCCTCGACTACGCGCACGTGAGCGGCGGCGTCTACGAGGTCGGGCACCTCGTGGTGCCCGCCATGGACCGCCCCGACGGCACCCTCCTCGACGTCGCCCGCGAGGTGCGCGCGGCCGTGGCGCTGCCGCTCGTGCTCGTCAACCGCCTGCGCGTCGACCTCGCCGAGGAGGTCGTCGCGTCGGGCCTCGCCGAGTTCGCCGCGTTCGGGCGGCAGTTCCTCACCGATCCGGCGTTCCCCGCGAAGCTCGCGGCGGGGGAGCGCGACGCGATCGTCTCGTGCATCGCGTGCAACCAGGGCTGCCTCGACCAGCGCAATCAGTGGCTCGACGTGACGTGCATCCTCAACCCGCGCGCCGGGCGCGAGCTCGACGCCGAGCTGCGGCCCCCGGCGGCCGAGGCGCCGCGGCACGTGCTCGTCGTGGGCGCCG
>Ga0065721_10005205_pt1 | contig 16089 bp, 16 predicted proteins | sample Mesricmetagenome_FD_59108 | JGI IMG/M metagenome (GOLD analysis project Ga0065721, IMG submission 59108) | Mesophilic microbial community from rice straw/compost enrichment Sample: eDNA_1 v2 (version 2) | ecosystem: Engineered > Solid waste > Grass > Composting > Bioreactor | place: USA: Davis... | reverse complement strand
TCACGGAGGCGGCAGGATACGTCGTTGAAATGAGAGCGCCGCAAGTTCCGGACGACCCGGCGGAACAAGCGGAGATCGTGCGCCAGGCCATTGCCGAAGAGCCGGCGGGGATCATCCTGCTTCCTGCGCACGCGACGCTTCTGAACGATGCCATCCGCGAAATCGAGGCCGCGGATATCCCGCTCGTTCTGGTCGTCAGCAAGCCGACGAGCGGCAGGTGGATTTGCTGGGTCGGCTCCGACAATGTCGATCTGACGTTCAGGCTTGGTTGCTTTCTGCTCGACCGCCTCGATGCAGCCAGCAAGGTGGCCATCATTGACGGGCACCCCGGCTCCATAACCACTCCGGAGCGTCATGAAGGCTTCTCCGCTGCCTGCAAATCGAAGAACGTTACGGTGGTGGACGCCGTCAGCGGCTATTTTCAGCATAAGGAAGGTCGTGCTGCTTTCGACGAGTTTGTCGGCCGGCATGGAAGCCCGGATGCACTGCTGGTCGCCAACGATCTCATGGCCATGGGAATTTGCGAAGCCTTTGACGAGGGACATCCGGTGGTGCCGATGGTGAGTGTCAACGGCACCCCGGACGCCGTCGCCGCCATAAAGACAGGACAGCTAGTTGCGACGGCCTGCCTCAACACATTGGGGTTCGGCGCGGTCGCCGCTGAGGCGCTTGTGCGCCACCTGCGCGGTGAAGCGGTTCCGAACGAGATTGTTCTCGAGGCCGAAATCATCCACGCCGGCAATGTCGCCGAATGGGACCAGCCTTATGAGTTGAGGCCGATGCCGGCATGGCCTGAATCGCCCAGCCGGCATGATGGCAGCCGTCAATTCCACGATAAGAGTTGACATTTCTTAGTGTCGCATTAATGCTGTCCTGGTCGCTAGGGAGAGCGGCTTTAATTAAACGGGAGGAGAAAAATGACTATTCTGAAGAGAGCGGCGGCCGTCTTGGTCGCGACCTGTTCGCTTACAGTATCGAGCGCATATGCCGAGACACTCCGAATTGCGCAGGGTTTCGGCATCCTGTTCGCCCCGATCCACATTATGAAGGAAGCGGAGCTGCTGGAAAAGCATGCTCAGGAAGCCGGCGTCGACCTGACTGCCGAATGGCTAACTTTTCCAAGCGGCGGCGCTGTGACGGACGCTTTGCTATCCAACAACGTGGATATCGTCGCTGCCGGCGTTTCGAACATGCTCATCTTGTGGGATCGTAGCAACGAGCGCGTCAAGGCTATATCGGCGATCAGTGGAACGAACAGTGTGCTTGTCACCAAAGATCCCGACGTCAAATCTTTGGCCGATTTCACTGAAACGCACCGTATCTCGGTTCCGACCATCAAGATGTCCAATCAAGCGGTCTATCTTGCCATGGCATTGGAGGAAGAATTTGGCGACCACGAGAAATTCGATTCCATGATGGTGCAGCTTGGCCATGCCGACGGTATGCAGGCGATGCTCACGCCCAACGGGCCCATCCAGGCACAGTTTGCCGGGCCACCCTTCTATCAGGAACTTCTTGCGCGCGAGGATATGCACGCGGTGACGTCGACGATGGAAATTGCCGGGCCGGCCACCAATCTGCTGGCGTTCACCACGACGAATTTCCACGACAAGAATTCGAACCTCGTCGATATTTTCCTGAACGCGCTCAAAGAGGCGAACGCGATGATCCATGAGGATCCGCTCAACGCTGCGAAATTGTACCTCGCGTCGTCGGGAGACAGTTTCAAAGCCGAAGATATCGCGGAGCAGTTCTTCGACGAAGGCAACGTGTTTCAGATCATGCCCTATGGTGTTCAGAAAACGGCTGCTTTCATGGGAAGGGTCGGGCTGATCCAGCGCCAGCCGGAATCCTGGCGCGAGTTCTTTTTTGAGAATCTCGATGGCATGGACGGCATCGACGACGCCAACTGAACGCTCTCGGCAAAGTGGGGCTGCCCCTCACTTTCGCCTTTCGCAACGTTGACCCGATCCGGCTTGGACACTGCGCTGTTTTCGAACGTGGACGGCATCTGGTCACCGTCATGGATAATCAAATCAGGTTGAGCAATGAACATGATGTATCCCTCGCCAGGGCCGAAAGACACCCAGCAGACCGGTCCGCATGTAGCACCGCTGCTCAATATCGAGGATGTCACGCTCCAGTACGTTGCTGGAAGCATGGTCATAACGGCGACTTATCAGGTTAGCGCCAAAGTCTATAAAGCGGACCGGTTCGTTTTGCTTGGCCCCTCCGGTTGCGGAAAGTCGACGCTTCTCAAGGCCATCGGCGGATTCCACAAGCCGACCGAAGGAACGATCCGGCTTCACGACAAGATCGTCACGGAGCCCGGCCCGGATCGCATGATGGTGTTCCAGGAGTTCGATCAGCTCTTGCCATGGCAGTCCGTGACCGAGAACGTCATGTTCCCGCTCTTGTGTTCAGGAAAGATCCGAAATCGAAAGGAGGCAAGGGACCGGGCTCTGCACTATCTGGAAAAAGTCAATCTTTCCAAATTCGTGGACAGCCACCCGCATATGCTTTCCGGCGGCATGAAACAGCGTGTCGCAATCGCGCGTGGCATGGCGATGGAACCGGACGTTCTCCTTATGGACGAACCGTTTGCCGCCCTTGATGCGCTAACGCGTGTCAAGATGCAGGACGAGCTGCTCGAGCTTTGGGACGACACTCATTTCACCGTGTTGTTCGTGACCCACTCAATCAACGAAGCCATCAAGATCGGCAATCGGATCATGCTGATGTCGCCGCATCCGGGGCAGGTGAAGGCAGAGCTCAACGGCCTGGCACGTGACGAGATCGTAGGTCCGAAGGCCAAGGAACTCGAACGCTACATTCACCAGGAACTATTTGCTGATAAGATTGAAGAGGGCGTGAACCATGGCTAGTGTGGCTCAATCCGCAGTTCTCGTTGAACGTCCGGAAATCCGAACGACGCCGCAATTGGCGAGCAGTATCGGCGCAGTGCAGAGAGAGCTCGGCTTTTGGGAAAGAGCGTATGGAAATGGCCCACTGCGCAAGTTCATCCTGCTCGCGATACTGGCTGGCATCTGGCAGATCTACGGCGTGTCGGTAGGCAATAATCTGCTCTTTCCCACCTTTACCGATACGATCGCCGCAATGTGGAGCAGCATCCAGTCCGGCACTTTGCCTGCCCGTGTCTGGGCCTCCCTCAACGTTTTGCTGATCGGATATGGCGCGGGCCTGGCTCTGGCGGCGATTTTGACGGTACTCGCCATTAGTACGCGTATCGGCGAAGACATCATGGTGACGTTGACGGCCATGTTCAGTCCCCTGCCCTCGATCGCGCTTCTGCCGCTCGCGATGATCTGGTTCGGACTGGGTATGGGAAGCCTCGTCTTCGTTCTGATCCATTCCGTCCTTTGGGCCGTCGCGCTGAATACCTATAGCGGCTTTCGCGCCACATCGACGACGTTGCGCATGGTGGGCCGGAACTACGGCCTGCGAAGATGGGGGTATATCTCGAAGATTCTCATACCGGCCGCCTTGCCGAGCATCATCACCGGTCTGAAGATTGGCTGGGCCTTCGCATGGCGTACCCTGATCGCTGCCGAAATGGTGTTCGGAGTGAGCTCAGGCCAGGGTGGTCTGGGTTGGTTCATTTTCCAGAACAAGAACATGCTCGACATTCCCAGCGTGTTTGCCGGTCTTCTCGCGGTCATCCTCATTGGGCTGTTCGTGGAGGGCGTTGTCTTCAAGCTGCTGGAAGACAACACCATCAGACGCTGGAACATGCAAAATTGAGACTCAAAAAGCCCGGGCCTCCGGGCTTTTTAGGTGTTCTGCTCTTATATCGCCCCTCGCGAACCTATCTGCTTAACGAAAAGAGAATGCTCATGCATCGCTTTGCAACCATCACCAAGAATGCATCCAATCCCGCTTATAAGGGTGCCCGGCTTGGTGTCGATCGACTAGCGCGTGAACGGAACGTCGAGATCATCCATCGCTCGCCCGCCACACCCGACGATGTCGACCAGCAGATCGGGTTGCTGGAAGAGATGATCGACCTTCGGCCCGATGCCGTGTTGCTGGCACCGGCACACCTCCACGCCTTGGGCGACGTTCTGGCGAAGCTGGAAGCCGAGGATATCCCCATCATCATGTTCGTGAGCAAGACCGCCGTCGGAAGTCCTCGATGCTTCATCGGCTCGAACGATTATCAGATGACCTTCGATGTGGGCGTCGAGGTATGCAAGCAACTAGCACCCGGCAGCAAGGTCGTCATTCTCGACGGCAATCCCCTGGGGATCAATTATCACGATCGCGGAAGCGGCTTCAGGGACGCCGTGCGCACATTTGACGGCATCGAGGTGGTCGATAGAGAAGATGGCTTTTTTCTCAAAGAGCCCGGCAAACAGGCCATGCTCAACATCATGGACCGCACCCCTCATTTCGATGCCGTGCTGGCCGTGAACGACTTCATGGTCGAAGGTGCGATAGAGGCTCTCGAGGGAAAAGGGCTTCGGCCGCTGATCGGCAGCGTCAACGCAACGCCGGCTGGCGCCGCTCTGGTCAAAAGTGGCAAAATGCTGACGACTGCGGCCTTCAACGCGATGGCTATGGGTTGCATGGCCCTGGAAGCGGCGATCCGGCTCATGGAAGGGCGCGCCTTGCCGCGGGAAGTCATTTTGCCAACGGAATTGGTAACGCAGGAAAATGCGGAGGAATGGATGTTGGACTACGATCGCCGACCGCTGCCACGGTGGAACGATTACGTGACCTGAGGCGGTCTTGCGCATCGTTCGGTTTTGCCGACCGAAATTAGTCTGACCCTGTCACCTCCTCACTCGAGGCTGGTGACAGGGTCAGTATCTGTCATTTGCGTCTGCCCGCTGGCTAGTTTTGATCGTCGGACCGGGCGGCGAACGCCAAGCGATAGAGCGCCTTCACCTGACCGTTCACGACGCCGAGCGGTATGCTCTCCAAAAGGCTAGAAAGTTGCTGCAGGGCCGCTTTGGCATCGGCAATCTGGCTGGCGACGATCACGACAGCGGCCGAAATCGTTCCATCCGGTGCATTGCGTAGCCGTCTTTCATCGGCATCGGGCTGTTCCCTAGAGGGGCTTGCAACGAAAAACAGAGCCCGTTGAAGGTAAGCCTCTTCGTAGACCGTTTCGACAGCGGTCCGGATTCGTGCCGCCGTTTCGACATCGAGATTAGCGGCCTCTAGGGATGGGGCGTCGAAAGCGATGACGCCCGCTGCCCCGCCATCCGCCTCGCCAAGCGCAAAGATGCGATCGCAGATTGTCCGGTTCATGTTGCGATAAGCGGGCATGACCCGCTTCGTCCATGGCGAAGGATTGTTGATGCGATCGATATAGGCCTGCGAATGCAGGACTTCCGAGGTTTCCGTTTCGTACAAGCTCAGGAAATTCCGGCCGGCGATGAGCTCGGTGTCGCCATCGTCCTCGATGCGGTTGAAGCGCGACGCTCTGCGGAAGCCGGGGATCGAAAGCCGTTCGAAATGATGCTCGGTATTATACCAGCGCTCGGCCTCTGGCATCATGTCGTCAGTGACATCATGCCAGATGGCGAGGATCCCGCCATCTACGTTTTCATGGTTCATGCTTGCCCCCAAAGGTTGGCGGTCACGTCGCCGTCGCGCCGCTATCGACCAGCTGGATCGTTCCTGTCACCTTGCGAGAGTCGTCGGATGCCAGGAACGCGGCCATGGCGGCGATGTCCTCCATCTCGACCAGTCCCAGTATGTGTGAAGACACTTCCGGGCGCTTGTGACGGTTGGTCGAAACGAAGGCGGGGTGGTTGGGCGCATCGTGGACAAATTTAGCCACGCGCGGCGACTGCACGGCGCCGGAGGCGATGCAGTTCACGCGGATGTTCTGGTAGCCGTACTCGAGCGCCATGGAACGTGTCAGCGAGATAATGCCGCCTTTCGCAGCCGTGTAGCAGTCCCGTCCGGGCGAGCCGATGACGGCATTGAACGAACTCGTGTGTATGACCGATCCGCCGCGCCCTTGCGCAAGCATGGCCCTGATTCCGTGACGGCTGAACAAGAACGTGGTGAAGAGATCGTGTTTGATCGCGCGCCAGAATTCATCAAGATCGACCTCTGTTACGGAACTGTCGCGGGGCGTGGAGCCGCCGATATTGTTGTAGAGGATATCCAGGCCGCCGAAATGGCTGACGGCGTGTTCCACCGCTGCTGCCACGGACGTTTCGTCGTACGCGTCGCACTGGACGAAGCTGGCCGATCCGCCTTCGTCGGATATGGCCTTGGCGCACGCGTTTCCGACCTTGGCATCGATGTCGGTAATGACGACGTTGGCACCCTCCTTCGCAAACCGCCGGGCGCCGACTGCCCCGATGCCCGAGCCTGATCCGGTAATGATCGCTGTCTTTCCGCTGAGCCGCATATGATTTTCCTCCGCTTGCTCTCTCCGACCGCCCCACGGCGGGCCGCTTCCCTAATTGTTCGGGAAAATGCGACGTTCGCGATATGCGCCGAACATCGCCGTGAACATTTCCCGTGAATCGACGGCTTCGCAAAAACCGACGTTCCGGATTCTGATCAGGTCCGACATGACGTCGAAATCCTGGCCGAAAATGAAATCCGCATATGACCAGTTGGCGATGGCTTCCAGCGGGGCTACGAGATCGTGCCGCGCGCGGACGGCTTGCCAGACATCGGCCTTATCGGCCATTTGCGTGGCAAGTTTGATGGGGCGGGGTCCGCCGGCCGGCACTCCGAACCAATCGGCTATGATCGGCCAAAGCTGGCTCCACCTGAACACATCGCCATTCGTAATATTGAACGCCCGGTTGCGCGCGTCCGGAGCGGTACTCAAGAAAGCGATCCCACGGGCGAGCAGTCTGGCGTCGGTGACCTCCGTCAGCGACGCGAAGCTTCTATCGCTGCCGGGAAAGTCCATCGGGCATCCCAGTTCCCGGCAAATTAGGGCATAGGCTCCTATGGTCGAAGGAAGGTTTCGAGCACGCCCCTCGACGACATCGCAGACCGCGTTGGGACGTGAAGCGGTCCAAGACCATTGGTTCTCTTCGGCCCAGCCTTCGAGAAAATCCTGCTGCGAATAATAGAAGTTGGGGGGCATGTGGCGGGGGCAGTCTTCGCGCGTCGGCGTGTCGTAAGCACCCAGATGCTGCCCGTACCATTTTGCGCCTTCGACCAGATGGACATGACAGTTCTTCGCCGCAACGGGCTTGACCGCCTGAAGCACGTGCTTCAGCATGTCCAGATTGGTATCCACGTCCTCGAGAACGCCTTCCCCGTGCGGCGCCCGGGCGGCATAGATTATGTGAGAAAAGATAGCAGACGACGACAGGACGCCGGCGACCGCGTTTCGATCTGTAAGGTCGGCATTGATGACTGTGATACCGTCGTTCCGACTGGTCATCTTGCGCGAAACGATACTGACATCCCAATCGGGCGCGGCCGCAAGCAACTGTGTGATCCGCAGGCCCACCGCTCCCGTGCCGCCGACAATCAAAGCGCGATTGGCTCGCATTATCTCTCACAATGCAAAATTCGATTTTACAGTAAGAAACATGCGCGCCTGCTTCTGTCAACTGGATCTCTGGGTTTATGACATATGAGCGTAAGATTTCCGGTGCTGAGGGTTGAGAGATACTCGGCTGGGGTTTGCCCGTCGAGTGCATCGTGTGGCCTGTAGTGGTTGGTTCGATGCGCGAAAGCATCGACGAAAGGCTGGAGCCTGTCGATCTGGTGGGGCAGGTCATGGACGGCGTAGAATTCGTATCGCCATGCGCCGTTGCAGCGTTCGACGGCGCCGTTGAGCTGTGGCCGTTTGGGCGGCAGGACGAAGAGGTCGAGTCCCTGGCCCTGGCAGGCCTATTCGAATTCGGCCATGAAGTCGGACCCGCCGTCGACCTGGACGCCGTGGACCTTGAAAGGCATGTCGGCGACGACGCGGTCGAGGAAGGCGGCGGAGGTGTGCGGTTGCGCGGCCCGCCAGGCCCGCGACGGTCCATTTGGCGGGGTCGTAGGCGGTGAAGTGCTTGACGGCCCTGCCCGGCGCAAGATTGAGGAAGACGGTGTCGATCTGAACCATCTGTCCGGGCCTAGTGGGCCTCAGGCCCTTTGGCAGGCGCTTGGCGTGACGGCTACGCATCAGGCGGAACGGCGGCCGCCCGGCTTGTGGCGAAGCGTTGCGACCGCCGTGACGCGGCCGCGGCGCATCAGTGCGGCGAGGATGCGTCCGACGGTGGAGACCGAGGCGGCGAAGCCTTCCCGCCGGATGAGCCGGGCGAGCTTCCTCTTGCCCCACACTGAATTATCGGCCGCAACTCTTCGACCGCCCGCCCCAGCGCCGGGCTCCATTGGGGGCGCCGCACATGGCGCGGCCGGCGGACAGCGTTCGGGCCGCCTGGCCAGCAGTAGAGCGTGGCGCGCGAGACGCCGAGGGCTATGGCGGCCTCGTTCGAGAGAGATTTCGCCGTGATCCGTGACGCTAGAGCACCAGCTCTGATAACATGGCGCGGCAGCCAAATACCTGCATCGGGGTCTCCTGAAACTGGTCGTTTCGCAACTCCAGCTTCGGGAACCCCCTAACCTTTCTCAAGGCATCCGTCTCGCATCTTACTGAATCCGGTCACTGGGCGCGATCCGTCCTCGCCAAGGCGTGTGACGCACCGAATCAAGGGGTTTTCAGGCAAAGAGTCTACCGCCAATCGTCGGCGCCAAGTTCGCGACTGATCTGGTGAGCGCCTTCGCGCAAAGCTTCCGAAAATCCGTTCAGGACTTGCAGGCTCATGCGCCATATCGGACCAGAGATGCCGATAGCGGCTACGGTTTCGCCCAGCGAATCCATCACCGGCATAGCCATGCATCGAACTTCGATATGAAATTCCCCATCGTCATATGCGAGCTTCGCAGCGCGAGCAGCGGCCAGTTCGGCATCCAGGGTTTCGCGTTCGACGATGGTTTTCGGGGTTAACGGCGCCATTCCATGCCTTTCGAAATAGGCATCGACGATCCGTTTGGGTTGAGCGGAAAGCAGGATCTTGCCCAATGCCGTTGCATGCCCCGGACGGGTATTCGGATGCCGCTCGGACAACTGGAATGCGCCCGATCCTATGGTCTTGGCAATGACGACGATGTCTTTGCCGGTAAAGACGGCAAGATGGACACTTTCACCCGTCGCTGCCGTGATCTGTTCGAGGATCGGGGTGGCGATACTGACGAGTTCGACGTCATTTCTCGACGAGGCCGCCAGTGTGAAGGCCCGTCGGCCCAGATGATAGCGCTTGGTGCTGGGCTCCTGTCGAAGATAGCCGAGCGTCACCATGGTTCTCGTGAGATGAAAGGTCGTGGATGTATGCAGTCCGACGATCTTGCTAAGATCGGCAAGTGTGAGGCCGTCCTGCTTGCCTGATATGGCTTCCAGGATAGAGAAGGCTCGGATCAGCGACTGCACGCCTCCACCACGTGCCTTTTCCCTTGCGGCGTCGTCAAAATTTTCCTCATGTAGGACATTCGTCATTCTTGCACCTCTCACACTCCAAATACACGAGCATAGCATGAAGAAAAAGACTGAGCGCCCACGATTCCACTTAACGCGAATTACTTTCCGTATTATAAAATCGTATGTCACATTGAGAGAGAATATGCATGGCCGATGAGTTTGACGTAGTGGTCGTCGGAGGAGGTGGCGCGGGGTTGGCGGCCGCGATAGAATCGGCAGAGTCCGGCCGGTCTGTCCTGCTTCTGGAGAAGAACCCTAGCCTCGGCGGCTCCACGGCGTGGTCGATCGGGTCGGTGACTTCAAGCGGAACGCCGCACCAGCGCGCTGAAGGCGTCCGTGACGATCCCGAGAGCCATTTCCATGATATGGCCCTGTTCAACGGTGCGCTCGATCCTCGCGACAACCCGCAGCTTCGACGTATTTTATGCGATGAAATCCCATCGGCCTTCGAGTGGTTGCTCGAGTCGGGTGTGCGCTTCTTCGGTCCGATGCCCGAGCCGCCGCACACGCAGCCGAGAATGCACAACGTCCTGCCCAATTCGAAATCCTTCATCTACCACCTGCTGAAGCGTGCCAAGCGCGCGGGGGTGACCGTGAAGGTCGGAGCCACCGTCGATGGGCTGATGCTGGAAGAAGGAAAGGTGGTCGGCGTCAACGTCCGTGCCGGCAATGAAGCCCGCACATGCAAGGCGCGTATGGGGGTCATTTTGGCCGCCGGTGACTTTACCGCCGGCACCGATCTCAAGGCCAGCTACATGGGCCCCCGGGAGGCCGGCGTCGAAGCCGTCAACATGACGGCGACCGGCGATGGCCAGAAGATGGCCCTCACGCTCGGCGCGCGAATTATCAATGGCGACGTGGCTCTCGGCCCCGAACTGCGCTTCATCGCGCCGCCCAAGGCCAAGCTCGTCCAGCGCATGCCGCCCTGGTCGCCCCTGGCCCAGGCGATGGCGTGGGCGCTCAAGCACGTTCCTGATGCGATCTTGCGTCCTTTCATCATGAATTTCGTCACGACCGCGTTGGCGCCGTCGCTTTCGCTGTTCGAGCAGGGCGCGGTTCTGGTCAATTCGGGCGGCGAGCTGGTCGGCAAGGACTGCGCCAGCCTCGCATATGATCTCGCTGCGCAGGACGATAAGCGGGGTTACATTCTGCTCGATGCGCATACCGCCCGCCAGTTCGAAACCTGGCCGCATTTCATTTCGACGGCACCGGGCATCGCCTATGCGTATCTCGCGGACTATCGCCGGAATCGACGGGACATTTACGTATCGGCTACAAGTTCCGCTGAGCTTGCGGCCAAGCTCGGCATGAAGGCGAAAACGCTTCAAGACGCCATTGGCCATGCCAATCAGGATCGGCTCGAGAAGTTCGAAGAAGGGACGATCGTGGCGCTGGGTCCCGTTCGCCCGGTATTCGTGCACGCGGAAGGCGGGCTAGCCGTCAACGATCGCTTGCAGGTGCTGGGAGCTGACGACAGGGCCATCAGCGGGCTTTATGCGGCGGGCTCGACCGGTCAGGGCGGGCTTTTGCTAAAGGGCCACGGGCATCATCTGGCGTGGGCTTTCGTCTCGGGCCGTCGCGCCGCCCGCATGGTCGCTCAGGACGTGGCGCACAGGTAACTAGGCGCGCGAAAGCGCCGGTGCATTACTTCCATCCACCGGCGCAGAATGACGCGTGCCTATTAGTCGGTGACGGGCGACGTGATCACCAGGAAGACCAGACGTTCAAGTCCGGTATTGACGACTGAATGCGCAATGCCTGGCGGGATAAAAACGAAATCGTGCTTACGCATCACCCGCTTTTCGTCGCCATATTCAAACAGGCCCTCGCCCTCCAGAACGTGATAGATCTGCTCCTGGACCTTGTGGCTGTGGCGCTCGACATGCGCCATCGGCGCGTAGCTTGAAATCCGGTAGTCGATCTGCGTCGCCCCGTTCGTGTCGGGGTGAACGAGCGCTTTCGACAGTGCGCCGCCATGGTGGCCGGGAAACTCCTGCCACGGCACGTCGGCGATGTTCATCACGGTGAGTTGCCTGTCTTTCATTAGGTGGCCTTCGCTCGATTTTTCAATGGGTCCAGTTTTTTAGACGCATCTATGCTGAGGGCGTCGCAAGATAGCGCTCGCCGAAAACCGGCTCCTTGTGAGGAACTGGCGGTAAGGCCCAGGCACCAGTCGCGGGCGGGCGAATGTCAGCGTCGACGTGTACGTCGATCAGGAAAGGCTTGTTCGCCTTGACCGCGTGCTCCAGCGCACCGGCAAAGTCCTCCGATCGGGTTACCGTCACGGCATCGACGCCAGACGCGCGCGCCCAGGCTGCGAAATCAGGATTGTACGGCTGGCTGTTGTCCCCGGCATAAAACGCCGTGCCGATCTCGCGGCCCGAGAACACGCCATACTGGATATCGCGAATTGCTCCCCAGGAAAAATTGTTCCAGACCACCCACACGACCGGGATGTTGTATTCGACCGCGGTGCAAAGAACATGCGGTACCATGGTGAAGCCGCCGTCTCCCGATACGGATACGCACACCTTGTCGGGCGCTGCCAGCTTGGCCCCGAGCACGGCCGACGGGCCGAAACCCATGCCTGAAAATCCCCAGCTGTTGAGCATGGTGCGGGGATTGCGCGCTTTCCAGAACTGCATGAACCAATTGTGGTGGATGCCGGCGTCAAATGTCACGATCGCATCGTGCGGCAGGACATTCTGGCAATCGGCGACAATGCGCTCGGGACGGATCGGCTGACGATGCTCGACAAAGCCGGGACCGACGAACGCGTCCCACTCCTGGGCCCACGCATCGATGCGGGCGCGCCAGGGTGCCAGTCGACCCTCGCTTCCGAGGCCGCGGCTGTGCGCTTCGGCAAGCAATTGCGTCAGAACTGTCCTGGCATCGGCGACAACCGCCGCGTCGGGCACGTAATTGCGCCCGACTTCCGCGGGATCGATATCGACATGGACCAGTTGCGTTTCCGGGAAGTTCCAGGAGTAGCCCTTCATCCAGGACGATGATGAGCGGTCATCGAAGCGTGCGCCGACGGCGATGACCAGATCAGCCATTCTGCCGGCCTGATTGGCCTGGTAGGCACCGTTTCTTCCGATGAAGCCGAGTGACAGCGGGTCTGTCATGTCCAGGCAGCCCATACCATTTGGCGAGCTGATCACCGGAATATCGAGATAGCGCGCGAATTCAGCCAAGACGCTCTCGGCCTTCGATAGCGCCACGCCGTGCCCGATAAAAAGCACGGGTTGCGTCGCAGCCTCGAGCATATCGACTATTTTTGCAATGTCGGAAGATGTTGCGCCGCTTCGCTGGGCATTGTGTGTATGTTTGGGGCCGTGTTCGAGTTGGATTTCGGCCTCTTCCTGAAACACGTTGAACGGCACGTCGAGCTGCACCGGGCCGGGGCGGTCAGAAAGCATGGTTTTCATAGATTGCCGCAGCGCCAGCGGCAGCATGTCGACCCGGGAAGGCTGAAAACTACGCTTTACCACCGGCCGCAGGACGTTTGGAAAATCGGCTTGATTGTGCCGATTGATCTCCTGGAAGGGACCGCGATTGAACTGCGACGTCGGCACATTGGCGGTTATGGCCAGAAAAGCCGACGAATCCGTCATAGCCAGCGCCGTGGGCATGACCATGTTAGCCGAGCCGGGCCCACAGGAGGTCAAGGTCGCAACCGGCTCGTGCTTGACCCGGAAATAGGCATCCGCCATATGCCCGGCGGTCTGCTCATGGCGTGGGGAGATCAGCCTGATGTCGCTCTGCACATCATAAAGCGCGTCCAGCATGCCGACATTTCCGTGTCCGCAAATGCCAAACACATAAGGGACCTCCTCCTTCACCAAGAACTCCGCGATCAGTTCAGCGCCCTTCTTCACGTTCACCCTAAGTCTCCACCCAATTCAGAGAAATTCCTCGCACAGACTAATTCGTCATTATGAAAAGTCAAACGTCAATGTGAGATATCTTGAAAAGCAGCCAGACGACCTCTGGAACATATAGAAACACATAAATGCCAGCCCCGCTCCAAACCCCAGAAAAACCTGCGCCGAATGACACTACCCTCGGACCGAACGATTGTTTTGCAACTGCTTCGCGTCGCTGTCCCCGAGCGAGCTGACGATCTCTCACGCTTGTGGCTTGAGCACGGCCACGATGTCGAGGTTGCGCCAAGCGCCCGCGGCTCGACCATGAACGCTAACAGCAAGCGCATCAAATTCGGTACCAAGACAATCGACTTCTTTTGGCTGCTCGGCTTCAGCGCATCGCGCGCGATCGAAGTTACGCTCCGAAGCTGACACTTGCAGTGGTGACGAGCGTCACGCTGGAAGCGGCGCTCAACATCGATGAGGAGCGCGGTCAATTCGAGCAGGATTATAAGCACCGCATCGCGAGCGCCCAATCTCTCGTCAATGCCGCGGCCACCTCCGAGATTGATTGGCCCGACGACATACCGCGGCCGGCTGCCGACCGCAAGAGCTTCAGTAACGCCCAGGATAAGGCAGTGTTCGATCTGGTCGCCCTGTCGCTGGCTTTTGCGCTCCTCCACGAGTTCAAGCACGTACAAGCTCGCGCCGTGGAAGCTGCTGAGCAGACGCCCGAGGAAGATCGGCAGGCGGCGGCCGAAGAAGAGATAGCCTGCGACACCTGGGCGCGAGAGTTCATGACGACCGGTGTCGCTTTGCACTTAACCCCAAGAATCCGTCGCAGCAATTTCAGAAGGATAGCCTGGCACTTAATTTGAGAATAGGCACTTAACTTGAGAATTTCGCATAAATCTTTGATCAGTTAATGTGAGAATCAGACTACCGAGGAAATCGACGGTATCTTGCTGTGAGTGACGCCTTCCCTGACGAAGTTGACGAAGCGCTTTGGGATGAAGCGTGCCGGCGCGCAGACGCAATTCGAGACTTTTTGAAAAGCCGCACTGGCAGGATGTCGGTGGCGGATGGCATCAGATCCGACAAAAGGGGGTGAACACGCAGCACTCCTGCTTCTCTCCGCAGTCACGTCACGACAGATCGGCGCGCTGGTAGGCCATCAGCGCGGCCTTAGATCTGTCATCATCAACTAAGCTGGAACCTGAAGTTGTTGCGGGTGTGCGTCCGGACGGCGGGTGTTCGTCGACCAATAAGAATACGGCTGTTATAGAAGGGCTACACCGACGGAATAAATGATAATCTAATGGCCTGCGGTCCGCGTTTGATGACCGGCACAACGGCTCCAGCAGGAAACACAATGTCTGGCGCAACCACAACACCAACCGATCACCTAGAAAAGGCCCAGCCTACGAGCATTTCGTAAATAGCCGAGGCGGTGCACGACCGTGGGGGAAAATCTGCAATAGCTCACACAGGTCATGTCCCACCGAAGGACAATCCGCGAATACTGCCTCATCGACAGCTGGTGCGACGTCGTCCGGCGGCTGGGGAACAGGTAGCTGCCGCCGTACCTTCGAACAAAGGGGAGCCACGCCGCGAGCGCAATCTTGTTCTGCTCGGTGACCTCGAACTACACGGGCCGCTTCGTCTTCTTCTGGATGATGGTCCTCCTTGATGGGGTTGAACCGGCAGCCCATGCCTCAAAGGGATGATGTCTTGGTCGATATAGGCGTTTAGCTTAATGGCCGACACTTCGCTCCCATCAAGAAGCCACCTCTGCATATCGGCGGATTTGACGCGAACAGAGATACGCGAAGCTGCTGAGTGGAGAGTGACTCGTCACATATCAAGCGTCGGCGTCAGTCTCTGTCGAAAGACCAATTGGCTTCTGTCGCCTATGTTCCGTCTCAAGACACAAAAAAGCCTGCCGCGGGAGGAGGTGCGGCAGGCTTTGGTAATGCTGAACAGCGACTGGGAGGAGGATGCCGCTGCTCTGACAGACGCTCGGGAGGAGTGAGCGCCTTATGTCACGAAGGTGCGGGAGGAGGTGCACNCTTCGATACCAGAACAATAGCCGAAGCCACAGCTTTCACCTACGTCTTATGTTGCATCGCAGCATTGCGCGTGATGCAGAGCTTGCCTGTCAGATGAAGACGAGCTGCAATCGGCGCCGATCGTACAGGCCGCCCCGGACAGGCACGCATCTTGCATTAGAACAGGAGGAACTAGTCTACGGAGAACCATGATGTCAAATGCCGCTTATGCACAGGGAGAAGGGAATACCCTGTTCCCGATTGTTCTATCCATTGTCGCTGCTGCCGCAACCGGCGTGCTGTGGGCTTACGCCAATCCTATCCAACTGGTGCCCGGCGTCATTCAGTGGCGCATCTTCGCCTTCCTGCCGCCCTTGGTCGGTATCCTTCTGGGGTGGCGCAGTGGGTTCATCTGCGGTTACCTTGGCACGATCGTCTGGTCGCTTCTGGCAGGCACCTTCATCCCCGCGCATTCGCTAATCGTTGACGGCATCATGGTCGGCCTGACCGGCCTCATCCCAGGCCTTCTGTTTAATCCGCTTAAGGTAGAGATGAACCGTATTACGCTGCTAAAAATTGCAGCGGTTTGCCTGATCGTTGGCCTGATCATGGTTCTGGCCGTATCGGCGAGCCTCGCCTACCTCGGTATCTTTCCCTTCTGGTGGGCGATGGGCTATCTCGGCCTTTCTGATAT
>Ga0065721_10051146_pt1 | contig 16101 bp, 19 predicted proteins | sample Mesricmetagenome_FD_59108 | JGI IMG/M metagenome (GOLD analysis project Ga0065721, IMG submission 59108) | Mesophilic microbial community from rice straw/compost enrichment Sample: eDNA_1 v2 (version 2) | ecosystem: Engineered > Solid waste > Grass > Composting > Bioreactor | place: USA: Davis... | reverse complement strand
CATTATTGACATAGATCCGCAAGCCACTGCTTCATTCTGGCAGGACGTGCGGAGCGCGGAGACGCCGGCCGTCGTTTCGGTCCAGCCGATCCGGCTTGGTGCGATGATTAAAGCTTGTGCCGACGCAGGAACCGATCTCGTTATCATCGATGGCGCCGCCGTCGCCCGTGACGTGACCTTCGAGGCCGCCAAGCATGCCGACTTTGTGCTGGTGCCGACCAAGACGGCCGTTTTCGACACGATGAGCATGACTCACACGCTGGAAGTAGTGAGGGAGCAGAAGAAGCCTTTTGCCGTCGTGCTGACTTTCGTACCGCCTCAGGGACAGGAAACTGGCGACGCTATCGCCGCAATCGAGGAGCTTGGCGCGGCTGTCTGTCCGGTGATGATCGGCAACCGGAAGGCTTTCTTCCGCGCGCAAGGGGCGGGGCAGGCTGTCCAAGAATTCGAGCCACAGGGCGTCGCTGCGGATGAGATCAATCGGCTATACCAGTATACACGTATAGCCTTATACAGTGACGAGAAGGTGAAGAATGAGCGGAAACTCTCTGCAAGCAATGCTTGACCGGGCCAAGGCGGCACCCGAACCTCAGGAGCCGCCGAAAGCACGAGATAAGGCGATAGCGGCGAAGCGGCCGGCCAACGAGAGCACGGCCGCGCGGAAGCCAGGCAGAGCGGATACGAAGCTGATCGGCGGTCACTTCGCGCCAGAGGTTTCAACACAGCTCCGCATCATCGCAGCTGAGGAGGGGACGACCATTCAGAGCCTTCTGGCCGAAGCCTTGGACGACCTTTTTACCAAAAAGGGGAAGGCTCGTATTGCACAGGTATAGGCGTATAGACCTATAGGATTAGTGTAGCGGTTGGCGTTTTGCGCGCGCCTTGCAGAAACCGACAAAGGCCGCGTCGGCGTTCCGGAGGGGCTTGCGGCCCTGATCGGACCAGTAAGCCAGAAAGTCGCATTCCAAAGCGTAGATGTCATAGCCAGGTGCCGCGCGCTTGCCGGCTTCGCGACCCTTCTGTGAAATCACCGGCCGCGCGCCTTCATCCCCGCTTTTGACCGCTTTGCGGCGCGGCGTGAATGTCACCTGGTCCTTTTCATCTTCGTAGGTCACGGCATAGTCGGGGAAATGGCTGTGCTGCCGGTCCTGATCGGTGATCGTGCGGATCAGACGACGGAACTCGAAATCCGTCGACTTAGAACCGCACTTGTTCAGCAATGTGCCCAGATCGAAGGTGACGGGCTTCCCCGGCCATCCGCAATGCTTTCGGGCGATTTCGTATAGCCGCCGCTCAAGCGGCTTCCGGAGCCGGAAGTAGCGGCGATTGAGCGTCAGAACTTCCTTTGCCTGAATCGCGCCGAACACCCAATCGGAAAGGCGGACCTCGACTTCCTGCATCCGGCCTTCGCGCGATTCCCGCACGATCTTCACCCTGTCGATCAGGCTGAAGATCTCCAGCTCCTCCGTGCCGCCGGTGAGAATGTTGGTTTCGATTTGCGTCCCCTGCAGGCGTTTGAAGGCTCCGCGAAGCTGCTCATAACCACGGCCATCCGTTCCCCGGTTTGTTGCGACAAGGAGATCGAAGGCCTTGAAGCGGACAACCTGGCTAACCGGCTTGCCCTCGTTAAGGGCCGCGATGAGTTGGCTGATGCAGTAGATCAGCACATCGCGATCATGGACCGTCGCGAGGCCCAGTTCGCCAGGAGAGACGCGCACGAAAGTCGAACCGTTGCGATACTCGCGCGTCTTCATGTCCGGCTTAGTCGAGATGCTGAAGATCGGATGCTCCATCGAGGCCATGTCGCCCTTGGGCGCGGCGTCGAACACATCGCAGACAAAGAAATCCTGCTGCGGATGCCGATCCCGGAGCAGGGGAGAGCGGCCGTCAAGAATCGTGCTTTCACCCATGAAGGGAGGCTATCGTGCTTTCACCCATGAGCAAACGAGAATCGTGTTTTCACCCAGACTTGTGGATAACCTCGGTTCCTCCATCGTGCTTTCACCCATAATGATTCGTGCTTTCACCCATGATCCATCGTGCTTTCACCCATGAGGATAATCATCAACCATTTGAGATTTTTCGGAAATTATCTTCTTCCTTTGGCCGTAACACAGATTCTAACACATATAACACAGCTGCAAGCGAGTATACATGTATATGTGTATACCCATGGAGCGATGGAAGATCATCTCCGCTTGCCGGATGGCTATCCTCTTGCGCATCCTCCCCTTTTGTTAGCATCAGATTGGAAACAAGGCTTTGCAGGCTGCTGCTGCGCGCCTTGCTAGACCCTCGCCGATCCGGCTTATGAGTACACCATGACCGGAACCGTCCCACCCGATATCCTAGCCAAGATCTACATCGCCGCTGAGCGTGAATGGCCCAAGGACCGGGAGATGCAGCAGTGGATGATCGACATGGAAGCCAAAGCTTGGCTTGCTATCCAGCAGACGGATTTTAGCGAAGCGTTGCCTGTCAAGGACATGATTGTCGCCGAAGCGATGAGTTACAGCGAGCTATGGGAAGAACGCGCAACCTTCATAGACGACCAAGTGGAAGCCTTCGGCAAGCTCAACGCGCTTGCACCCGACGATGTGCCTGCTGAGCTTATCGCTGAGCTGAAACGGAAGGCGGCGGCAGAGTGGGACTGGTACTCCGATCAACTCGAGGAGGTCGAAAGCGGCATTGAGCACTACCGCTATGTACAAGAAACGCGGGCCAAGGTCGGACCAATCCGCGATCTACTGACGCGTATGGAAAAAATCATCGGTGCCGAGTGCTACAACAACAACATCCAGAACTATAGCTCGTGGGGCGTATGGGAAGGTGAAGGGCGCTCCTTTCGTTATCCCATTACCTTTATCCGCGACGGCAAGGAAGAAAAGCGCAAGGCCCGCACCGACGACCTGCAGCCCGAGCACCTCATCACCGGGCATTACAAGTTCGGTGCTAACGAACTCAACATCTACCGCGCGCTCATCCGCATCATCGATATGCTAGAGACCGATTACGGCTTCGAAGTGCCGCGCAGCTAAAGACTCCAGTCAATCAGCTAAGGGGCGTTCGGACGTTTCAAAACTAGGTTGAAAGAGGTGGTTAAACAGGCCTCCTCAAGGTGCTGCCACTAACCAAATGGGTCAGTGCAACCGAGCGACCTTGGTTTCCAACGCATCTCGCGCGGCAGCTAATGCTCTGGAGTTGGTCTTTGCCGAACAGCGATCCCATGCCTTATCACCCAGAAAACAGGCGATCCGCTCCTGATTGGCGCCGCTGGGGTGAGGCATTCCATCCATGATTTGGGCGGCATCGATCATGCCTTGGGCAGCGAGATGATGCATTGCCGCCGCAACCTTGGGGCCTAGCGGAACAATCAGGCAGTCGTTCAGCTGCGCCAGCTCTGCCCCGGTCCATTCGACCAGCCAACCGCGCAACTTCGGAGTGCGGATCATATCAGGCGTGCCCGACCAGTTCTGGCCATCGACAAACACTGGATAGCGCAGCGCCGAGGTGAAATGGACCAGCTGACTGTCCTGCTCCCAGAGGGAACGGGTGGTTGCGAGACCCAGCAACCGGGCGATACCGACCGCGTCCATCATCCGCACCAGGTTGGTCCGCATGGGCTCGCCAGAGAAGCTGGCATGGATCTTGGCGATGCGGGAGGCTTCCAGAGGGGTCTTGCCGGCCAGAAGGGCCTCACGGGCCGCAAGAAGGGCCTGTTGCGCCTGATGAGCGCCCGGCGTCATCCCGACAATGGCGATCCTGGCATCAGGGGTGACGTGATCAAAGGGGGCGTAGAACATTCGCACGTCCCGATCCCTAACCTGTGTTCGGTCGAGCAGCAGGGAATGGTTGCCGCCAAGATCGGCGAAATCGAATTTGGAAGAGGAGCGGATGAGGTCGGCAAAGCGGGGAAGAAGGGACTGAGCCATAAGGTCTTTCGTAAGAGGGCAGGGCAGGTGGCGAGGCGCCCTCATTGCTGGCCCCAGTGGCTGTGCAGGGCTTCGATGAGCGTGTCAGGCGAGGCGCGCAGTGCGACGGCATACCGGCGCAATTCGGCATCGGTCGGCATTTCGCCGGCCGCCCGGCGGTGGACAATCACCTCTTCGGCTGTCGGCAGGTCGGGCAGGGTGTTGTGGTGTCGCGACCTGATGCTGGCGAAGACTTCCGGTCCTGGATTATCCCGCAGCTCCCAAGCGACGGTCCAGGCAATCCGCCCTTCATCAGTCTCCTCTTCACGCAGCGGCGCGAAATTGCGCCGGGTGACGATCCACTCAACCAGCGCCTCGCGATCAAGCTTCGACCTGACGAGGCTCAGCCCATCGCGGCTGAGCGTGTTGCGCACGGCATGCGCCGGCATGCCGGTAAGCGCGCCGATCGCCTCGGTGACGCTGTGGTCGGGTTTGCCGCTGTCGGGCAGGGCCTCCTCCGGCAGGAAAGAGCCATCGGTGATCTGCCAGCGATAATAGGCGGAAAGGATCGTGCGCTGCAGCGCGCTGCCATCGCGGTCCAGTGGCGAGCCGTGCCGGCGCTGGAAGCGGACGAGCGAGCCGCACAGAATCTGCTCCAGCTCGTCCACGTCCTCCTCGGAGATCGCCTGGCTGTCCGGCGTCGGCCGAAACGCGCTGTGGTAGGCAGCCTTCACAATCCGGGTCATGTTGAACCGGTCGAGGTCGATCCGTTCGCGGGCCTCGGCGCTCTCGCTGTCATCGGTCGGATCGAACTCGAACCCAATGAACGCGCTGGCCGCCTCGGCATTCGCAATCCAACCGATGTCCGAGGCCTGCGAGAGAAGATGGCGCTTGAGCTCCTCCAGCACCGTCTCAAGCGCAAAAGGCACCTCGGGCATGGTGTAGGTCCACAAGTCGTCCAAGGTGGCCACAGGGCCCTCCACGAGGTCGAGCGAGCCTGCCGCTACGAGGCTCGGCGCGGAGCGGCCGTCCGACATGCGAATGGCAAAGCCTTGGCGGACCAGCTCGAGCGCCTCGGAGTAGCTGGGGACCAGGACGGCGTTGCTTTTGTGGTGCCGCTGCGCACCAGTGGCGGGATCGGCGAGCACAAACATGCGATCGCGCTGGCGCCACGGCCGCTCGACCAGGCCGGTGACCGGATTTGTGCGCAGGATGCGGGTGAAGTGCGTGGGAATGGAATGTCTCCAGGAAATCAGTGCAGGTGCCCGGCGGTGACGACCAGGCCGCTCCCGGCGAGGATGACGTAGGCATTGCGATAGCGATCGAGCCATGTGGCCCGGCCACCGGCGATCCGCCGCGCTTCGGCCCAGCTGTCCGCATCGAAGCGAAGCAGCATGCAGCCGTCACCAGCATCGACCGGGTCGGCTAACTCAATAAGCAGTTCAACCACCCGATGCGGGATCGAGCGCTGCTGCATACGCAGCAGCGCATGGTGGGACAGGGGATGGCGTGAAGCGAGGCAGGCGGAGGTGTGCATGGCGGGACGGCCTTTCGATTGGCATGCACACTCTAATAACCACCATATCTGGCAGCGCAACTAAAAAACACATATATTTTTGGCAAGCTTCCGGAGCAGAGAGCTAGTTGGCTGCCTGACGTGATCGCCTGGGTGTCCATCAGTCCGCAGCAGACCATGCTCTAGGCAAGGCGGGAGGGACGTGAATGTGGAGCTAAACTACGAGTAGTTCGCGTGGTAGCGAACGAGGAAGCTCATCGTTGCGGGCCGCTCTTCGCCCCGGTCGAGCGCCTCCAGAGTGCTGACGAAGGTGGGCGGGATGAACCTCGATGCGAGGAAAGAGCCGTGCACGCCCACTCTCACGTCGGTCCTGTTGGCGAGTTCGCGTCCAAGTTCTGACGCGATGCTGCGCCGGAACTCATCCTCGTCGCGGGCAAGCGCGGCGGCGAAGTAGACGCTGAGCACCTCGCCAGTGCCAAATTCGTGCACGGCGGCGAACCAGACCCGCTTCGCATCTTCCAGATTGGGCTCGCTCGTCTCCCAAGGGTAAAGCTCTGGCCCGTGCGGATCCTTGTCATCAGGGAGCGGTGGCACCGAGCCCGAGGCGAGCAGCTCCTGCGCCCGCCCGGCCGCCGCCATCATCTGCTTGATCGCCTCCTCGGTCAGTTCGACGAGTTGCCGAGCCACCGCCTCGGAAGGCGGCGGCGTGTCGCGGCGGTTGGTCATGCGGCGCTCTCCTCGGCAGCACGCCACGCGCGCCAGGCCGCGAGCGCCTCGGCATAACCCTTGTCGGAACACAGGCGGTGGCAGGCACCTTGCAAGCCATTAATGGTTAACGGCCTTGAAAGCACGATGCAGTGCAGATGGTTGCCATAGCCGTTGAGGCCTGCGGTGCTGGGCACATGCCCGACTAGGATCACCGGGAAGCGATTGGCGAAGTGAGCGCGGGCGTATTCTCGCACCCTTTCGTATCCGGCATGCCATGGCTCGTCCGGAGGAAGCGCGATCTTCACCTGAACCATGGCATGGCGCTCGTAAGGCGGCAGTTCCTTGTCGAAGTGCTCGAGCAGGAACGGTAGGCTGGCATAGATGCTCGGCGCGTCGGGCGGGATCAGCAGCTCAGTCTTCGCGGCCTTGCCGAACACCGGGTCGCTGCCGGGCTCAATCTTCGCCATCACCCACGAGGTAACACCCGAGCGCAGCCCGGGACCATCATACCAGTAGCGGGTGAAGGAGAAGCCGGCATCCTCGGGATCGCTCTGGCGGAAGCTCTTGAGCGTGGCCGACCCGTCTGCGAGGCTGTTCGGCAGCTCGGTTGTCGCCCGCTTGGGCAGCGTGGCGGTCTTGCTGGTCTTGGTGGAGGTCCTGGCCATGATCACAGGCTCCCCTCAAACGAGGGGTTGTCGATCGCGCGGATGATCCCGGCGTAGCGTTCCCAGGCGCTGCTGAACGGCGGTGCTTCCTCGTACTCAGGGCCCGAGGCAGTGACCCGGATGAACACACCATCCGTAGTACTTGGGATCAGCCACAGGTCGCCGTCGCGCCGCCGCCAGGCGAGGTAGTGGCATAGCCATTGGCTGCTTTCCTTTCGCCGGATGTCGAAGCTCGCGCCTCGGCCGGCATCGAACCGCAACAACGCCATGTGCCGACCGGTGAGCTGTGCGATCAGTTCGGCCTCCGGCAGCACCAACGGCCGGCCGCAACTGGTCATCGCCAGCACGAAGTCGGCGCCAGGCGCGACCAGGCATTCGGCGAGCAGCGGGTTTGCGTTCGCTGCCTCCTCATCGATCCGCGCACCGCAGGAGAGGAGAAAGTTCCTGCCCCTGGTCTGCACCTTCGGGAGAGTGGGCGCGAGGAGGTGGCCGCCCACTACGGCGTGCATGGACGTTTCCATGTTCATATCTTCAGTTCCTTGTGAGAGTTGCAGCGGCTGAGCAGCCGGCTGCGTTCAACTTTTCATTCCCTGCTCAGCCACACAGGCGAGCACTTCATTCTTCGGGTTTCAGCGGCGCCACGTTCCGGCGCCGTGGCTGCCGTCAGTTTGCCAGCAGGCCATCGCCGTGTGACAGGCCAAGGCCTTGCTCGAGTGGAGTGAGCCACGGACACTCGGTGGGCTGCAGACCCCTCTCGAGTGCAAAGCACTGGCCCTCGGGATCACCGCCGAACGGATCGGGCACGAGGCACAACCCGTGCTCGGTGCTCGCCCAGAGGCGCAGCGGACCGTGGAGGTGAACCGTGCGGCCGGCACAGCGCAGCAACGTGAAGTAGACGGTCGGGCTACCGTCCATCGTCTTGCCTGTTCGGACGATCAGCAGGTCGGTTCGGCACTCCGCCACCGCCGCTGTCACGCCGCGCGGGATCTCGCCGGCCGAGGGCAGGATCGTCAGCTTGCAGCTTGGGACATTGAGCCCTTCACGCAGCGCCGGCGGCAGCAGCGTGGGATCTTTGACATGCTCGTAGCTGGCGAGTTGGGCGAACGTGAGCGCAGCCTTCTGCGCGCGCTCCAGCGAGGCGCGGTATTCGTCGTTTTCGTACTTCATTTGGGATCTTTCGAGGCTGCGCACGGCCGGCTGCTGGCTTGTGTGCGCATCAGTGGATTTTCACCTTTCGGCGTCAGCCACTCACCTCATCCCCTCCCATTGTTCTAAAGCCCGCCGGACGGTTGTCAGGACCGGTCCGGCGCCGACGCTGCGTCGCTCGTGATCGAGTTTCAACGTCTAGGTCTAAGGGTGATCACCGGCGGTATCGGCACGGCGGATTTAATGGGCCTGACAGTGACCAGCAAAGCCCGGCCGCATTGTCGTCGTCCTTGGCAATCTCGCGTTTAAACCCGGTGTCGAAAGCGCCCGCGATACAGCTGGGCAAGCCCACCTGGGCGGGCGTCTTTCCGCCCCGTTATCCCGAGCTCTCTGGGAACAAGGGCAACGTACCAACACCCATCTCCAGGGCGGTCGGCTCGCGGGTCATTTCGTACCGCTTGAGTGCCGCGACCACGCGTGCGGTCAGCGTCTCGATTGCCACCTCCCGGTTTAACTTTCCGGTGGGTGTCATGACGTTCCGGATCGCGTAGCTGGGCGCGGCTTTAAGGGCGATGGAGATCGCTGCTTCCAGCTCGTGGTTGTCGGGTCGAATCATCATGCCTCGTGAGAACATACGGGGAACTAAATTCCAAGTCTGGATCGCTTGATGGGTTGCCAAGCCGCGCTGGTTTGATGTTCACCAGGTTCAGCGATCATGGGCCGGCGCGGATCTCTGCACCGCCGCTGTCGAGCCTCCTAGGAGATCGCCGATTGAGGCCGCAGCGCCGTGTTGAGACGTGGCACGTAAATGCCCTCCGACAGGGCCTAGGAGGGGCGCCGGCTCGGCGACGTGTTCAACGAATTAGGGGGCTATGCGCGACCGTTGCGGCGCGTGCGGAGAGACCGCGATATTCTCGCCGCCTTGTGCGGCATGGGATCGGTTCTCAAGCGGTGCGTGAGCAGCCGCTTGCCGGACACTTAGGCGGAGCTTTCATCCCACGGTGGCAACCGCTTTTGCCTCCCACCCTTTGATGGTCGGGCGCTGGCCTGCCAGCGCTGAATGCCTGCCGGAGAACGGGTCGATAGCCCGTTCAGAGGCCCCGACGCGCCGCCGTCGAAAGCCAACAAATCGCTCCTCCGCGAGTTGATTGGCTCTACCCTCGGAGAGCGCAAAAAGGGCTGCTTCCGCCGCCCGGGTGGAAAAAGCCCGTGTAAATTTGGGTTCCCCAAATTTACGGTATTGCGCCTGACTCCTGAAGCCCCACAGGAAGGCTGATCTGTGTGGTAGTTTTAGGACGAAATCGCCGATTTCGGGGGCATTCTGTTGGGCTACGGCAGATTCGGGATGAATCTGATGTGCCCAACAGAACGCCTGGGACGGTCAACGAAGCTACCGGTGGATGACGTAGCTTCTAGCTCTGTGTTTCTGATCCGCGCGGACGAGGTCGGGCAGCTCTTTAGGTGCTGCCTGCGGCAGCAAAAAGACGCCCCTGTGATCCTGTCGAACAGGTGGGCGAGAGGCCTCGAAAGGCAGCGCGCAACTGGCCTTGAATGAGCGGCAATTGGTAAGATTGGTGCCCGCAGTTCGGGTCCGCTGCAGCCGAAAACGAGCAACAAATCTCACTGGAGATTTGGTGTGAGATGGACACGCCCTCAGATGAGGCGAGGCCCGATTTCTGAGGAAGAACGAGCCGCGAAACTGTGTCTGCGGGCGCGCTTCAATGCGTCTCCCCACACAAGCTTGAGCGGCGTCTCATCCCGCTCTTGAGGGGGGTACCTCAAGGCCTGATCGCAAGCGGTGGCGGCAAGCCCTGACGGGCGAAAAGCAGGCTGAGGAGAGCGCCTTCAGGAAGGCGCTGTGACAAGGCACGAAGCCCCTCCCATTTCTCGCAGGAATGACGAGGCAACGCGCGCGGTTTACAGGATTTGGCCGCGCTCCAGGGCGAGCGAACTCGCCCGCGCTAGGCTCGAAGCGCATGGCTGCCGAGCGAACAATCCGTCAGTCCAACCGCACCCGCTCGACCTCCGCCAGCGTGATGTCGTCGCGTCGGCGATCGTACAGCTGGGTGGTGCGGGTCGAGCTGTGGTTAGCCATGGCGGCGGCGTTCTCCAGCGTGCCGCCATTCTTGAGGTACGTGGTGATCCCGGTCGCGCGAAAGGTGTGGTTGCCGATCGCCGTTGCGATCCCGGCGGCCTTCGCCCGGCGCCGCACCATCGCCCAGGCGTTGGCCTGCGCCAAAGGGGTGTCGCTCAACCGCTTGCTGGTGCGCGCAATCGTGCGGAACAGCGGCGCACGCGGGTCCTTCAGGCCGCACCCCTCGATATAGGCGTGGAGGTATTCCTCGAGCTGGTGATGGCAGGGCATCTCGTGCCGTTTGCCGCCCTTCTCGTGGAGGCGCACCCACAGCCGGCGGTTCTGCACGAACACGTCCTCGACCCGCATCGCCAGCGCCGCGCCGATCCGCGCGAAGCTGTAGACCATCAGCCCGATCAGCGCCCGGTCGCGCAGGCCGGCATCGCTCGATATATCGATGCGGTCGAGCAGCGCCTTGGCCTCGCTCGCCTCCAGCACCGGGGTGCGCCCGCGCCGCACCACGTGCGCCGGCCCGCGCACCGAGGCGGCCGGGTTGTGCGGCACCACCTGGCCGACCACCAGCCAGTCGAACAGGTGGCGCACCGCCGCGAGCCGCTGCTTGACCGTGGGTGGCGAGAGGGTGCGCCCGAGCTCCTCGACCCACGCCGCGACATGCATCGGGGCGATCGCCGCCAGGCTGCTGACCCCGCGCTCGGCGGCCCAGGCGAGAAAATCGCTCGCCGCGCGGGCATAGGCCCGGCGGGTGTGCGGGTTGCGGATGGCGGCGGCGAAGAACTCGAGGAAGCGGAGCTGCGCCCGGTCATCGGCCGTGGCGAGGATCGCCGGTAGCGCGGGACCGGCCGGTGCAACGAGAGCAAGCGCGTTCATGCGGGCGATCATGCCCGCTCATGAATGTATGATAAAGGACATTATCATATCTAGGAACCTACTGGATTACGTACGGATAGTTCGCCTTCTTTGGCGGCATGAAGAGGCGCTGATCTCGATCTTCATGCCTTCCTTTCTGGCTTTCTACGACCCAAAGAGCCGCTTCAGTGCTTCGCGAGTGCGCACAAAGAGGCCAGCGTCACCTCTAGCTTCTTCAGTTTGATGGATAGGCTCTGCTGGCGAAGCGTGGCGGCCGTGCCAAGCGTGGTCAGTCCGCAGGTCGCGCTCCAGTGCCCGCTGGAAATCAGCGTCGTTCATCCTTTGCGCCCACCGGATTCGCCCTTTGTCGATCCAGTAGTGGGATCGACAGGGCAGCGTCCGGCTGCCGATGGAAGGAGCCATAGATACGGACGTGCCGTCGTAGGTCATGCGCCACTTAGTAGGGTGCAGCGGCAACACCACCTCCGCACCACAGCCGCACGCGCAAAGGTGGCTCGTGGTAACGTAGTCGAGCGAGACGTAGAGCACTCCCCGCTCCAGGCTCTCCGGAATGGTGCGGACGAATACGTGCCGCATTAGGTGCTCGCTCATGCCGCTTTGTCGGTTTCCTGACCGCCCCCCTGATTGGCGGCTGCGGGCGGGGCACGATCCTCGTTGAGGATGAGATTCCCATCCACACTATAGGTGGCGTGATGCTCGCCCGCGAAATCCATATAAAAGCCGAAGAACCGTTTAAAGCGGATGACGGCGAGGGTAGCGTTGAGCATGTTGAGGTCGGCAACCTGGATGTTGCGAGCATAGAGGTCCTCATCGCCCGCAACCTCCAGCGCCAAGCGCCGCCGCGTATGATCGCGCACACCAGGCAAGCTGGCGGTGACCCGCACAATGCCGATGATTGAGTCCGCCTCCTCGACGTGCTCTAGGCCCATCCCGCAGTCGATAAACGGGATATCTCGGGCCTCAAGGTACTCGATCGCCAACCGCTTGCCCGGTCCGGGATCCATGCAAAGGAAAACGAAGTCGAGACCCTCCAATAGGCTGACGTTCCCGTCGTCCAAGTAGGCGGGGACCGCTTCAATACCCCTGTGCATATTGGAGTAGAGGACACGCCAATGGTCGACTTTCTTCGGCCTGCGGCGGAGTTCCTCCAGCGACACGGCGCCTGGCGCGCGAAACGCGTTGTGCTGCTCCATCTCATCGCCATCGATGATGAGGATGCGTCTCACAGGCGTCTTGGCGATGAGATCCAGGATGTAGGATCCCGTGCCGCCGAGGCCGACGATGCCGATCCCGGTCAGATTGAGCTTGCGGGAGACTGCGTCGATGCGGGCCCGAGCTGTAGCGTTGTCGACATAGACGAAGGGTGATTCGACCTCCGCCGGCAGGATGGCCCGGTGCGTGCGTGGCGTCGCGTTATCGTCCAACGCTCGTGCCTCGTTTGCAATAATCGAGGCATAGGTCGTGGCCTGCTCGAATTGATCCGGATAGTAACCGGATGGTGGCTTGCTCGAGAACAAGTGCTGCACCACAATTCCGCTGCCGAGGTCGATCTTCTGGGAGGCGTTCTCAATATGGATCAGGCGCGCGCCGTTCTGGTCACAGGGATAGTCGCCCGTCCACATCGCTCGGTGGTCAGACACATTCGCGCCGTTGCCTGCGGAGGGTTCCAGCACGAACGCTAGCGTTGCACGAGCGATGGTGCGGGCGGCCGTGACGTACGGCACGTCGTGGATGAGGAGGTGCGCCCCGTGAATCTCGGCCGCGTACCCCTCATCGGTGAGTCTCTGGAGAGCCATAGTCACGACCGGTTCGTCGCGGTAGCGGTAAAGATCATGCCCTCGCGTGCCTTGACCGTTTGGCCCGCAAGAAGGGAGCCCTCTTCGCCGTCCCGCTGCCGCCAGTTCACCGTATGCGTGACAGCGGGCGCTGAGGAGCCGAATGCGAGTTCGACAATCCGCTCATAGCTGATCGGTCCGTGCTCGACCTCCCTCTCCCGACCATTGACGATGATAGTGACAGTCTTTGGCCGCGTGGTCCGTGAGCGGATACGCTCGGCTCCACGAGCACCGAGATCAAGCGTCGAGCCGGGCTCGAGTACGATATCTTCCTCACCGTCGAGGACCAACTCCCGGTTTTCCTGGACACCGACGATGCGACGAAGTTCGTCCACATCGATCCGCGCGGCGCCCCATTCGTAGCCGCGTTCGTCAACTGTGAAGGAGAAGATCCGGTCGCTCTCAAAAACGCGCAGTTCGGTAGAACCAGCGGAATCAATCTCGACCATTTCGTCCAAGCCGACCGAACGGGTGCCACGGTCAGTGATCAGAACCAGGACATACTCGCTGGCGGGATCAAACCCCGCGTCCGTACGGATCTGGCGCCCGGTCATGAGGGTGTCGGAGGCGGGCAGCGCGCGCCCGTTAACTCGGTAGGTACCTTTGGTGATCGCTTTAGCAGTCGACATGCTTTCTCACTCCTGCGGCGGGTTGACTGGCAGTCGATGAGATGCCCGCGCCGACCCATATAGTAGCCAGTTTTTGGCTACGCAATAGCCACTATGTGGCCAACTTTTCTTGACATGTGGGAAATGCGCATCTATCTCCGCGAGGACACGGAGCGAACGAATGACAGACAAGCGGACGATGACGCTAAATCTGAGTGCGAACGAAATGGCCGTCGTTGAGAAGATGGCGGATGAAAAGGGATTATCTAAGACTGCCCTAGTTCGGCAAGCGCTGCGGTTATATCAATCGATATCGGAACGTATTGAGCGCGGTGATAAGGTATTTGTCGAGGATCCTATGACAAAAGATAAAGCGGAACTGATGGTCCTGAGCTAAGTGCTTGGGTATGACCAATCGCCCTCTTGCAACCTATCAGCTTCTTGACCGGCAACAAGGAAGGCCATTTGAGCTATCCTTATGGCGGCCCATGATAGACCGGCATTCTCAAGATTTTGAGCAGCACTGGCGTCCAGCTTTTGAAGCCCAGCTAAGACAGATTGATGCGGCCGGCGGCGATGTGGCGGCTGCGGCCGCGCTACGAAATATCCAAGATGCACATTGGGAATGGGCTCGTAAGGCACATCTGATCAAAGGTCGGCTCGACTGGCAATCTTTCGCAGTCGAAGCCGACGGCATGACGCAAGGGCTGATGTTCGTAAGAACGCAAGGTTTCGCGCGCGAACCGTCGCAGCACGGCAAGCCACTTGCGGTTATTGAACTGATCGCCACCGCACCATGGAACCGGACGGCGTTAGTGCCTGTCCCGCGCTTTAAGGGCATCGGCCGATTACTTCTCGCAGCAGCGATCTCGCTCAGTGTGCATGAGGAGTTCGAAGGTCGGGTTGGCCTTCACGCTCTGCCGCAGGCGGAAAACTGGTATCGTAAAGTCTGCGGCATGACGGATCTTGGCGTCGACGAGACCAAGATGCGATATTTTGAGATGACGGAAGCCCAGGCTCGGGCGTTCCTCAAGAGTTAGAGAAAGGAGCGAAAGATGGAGATGCTAGTATCCCAAGACTGGCTCCAGCGTAAGATCGACAATGATCCTTGGATTGATTCAGATGGTGGTACGCCAATCGCTGTACTGACCAGTATTGGTATGTTCATCGCCCCTGAATTGATAACGAATGAGGCGGAAGAACGCGAGCGCTCAAGCTACAGCTTTGGTGTGTTCATTCGGCAGCTCAGGCGCCGAGATGGGTTATCCGTCGAGAAACTTGCCCAAAAAGCGCGGATTGATGTCGAAGAGCTTCGACTAGTCGAGCATGATCCACATTATCGTGCTAAACCACGGATGGTTCACCAGCTATCGGACGTATTTAAGATTCCGGAACGCTCAATGATGACGCTCGCCGGCGCGATGGTAACAAATGACAACCGTATTGAGCAGGCAGCTGAGCGCTTTGCGGCCATGTCTGATGATATGTCAAAATTGACGCGTGAGGAGCGTAGGCTACTGAACGATTTTGTGAAATTCCTTGCTGAAGAAGCGAGCTAGGACCGACCAGCATGATCATCGGAAACGTTGGGGCATACGAGGCCGATGACATTTGCAAGATTGTTGACCGGATGCTTCGGGATTTGGGCAACCCCGAGCCCCCCCTCGATCTTGTCCAAGTCCGCTCGTTGCTCGATCTGAACCTGCGCTACTACAGCACGGCCGATCCCAGCTTTCTCCAGGAAGTTACGCACCACCTTTCAATGGCGGGCCGTCAGCTCATCAGGGAGCCAATGCGGCTGTTTGATGCGGTGCGTAAATCTGGCCTAACCGCTTTGTGGCTTCCTAAGTCCAAGAGCATCTTGATCGATCAGGCGGTTCCCAAGCCGAAGCATCGCTGGATTGAAGGCCATGAAATAGGCCATAGCATGATCCCTTGGCACCGGGAGTTTCTCTTCGGTGACAACGAAATAACGCTTGATCCAACCTGTCATGCGACGATCGAGGCAGAAGCTAATTATGCTTCGGCGCGCATGCTCTTTCTCCAAGATAGGTTTGGCGCAGAGGCGCGAGACTCCGCATTGAACTTCAAGACAGTCCAGGCGATGGCCAAAAGGTACGGTAATACGCTTACGACTACATTCTGGCGAATAATCGAAGATCGAACTCCGGACCTGCCCGTATTTGGGATGATGACAGCTCACCCCCATCATCCACACATAGGTCGCGGCGACCAAGGCGAGGAAATACGATATTTTATTCGCTCGCAAGCATTCCGCCAAAAGTTCGGGGCTATGACAGCGGAACAAGGCTATGCACTGATCACGAAACACGCGACGCGGAGAAGTCGCGGTCCTGTGTTCACGGCAACCGACGTGTTGATCGATGACCGGGGTGAAGTGCATGAATTCGTTTTCGAGAGCTTCTGCAATACCTACGCGCTTCTGACGATCGGCTCAGCGGTGCAACTGAAACCGACCATGGTCGCAACGCACTTCGCATAATCGACGCGGCTTGATCCTAGCGCTGGAGGCCGAGCACGGCGCCCCATCCTATCATCGGACCCAAGCCGATAGGTTGAGTGAGAAGCATAGCGCTTTGCTGTTGCGACAACAAAGCGTGCCGGGTGTCACAACCGGAGTACCCATCCGGCGGAGGCCGCCTTGCGGGGGTGGTGAGCGAGCGGTCTTAAGCGTGCTCTTACGAGCGCGCTTTGGAGCGGTTGATGAGGCAGGTGGTGATTGCGGGACC
>Ga0065721_10005483_pt1 | contig 16101 bp, 16 predicted proteins | sample Mesricmetagenome_FD_59108 | JGI IMG/M metagenome (GOLD analysis project Ga0065721, IMG submission 59108) | Mesophilic microbial community from rice straw/compost enrichment Sample: eDNA_1 v2 (version 2) | ecosystem: Engineered > Solid waste > Grass > Composting > Bioreactor | place: USA: Davis... | reverse complement strand
CAATAACCGGGAATAGTTAGCTTAGGGGATTCGTGCGTATGAGGAAAGCAACTTCTTCGGATAAATCCGTTATTCTGGATATTCTCACCAGATCTTTTGACGACAACAAAAGCGTCAATTATGTAGTTAANCAAGATCAGAATAGAGTTGACAGGATATCCAAACTCATGGATTATTCNTTCAACGTGTGTAATGAATTCGGTGAAGTATGGATCTCGGATGCATCAGCAAGCATGTGCANTCATTCTCTTCCCGGATAAGAAACGCTCATCATTTCGCACTCTGCTTTGGGATTTAAAATTAGCATTGTCGGTTATCGGCCTTGATCGCGTCAGCGCGGTGTTGAAGCGCGGTAGGCAATGATTAAAGCCAACCATCCCAAAGATCCAATCGCATATTTGTGGTTTATCGGAGTGAATCCGCAGCTTCAGGGTAAAGGTGTCGGAAGCGCCTTTATACAGGAAGTGATCAAGGAATGCGAAAGGAAAAAAAGACCAATATATCTCGAGACTTCTATGGAGAAGAATCTCCCGTTTTATAAAAATTTCGGATTTGAGATTTTCCAGTCGCTCCAGCTTTCATATACACTTTATCAGTTACGCAGAGTGTGATTCTACTGAATGTCGGCTAAGTAACATCATCTCACCAGCGCCCGAAAAACTTGTTGCTACCAACAAATTTGTTTCTAATAGCAACTGATTAGCAACAAATATAGGTGAAAAAGGAAAGTTTAGCAACAAGTAAAGGAAGGAAAAACCGCTTAAATGATAGCAAATGAAGGGTTTGGCGCAACAAGTGAAAGGTAGTTACTTCCCGATACAATATGTGAACTCTGTTATTAGTCAGTGTGTTAACTGACTCGAGTAACAAAATGGTAACGAGAATTACCAAGAAAACGCTCAACAACTCTAAACATCCCTAAAGATTTTTTGAACGTTTGTTACGCAGCCCAAAGGTAAGGAGAACAAGAGAGATGATCAAATTGCCAACTAGTTCCGAGGAACATAGTAGATAATAGCAACGCCAAGAAGAACGACAGTCGCTCCAATGATGTCATATCTGTCTGGACGAAAATTATCAAAGTAGTAAGCCCACACGAGTGACAGCACAATGAAGAATCCTCCGTATGTCGCATACACTCTCGCAAAGTTTTGAGGTTGCATCGTTGCTACAAATCCATATGCGATTAATATAAGGCTTCCGGCCAACGCATACCAGTTCGACTTTCCTTCCCTGACAGAAAGCCAAACGAGATAACCACCACCAATCTCACAGAGACCAGCAAGGACAAAAATGAAAATAGTTTTTGTTAAAAGCATTGTGCGACTTAATTTCACCAAGATAGTCAGATCAGAGATCTACTTCTTCTTTGAGAAATTCCTTTGCTCCGTTCGGACCAGTAATATTAAGGAGTGCTGTTTGCTCTTCAACCGTAATCTGAAACGTAAAGAAGTCGCAACACATACGTTCAGTTTTAATGAAGTCATTTAGTTTGTCGAGAGTTTCGTCAGTTCCTTTAAACTTATAAGAGAACCCGTTATCAAGTTCTTTTCTTTCAAGAACTAATGCTTTGAGGTCCGCAATGACCGTGGCCTTTCGTTTCTGGAGTTCTGGCGTAGTTAGTTTACAAGTGACTGGCTTCGTAGTTGTTTCCATTGCAGTATTTTTAGTTTGACCAATGGCCGCAACACTGGCTAGTGCCAGGAGGCCGATTAGAAAGATTTTCGTTTTCATGGCCATATATACGGCATGGACTATAGTCCACGGTTTCAAAAAAAAAGCAAAGTTTATTGACAAAGGCAGGAGGGAATCGTTTTTTCAAATTCACAATCATCGTTGTTGCATTTTGTGAGCGATTCGCCTAGTCTGGTCTTGAGTTCATTGAGACGCTGCATCTGCTCGTTGATAAGTGTGATTTTATTTTCGAGTGTAAATTTTAGATTCTTGCATGAAGCATCTTCTTCTCGCCACAATTCAAGGAACGTGTCAATTTCATTGAGCGTAAACCCCATATCCTTAAGCTTCCTGATGAGCATCAGCTTGTCCAGGACTTGTTCTGAGTATTCTTTGTAGTTGTTTTCTCTCCGACTTTCTCTGTCGAGCGAAATCAAGCCTTTCTTTTCATAGAATCTGATCGTGTCTTTAGTAAGACCAGTTCTTTCAACAAGCTCTCCAATTAGCATACGAAAATATTTTTGAAAATTCCCTTGACAGTGGCCTATGGTCCACGCTTTACTTTTGAAAATATTTCTAAAGATAACGAATTAACGACTATGAAAGATTCAAAGAACATTTTCAAAAAAGCAGGGCTGATCGGTATTGGCTTATGCGCAGCATGTTGTCTATTGCCCATTGCTGCTGTTACCTTTGGCGTTGGAGCCTTGACTGTAATAAGCTCTTACGTTGAGTGGGTCGGACTTGTCGCGATGATGGTCGCTGCAATATTTTTCGGAATCTATTATTTCCGTAAGAAGAATGCTCCGGCATGCGATATTGATTGCGCTTGTAAGGATGAGAAGGATGTCTCAGGAACAAGCTTGTAGTGTCAGAAGGCGTTAAAATCGCCATTTTTAACGCTTAAAAGCAGCTTTTGCAACTGGATTGCAGCGCTTTTAATTGTACTTTTGGGTACTTTGAAAGTCACGGTGTACATACTATCAATTTATCTGCTTTATCTGTGCTGCTATCCTTGCACCGAGGCCAGCTGTATTGATGACGATGAACATTCGAACGTCATTCAAACCGAGGATTCACATGATGATTGTGCGGACGAAGCATGTACTCCCTTCTGTTTTGATGGGTGCTGTGCTACGCACATCCTATGCGAAGTTGTGTTTACCGCAATTAATGTTAACGACTTTAATAGCGAAGAGCCTAATTTTCATTTCTTTGAATCACGTTTTCCGCTGCTGTCTGCTTCTATTTGGCAACCGCCAAAAATCTAGGACTACATTGTCCTAATGATTTAAAATTTCTATTCACTAAAAGCTATTTCACTTATGCGATCAGTACTGATCATCGCGTCTATTTTATTTACTACAGTTAGCTCATATTCACAGAATGTCATTGAAGCTGTTATAAAAAACTCAGAAACAACCGAGCCTCTACCTGGAGCTACAGCAATCATTAAAGCGCTGGGAATTGGTGCGAGTGCCAACGAAGACGGCATAGTTAAACTTGAAAATGTTCCTTCAGGTCAGCATGTTATTGAGTTTTCTTTTGTCGGTTTTGAATCCAAGACGATCACTCTCAACTTTCCAATTACCGGGACACAACCGTATGAGGTCTTACTTGAGGGTGGCGAAGAAGAGCTGGAAGAGATCGTAATTACATCTACAAGGAGTAGCCGAACAATTGCTGACATCCCCACGCGTGTAGAGTTTATCGCAGGGGAGGAGCTTGACGAAAAAGGCAATATGAAACCCGGAGACATCAGGATGCTTCTCAATGAGAGCACGGGTATCCAGACGCAACAAACGTCAGCAACTTCCGCGAACGCTTCAATTCGTATTCAGGGACTTGATGGCCGATACACACAAATTCTAAAGGATGGCTTTCCACTATATGCAGGTTTCTCAGGTGGTTTGGGATTACTTCAAACACCGCCACTAGATCTCAAACAAGTGGAAGTTATCAAAGGATCTTCTTCTACATTGTATGGTGGTGGAGCAATTGCGGGAATGGTCAATCTCATTAGTCGCGCACCAACCGAAGAGCGCGACCTGAGATTCTTTATCAATGGCACAAGCGCAAAAGGCCTCGACCTAAGCGGATTCTATGGAAAGAAATTCGGTAAAGTCGGTATCACGATTTTTGGATCACGAAACTCCAACGAGCCTTACGATCCAGCTGACATTGATTTAACTGCCATTCCTGAATTTGAACGATATTCTATCAATCCAAAAGTCTTCGTTGACTTTGATGATAAAACTACACTCAATGTAGGATTGAACTTCACAACTGAAGATAGGATCGGTGGTGACATTAAGTACATCGAGGGAAACGGTGACGCAACTCATCAATATTTCGAGAACAACGAATCACAACGTTTTTCAACTCAGCTCTCTTTCGTCAGAAAATTGAGTGAGACATCTTCCTTAAATCTGAAAAACAGCATTAATCATTTCGATAGAACCATTGAAATTCCTGGTTACGAATTCGATGGCGTTCAAAGCAGCACTTTCACTGAGTTGAACTACAGCACCAATGGAGAAAAGTTAGAATGGATTGCTGGAGTAAATCTATGGACGGATGACTTTGCTGAGAATCAAACTACAGCCACGCCAGTTAGGGACTATACTCAGACTACGTTGGGAGCCTTTGTACAGAATACAGTTTCATTTTCGGAAAAGGTTAGTCTTGAATCTGGGCTGCGTGGCGATTACGTGATTGACTACGGTTTCGCGCTTCTCCCGCGAGTGTCACTGCTTTACAAAGCAAGCCCGGCATTCAGCTCACGAATCGGTGGCGGCTTTGGGTATAAAGCTCCAACGATTTTCACTGAGGAAAGTGAGCGCGTGCAGTATCAAAATGTTTTGCCCATCTCACCGGATAGAAATGAATTAGAGAAAAGCTATGGAGCGAACTGGGATTTGAATTATCGTACTGAACTCGGAGAAGTTGGATTCAGCGTCAATCATCTGTTCTTTTATACTTACTTGAATAATCCGTTGTTCCTGTCAGCCGTTGGTGATGGAAACTATGAGTTCATAAATCTTGACGGGTATACTGACAGTAAAGGAACTGAAACCAACGTAAAGCTTGAGTATGGAGATTTTAAGTTATTCATTGGCTACACATTTACCGACACGAAAATTCACAACAACGGAACATCCGTTCAAAATCCTCTTACTGCCAAACATAGGCTGAATAATGTTTTGATGTATGAAGTAGAAGAGAAGTGGAAGGTCGGACTGGAGGCGTATTACTTTAGCAAGCAGCGTCTCACCGATAGTTCCTACGGCAAAGAATATTGGATCTGTGGATTCATGGTGGAACGGCTTTGGGAGAAATTCTCATTGTTCATAAATTTTGAAAATTTTCTGGACGCACGTCAGACACGTTTTGATACCATTTATACCGGACCTATATCCAGCCCGGTCTTCCGTGACATCTATGCTCCGGTAGATGGATTTGTTGTCAATGGCGGAATCAAATTAAATCTTTGATTTATGAAGGAATTGGAACAGCAGCTTGAAAAAAGAAAGATCAAGCCCACTGCTATGCGGCTTGTGGTGCTTGACTTTATTTCAAATAATAAGCATGCTGTGAGTCTTAAAGATTTGGAGAACGGTCTTGAGTCAACGGATCGTGTTACATTGTTTCGAACACTCAAGACATTTGAGGAACATAAGATCATTCACAGTATCGATGATGGAACGGGTTCTATCAAATATGCAATTTGTAATGATTCATGTGAGTGCGGTTATCCGCAGGATGTCCATATTCATTTCTATTGTAAGGTATGCGATGAAACGCAGTGTTTACCAAAAGTAAAAGTTCCAGCGATGAATCTACCCACTGGATTCTCACCGGAAGAAGCGAACGTTGTTGTAAAAGGAGTCTGCAATAAATGCTCGGTATAATTGCAATTTACTTGCATAAGCCGGCGGCGTAATTTTGGATATAAATAAACCGGATATGAAAGTATACTGGAAAATGCCTTTAGGGTTGACAGAGACTTACCGGCAGGAACTTTCTGCGTATAGAAAGCACTTGGCGAATAGCAATCTTCAACCTGCTTGGCGACATTTGGAACGAGCGCATATTCTCGGTCAACCGTGGGCAGTCGAACATACACACGTGCATTGGTTGATGCTGAAGTTCAGATTCAAAATCAAGAACTGGCATGAGATATTGGGTCAGATTCCGAGACTGTTGGTAGGTGGTGTAAAATCGTTTGTTGGTAATATTCCGGTGGGTAATACCGGAGGAGCAAATGTTCCACCGCTAAAACCAATGGAGATACCAGATGATATTAAGGAGAAGATGAGACCTTATGTTAACAGCTGAATTTGTTTCGATTATTCTAGGCAGTTTGGTACTGAGCGTTCTACATGCTTTAATACCGAATCATTGGTTGCCAGTCCTTGCAATTGGAAGGAAGGAACATTGGAGTTTAGCTCAAACAACTTCAGTGACATTAATATCAGGTCTTTCACATGCTGTGAGCACTGTGATTATTGGTGTCGCAATTGGCTTGCTTGGCGTTCAGTTAGCGGATAAGATTTCAGGATTCGCACATATTGTAGCACCGATAATACTGATTGGATTAGGATTATTTTATATCTACCAGCATCACCGTCATAAGCATTTTCATTTGCATGCTGAGATTAAGCCAAGAGCTAAAAATAAAATCATCATGAGTCTTGTGGTGGCCATGTTCTTTTCTCCTTGCCTGGAGATCGAAGCTTACTTTCTTATGGCTGGCGCACACGGGTGGAGTTTAATCGCGTTGGTGGCAATACTCTATACTATAGTAACGGTGTTCGGGATGGTCATCTGGGTAAGACTCGCATTCAAAGGACTTTTCAAACTTAATTGGCATTCACTAGAGCATAATGCAGGCATCATCACCGGGTTAACCCTTATTGCCACCGGCATCGTCTCCTTTTTTATTCACTAACGGATTTATCTATGAACAAAGACATAAAACACGATCCTTCATCAGTCTCAACCGCAGCCAATCATAGTGTTGAAAGCGTAGCTGAGAAAGCCCACGATCATTCACATGGAGAAGGTGAAGACAAGCGATGGATTGATAATGAATGGCTCATGGCAATCATCAGTTTCATCCTTCTCGGTGTTGGGCTGATCTTGGACACATGGGTAAATCCTGAATGGTTCTCTGAAACCATCCGTTTCGTTTGGTATGCAGTAGCGTACATCCCTGTTGGATTACAAGTAGTATGGAAGGGGGTCAAATTGATCTTTAGAGGGGAAGTGTTTACGGAATTCCTTTTAATGGGAATCGCTACTATTGGAGCATTTTACATTGGAGAATATCCTGAAGGCGTGGCGGTCATGTTGTTTTACGCAGTTGGCGAATTATTTCAAGGTGCTGCTGTGAATCGAGCAAAACGAAGTATTAAAGCTTTGTTAGATGTACGCCCTGATACAGCAAATGTTTTAAGAAATGGTTCTTACGCGGAAGTTGACCCCACTAAGGTAAATGTAGATGAAACGATCCAGGTAAAAGTTGGCGAACGGGTTCCACTCGATGGCAGAATGTTAAGTGAGGGAAGTTCGTTTAACACAGCAGCCCTAACTGGTGAAAGTAAGCCCACATCCATTGAAAAAGGTGAAACTGTCTTAGCCGGCATGATCAATGAGGCCAAAGTCGTTGAGTTGAAAGTCACTAAGCTGTTCAATGACAGTTCGCTTGCGCGAATTCTGACACTCGTTCAGAATGCACAAGGGCGAAAGGCAAAGACAGAGTTATTCATCAGGAAGTTTGCAAGGGTATATACACCTATCGTTGTGATTTTAGCGATCGGCCTAACGTTCTTGCCATATTTCTTTGTTGAAGACTATGACTTTAACCAATGGCTTTATCGAGCACTGATCTTCCTGGTTATTTCATGCCCCTGTGCGCTAGTAGTAGCAATACCTCTGGGATATTTTGGAGGTATTGGCGCAGGCTCGCGAAACGGGATTCTATTCAAAGGTTCAAGCTATCTTGATCGGATGACTCAGGTTGATACTGTTGTAATGGACAAGACAGGAACTCTAACAAAGGGAGTTTTTAAAGTGCAGAGAGTTGTAAACAAATCATTACAAGAACAGGAATGGCTTCCGCTCGTCTCTGCGATAGAAGCACAATCAACCCATCCAGCAGCAAAGGCAGTCGTTGACCATGCAGGGAAATCAAATGCTTCCGTACAGAATCTTGAAGAGATCAAGGGTCATGGCATGAAGGGAAACGTGAACGGCAGGGAGGTGCTTGCTGGCAATGTAAAGTTGTTACAAAAGTACAATGTCGCAGTTGATGATGAAGTTCTTCGAGTCGTGGATACCATCGTTGTTGTTGCAGTAGATAAAAAACTGGCCGGGTACATTGTTATTGCAGACGAGATCAAAGAAGATTCAAAACAGGCAATTCAATTGATGCACTCTCTAGGAATCAAAACTGTTATGCTCAGTGGTGATAAACAGGAAGTAGTTGACAGAGTTGCAAAGGAACTGAATATCGATTTAGCATTTGGTAATCTTCTTCCGGAAAACAAGGTTGAGAAAGTTGAGGAAATCAAAAAGGGAAAGAAGGAAGCATTGGCTTTCGTTGGAGATGGTATCAATGATGCACCAGTACTTGCGATAAGCGATGTCGGAATTGCAATGGGAGGTTTAGGGAGTGACGCTGCTATAGAAACAGCAGATGTCGTGATTCAAACTGATCAGCCTTCGAAAATCGTTACGGCTATCAAAATCGGAAAAGCCACGAACGCTATCGTGTGGCAAAACATTGCCTTTGCATTCGGTGTCAAGATTATTGTTATGGCGCTTGGAGCATGGGGAGTAGCTTCAATGTGGGAAGCAGTGTTTGCTGACGTTGGGGTTGCGTTGTTGGCGATTTTGAATGCCGTAAGGATTCAGCGGATGACGTTTTGATGAGTTTTAAGGAATAACGTGCTTGTGACACAAGTCTCCTATAGCTTGAAGCGAATAATTACATCATGTCAATCCCGATCATTGTTAGCCAAGATTAAAACTCGGAAGGAGCTTTAATCAGTTTTAGCGGTCGTGATGTGTTTGTCCTCAGAGGAGTCCTCAAAGTAATTGCGCCAGAAGGCGACTACCTTATGTGCAACGTTATCGAAATACAATTTCGATCCATCATGTAATGTCAGGAATAAACCACCGATGTCAAAGGCACGGCTAAAGGCTTTTGAAAACGCTCCATGTCGCACGCCCGAGTCTCTAACTTGTAAATGAGGCCGATCCAAATGTAGGTGTTTCGTACCATCACAAATATCTCTGAGAATTCCAATCTCAACTTTAATGTTGATGTTGATTTCAAGTTTCAGTTTCTCGTATTCGGAGGGAGTAAGTTCACGCTTTAGCCAATCATTAAATAAATGATGAGCTGTAATACTAAAATTTATTGCATGATCGGATGAGTGTAGGTCTGCGAGCAATCTTTCATGTTCACGAAGAAGTTTCATGTATAAATGATTTGCTGTCTTGATTTCAAATGAGGACTGAGACATGATTTTGTAGTGGTTGTTTAATTTGTTACTCACTTAAGATATTTAGGTTATGAGTAACAAACTAGTAACAAAAAGTGGATCATTTCTGGGAGCCCGGAACTGCTAAGTCACTGATAATCATGGTCAGAAAGCCAAGTTCATATGTTTGGTCGGAAAGTATTAACTAACTGATTATCAGCTTAATACAAGCGGCTATTTCCCGATACAAAACTTACTAAAAATATTATCCAGCAAATCCTCTGTCGTGATCTCGCCTGTGATCTCGCCAAGGTAGTGGAGGGACTGGCGGATGTCCATCGCAAGGAAGTCGCCGGTGATACCGGTGGTGAGACCTTCGAGCACGCGGTCAAGGCTTTCGTGGGTCTGAAGGAGATTTTGATAATGGCGCAGGTTTGTCACCATCACGTCGCCGGTCTTCACGGAACGTATGTCGAAGTGCGAGAGGATACGCTCTTTGAGGTTGTCGATGTTTTGGTGCGTGGCGGCTGAAATCAGAATGAAGTCTTTGTGTTCGAGAGCCTGTACCAGGGCAGGGTCGGCTTTATCGAGTTTGTTGCCGACTTTCAAATAGGGGATGCCGAGTTCCTTCAGGTGCTCGTCTTCTTTGGTGATGTCCTGAAGCGTGGCCTGCGATAAGTCGAAAAGGTAAATGATCAGCGAAGCTTTCTTCATGCGTTCGCGTGTGCGCTCGACCCCCATCGCTTCAATGATGTCTTCCGTTTCGCGCAGTCCCGCTGTGTCGATAAAGCGGAAGTTGATGCCGCCCAGCACCATCTCGTCTTCGATCACGTCGCGCGTCGTTCCGGGGATGTCGGATACGATTGCCTTTTCTTCGTTCAGCAGCAGGTTCAGCAGGGTGGACTTCCCCGCGTTGGGTTTGCCCGCGATCACGGTCGGGATGCCGTTTTTGATGACGTTACCCTGATCGAAGGATTGTATCAGCGAGGCGAGGTACGTTTGTATGCGTACGATCAGCTGCCGCAGGTCGTCGCGCTGGGCAAACTCTACGTCTTCTTCACCGAAGTCAAGTTCCAGTTCGATGAGCGAGGCGAAGTGAATGAGCTCTTCGCGAAGGTTGTTGATCTCTTTGGAGAATCCGCCACGCATCTGGTTGAGTGCAGCCTGGCGCGCGTTGTCGGTTTCGGCGTTGATGAGGTCGGCCACTGCTTCCGCCTGGGCGAGGTCGAACCTGCCATTGAGGAAGGCGCGCTTGGTGAACTCACCGGGCTCTGCCAGCCGGGCTCCGTGTTTGAGCAGAGCTTTGATGATCTCCTTGACGATAACCGGCGATCCGTGGCACGAGATCTCTATGGCGTTTTCTTTCGTGAAGGAGTTCGGTTCTTTAAAAACGGTCACCAGTACTTCGTCGATGATGCGGTCGCCGTCAACGAGGTTTCCAAAGTGAACGGTATGGGAAGGCTGCTCCGAAAGCTTTTTGCCTTTAAACACCTTGTCTGTGATCGTAATTGCATCCGATCCCGAAAGGCGTATTACCGCAATTGCTGAAATACCCTGCGCTGTTGCCAGGGCCACTATGGTATCTGTGTGCGAAGCCGTCATGGCGCGAAGTTAATCCATACTGTCAAATTCCCAGCATGTCGGGGAGGTTACCAGATGCGGATACGCTCCTCGGGCGATTTGTAGTTTTTGTCACCGGGCTGTATGTCAAATGCTTCGTAGAATGGCGTGAAGTTCATCAACGGGCCGTTTACGCGCCACATGGCCGGCGAATGGGGATCGGTGCTGACGTATAGTCGGAGGTATTCGTCGCGCGTCTTGACGCGCCAGATACGTGCGATGGACAGGAAGAAGCGCTGGTCGGGAGTGTATCCGTCTATGCGCGTGGTGTCCTGACCCTGCTTCGTCATTTTGAAGGCGTCGTAGGCGATGGCAACGCCGCCGTTATCCGCAATGTTTTCACCCACGGTAAGGGCACCCTTAAGGGGCACGCCGTCGAGTACGGTAAATGAGGTGTAGCGGTCGATCATCTGCTGCGTTTTGGCTTTGAACTTCTCGTAGTCGGCATTGGTCCACCAGCGGTTCAGGTTGCCGTTTTTGTCGAACTGGCCGCCCTGATCGTCGAAGGCATGGGTGAGCTCATGGCCGATCACCATGCCGATGCCACCGTAATTGATCGCATCGTCGGCCTCAAAATCAAAGTAGGGGTATTGGAGTATTCCGGCGGGGAATACAATCTCGTTATTCGAAGGACTGTAATATGCTGTCACTGTTGACGGTGTGGTGGACCACTCTGTTTTGTCTACGGGCTTGTTGAGTCTTGCGAGGTTGTACCTGACGTTGTTCTGCCGTAGTTCCACTACGTTTTCAAAGTATTTGTCACGGGCGATGGTGACGTTGTACTCGCGCCATTTGTCGGGGTAGCCGATTTTGTTGGTGATGGCGTGCAGTTTCTCGCGGGCTTTCTGACGCGTACTGTCGGTCATCCAGTCGAGCTGATCTATACGTTTTTCGAAAGCCTTCTGGAGGTTGTTCACCAGGTCAAGCGCGCGCTTCTTCGCGTCTTCATTGAAGTACCGCTTCACATAGAGTTGTCCAAGTGCAAAGCCCAGCATGCCATCGACGTTGTCGGTCATGGTCTGCGCCCGGCTCTTCTGTACTGCCTGGCCTGACAATACTTTGGTATATGCGAAGGCGGCATCGTTGAACGGCTTGCTCAGCGCGTCTGCATATGATCTCAGGGTCGCTGCCTTGAGATAAGCTTTCCAGTCCTGCAACGAGGTGCTGCCAAGCATCGCGTTAAGCTGATCATAATAATCCGGCTGCCGGACATCAATCGTATCGGTCTGTGCGCCCAGGCTTTCCAGCAACGCTGACCATCCGATGTTGGGATGGCGTTTGTCGAGTTCAGCCACGGCCATCTTGTTGTAGTTGGCGTTGACGTCGCGAAGCTCTACGCGTGTCTTATGGACCCCCGCGAATTTCTCCTCAATGCCGTAGGCGCGCGCCGCGTTTAATTCAGACGTTGCTTTTTCCTGTCCTGCCAGCTCAAACAGGGTTTGAATGTACTTCCGGTAGCCCCGCTGAATAGTTACCGTTGAAGAGTCGGTGCGGAAGTAGTAATCGCGTTCGGGCAGGCCGATGCCGGTCTGACTCGCATGCGCGATGTTGATGTTGCTGCGCTTGCTGTCGGGCCATACGCCGAGTCCGATGATGGTGAAGTTGCCTGACTTCATCTCGTCGGCGACGAACTGCATCATCGACCTGACATCGGAGATCTGATCTATTTTAGTGAGTATTGGCAACACGGGTTCTGCGCCACGGCTGTTGATAGTAGCAGTGTCCATGCCCGAAGCATAGAAGTCACCTACTTTTTGTTCGATCGTTCCCAGGAAGTGTTCACGCTTAGATATACTGTCGAGGATGTTTTGCAATAACAACTTCTGCGGAATGTTGAGAAAGCGATAGGATCCGACGCCCACCTGATCATCTGCTATCGCAGCGGTATCGTACCATTTGCCATTTACATGTCGGAAGAAGTCGTCTCCCGGTTTAATGGAGTGGTCGATGCCATCGAGGTCGACGAACTGGCGGTTTTCAGACTCAGGTTGCGAACAGGCAAAAACGATGGCGAAGGGCAGAATCAGGAGCGATAGGCGTTTCATCTCAGTCAGGTTTGTCGAAAGATAAGTGAATTCCACCAACGCCCCAAGACTGCTCAGGGGTGTCGCTTCGTTACTTTGTCTTCATTGAGTTTGCTTCTCAGCATCTCAGGAGCCGGACGCGAAACGGTACTCCCGTATTCGGGTTTTATTATTGATCGTGTTAGCCATTCAAGCGGACCCTGATTAAACTGGGAAAGCCACCATTTGCACCAATAAACCTGAATGAGGAAGGCTGGAATAACCAACAAGGCATTCACCGCGGGACTTGTTGCGGCAAAGAGATGCAGCCCGAAAGGGTAGAAGAGAGCCAGGCCAATTACGGTTTGCATGATGTACACCGACATCGCCATTTTGCCAGGATAACGGAATAGATCAAGGAAATCACGCCACCGCCCGGACCGGTATAAGCGGTGCATCGACGCGATGAGAAAGATTGACAGCAATACATTGTACGCGTTGAACAGACCTGAGAGCGGTAATGCCGAACTGAACATGTTCACGGACGTGTCGAACCAGATTACTCCGGTGAAAAACAACACCGCTGCGGTTGTTGCCAACAGGAGCAACAGCGTCCTGGTCATTCTAAACAAAGTATCAACAAACCGGCTACCCATATCAGAAGTGAACCATCCTTCACGTGAAGCGTATATGCCCAGAAGGAAAAACCCGAATGTCCGGCTCAAACGTCCGCTTTCAATCTGAAACGCAAGCTTGTTGTCCAGGATCGCCAAGTTGTCCCGGAGGAAATCCGACAATTCACCGTGCTGCATAAGCCAAAGATGCCGGACACTATCTTCCGCAATCGGCAACGAAGCAATCCCGTCAGAAAAGAAACGAAGCAATCCCGGAATATTTAACAGGAAGAATATGGCCCATATAATCAATGTGCGGGATGAAAACCGGTCCATGATCAGCAATCCAAATCCGAGAATTCCATAAATCATAAGGATGTCGCCCCGCCAGAAAAGGTGGTGTACAAACCCCAGCGTAATCAATGCGATGAGTCGGACGACGATTGAACGCGTGCTGCCCCCGATGTTTGACCTTGATTTCTTCTGAATACAAAAACTCATTCCAAAGAGGAAGGAGAAGATGGAAAAAAACTTACCGAGGACGAGCGTTCCAAAGATTGCGAGTGCAACCATACTCGGCGTATCGGAATGAACTTTGTAAACGGATTCAGGTAATGCTGATCCGGTAAACCATATCACGAAGTGTGCATAAAGAATTCCAAACAGGGCGAACCCTCGCAATACGTCAAGAAACACTATCCGGTCTTCCTTCATGCTCACAGTCTTTCATCACTGTGAGGATTGCATTAAAATTACAGGCCTGCCTGTCTGCCTGGAAGTGTGATCTGACGCCAGGTCAGGTAACGCTATAACTGACGGCTTCAGATGAGGGAATGCTCAAGCGTGGGGCGCCGTGAGTGGAGCTGACCTTTTACGAAGGATGCCGTGTCTGCGCGAGAACAGCAGCGCCATGAAAAAAAGGATACCAATTGCAATCGCGATCGCTCCTGCGATAGATCCATCCAGCCACACAGCGAACAGGAAACCTCCGACAGAGGCAGCTACTCCCGTAAGGACGGATAACAGCAACATGTGGCGAAAGTTATCGGTCAGGAGATAGGCAGTGGCTGCAGGGCCGATAAGCAGGGCAACGACGAGGATGGCGCCCACAGATTCAAACGAGGCTACGGTCGTTGCCGATACTGCTCCCATCAGCAGGTAATGCCACAGGGTGGTGCTGATGCCTATGGCACGGGCAAACGCCGGATCAAAGGTGGTGAGGAATAGTTCTTTATAGCCCAGGATGATGAACGCCACGATGATGAGGAAGACGATGCCGAGGATGTACACGGCACGTGGACCGAGATTCGTTCCGTCGTCGGTAACGACGAGGTCGAGTGGAACGTAGGCAATCTCGCCGTACAGGACGCAATCCTGATCGAGGTCGATCTTTCCTGCGAAGAGCGTTATCATCACCACGCCGATTGCAAACAGCCACGTGAACGTGACACCTATACTTGCGTCGGTTTGCAGCCCTGCTTTGGTATGCAGGAACTCGATGAGGAACGTCGTGAGGATGCCAATCAACCCTGCACCTATCAGCATCGTGGTTGAATCACGGCTGCCTGAAATCAGAAAAGCGATAACAATCCCCGGCAGCACTGCATGTGAAATCGCGTCACCCACCATGGCCATCTTCCGAAGGATCAGGTAACACCCCAGCAGTGCACAAGTCGACGACACCAAAACCGCCGCAAGAATTATATATATGTCGTTAACTATCATAATCAGCAATCAAAATTTGAAACCAGGAATCAGGAGTAAGGAATCTCCGACCGGTGCGGATCTTCCTTCGGGTACCCCAGCACCCGTTCCAGTTCAGCCTCCAGTTCCGGCGTCAGCAAGTGTTCAATCGTATCAGCATCGTCGTGAACGTGGTCGGGGGCGATGCGCAGCTTGGTCGTGAGGTACAGCTCCCACAACCGGTGGATACGCACCACGCGCATCGCCTTGCTGCGGCCTTCTTCCGTCAGCTCCCAGAACGTATCGGTCCGTTTCAGGTAACCCTGACGTTCCAGGCGCTTGAGAATCTTCTGAAGTTTATCTTCATGCATCGCGCGCCGTTTGATAATTTCTTCGGGATGGCGCTGTATCATAAAATCCGATTTCTCTTCGCCCAACTGGTAGAACGTCTTGAGGATGTTCTCTTCGTTGATCGTTTTGCGAATCGAAGCCTGTTTCCATAGTCTGCTGAAGATGCCGCGTTTCGGCGCTGCGAAGAAGGAGATGAAGGCGATGGTTGATATCACGATTACAATCCACGGTCCCGTGGGCATGGACGGCGCAACGAAGGATATATACGCACCGGCGATCCCGCTTATTGCGCCGAATACACTTGCCAGGAGAATCATCGACCGGATGTTGTGTGTCCAGAAGCGCGCTGCCGCCGCAGGGGTTATGAGGATTGCCGCCATGAGCACGACACCTACCGCCTGAATACCAATGACGACAGCAAGTACTACCAGTGACGTCATGATCGTCTCAATGGTTTTCACTGGCAGTCCGATCGCGATGGCAAAGCCTTTGTCGAACGCGAGCAGGGTGAACTCTTTAAACAGGAGCGAGACTGCCACGAGTAACACGACGGCTACTGTGCCGAACACCATCAAGTCGTCACCCACCATAGCAGCAGCCTGTCCGAAGAGGAAGTGATCCAGACCACTTTGGGCGGCGTTACCCGACTTCTGTATGATCGTCAGC
>Ga0065721_10051145_pt1 | contig 16103 bp, 18 predicted proteins | sample Mesricmetagenome_FD_59108 | JGI IMG/M metagenome (GOLD analysis project Ga0065721, IMG submission 59108) | Mesophilic microbial community from rice straw/compost enrichment Sample: eDNA_1 v2 (version 2) | ecosystem: Engineered > Solid waste > Grass > Composting > Bioreactor | place: USA: Davis... | reverse complement strand
TTCGTGACGGGCGAAGCCAACATGTCGCACAGCTTCGCCAACCTCGAGCATCACCACTTCAAATACGCCGAGCACCGGGTGCCCGGCGACGTACATGTGCATTATTTCGGCACGGCGACCCTGAGTGTCGCGGACGGAGTGCGCACGCAGGAGGGTGACATCTTCGAGATCGAGGCCGAAGGCTTCGGCCGGCCGCTTCGCAACCCCCTCGTCGTCGCGCGCGAACCGAAGGGCCTCGTCGCCGTCCGCGAGGCCTGAGGAGGCGTTTGCCGGGGCGGCGCGTGTCCGTCCCGCGCGCATCACGTGCACAAGCTGCCTTCAAGTCGGCTGCCCGGCCCGCGCCTGCGGGTCGGGCGGTCGTCTAGCAATCGACACGACTTCTTCTGTGCGGCCCCGCCATGCGCCGCACGTGTCGCTTGTGGGAGGGGCTGCATGGGTCACCGGCTCGGGTCATCGGCAACGGCTGCCCTCGTGGCGGTCTGGCTCGGCGGATGCAGCACGGCAGCCCCCGGAACGCAGGCGAATGCGACCATCGCGCGCGAGACCTCGCAGGCCGGGCGCCTCATCTTCCTCGCCGGAGATATCGCCGACCGCGGTGAGACGCAAACGGCGCTCGCGCTCTATGACCGCGCCGGCGAGCTCGCCGGCGACGATGCGGCGCTCCACACCCGCCTCGGCGACGCCTACCTGCGGCTCGGGGAGAACGAACGTGCCGAGCGCGCCTATTCCGCCGCCCTCAGGCTGAAGCCGACGGATGCCGCAGTCCTGCTCGGCCTCGGCTCGGCCAAGCTGCGCAAGGGCGACACCGCGCAGGGCCTGGCCCTCATCGCCAAGGCGGCGCCCGAGGTCGGCAGCGCCGCCGCCTATAATCGCCTCGGCGTCGCCCACACGCTCACCGGGGGCTTCGCCGAGGCCGAGGCTGCCTACCGCAAGGCGCTCGCGCTCGATCGCGCCGACCTCGACATCAAGACCAATCTCGCCCTCGTCACCGCCCTCATCCGCCGCGACACCGAGGCGCAGGCACTCATTGCCGAGGTCGTCGCCGAGCCGAGGGCTGAGGAGCGGCACTTCCGCGCCCGCGTACTCGTGCTGGCCCTGACCGACAAGGCCCCCGAGGCGCGGCAGACGATACATCGCGGCCTCGGCCGGAGCGACGTCGACAAGCTGCTGTCCCAGGCCAGGAAGATCGTGGCCTCGGGCGATGCGAGGGCCAAGGGCTCGGCGCTCGGCGCCGTGATGATCTGAAACATGAGGCATGACCCGTCACTTGTCGGCCGACACGCTCTTGCCGGGGTCGCGCTCGCCGCCGGTCAGATACTGTTGCGCCGCGCGGAATGTCGGCAGACCCGGCGCCCGGCCCATGCGGCGACCGTAGACGAGATCGCGCTGGCGCTCGGTCATGCGCATCAGGTTGTAGGCATTGGCGCAACCCGGCGGCAGGAAGGGCCCGAGGTCGCTCGTCTCCGTCGGGTCGGGGGTCATGCATGCCTCCGGGACGAGGCCGTTGACCGGCACGGTGACCGCCGAGTACCCGGCCCGTCCGGCCGCGTTGCCGTAATGCGGCGAGTAGTCGGGCGGTGTCCGGGCGCAGCCGGTGGCGGCAAGGGCGGCAGTGAGCGCGGCCGCAACGGCGCAGTGTCGCGAAATGATCGTCATCGTCCTTCTCCGCCGTTACTTGAAGATGAGACCGGAGGACGGCCCCTTCACCACCCGCGCGGCGGCGTGTTGACCGAGCGCCTGGCGCGGCCGGTCGAGCGGCGTCGCCATGCGCTTGTCGCTGACCGGGGACACGATGTAGGGCGTGATCAGGATGACGAGCTCGCTCTCGTCACGGCGGAAGCTCTGCGAGCGGAAGAGCGCGCCCAGCACCGGCAGGTCTCCTATCATCGGGATCTTCTCCAGCGACTGGGCGAGGTTGCGCTGGAAGAGGCCGGCGATGGCGAAGGTCTGGCCGCTCGCCACCTCCACCGTCGTTTCCGCCCGGCGCACGGCGAGGGCGGGGATCTCGAGCCCGCGCAGTTGGACGGCGCCGGCCGAGGAGAGCGTGCTGACTTCCGGCCGCACGCGCAGGGCGATACGGTCCTCCTGCAGGAGGATCGGCGTGAAGGCCAGGGAGACGCCGAACGGCTTGTAGCTGATGGACAGCGCCTGGTTCTGGCCGGGTACCGGAATGGGAATCTCCCCGCCTGCGAGGAAGGTCGCCTCCTGCCCCGTCACCGCCGTCAGGTTGGGCTCGGCCAGCACGGTCATGATGCCGTTGCGCTGCAGGGCCTGCACCAGCACATCGACGTTGACGGAACCGAAACCGCTGCTCCCGCCGCCCCCCTTGTTGACCGTGCCGAAGGAGAAGAAGCCGGCGCGGAAGGCGAGATTCCAGTCTATGCCGAGCACGGTGAGGTCATTGCGCGAGATCTCGGCGAACCGGACACGGATGTTGACCTGCTGGGATCCGGCGACGGTCGTCCTGTTGTAGGGCGTCTGCCCCTCCGGGGAATAAGCGTTGGCCACCTCGCCGATATCGATCGCCTCGGCCACGGAACCGGTGTCCCCCCGCACCACCAGGCGCTTGCCGAACAGCGAGACGTCCACGTTCGATCGCGGTTGCAGCGCCCCCACGGCCTCGTTCGGCGGCGTACTGTCCACGACGACGCGCAGCCTGACCTCCGCCTGCAATTCGTTGTTGGGCGACAAGGCGATGAGATTGGTGACGCCCGGCTTCTTGCCGAAGACGTAGACGGCGTTGGGCGTGACGACCTTGAGGTCGGCGATCTCCGGATCGGCCACGAAGACCGAGGCCGCCGGCCTGTCGAGATGCAGCATCCGCCCCTGGCTGACGGACAGGTCGAGAACCCGCGGAGGCGCCGCCTGCAGGCCGCCCGCTCCGATCAAGATCGCGAGAAACATGCCGCAAACCAGGACGACGAGACGCAACAGCACGTAGGCCATCGTCTGCCGGTCTATCCGCGCCGGGCCGGCGAAAAGTCGGTCCCTGCGCTGCCACCATCCGCTCAAAAACATGGCGATCCCCTGCTGATATCGCAGCCCGATGGGCCGCGGCCGGCCCGATTGCGCCAGCAGGCATGCGTGACCGGTCGGCGACGGGCCCGTTCGGCGCCCGCCCGGCGTGTCTTTTACCTGCTGACAGGGAGCGGGAGCATCGGACCGGCCCGACATACGCGGGCCGGCGGCTGCTCCCTCGCGCCGGGATTGTCCCGACAACCGTGCGCAATTGGCATACAGACGGGGACGCGCGTCATGGCGGTACCCGGCGGGCAGGTTGCAGATGCTGTCGCCGCGCCGGTCGTCCACAACTAACGCAATCATCCACAGGCCCGACTGCGGATCCGCCGGCCGGCGGGCCTCAGAGCACGCCGGCCCGGACCAGCATCATGGCGACGGGACGGAAGAGATTTTCCCTCAGCGGCTCGCCGAGGCTGTGCACGGCGAGGCCCGCGACGATATCGGCATCGGCATCGGACTCGATCCGCAGGCCGCGCTGCTCCGCCTCTTCGAGGGCCTGCGCGACCCGTGCGCCCTGGGCCTTGAAGACGACGGCCGGGATCCCCTCCTGGGGCGTGTACCGCAGACCGATGACGTGCTTGCCGTCGGTCACGACGAGTGAGGCGGCCGCGAGGCCGAGCCGCGCCGGCATGCGCGCCTGTTCCTGGCGCAGGCGCCGCCGCTCGGCCTGCATATGCGGGTCGCCCTCCTGGTTCTTCCGCTCCTGCTTCATCTCCGTGTTGGTCATGCGCATCTCGTGCAGGAAAAGGCGGCGCTGCAGGAGAATGTCCGCGATGCCGACGGCGACGAACACGCCCACCGCGACATAGGCCGTGGCCTCCAGCATCGCGACCAGCATCGGGCCGAAACAGGCAAGGCCGCAGGCCGGTATCTCCATCAGCGGCGAGAGCCACAGCCGGAGGACGGAGACGAAGGCGCCCGCTAGCACGACCACCTTGACGAGGCTCTTGCCGATCTCGACCCAGGCGCGCATTCCGAAGATGCGCTTGAGCGCGCTGGCGGGGCTGAAGGTTTCGGGCTTCGGCTTCACCGCCTCCATGGCGAAGAGCGGGCCGCCCGTCGCCGCCATGCCTGCCGCCAGGGCAAGGACGAAGGCGACCAGCAGGGCCGGCAGCGTCAGGGCCATCCAGGCCGCGCCGGCCTCGACAAGCGCCGGCACGAGATCATCCGGCGTGGTGGATGTCCGCACCATGATATCCGTAAGCGCCACCAGCCGCTGACCCCAGTCGGGCCAGAGCCCGCTGACGAGCAGCACGGTCCCCGCCACGATGGCAGCCGATACAAGATCGCCGGCCTTGGCCACCTGGCCTTTCTTTCGTGCATCCTGCAATTTCTTGTCAGATGCTGGAAGCGTCTTCTCTTCGGATGAGTCTGCCATTGCGCGGTACCGTTGCTCCACGGGCCGTTGCTTCGGATCGGAAGCCCAGTGGCAAGAGACAGGGCAGCCGGGGCAGGAGAGTCCGGCTGCAACGATCGATCAGCGCGTCGTCGCCGAATTCATTATTCACGAATAAATGCAATGTATTTATTGATATAAACATCTCTCTCGCTATGTTATACACGCTCGGATGAACGCAATGAATGATATATCATTCTTACTCAACGCCGAGATGTAAATTATTCTCGATGGTATACATTATTCTGAAAGGAATTACTGATGATAAGCACCCCTCCGATGACCACCCAGACTGCTTCCGCGAGCGCCTCGGAGCTGGAGCAGTTCAGCTCGCAGATGCGGCAGATCCAGAAGGATCAGATGGCCTTTCAGCTCAAGGAAGCGCAGCGCACGATGATCGACAAGCAGATCCAGACGGTCATCGATAACAACAAAGACCGTGCGAACGCCGCCATACAGGGCGCCCGCGTCCAGTAAATCCGGAGACTGCTCGCCAGCAGGAGATTATACGGTGCCGACTTCATGCCGGCACCGCGCCATTGGATTGCGCCGTTTGCATCCACGCCGTGATTTTCGAGAGGCGCCATGCAGCTTCGAACCGCTACAGCCAGCGGCCGGGCGAATGTCATCGACGCCGGACGAGCCGTCGCCACGCGTCTCGGGGCAGGTGGCGGTGAGCCGCAGGAGGCTGCCGACCAGTCTCCGGCCGGCCCCGCGCTCGCCGTCGTCAGCGGCTGCCATGCCGGTGCCTCGTTCCAGCTTCTGGACAAGGTCTATCGCATCGGGTCCACGGCCGAGGCTGACATCGTCCTCGCCGATCCCGGCATTACGCCGGACCATGCCACCATCCGCATCGGCCGCGGCTCGATGAAGGTGGAGGCCCGCGGCGGCGACGTCGACATCGCCGGCCATGGCCTTCTGCCCGGCGGCTATGGCCGCGTCGTCCGCCTGCCGGCGGAGATCACGCTCGGCGGCGCCACGCTGCGCATCACCGACAATCGCGTGCCGCCCCTGCCGCGCGCCGTGCAACTCGCCCGTCGTGCCGCCCGCAACCCGCTGCAGCTTGCCGGCCTCGTCCTCTGCCTGATCCTCATCGTGTCGCTGCCGATCATCCTTCTGGAGCGGGGCCGCAACGCCGGCCGGGATACAGCGCAACAGGCGGCCGGCACCACGCCGCAAGCCCGTCCGACGGCAGGGGAAGCCGCGCAGCAGCTGAAGTCCCGCATGGCGGCGGCCGATCTCGCCGGCCTCCAGGTCACGGCCGTCGACGACAACCGCATTGTCGTCACGGGCGTCGTCCCGGAGAAGAAGATGCCGGCCTGGACCGAGATCCGGAACTGGTTCGACGCCACCTACGCTCAAAGCCCCCTCCTGGTTTCCCAGGTAACGGCATCGGATGCCTTCCCCATCCAGGGCCTGCGCCTGCGTGCCGTCTGGTTCGGCGACACGCCCTATGTCGTGACGAGTGACGGCCGCAAGCACCACGAGGGTGCGGTGATCGAGGGCGGATGGCGCATCGAGCGCATCGACCGGGAGGCCGTCACCTTCGCTCGGGACGGCAATGTCGTGAGGCTCACCTACTGAAGCCCCCGAGGCGGAGGAACGAACGACTATGAGCACGAGCAACATCGACCAGGCGCAGCGCGCTATCCAGCCCGTGTCGAGACCGGCGCCCGCGCCGCCCGCGAACCGCGACATCGCCCCCCCGCCGGGTCGTGACGCGAAGTCCCAGTCCGGCCGCGAGGTCAAACAGCATCCCCTCGCCCCGGTCGGCCGCCGCCAGTCCTCGACGAGAAGCAGGGCCGGCGTCGGCACCCCGCTGCCGAATACCGCCGAGGGTCTCGTCGAAAGCTACGTGCGCCCGCCGCCGGAGGACATGTCCCTGGTCGCCGGACCCGCCTGCCTGCGGCTACTCGATGCCATCGTGGCGGACATCGTGCCGTCCCTTGAGGATCTCCCCGGCGAGGCCGTCGCCATTCTCGCGGCCGAACGCGACCAGCGCCGCGATCTTCTCACCCGCCTCTACGCCATAGGGGGCGTCGCCTGAACGAGAAGCGGCATGAAGCGGCGCGCCTGCTGCGCGCCCTCGGGCATTTCTACAGCCGCTACGGCCAGCATGGCCGGGCCCTGGAGCTGCTGCGGCTCGCCGAGCATCTCCTGCCCGAAGACGTCGGCGTGCAGCGCAGCCTCGTTCAGGCATTGCTCCTCGCCGGCCAGCCCGAGAGCGCGCTCGCGGCGATCGAGCGCCTCAAGCAGCTGGAGCCGGGCGTGCCGCCGGCCCTCAGGCTGCTCGAAAGCCGCGCTCTCTGGATGCTCGGGCAAGCGGGCCAGGCGCGGCGCGCCTTCATGGATTACGTCGAGCAACGCGGACCGCCCTGATGCCGGCAACGTTCCCCAAGAAGATCCTCCTCGCAGCGTCCCAGCGGGGCGACATCGCCTTCGCCCTCCTCGTGGTCGTCGCGGTGATGATGATGATCATCCCGCTGCCGACGGCGCTCGTCGATGTGCTCATCGCCTGCAACATCGCCGCGAGCGCGCTCATCCTGCTCGTCGCTTTCTACATCAAGCGCGCGACAGATCTGTCCTCGCTTCCGACCATCGTGCTGATGGCGGTGCTGTTCCGTATCGCGCTCGCCATCACGACCACGCGGCTGATCCTCCTGCAGGGCGATGCCGGCGAGACGGTGGAGGCCTTCGGAACCTTCGTCATCGGCGGCAATGTCGCCGTCGGGCTCATCGTCTTCCTCATCATCACCGTGGCGCAGTTCGTCGTCATCACCAAGGGCGCCGAGCGCGTGGCCGAAGTGGGCGCGCGCTTCACCCTCGACGCCCTGCCCGGCAAGCAGATGAACATCGACAACGACCTGCGCAGCGGTGCCATCGATCAGGCGGAAGCGCAGCGGCGCCGTACCCTGCTGGAGCGCGAGAGCCAGTTCTACGGCGCGATGGACGGATCGATGAAATTCGTCAAGGGCGATGCCATCGCCGGCCTCGTCGTCATCATCATCAACCTGCTCGGCGGCCTGACCATCGGCGTCCTCCAGCGCGGCATGACGCTGAGCGAGTCGGCGCTGCGCTATTCCTTGCTGACGGTCGGCGACGGCCTCATCGCGCAGATCCCCGCCCTCCTCGTGTCGATGGCCGCCGGCACCGTGGTGACGCGCGTCGGCGGCGACGGCGACCAGGACGTCGGTACGGCCATCTTCAGCCAGCTCTCGCGCGACCCGCGCGCCTTCGGCCTCGTTGCCGCGGTGCTCGCCGCCCTCGCCCTTCTCCCCGGCTTCCCGACCATGATCTTCCTCGTGCTGGCGACGGCTTTCGCGGGCGGCACATGGCTCATGCTGCGCGGAGCCAACCGCACGGCCGCTGCCGCCGAGGGCCTCAAGGCCACCGGCAGGGCGCTCGAGCCGCGCCTCGTGCTGCGGCTCGGGCCGGATCTCAGCGCCGCCATCCCTTCCGCTCCCCTCACCACCGACATCGACCGGATCCGCGCGGTGCTCCTCACCCGGATCGGGCTGCGCCTGCCGAACCTCGTCGTGCGACCGGACGCGGCCCTGCCCGGCGACGCCTTCAGCCTCGACCTCGACGGCACGCCGGAGGAAAGGGGCACCTTGCCGGCGGGCCATCTCGCCGTCGCGGCCGGCGCGATGGACCTCGACCTCGCCGGCCTGCCCTACGAGGAGGAAGGCGCGACGCAGCACCACGCGCAGACCGTCTGGGTGCCGGAGGCGCATCGGGACGCCCTGGAGGCTGCCGGCTTCACTGCCCGCGAGCGGCGCGAGGTCCTGCTGCAGCGGGTGGAAGAGACGCTCGGCAACACGGCGATGCACTTCCTCGGGCTGCAGGAGACGCGCAACCTCCTGGCGCAGATCGAGGGCGAGTACGGCGAGCTCGTCGCCGAGGTGCAAAAGCTCATTCCGCTGCAGTCGCTGGCGGAGCTGCTGCGCGGCCTCGTCTCCGAACAGGTGCCGATCCGTAACCTGCGCCTCATCCTCGAGGCCATCGTCGAATGGGCACAGTATCACCGCGAGGTGATCACGCTCGAGGGCTTCGTGCGCAGCACGCTGCGCCGCCAGATCTGCTTCCGGTGGGCGGACGAGAACCGCGTCATCGCAGCCTATGTGCTGGAGCGCGAGATCGAGGAACTCGTGCGTGTGGTGCTGCAGCAGGGCTTCGGCAGTGCCGGCGCCCGCGATTCGCTCACGCTCCTCGCCGCGCGGATCCGTGAACATCTGCAGGACCCGCCGCCCGCCCAGGCACCGGTCGTCCTCGCCCAGCGCGACGTTCGTCTCGGACTGCGGCAGATCCTGCTGCAGGAGGGTCTGCGGCTGCCGGTGCTCGCCTATGACGAGATCGCGCCCGATTATTTCGTCCAGACGATCGCCACCGTCACCGTGACGGCGGACGGTCTCCTCGTCCTGCAAGCCGCCGCGCAGGACGCGGCAGGAGAGGCGCCGCAGGAGGTCTCGGCCACCGGCGCCTGACGGGCCTGCCCGACCGGGTGGTCACCGCCGCGGCGCGAGTTCCCCGAGCACCCGGGCGCTGTTGAGGCCATAGGCGAGCCCGTCGCGCATGTAGGTGACGAGAAAGGCGCAGTAGACCACCAGCAGCAGCATGAAAACGAGGTTCTTCAGCGCCATCGACAGGCTGAAGGCATTGAGCTGCGGCGCGGCCCGGGCGACGAAGGCCAGCACCACGTCGGTGATCAGCATGGCGGCCATGATCGGAGCCGCCATCAGCACGCCCAGAAAGGTGATGTCGTTGAGCAGCCGCAGCACGATGAAGGCATGAGCGAGCTCGAACTGCGGCCAGAGCCGGTCGAGCGGCCATAGGCGATAGCTGTCGTAGACCGCGGCAACCAACACGTCCACGCCGTTGGCGCTGAAGAACATCGCGAGCATGGCGAGCGTCAGGAGCGTGCCGGTGACGCCCCCATCGGTACCCGAGCCCGGATCGACGAGTGTCGCCGAGGTCGAGCCACGCTGCAGGTCCATGATGTCGCCGGCCGCCTGGGCGGCCCAGAACGGAATTCCGAAGATGAAGCCGATGATGAAGCCGACCGTCACCTCCTTCAGGACAAGCCCCACGCCGGTGAACATCGTCGGAAGGCCGCCATCGAACATCGGCGGCGCCGTGACGGTGACCATCGGCGCGGCGAAGGCCATGGCGGCGGCACCGCGCATCGTATTGGTCCAGCCGAGCCGCTCGAAAGCCGGCGCGATCGCCATGACGCCGAGAAGGCGCACCGAGACGAGGGCGAGCGTCAGGACAAGGGCGTGAACGGCGTCGAGCGCCTGCGCCACGACGTCGAGGGTCACGGCAGGCCCCTGCGCGGCGGCCGCCCCACGGCGCCGCCCTGGCGGCCGCTTGCGGCGAGCCGGGGACGAGCGGTCGTGCGTTCGGACCTTAGGGCACCACGAAGGGAAACTCGTCGAGAATCGCATTCGTCTCCGCGAGGAGCACGGCCGAGAGCGCCGGCCCGAGCACGATGACGAGCATCACCACGACCACGAGCTTCACGGCCTGCGGCAAGGTCTGGTCCTGGATCTGCGTGACGGCCTGCAGAAAACCGACGACGACGCCGAGCACGACGGCCGCTGCCAGCGGCGGCCCCGAGAGGATCAGCATGGTCACGAGCGTATTGGCCATCTTGGTGGCGAGATAGTCCTGGCCCACGGGCACCTCCGGGCACGACAGCGCGCAGCGACACGGCGGAATCGGCCCCCATCGTTCAGGCGTAGCTCAGGATGAGGCCGTGCATCAGCCGTGACCATCCATCGACGGCGACGAACAGGAAAAGCTTCAGCGGCACCGAAATCAGCATGGGTGACACCATCATCATCCCCATCGCCATCAGGATGTTGGAGACGACGAGGTCGATGACGAGAAAGGGCAGGTAGAGCAGAAAGCCGATCTGAAAGGCACGCGTCAGCTCCGAGCTGACATAGGCCGGCAGCAGGATGACGAAGTCGTCCTCGCTCAATCCCGCCCGGGCCTGCTGCGGCCAGATGCGCTGCGTGGCCGACAGGAAGAACTGCCGCTCGCGCGGCGTCGCGAAGCGCGCCAGGTGCTCACGGAGCGGACCGGCAGCCTCCCTGCCCAGGGTCATCAGCCCCTGGACGGAACGGACATCGAGATCTTGCTCGCTCAGCTTCTGATGGATCGTTGTGAGCAACGGTGCCGACACGTAGATGGTGAGGACGATCGCAACGGCATAGAGCACCACGTTGGGTGGCGTCTGCTGCACGCCCAGCGCGTTGCGCACGATCATCAGCACGATCGATATCTTCAGGAAGCCGGTCGTCAGCACGGCGAAGAAGGGCAACAGGGCGAGGGCGGCCGAAACGACGGCAATGCCGGGTACGTTGATCTCGCCGCTACCCATGACCAGCCAGCCTGACGATCCGGACGCCGATGCTGTCGCCGATCCGCACCATCACGCCGCGGCCGATGCGCCGGCCGTTGCCGAGAATGTCGACCTCGCCGGCAACCGGGGCCGCGAGCGGCAAAACGACCCCCGGCGCCAGCCGCTGCACCTCGGCGAGCGGCAGATCGAGCCGCCCGAGCTCGAAGACGAGGTGGACCGGCACCATGGCGAGCTCCGTATCCTCCGGGTCGGCTCCGGATCCCTTCTCCTGCCCCGCTGTCGTCATGCACCACTCCAGCATCGATCCGGCCGCCGGCTGCGGGACGCCCTCAAGACGGGCCCCGGCCTCGTCCAGCACGACCGGCGCCGCGAGAAATTCCGCCACCACGGCCACGGCCGCATCGGGCCCGGCGGCGGCATCGACGAGCACCGCATCGCCGACCCGCAGCGAGGCGACATCCGCCGCCGGAAGCGTCGTCGCACCGATACGGACCGCGACGGAACACGGCAGGTCGTCAAGGCCGCCCGGGGGCGGCCCGTCGCCGAGCGCGGTGATGATCGCCTCGCCCGTCTCCGGCGGCAGCCGCAGCCGGGCGGGAACCTCCTCCCGTCCGTCCCGCATGATTCTGACATCGACCCAGGGGCCTCGCGTCTCATCGGGGGCTTTCGATTGCAGCGAAACCAGCACGATCGCGGCCCCGAGCCGTTCCTCCAAGGCGCAGAGCCCGGGCAGCATGGCGAATTCGGCGAGCATGGCGAGATGTTCCGGCGACAGACGCGCGGGATCGAACTGCGGCGGCAGCGCCGTCAGCATCTCCTCCGCGAATCCGGCAGGCACCCAGACCGCCGCCGGCCGTCCCGCAATCGTCAGATCGACGGTGACACCCGGCACGACAGGCATCGGGTGCGGCGTGAACGTGATGCGCGCCGGCACCCCGGCAAGGTTCACCTGCCATGGCAAGCGCAGGCGATAGGCCGCGTTCCACAGATGCACGGCCGCAACCTCGAGCGCCGCCGGAACGAAGGGCACGGGCGACGAAACCGGCGCAGCCTCCGGTGCGGTGACAGGCTGCTTGCGCGAGGCCGGCCTCTTGCGCGGCGCGGCCCTCTTGTGCGGCACAGGCGCTTCAGCTGCGGGAGGACGGCGCGCCATGGCTGCTCCCGGCCAGTGCCGCCGCGCGATCCTCGGCCTCCGCCTCCACGAGCGCCTCCTCCCGCCGCAGCATTCGCCCCTTCCGCTCGTCGAGCAGCAGGTCGAGCTTGGCGAGCTTGCGGCGGCGGCGCTGCAGCTCCTGCCGCGCCTCGGCGAGGACGGCCGCCTGCGCCTCCCGCTCCTCGCCGGCCGCGGCAGCTCTGGCGTGGCGACGCCTGGCCTCTGCGGCCGCGCCATCGAGCGCCGCCTGCTGGCGCGCCAGGTCCGAAGCGCCCGCCAGGCGCGCGGTCATGCGGCCGAGCAAGGTCTTTTCCTCCTGTCGGGCCGCGGCCTTGTGTTCGTCGATCGCGGCCCGCGCGGCGCACACGGTCGCCTCGGCCTGCCGCAGCCCCCGTTCGGCGCGCATGATGCCTTCCTCCGCGCGTGTGAGGCCGCGCTGCCGCAGGCGCCGCAACAGTTCCAGCGTCCCGTCCCGGGTCATGACGCGAGCGTCCGCATCTGCTGCTGGACCTCGGCGAGCGTCGACCGTTCCGCCTGGCCCTGGCGCAGGAGGACGTTGATGGCGTCGATGCGGTCGATGGCCTCGTCGGCCCGCGGATCGCTGCCGCGCTGGTACTCGCCCACCCGCACGAGCAGCTCGACCTCGGCGTAGCGCGCCATCAGGTCGCGCACCCGGCCGGCGAGACGCGAATGCTCCGGCTGCACCACCGCATCCATGAGGCGGCTGCGGCTCTTCAGCACGTCGATGGCCGGGAAATGGTTGCGATGGGCGAGCTCCGCCGACAGCACGATATGGCCGTCGAGGATCGAGCGCACCTCCTCCGCGATGGGGTCCTGGGTGCCGTCGCCCTCCATGAGGACCGTGTAGAGGCCGGTGATGGCGCCGCCCTGCCCCGGCCCGCTGCGCTCGAGCAGCTGCGGCAGGACCGCAAAGAGCGACGAGGGAAAGCCGCGCCGCGTCGGCGGCTCGCCGGCGGCCAGGCCGATCTCGCGCTGGGCGCGGGCGAAACGTGTGACGCTGTCCATCAGCAACAGCACGCTGCGGCCCTCGTCCCGAAAATATTCGGCGATGGCCGTCGCCACATAGGCCGCCTTGACGCGCTCAATGGCCGGACGGTCGGAGGTGGCGACCACCGTCACCGACCTTCGCCGCCCCTCCTCGCCGAGCTCGCGCTCCAGGAACTCGCGCACCTCGCGGCCGCGCTCGCCGATGAGGCCGATGACGACCACGTCGGCTTCCGTGCCCTTGACGATCTGGGCGAGCAGGGTCGACTTGCCGACGCCGGGCTCGCCGAAGATGCCGACGCGCTGCCCCCGCGCACAGGTGACGAGCCCGTCGAGGGCGCGGATGCCGAGCTGCAGCGGCTCCTTGATGATGTCGCGCGCCATCGGCTGCGGCGGAGGCGCCTGCAGCGGGTAGGTGCCGGCCATGTCCGGCGGCGGCCAGGTGCCACCGTCGAGCGGCTCACCGAGCGCGTTGAGCACGCGGCCGAGCAAGCCGGACCCCACAGGCACGCGCAGCTCGCTGCCGGTCGGGATGACCTCGGTGGCGCTGGAAAGGCCGGAAACGTCGCCGAGCGGCGTCAGCACCGCCGCGTCCTCCAGGAGGCCGACCACCTCTCCCAGAACCTCGACGCCGGAAGCGGGATCGCAAAGCCGGCAAACCTCCCCGAGACGGACCTGCGGGACGCTGGCATGGATCGTGACGCCCACCGCGCGCAGGATGCGCCCCTTGACGACCCGCGGGCTGACGGTTTCAGCCTGCCGCCGCAGCTTCGGGAGGATGCCCGCGATGCGCGCGTCGATGTCGAGGGCTTCGCCGCTCATCACCCCCGCCCCTCCCGCAGCGGCAGGGCACGGGCCAGGGCCGAGAGCTGCGTCTCGAGATCCGCATCGACGATGGCGAATTCGCTCGCGAGCCGGCAATCCGTCGCGCCCATGGCGGGATCCCCCGCAACGGCGATGGTGACCGCGAGGCCCTCCCGCTCGACACGTGCGTTGACCTCGTCGCGCACCTTGGCGCAGGCCTCGGGATGCACCGTTATCTTGAGGTGCTTTGCCCGGCGGAAATTGGCCAGGGCTTCGCCGGCGAGCCGCGCCACCAGATCCGCATTCTCGAACGTGCCCAGCACCTGACGCACGATGCCCATGGCCAGACCGGCAACCTCGCTCTCGAGCGAACCGAGATAGCGATCGACGGCCGCGACCGTCTGGGCCAGCTGCTCGGCCGCAGCGGCCTTCTTCTCCTTCACGCTGGCGAGACCGTCCCGGACGCCCTTGGCATGACCTTCGGTGTAGCCACGGCTCATTTCGGACGACGCGAGGTCCTCCGCCTTGCGGAGGGTCATCGCCGCCTTCTGCCAGACGTCCACCTCGGGGCCACGCACGATCCGGCCGCCGCCTCCCAGAGTCGGTAATCGATCCGTATTGTTCATGTTCATCCTGCTGCCTGGCGATAGAGCTCCGGACCGACCTCCTCGAAAGGAACCGGGACCGGTCCGGGCACGATCGTCCCATCCTCGAATTTGAGCATCAGCCGCGCCGTCACCGCCGCCGGAAGCTGCGCGACCCATGCAAGAAAGCTGTACCAGCCGTCACGCGCGACGACCTCCGCCGCGCCGGCGAGATCGCCGAAACGCATGCCCTGCGGCCCAGCAGCCCGGTTTGCGAGGCCGAAGGCGATGAGGTCGGCGTCGAGCGACCCGCGCAGGATTTCCACGTCTGGCGCCAGAACCACATTGGCGATGGCGTCCGCCCAGTAGAGCGCGCCGGCGCGAAGGGCCGCCGCCGTGAGCTCATGCGGCGGGCGCACGACGATCGCGCGATCGACATCCGTGCAGTCCATCCCGGCCCCGGCCGGCGGCACGAGGCCGGCATCATCGAGCACGGCCGACAGCCGCTCGGCGAACCGCGGTTCCGCCTGCAGCGCGGCGCAGAGGTCCGGCGTCATGGCGCCCCCGAACGTCTCGGCCATGCGTCGCGGATGCGCATAGGCGCCGGGCAGACGCAGGAAGGCGCGCCAGCGGCTATGATCCTCGGTAGAGGCGAGCTGCGCCATCGTCATGCCGCCTCCCGCTCCGGAAAAGCCGTCTGGCCAGCCTCGTCCGGCCCGTCGGCATCCCGCCGGGTTGCGGCCAGCGCATAGACGCTGGACCGGCTCCGCCAGGCCATGTAGCCGAGCCCCGCCGCAAGCGCCGCGATGGCGAGCGCGGCGAGCCCCGTCAGCAGACGTGCCCAGCCGAGGCTGTCGGGGCGCAGCCACATGCCGAGGAAGGAAACGGGCGCGGCTTCCGCGGGCGTATCCGGCCGCTCCGGCACGGGAACGAGCACCACGGACACACCGTCGTAGGTGAGCCCCGAGATGCCGTTGGCCACCAGGGTCTTGATCTGCGGCACATATTCGGCGATCGGCATGCCTGCCTTGTGCCGGATGAGAACGGAAGCGGAGGCCGGCGTGGACGCATGCTGCAGCGGCGCATATTCCGGCAGGACGATGTGCACCCGCGCCGAGAGGACGCCGTCGATCTCGCCCACCGACCGGGACAGTTCCTCACTCAGGGCGAAGGTCATGCGCGCCCGCTCCTGCAGCGGCGAGGCCACCAGCCCTTCAGGCTTGAAGACCTCGCCGAGCGTGGCGTGAACCCGCCGGGGCAGGCCGTTGTCCCTGAGAATGTCGAACGCCCGCGCAAAGTCGTTGCCGCCGACCGACACGGTGATGCGGCCCTCCTTGTCGGTGGCCCGGCTGGCGGTGATGCCGTGGTGCTGCAGCGCCGCGACGATCTCGTTCGCCTGGCGCTCGTCGAGGTTGCCGTAGAGCTCGGCCTTGCAGGCTGCGACGGCGAGCGCAAGCGCAGCGACAGCCGCAGGACGGAGCAGGCGCGGGCGAGCGGGCACGACCGGCATGGCTCAACCCCTCAGCAGCATCTTCAACGTGCTGACCAAGCTGGAGAACGCCGCGATGATGAGTTGCATCGTGAGGTGATGCTGCTTCTCCTCCCGGGCATGGTCCTTTATCTTCTCGAAGAAGGCCTCGGCGTCCTCCTCGGGCCGCCCGGTATTCATCTCGGCAGACAGATCTTCACCGTCGTAGCGGCGCTCGAAGAAGGGCAAGATGCCATCGTGCAGCGCCCCGGCGACGGCCGGCAGGCCGTCGCCCCCGCCGGCGG
>Ga0065721_10051144_pt1 | contig 16106 bp, 13 predicted proteins | sample Mesricmetagenome_FD_59108 | JGI IMG/M metagenome (GOLD analysis project Ga0065721, IMG submission 59108) | Mesophilic microbial community from rice straw/compost enrichment Sample: eDNA_1 v2 (version 2) | ecosystem: Engineered > Solid waste > Grass > Composting > Bioreactor | place: USA: Davis... | reverse complement strand
TTGTACCCCCGGCGCGCTCCGTCGACGGCCCGCTTCGTCTTCGCGAAAGCGGGCGGATCGAGGACGATGACGTCCCAAGTCCGGCCTTCGGCGACCAGCTTCTTGGACGTGTCGACTTTCGCTCCCGACGCCCCGGCGCTCGATCTGAGCTGCCTTTCTTCCCTTCCCGCGACCTGATTCCGCAAATATTCGAAAGCGTCGGCCGCGACGAACTCCACCCGGTCCGAAAAGCCGTTGATCTCGACGTTATGCCGCGCCGTCTCGAGAGCGTGCTCCGAAATGTCGAGACAGGTCACTTTTTTCGCTCCGTACGCGCAGGCATGCAGCGTAAAACTCCCCGTATGGGCGAAGCATTCCAGCACGGTGGCGCCGTCCCAATAAGGATAGGTGACGATATTCCCCTTCTCGTTGACGGGAACCGTTCGGACGGTTCCGTCCTCCGACTCCCTTTCGGCCAGCCGGATCCCGCTTCTGGCTCCCCAGCCAAGCATCAAAGGCTTGATCGAGGCGCGATTTTCCCTTTGGTCGAAAAAATACCCGGTTTTCTGTCCGCGTTCGATATCGACCTGAACTCTCAGCCCGTTCTCGACGATCTCCACGTGCCGAGGGCATTCTCCGTATAGGACGCCCTTGCGCTCTTCGAGGCCTTCCAGCGTCCGGACGCCGACATCGCTTCTCTCGTAGATGCCCCGGGGCTTAAAAACGTCGATCAACGCCGGCAGCCAAGCGTCCTTGGCCGCTTCCATCCCGAGCGTCAGCGCCTGGACGACGAGCACGCCGTCGAAGCGATCCACGACGAGGCCGGGCAGAAAATCGGCTTCTCCGTAGACGAGGCGGCACGACTCGTTCGCGCCGACAAACCGCTCCCGATGAGCGAGCGCCCGTTGAAAGCGGACGCGGAAGAAATTTTCGTCCATGCTCTCCAGCGGACCGTAGGCGACGATCCTTACCGCGATCTGGGAAGCCGGATTCCAATAGCCCGTCGCCAGGAATTGCCCCCGGTGGTCGCGCACCTGCACGAGCTGGCCGGGGACCGCTTCTCCCTCGGTCTTCCCGATTTCGTTCGCGTAGATCCAAGGATGCCCTTCCTCCAGACGGGGTCTTCTGCTTTTGTTTAACCAAACGGCGGCTTGCGGGCTCACCATACGTTCCACTCCTTGTCCGATCATAAACTTGTCCTCGATTCGCATAGGGTTGTAAATGGGGGGTGCCTGTCATGTTAACGGATTTGATAATCCCGTCCTTGCTCGGATTCGCTCTGCTGCTTGCGGGTATGAAAGTCATGGAAGCGTCGCTGGAACGCTGGGCCGGACATCGGCTCGCTGCCTGGGTATCCGCGTCGACTTCGACCCCGCTGCGCGGCTTTGCCGTCGGAACGGCCGCGTCCGCTCTGCTGCAGAGCAGCACGGCGGTCACCGTCCTGACGATCGGCTTCGTGAACGCCGGCTGGCTGACTCTCGCGCGAAGCTTCGGCATCATTCTCGGCACGAACGTCGGCACCTGCTTCACGACGGAGCTGATGAGTCTTCAACTGCACCGATACGGCGTATATTTCCTGGGCTTCGGAGCGGCCGGCTGGATCGTCTCCTATATCGCGAACGAAATGAGGGACGGCTCCGGCGTTCCCCGCAGGCTTCTCGCGCTGCGTTACGCCGCCGTCGCTTCGGGCGGCTTCGGCCTTCTGCTCGTCGGCTTCAAGCTGCTCCAGAGCATCGGTCCGGCGCTGCGGGCCAACGGGTATTTCGAAACGCTCATGCGCCACACGTACGACAATCTGTTCTGGGGCGTCCTTGGCGGAGCGGTCATCACCGCGCTCATCCATTCCAGCGCGGCGGTGATCGTCATGTGCATGGGCCTTGCGGCGGCCGGCGCGATCACTCCCGAAGCCGGCATCGCGATCGTGCTTGGCGCCAACGTCGGCACCTGCTTTACCGGGCTCGTCGCTTCGCTAGGCGGCGGCGCGGGAGGAAGGTTCGTCGCCCTGTCCCAGCTGCTGCTCAATGTCGGAGGAGCGCTTCTCTTCTTCCCGATGATCGGGCTTCTGCACGAAGTTTCCGCCTGGATTTCGCCGAGCGATCCGTCCGCGCAAATCGCCCATGCGCAAACGATCTTTAACGTGCTCTGCTCCCTGATCGCCCTGCCTATCGCCTATTTGCCTTTCTGGAACAATAAGGCGGCCGAAACGGTTTAAGAATGATCCGTCCCGTTTCCCGGTCCATATGCATGTACGAGAAAAAGATTCCACCGCAAGGCGGAAGCTTGCGTGCGCTGCCTTCCTTGCGATGAAATCTTCTTCCAGCTCCGTTAAGCCTGCAAGGCGACCGGACGCGTTCCGGCTTCGACGACTTCGAGAAGCTCTCCTTGGCATTCGTTCACGCCGGATTCGGTAATGCGGACGCGGCAGAGCTTGCCGGTGAGACCCGCGTCTCCATTGAACACGACTTGCAAATAATTGTCCGCGTGGCCGGCGACGCGGCCGGGCTCGCGAAGCATTTTGCCGTCGCGTTCCGGAATGACGTCCACGACGCGGCCGACCCAATCGCTCGCGTAGGCGGCCTGCATCTTTTCCGACAGGTCGATCAACCGCTGCACCCGCTCGTGCTTGATTTCCTCGTCCACTTGATCCTCCATGCGGGAAGCCGGCGTACCGGTTCGCTTGGAATAAGGGAAGACGTGCATCTCCGAGAATTTCATCCGCTCCATGAACCGGTAGCCGTTCTCGAATTGCTCCTGCGTCTCGCCGGGGAACCCGACGATCACGTCCGTCGTGATCGCGACGCCCGGCATCGCTTCCTGGATGCGGCGGATTTTGTCCGCGAACTCGGCGGTCGTATACTTGCGGCGCATTCTTTTCAGAATGTCGTCGTCGCCCGCCTGCAGCGGAATGTGCAAGTGGCGGCACATTTTCGGAGAACCGTTCAGAACCGCGATCATCTTGTCGTCGATCTGGCTCGCTTCGATCGAGCTGATGCGAATCCGTTCCAAGCCGTCGATCTTGTCGAGATCGGCGAGCAGGTCGGACAGGCGGTAGTTGTCCAGATCGTCTCCATACCCGCCGGTATGGATGCCCGTCAGGACGATCTCCTTATAGCCCGCGGCGACCAACTGCCGCGCTTGGGCAAGCACGCTCTCCGGATCGCGGCTTCTGGACAGACCGCGGGACCACGGGATGATGCAGAACGTGCAAAAATTGTTGCAGCCCTCTTGGATTTTCAGGAACGCGCGCGTCTTGTCGGTAAAGCTCGGCACGTCGAGTTCCTCGAATTCCCGCGTCTTCATGATGTTGCGCACGGCGTTCACGGGCTTGCGGTCGTTCTGAATGTCGGTGACGAACGACATCAGCTTCTCGCGATCCTGCGTGCCGATGACCAGATCGACGCCGGGAATGGCCATAATCTCCGCCGGAGACGTCTGCGCGTAGCAGCCCGTAACCGCGATGACCGCGTCCGGATTGCGGCGCACGGCGCGGCGGATGATCTGCCGGCTTTTCTTGTCCCCCGTGTTTGTGACGGTGCACGTATTGATCAGATACACGTCCGCCGTCTGCTCGAAATCGACCTGCTCGTACCCTTCGTTTTTGAACAGCTGCCAGATCGCTTCGGTATCGTAAAAATTGACTTTGCATCCCAAAGTATAAAACGCCACGCTAGGCACGCGCATTTCCTCCTAACTCTCCGGACTCGTAAGCGAGACAAGCCAGCGCGTAAAGCGCGGCTGTCTCCGTCCGCAATATTCTTCTGCCCAGACCGACCGCCTCTGCGCCCGCGGCGATCGCGGCTCGAGCTTCCTCCTCCGCGAAGCCTCCCTCGGGACCGACGACGAGCAGGATGGACGGATCGTCCCCGTTCGCCGCCGCATCGCGATCGCGCCGGAACGCCGTCAGCGTCTCCTTCAGCCCTTGGCCGGAACGGCCTTCTTCCTCGTAGCAGATCAGCACGAGATCGAACTCCGGGAAGCGCCCGAGGAGCGCCTTCCAAGAGCTGACCGCCTCGATTCTCGGCACGACGCTCCGGTGGCTCTGCTCCGCCGCTTCCTTGGCGATTTTCCGCCAGCGGTCGACCCGCTTCGCTTCCTTCCGTTCGTCGTACTGGACGACGGTCCTCCGGGAAAGGAACGGCAGGAAAGCCGCGGCTCCCGCTTCCGTCCCTTTCTGGATGACGATCTCCAGCTTGTCGCCCTTCGGCAAGCTTTGGGCGACCGTAACGTTCCAGCGCATCTCGGCCGATTCCGCCAGCTCCTCTTCGATGTCCGCTTGCACGCTATCTTTAGCTACCTTCGCGATTCGCGCGACGACGTCCCGTCCGATTCCGTTGCAGGCTACGAACCTGTCGCCGGGCTTCGCCCTCATGACGGCGGCCGCGTGTCTCGCGTCCTCGCCCGTCAATTCGACCGTTCTCTCGCCCATTTGTTCCGCGGGAACGAAATATCGCTGCATCGTTTGTTCTGCCCCCCGCCGCAAACTTCAACCTTCATCATACCCTTTTCGCGCGCATCGCGCTACCATCCCAAGCTGGCGAATATCGCCTTCGACAAGCTTCCCCCCGCAGGGGAGAAAAGAACGTCCAGAATCGAAGTCATGCCGTCGACGAGCGGGCCTCTTAATTTCATCAACTGGCCGATCGTCGCATCCCGAAGCGGGGGAATGAACACGATGAGCAAAAACCCGAACGTAATCCACTGGCCCATCTCCTGAATTTTCATCCGCGTTCGAAGAGGCAGGAATTCCTCCAGGATCCGGTAGCCGTCGAGCGGCGGAATCGGAAGCAGATTAAACAAGAACAAGGCCAAATTAATCGATATCCAATATAAAATAAAAATAATGATATTGCTCATCAAATCGCCAGAAGCGTTATCGAATACGTGAAAGACCCGAAGCAAGTCGACGAGCAGCAAGAGGAGGAACGCGAGCAACAGATTGCTGACCGGTCCCGCCAGCGTAACGATAATGCTCATTTGGCGCGGATTTTTGAACCGGCTGCGTCTGACGGGCACGGGTTTGGCCCAGCCGAAACCGGCGATGACGAGAAACAGCATGCCGATCCAGTCCAGATGGGCAAGCGGATTCAACGTCACCCGGCCTTCCCGGTACGCGGTATCGTCTCCGAATTTCCAAGCCGTCCAGGCGTGCGCGAATTCGTGGACGCTGAAGGCGATGAGCATGATCAGGATGATGACCGGCAAATGCTCGATCGGAAACCAGAAAAAGCTCATACGACCTCCCCCTTCGGCTTGCCCGCGACGAACGCCACCCAATCCTCCTGACGGAGGACGTCGACGATCTCGAAGCCGGCGGCCAGCAGTCCCGCTTCGACGGCCTCTTCCTTGTTTTTGAAAATCCCAGACGCGATATAAAGTCCGCCCGGCTTCAGCACGTCCATGACGTCGCCGATGAAGAGCAGAATGATCTCGGCCAGGATGTTCGCCACCACGAGATCGACCGGAGGCTTTACGCCGTCCTTGGCGCGCGGCTCGTCGCCATCCGTCTCGCTCTCCCGCAAGACGCCCAGCAAGTCGCTCAGCCTCACTTCCACTTCGTCCGCGTATCCGTTCAGCTCGATGTTTTCTTTGGCGCATTTGACCGCTACCGGATCGAGGTCCAGCGCCAGCACCTTGGAGGCGCCGAGTTTCATGGCCCCGATCGCGAGAACGCCCGACCCGGTTCCGACGTCGATGATCCGCTCCCCTCCGTCGATTGCCCGGTCCAGCGCCTTCAGGCATAAAGCCGTCGTCGGATGCGTGCCGGTTCCGAACGCCATGCCCGGGTCCAGCTCGATGATCAGTTGGCCCTCCTTCGGCTCGTACTCTTCCCAAGTCGGCTTGATCACGAGCCTATCGGTAATCGCGGCCGGCTTGAAATACTGCTTCCAAGCGGTCGCCCAGTCGTCCTCGTGGACCGATCCGATATGGATCGTGAATTCCCCGGCGTCGTATCCGAATTCCGGGAGCCCTTCGAGCAGCGTTTTCAACTCGGCGGCAATCGGTTCCATCCGCACGTCTTCCGAAAAATACGCTTTGAGCAGCGCGTACCCCGGACGTATATCGTTCAGCGGCGTATCGTAGACTTCGCCGTATTTCGTATCTCTAGGCTTGTCCGCCGACCAAGCTTCCTCTACGGAAACGCCTCCGGCTCCCAACTCGGTCAAATAGTGCGTAACCATTTCTTCGGACGATTCCGTCGCGAGAACGGTCAATTCGTGCCAGCGCAATCCGTTCCTCTCCCTTATTCGACTCAGTGACTCCCATTATACACGTTCGGGAACCCTATCGCCATTATCCCCGGAAATGACTATCATGCCAGTGTGCCTGTCGCGTCGCGCTCTTTCCCCTTCGCTCCATTACTCTTTTCCCCCTTATCCCGCTTGTTCAGGCAATGACTTCACTGCTTACCTCCTCTTTGTTGCTGCTAATCTCCTTTTTGTCGCTGCTTTCCTCCTCTATGTATGTTTCTGCATTCCTCCTCTATGTTTCTGCTTCCCTCCCTCTATGTTTCCACTCTCCCTCTTATTTCCCGGCTTCTCCTCCTTTTTTTGTCGGTATCCCTTCCGTTCAGGCAACTTCGGCGTTCGCAGCTCGATCGAGGATCCTTATTCGGTATTCCCTTCGTTCAGATCTTTTCGACTGGGCTTAGTCGCCTTGCCAACTTTCGTCGGTATCCCCTTCGTTCAGGCATCATTGCACATATAAGACTGTTACTTTCCTTTTCCTGATATCCCCTTCGTTCAGGCACCATTGAACGTAATCATCAGTTGTTCCTATCTCTCTGTAGGATATTCCAATATTTGCGACTTAGCCTCTGAGCCGAGGGGATATTGGCCAAACGAAACGTGAAGTTGATCATGCGTGCACACTCAACGCCTGAGCCTAGGGGATATTGGCCAAACGAAACGTGAAGTTGGTCATGCGTGCATACTTGCCACTGAGCCGAGGGGATATTGGCGAGACGATGAGCGAAGTTGATCATGCGTGCACACTTACGACTGAGCCGAGGGGATATTGGCGAGACGATGACGCGAAGTTGATCATGCGTGCACACTTACGACTGAGCCAAGGGGATATTGGCAAGAAGCGGTTAGTTGCCGAGCAACGTTAAAAAGCGCCAAGCACCCCCGTTGCCGGACGCGCTTGGCGTTTTGGTTCGCTGAATTAATAGAGTTCGCCTCCGGCTTGGAGAATGACGGTTCGGGCTTGAGCGGAAGCAGCGGACGGCACGTTGGCCGAAAGCGTAAAATCCGACGAGGAGGCTTCCGAAGCGAATGAGCCCGATTGCCCGGACGCTTCGGTCGGAGTAGCCGGAGCCAGATTCCCGACCTCCGAGGCGAACTCGGCGTCCGTATTCGAAGAAGCGGACGATCTGCTTTCTTCCCCCGCCCGCGGCAATCCCGAAAAAATCGCCCCTTCCGAAGATACCGCGGCCATCATTCCGGCGTCGTCGGCGGATTGGGGCGAGCCCGCCCCGGCCGGCGAAGAAGGGGCTCCCGCCGCTCCTCCCGTTTTTTCCAGCCGGAATCGATCTCCCCGCAACGCGGACAGCTTGCGGATCACCGACTCCGCTTGATCCTGCGTCGCGAACTTGGCCCGAATCGGCTGCATGTTCAGGGAAGTCAATCGGATTCCTCCCCCGCGACCCTGCGTTCAGCCGCTTCGGCCCGTTCCGCCGCCTCCTTATCGTCGCGGTCCGCCAGCTCTTCGGAGTATTCCACATCCTCAGCCGATCCGATAGGCAATGAATCGTTGGTGTTGGACATTTCCACTTTACCCTCCTTGGATGAAAAACGATAATCAGCCGAGCATTTCTTCAATAGGTTCTCCATGCGGACGCGGCTTATGCGCCGCCTTAGGTGCCCTGGGATCGGAATAATATCCCCCCGGAAAACGAAAACCGCCCGGAAGTCCGGACGGTCGCTCGTTCGCTGCTCTATTCGCCAAGGATGGCTTTTTTCATTCGTTCGAAAATGTTTTTGCTCTGCTCATGGGTCGATTCCCCGCTCTTGGAGGCGAACTCGCGGAGCAGGTCGCGCTGGTCTTCGCTTAGATTGGTCGGAGTGACGACCGTGACCTTGACTTGCTGGTCGCCTTGGCCGTAGCCGCGCAGCTTCGGAACCCCTTTGCCTTTCAGGCGAAAATAGGTTCCCGTCTGCGTTCCGGCCGGAATCTTCAGTTTGATTTTCTCGGTCAGCGTCGGGATTTCGATCTCGTCGCCGAGCGCGGCTTGGGCGAACGTTAGCGGAACTTCGCAATAAATGTCGTCCCCCTCGCGCTCGAAGAAATCGTGCGATTTTACCCGCAGCACGATGTACAGATCGCCGGAAGGTCCTCCGCGGACTCCTCCCTCGCCTTCTCCGCTAACGCGAAGCTGAGCGCCGTCGTCGACCCCCGCGGGGATTTTGACGTGGATTTTGCGCTGCTTTTTCACCTGGCCGCTTCCGTGGCAAGTGCCGCAGCGGTCCTTGATAAGGCTTCCGCGGCCTTGGCAAGCCGAACAGGCTCTGCGGTTGACGATCCGGCCGAACGGCGTGTTCTGCGCCACTTCCTGCTGTCCGGTGCCCCTGCAGACGGAGCATGTCTCGGGCTTCGTGCCGGGTTTCGCGCCGTTGCCGTGACAAGTGTCGCAAGTCTCCGTTCGCGGAATCGTAATGTCCGTTTCTTTCCCGAACACCGCTTCCTTGAACTCGATCGTCATCGTATACTGAAGGTCGTTGCCGCGCTGCGGCGCGTTCGGGTCCCGACGGCCGCCGCCGCCGAAAAACATGTCGAATATATCGCCGAAGCCGCCGCCGAAATCCGCCCCGCCCGCGCCGCCGCCGAAGCCGGCCGCCGGATCCTGGTGTCCGAATTGGTCGTATCTTGCGCGCTTCTGGTCGTCGCTGAGGACGTCGTAGGCTTCCTTGACCTCTTTGAACTTCGTTTCGGCGTCGGGAGCCTTGTTGACGTCCGGGTGATACTGCCGGGCCAGCTTGCGGTAAGCTTTCTTGATCTCGTCCGTGGAGGCGTTCTTTTGCAGCTCCAGAACCTCGTAATAATCTCTTTTGTCCGCCAATTCTCCACCTCCTCATGAAGGAAAGTCAAAGCGATTCCGCTCCAGGCGAAACCACTTTGACTTTCGATATGCGCGCCTCGATTATTTCTTGTCTTCGTCGACGACTTCGTAATCGGCGTCCACGACGTTATCCTTCGCCGGTCCGGCGCCCGAAGCTCCGGCACCCGCGTCGGCGCCCGGCCCGCCTTGCTGCGCCGCTTGCTGCTCGTATAGCTTCACGGACAGCTGCTGCACGATCTCGGTCAGCTCTTCGGTCGCCTTCTGGATTTGCTCGAGGCTGTCGGAAGCGACCGCCGCCGTCAGCTTTTCCTTCGCCGCGTTCGCCTTCTCGATCTCGGAAGCGTCGACTTTGTCGCCGAGATCCTTGATCGTTTTGTCCACGCTGTAGATCAGCTGATCCGCGGCGTTCTTCGCTTCGACGAGCTCGCGGCGGGCTTTGTCTTCCTCCGCGTGAAGCTCGGCTTCCTTCTGCATGCGCTCGATATCCTCCTTGCTCAAGCCGCCGGAAGAAGTGATCGTGATTTTCTGCGTTTTGCCTGTTCCTTTGTCCAGCGCGGACACGTTGACGATGCCGTTGGCATCGATATCGAAAGTGACCTCGATTTGCGGCACGCCGCGCGGCGCAGGCGGTATCTCGCTCAGAATGAAGCGGCCGAGCGTCTTGTTGTCCTTCGCCATCGCGCGCTCGCCTTGCAGGACGTGAATCTCTACCTGCGTCTGCATGTCCGCGTACGTCGAGAACACTTGAGATTTGCTTGTCGGGATCGTCGTGTTGCGATCGATCATCTTCGTCAAGACGCCGCCCGCGGTTTCGATACCGAGAGACAGCGGCGTTACGTCGAGCAATACGACGTCTTTGACTTCGCCGGTCAGAACGCCCGCTTGAACGGCCGCGCCGAGCGCGACGACTTCGTCCGGGTTAACGCCTTTGTGAGGCTCTTTGCCCGTCAGCTTCTTGATCGCTTCTTGCACGGCCGGAATACGGGTGGAACCGCCGACCAGGACGATCTTGTCGATATCGGCTGCAGTCATGCCGGCATCGGAGAGCGCTTGACGCGTAGGCCCCATCGTGCGTTCGACGAGGCTCGCCGTCAATTCGTCGAATTTCGAGCGGCTCAAGTTCAGCTCCAAGTGCTGAGGAACGCCCTCCACGACCGTAATGAACGGCAAGGAGATCGTCGTGGAAACGACGCCGGACAGCTCCTTCTTCGCTTTCTCGGCCGCATCCTTCAGACGCTGAACGGCCGCTTTGTCCTTCAGCAAGTCGATTCCGTGCTCTTTCTTGAATTCGCCGGACAGCCATTCCATGATCGCTTGGTCGAAGTCGTCGCCGCCGAGATGGTTGTCGCCGCTCGTCGCTTTGACTTCGAAGAAGCCGTCGCCCAGCTCGAGGATACTGACGTCGAACGTACCGCCGCCGAGGTCGAATACGAGGATCGTTTGGTCCTCTTGCTTCTCGAAGCCGTACGCGAGCGCTGCCGCCGTCGGTTCGTTGACGATCCGCAGCACTTCTAGGCCCGCGATGTTGCCGGCGTCTTTCGTCGCTTGGCGCTGGCTGTCATTAAAATATGCCGGAACGGTGATGACGGCTTGCGTGACCGTCTGTCCTAAGTATGCTTCCGCGTCGGATTTCAGCTTCTGCAGAATCATCGCCGATATTTCCGGAGCGGAATAGGATTTGTCTTCGATCGTCTCTTTATGAGTCGTGCCCATATGACGTTTGATGGAGATAACGGTGCGATCCGGGTTCGTGATCGCCTGGCGCTTCGCCGTCTCGCCGACGACGCGCTCCCCGTCTTTCTTGAAACCGACGACCGAAGGAGTCGTGCGGTTGCCTTCCGCGTTAGGGATGACGACGGCTTCGCCGCCTTCCATGACCGCGACGCAGGAGTTGGTCGTGCCGAGGTCGATTCCGATTACTTTGCTCATGCCTGATTATCCTCCTTTTATATAAGTGCGCGATGGATTCACAAGGGATCTAGAGATGTCGCTTGCTTAGCCGCTTACCTTGACCATGGCCGGCCGAATGACTTTGTCCTTCAGCACGTACCCGGTTTGAACGGCCTCCAGGACGATGCCTTCTTCGTGCTCTTCGCTCTCCACCCTCATGATGGCCTGATGCAGCTCGGGATCGAACGGCTGTCCGACGGCGTCCATCGGTTTCAGCCCTTCGGCTTCCAACACTTGGGACAACTGACGGTAGATCATGTCCACGCCTTTGGCGAACGAATCGCCTTCCGCCGCTTCTCCCGCCGTTTGAAGGGCGCGCTCGAAATTGTCCAAGACGGGCAACAGCTGAGTAATCAGCTTCATCGACGCGTATTGGGCGAGATCTTCCTTTTCCTTTAAAGTACGCCGACGGAAATTGTCGAAATCGGCTTGCGCGCGCAAATACCGGTTCTGATTTTCGTCCGCCAGACGCCGAAGCTCCGCGTAGCGCTCTTCTTCCGCGGCCGGCGGTTCGGTTTCGGAGGCGGGCGCCTCGCCCGCTTCGGGTTCGGTTACGGCTTCGACTTCCTGCTCCAGCACGTCCTCTTGACGCTCTTCCATGTTCGCAGACTCCTTCGTTTCGTTCTTGCTCAACTACAATACACCTCCTTACCGTGCCTCCCTCGGGCGGAGGCTATGCAACGCCTCCCGAAAGCCCCGGGCCGACCGATTGGAACTTTCTCTTTTACTTATGCCAACGGGCCATCAACTGAGCGATGTCCTTGGATAAATAATCCAGCAAACTGATGACTTTCCCGTATTCCATCCGCGTAGGTCCCAAAATGCCGATCGTGCCGAGCGACTGCCCTTCGAAAGTATACGTCGCGGTAATCAAGCTGCACTGATTGATCGCTTCCAGCACGTTCTCCGTGCCGATCTTCACCTGAATGCCCCCGGGTTGGGATTGGAACAGCTGCACGAGCAACGGAGTTTCTTCCAGCATGCCAAGAATCGACTTCGCTTTGTCGACGTCCTTGAACTCCGGCTGCGTCAGCATGTTGGAAGCGCCGCTTAAGTACACTTTGGGCTCCTGCTCTTCGGCGATCGTCTGCTCGAGAAGGGCGAGAATTTCTTCGCAGCGCTCCACGAAACGTCCGAGTTCCTTGGCCACTTCGCTGTGCAAAACGGATTTGATCTTGTAAAAAGGAACGCCGGCCAACTTTCCGTTGAGAAGATTCACGATCTTGGTCATGTCGTCCATCGAGACGCCCTCGGGAATCGAGATCGTCCGGTGTTCGACGTGTCCCGTGTCCGCCACGATGATGGCGACGGCGGAAGAATCTCCGATCGGAACGAGCTGAAAATGCTTCAGCGTCGTATTAAAGGTCTCGGGGCCGAGCACGATCGACGTGTAATTGGTCAATTGGGACAAGACCGTCGCCGCGTGCTCGACGATTCCTTCCCAATGGTTCACCTTCTCCGCGAAAAAGGCGCGAAGCTTGCGCGCGTCCCGGTCGCCTACGCCGCCAGGCGTGACGAGATGATCCACGTAGTAACGGTAGCCTTTAATGGAAGGGATCCGTCCGGCGGAAGTGTGCGGCTGCTCGAGCAGCCCCAACTCCTCCAAGTCGGCCATCTCGTTGCGGATGGTCGCCGGGCTGAAGGATACGTCCCCCCGCTTCGATATGCTGCGGGATCCGACCGGTTCGGCGGAACGGATATAATCGTCAATGATCGCGTTCAGAATCATGCGTTGGCGTTCGCTCAGCACCCGAATCTCCTCCTTATAGGTTTTCCGTTCTCGTCATTCGTTAGCACTCCATTACGTCGAGTGCTAACGGATAATACAAAAATACCAAACCGGAAGCCGTCATGTCAAGGACGTCAGGCTCGATTTGGCACAGCCGATCAGTTTTAGGCGAAAGTTAATCGCTCGCCGGCGGGAACCGGTTCGATGATGCGAACGACGGCGATTTCGTCGCAGCATTGCTGCTTCGGGCAGTTCACGCAATCCGTCCATACTTTTTCGGGAAAAATCTCTTTGTCGACGATCTTGAAGCCGTTTCTCTGAAAAAAGCCGGCTTCATAGGTAAGCGCCATTACCTTCGGAATGCCTTGCTTCGCGGCTTCGTCGATAAGGGCGTCCACCAGCTTGCTGCCGATCCCCTGCCCTTTGTACCCGTCGACGATGCCTAGCGAACGGATTTCGACGAGGTCGCTGCCAAGACGGCATAACGAGCCGCATCCGATCAGACGTTCCCCGTCCTGGGCAACGATGAACGTATCGATATTGCGGGTTAGCGCCTCCCGCGATCGCGGCAGCATGATCCCCTTGGCGGCATAGCCTTGAATCAGTTCGAACAGCGCCTCTACGTCATCGGGGGCCGCTGGGCGGCATACGACCGACATATCCATTCCTTCTCTCATCCAATGAATAATTTATGAATAAATATACAACAAATTCGCTGAACCCTCAAGGGACAATTCCAAGAACGCCGGATACGGGGCGATTGGACGAAGGCGCCGGGGAACGCGTTGAGTACCCGTAGGCGCCGGTACGGGGCGAATACACGCAAGCCGGATACGGGGCGATTAGACGAAGGCGCCGAACACTTCGTTGCCGAGCAGAACGCCCCGGGATGTCAGCCGATACCCGCCATCCTTCTCCGTACGCTCCAGCAGCCGCTGGCCGACCAAGCGCTCGAGCTCCTCTCCGAATACCTCTTCCATGCGAACGCCCTCGAACTGTCGGCCGAAGCTCGTCTGCGAGACGCCTTCCCGGAGGCGAAGGCCGACCATCATAAAGTCTCCCATCGCTTCCTCCAAGCTCACTTCGTTCGTCTCCAGCCGCGGCAGGGTCCGGTTCGCCGCGTCGATGTAGGGCTGCACGCCCTTGATATTGATATGCCTGCGTCCTAGCGCGTATCCGTGCGCCCCGGCACCGATCCCGTAATACGGCTCGTTGCGCCAATACACCGTATTGTGCCGGCTTTCGAAGCCGGGTCTCGCGAAGTTGCTGATCTCGTAATGCCGATACCCCGCTCCGCCGAGCCGTTCCATTAAATATTCGTACATCGCGACCTCTTCCTCTTCTTCGGGAAGAGGCAGTTCGTCCCGCTGGTACAGGCGATAAAACAGCGTATTTTCCTCGACTTTAAGCCCGTACAAAGAGTAATGGGGCAGATCCAGCTCGAGAGCCTTGTCCACGCTATCCCGCAGCTGTTCGAGCGTCTGATTCGGCAAACCGAACATCAGGTCGATCGACAGGTTCGAAAAGCCGGCCGCTTTGGCGTTCCCGATGCTCTTGACGACGTCGTCGGCCGCATGGATTCTTCCGATCGCGGCGAGCAGTCCGTTATCGAACGTCTGCGCCCCGAAGCTGATCCGGTTGACGCCTCCCTCCCGCATGGCCGCCAGCTTTTCCATGTCCGTCGTCCCGGGATTCGCTTCCATCGTAAATTCGGCGCCGTCCGCGATCGGGAAGCGACGGCGAACGGATTCCAAAAACCGGCGCATCTGGTCCGGGTTCAGCACCGTCGGCGTGCCGCCCCCCACGAACACCGTATCCACGGTTTTCGCCGGGAGCTCCCGAGCGGTGAGCATCATCTCGTTCTCCAGCGCGTCCAAATACGCGTCGATCGGCTGACCGGCGGCCACGTAGGAATTGAAGTCGCAATAAAAGCATTTGTTCGTGCAAAACGGAATGTGGATATAGAGCGCCCGAGGCGTCCACCGGTGCAGAGGGGGGACGCGCTTCGCCGCGTCCGCGGGTAGGTTCATCGGTTCTTTCACCCCTGAAATTGATCAAGGCGGGCCGGATGCCCGCCTCTCTTCATTATTCTAAGCCCCTTGTCGCTGTCGAGGACGACAAGCCGTTTCTTCTATTGAATGCCGACAAGAGAAATCAATCTTCGTCCAGTCTGAGCACGGCCATGAACGCCTCTTGAGGAACCTCGACGTTGCCGACCTGCTTCATCCGCTTCTTGCCTTCCTTCTGCTTGTCGAGGAGCTTCCGTTTCCGGGAGATGTCTCCTCCGTAGCATTTCGCGAGGACGTTCTTGCGCATCGCCTTGATCGTCTCGCGGGAGACGATCTTCTGGCCGATCGCCGCCTGGATCGGCACCTCGAACATTTGGCGCGGAATGAGATCCTTCAGCTTCTCGCAAATGATGCGGCCCCGGTTGTAGGCGCGGTCCCTGTGCACGATGAAGCTGAGCGCGTCCACTTTCTCGGAATTCAGCAGGATATCCATCTTCACGAGAGACGATTGACGGTAGCCGATCAACTCGTAATCGAAGGAAGCGTAGCCTTTCGTGCTCGATTTGAGCTGGTCGAAGAAGTCGTAGACGATTTCCGCGAGCGGAACGTTGTATTTGAGCGTGACGCGGTTCGTATCGAGATACTGCATATCGATGAACTCTCCGCGCTTGCCTTGGCACAGGTCCATGATCGCGCCGACGAAATCGTTCGGAACGATGATCGACGCCTTGACGTACGGCTCTTCGACGAAGTCGATTTTTCCGGTCTCCGGATAATCCGCCGGATTCGAAATTTCCTGCACTTCGCCGTTCGTCAGCGTAACGCGGTAAATAACGCTCGGCGCGGTCGTAATCAGCGGGATGTTGAACTCCCGCTCGATCCGCTCCTGAATGATCTCCATGTGCAGCATGCCGAGGAAGCCGCATCGGAACCCGAAGCCGAGCGCCTGGGACGATTCCGGCTCGTAGCGCAGGGACGCGTCGTTGAGCTCCAGCTTCTCCAGCGCGTCGCGCAAGTCGTTGTAATCCGTCGAATCGATCGGATACAAGCCGCAGAACACCATCGGGTTGATGCTGCGGTATCCCGGCAGCGGTTCGGGGGTCGGACGCTTCGCGTCGGTGATCGTATCGCCGACGCGCGTATCCTTGACGTTCTTGATCGAAGCGCTGACGAAGCCGACGTCTCCCGGTCCAAGCTCGTCGACGGCCGTCGGACGCGGCATGAACGTGCCGACTTCGACGACGTCGAATTGGGCGCCGGTCGCCATGAACTTCATGCGCGTGCCCGCCTTGATCGTGCCGTCGATCACGCGGATGTAGCAGACGACTCCTTTGTACGCGTCGTAATGGGAGTCGAAAATAAGCGCTTTGAGAGGCTTGTC
>Ga0065721_10051143_pt1 | contig 16115 bp, 15 predicted proteins | sample Mesricmetagenome_FD_59108 | JGI IMG/M metagenome (GOLD analysis project Ga0065721, IMG submission 59108) | Mesophilic microbial community from rice straw/compost enrichment Sample: eDNA_1 v2 (version 2) | ecosystem: Engineered > Solid waste > Grass > Composting > Bioreactor | place: USA: Davis... | reverse complement strand
GGACGGCGCCGGCGGCGGCCTGGTCGGCGTCGGACGGCTGGCGCAGCCAGGCGCCGGTCTTCCACTCGATCACCGCGGCGGCGCGTCCGTTCAGCCGTCCCAGCCAGCCGCCCGAACGATCCGCCACCGGCGTCGGTGCGGGAAAGCCCCGTTCCGCCAGATGCGCCGTCAGCCCCAGGCAGAAGGGCAGCGAGGCCTCGTCCGTGCGCCCCTCGAACAGGGTCAGCACGAAGCGGCCGCGATCGGTCTCCAGCCGATAGTTGGTGTTCTCCACCCCCTCGGCGATGGGCGTCAGCTCGACGGCCCGGCCCAGCTCGTAGCCGGTCAGCCATGTCTGCGCCTGATCGAGGGTGACGGGGGTGAAGACGGCCATGCGCTAGTTTAGCCCGGCGTCGGCGCGGCGCGCGCGCACGATCTCGGCCAGGTCCGCCATGATGCTCTCGGTCGTCGCCCAGCGGCCGGCGCCGCGGCCCCGGCAGCGCCACACGCGGCCGTCGGCGGTCCAGACCTTGAGCGCATTGCCTTCGCCGTTCAGCCCCGAGAACAGGGGGTCGTTGTGCTCGGCCGTCAGCTTGACCGAGGGGCTCAGCGCCTCGCCCTCCTTGCGGCAGGCGCCGATCTGGCGCACGCCCGGCGCGGCGACGGTCTGGTCCGACAGGTGGTCGCGGGGCACGGCGTCGACGGGCGGCGAGACGCCGAACGCCTCATAGGCCAAGAGCCGGACCTTGGCGGCGGCGTCCAGACCTTCCAGGTCGGCGGACGGATCCTCTTCCGCGAAGCCGGCGGCGCGGGCGTCGGCCAGGGCCTCGGAGAAGGCGGCGCCGTCGCCCAGCCGCTCCAGCATGAAGTTGACCGTCCCGTTCAAGACCGCCTCGAAGCCGGCCACCTCGCCGGCGGCGCGGGCGGCGCGGACCGTCTCGATCATCGGCGAGCCGCCGCCGACCGAGGCCGACCAGAACACCCGGCGGCCCTTCTGATAGGCCAGGGCCTGGAGGCCGGCGGGGTCGCGGCTGACCGCCTGCTTGTTGGCGCTGGCCACGTCGCAGCCCGCCTCCAGCGCCTTGCGGATCAGGGCGTGACCCGCCTCGCCCTCGGACAGGGCTTCCAGTACGATGTCAGGTTTTCTTGACAAAAGGTCGTCCGCGTCGGCGGTGAACAGCTCGGGCGGACAGGGCACGTCGCGGGGCTTTTCGGGGTTGCGCACCAGGACGCCGACCACATCGTAGCGCGGGTCGTTCAGCAGCCGGCCCAGCACCCCGCCGCCGACCACGCCGCAGCCGGCGACCGCCACCTTCAGCGGCGGCAGGGCGGGGGCCGGACCGGGCGGCGCCGAGCGGGACCCGATCACCGTGCCGTCGGCGCGGTCCAGCGCAGCCACCTCGATCTCCACGCCCCGGCGCTCGCCCAGGTCGATCGCGTCGTGCTGCACCAGGGCGCCGCCCAGCTTGCGCGCCACGTCCCAGGAGGCGCGGCGATAGCGCAGCGCCGGGGCGGTGTTGTCGTTGGGGTCATGGTCGTAGAGGCCGTCCACGTCCTTCACCAACCGCACCCGGTTCAGCCCCAGCTCCGCCGCCAGGAAGACCGCCGTCAGGTCCGATCCGCCCCGGCCCAGCAGCGCCACCCGGCCGTCGGGGCGCACCGCGCCGAAGCCCGGAACCACCACCACCTCGTGCCGGTCCAGCGCCTGTTTCAGGTGATCGGGACGGAGGCCGCAGGGGCGCGAATGCTCGGGTTCGCCCTCGGCGACGATGCCCAGTTCCCTCACCGACAGGGCGCAGGCGTCAAGCCCCACCCGGTCGCACGCCACGGCCACGAGCGCGGCCGACTTCTCCTCGCCCAGAGCGACATAGCCGGGCAGCAGGGCGTTGGAATGAGGCAGACCCAGCGCGCGGGCCTCGGCCAGAAGCCGGTCGGTCGCCCCGGCGAAGGCGGACACGACCGCCACCACCTTGCGGCCGGCGCGGACGTGGCCGTAGCAGGCCGAAGCGACCAGCGGGGCGTCGGCCGGGCCGCGCAGGATGGAGCTGCCGAACTTCAGCACCACGACTTCGGGCGCGGCCTGGGGGTCGGGTTTCGGCTTGTCGGGATTTTCGACCAGGGCGAGTGAGGCGGACATCGGGGTTTCTCGGATTTTCGGTGAAGGGCGTGGGGTGAAAAAGAAAAACCCCGCCAGGCGGACCGGGCGGGGTTCGGGTTCTGCGGGGCCGGGGTTCCGGCGCGCTAAACTCGTCCCGCCCGCGAGGGCATGGTGGTGGTACCGGTGCCGATAATCATGCCGAAGCGCGTCGCGGCGAGGCCGGCGACGGCGAAGGTTTCGGCGATGATCGAGCGCTGAAGCACAGGGCGGATCCGGTTGAAATCTGCCGTCAGGGTGATGCAGGTCGACGGAGCCCGTCAAGCCCCGCTGCACGATTTTTTCATTTCAGGGGGTTTAGGGTCCGTTTCGGACAGTCCTTCGCACACCCACGGGGCTGTTCAGGTTGAATTTTTCTCTTGACGAAAGGCGCTGCCTCCACCATCCCTAAAAGCACTCATCAAGACCGGCTGAGGGATTAGGCCCTTTGACGCCGGGGCAACCATCGGGTTCCGCCCGAAACGGTGCCAACTCCTGCGGGGTCCCTCGGGGCCGCGAGAGATGAGTGGAGCGTCGACGAGGCGACGCCCCACGGTCTGTCACCGCATCGAGCCTTGGTGGGCGAGACGATGTGGAAGACGACCGAAGATGACACTCGCCGAAACCGATCTGCTGGAAGAGCCCGCCTGTCGGCCCGCGCCCGTTCGTGAGCGCGGCGGCGCCCGCGACGTCGTCGCCTCCGTCCCGGCCGATTTCCGCCTGGCCTCGGGAGAGGCGCTGCGCCAGCCGACCGTCGTGGGCCGCCTGCACGGCCGCGCCGGGGCGCCGCTGGTGGTGGTCGCCGGGGGCATTTCGGCCGGACGCTTCGTGCATCGCACCGAGACCAACGGTCTGGGCTGGTGGGCCGGCGCCGTGTCGGTGCGCGGGCCCATCGACCTGTCGCGCTTCCAGGTGCTGTCGTTCGATTTCGCGCCGGGGTCTGATTTTCACGACCATCCGGTCACCATCACCACCCACGACCAGGCGCGGCTTCTGGCCCTGCTGCTGGACCGGCTGGCGGTCGAGCGGGTCGCGGCCTTCGTCGGCTGTTCCTACGGCGGCATGGTCGCCCTGGCCTTCGCCGAGCTGTTCCCGGACCGGGCCGACCAGCTGATCGTCGTCTCCGCCGCCCACCGCGCCCACCCCCAGGCCACGGCCTGGCGGGGCATCCAGCGCCGCATCCTGCGGTTCGCCGTCGAGGCCGGCCGCCCGGAGGAGGGCGTGGCTCTGGCCCGCGAACTGGCCATGACCACCTATCGCACGGCCGAGGAGTTCGACGCCCGCTTCGAGACGACGGCTCCGGTCCAGGCCGGCGGGGCCTATCCGGTGTGCGACTATCTGACCGCGCGCGGCCAGGCTTATCGCACCCACACCACCCCGGCCCGCTGGCTGTCGATGTCGGACTCGCTGGATCGCCACAGCGTCACGCCCGAGGCGATCCGCACCCCCGTCACCCTGGTCGGCTTCACCTCCGACCGGCTGGTGCCGATCGACGACATCCGCGAGCTGGCCGCGCGGTTGCCGACCCTGTGGCGCTTCGTCGAGGCGCCCTCCCTCTATGGCCACGACGCCTTTCTGAAGGAGGACGCCTTCGTCGGCGACATCCTCCGTTCCGCCTTCAAGGACATCAAAGCATGACCCGCCGCCCCGCTGATCCGCACACCATCGCCGCCCGCACGGGCGTGGATACGGACACGGCCCACGGCGCGGTCATGCCGCCGCTGTACCTGTCGTCGAACTATTCCTTCGCCGGCTTCGAGCAGAAGCGGAAGTACGACTACAGCCGTTCGGGCAATCCGACCCGCGACGTCCTGGCCGAGACCCTGGCCGAGCTGGAGGGCGGCGCCGGCTGCGTCATCACCGCCACCGGCATGGCGGCGGTCGACCTGCCGCTGGCCCTGCTGGAGCCGGGCGACCTGCTGATCGCGCCGCACGACTGTTACGGCGGCACCTGTCGGCTGCTGAACGCCCGCGCCAAGAAGGGCCATTTCGAGCTTCTGCTGGTCGATCAGGGCGATCCCGTCGCGCTGGAACAGGCCCTGGCGCTGAAGCCCAAGCTGGTCCTGGTCGAGACCCCGTCCAACCCCCTGTTGCGCCTGGTCGACGTCGCCGACATCTGCACCCGCGCTCATGCGGCCGGGGCCAAGGTCGTCTGCGACAACACCTTCCTGTCGCCCGCGCTTCAGAACCCGATCAAGCTGGGGGCCGACTTCGTCGTCCACTCGACCACCAAGTTCATCAACGGCCATTCCGACGTGGTCGGCGGGGCCGTCGTCTCGGCCGACGCCGAGGATCATCAGACCCTGGCCTGGTGGGCCAACTGCACCGGCGTGACCGGCTCGCCGTTCGACGCCTATCTGACCCTGCGCGGGGTGCGGACCCTGTTCGCCCGCATCGAGCGGCAGCAGGCGACGGCCGGCCGCATCGCCGAACTGCTGGACGCCCATCCGGCGGTGAAGGTCGTCCACTATCCCGGCCTGAAGTCCCATCCGACCCACGCCCTGGTCGCCGCCCAGCAGGCCGGGCCGGGCGCCATGCTGAGCTTCGAGCTGGCCGGCGGGACGGAGGCCGTGCGCGATCTGGTCGAAAGCCTGGGGATCTTCACCCTGGCGGAATCGCTGGGCGGGGTCGAAAGCCTGATCGCCCACCCGGCCACCATGACCCACGCCGCCATGACGCCGGAACAGCGCGCCACCGCCGGCATCGGCGACGGCCTGGTGCGGCTGTCGGTCGGACTGGAGCACGTCGAGGACCTGATCGCCGACCTGATCCCGGCGCTGGACGCCCTGGTCGACCAGCCGGAAGCGGCGGCGGCGTGATTTTCCTCTTGCGGGAAGGCGCGAACCGGGGCAAATGCGCCGCCCCGGCCGCGGTCCCTTCGTCTATCGGTTAGGACGTCAGGTTTTCAACCTGAAAAGAGGGGTTCGACTCCCCTAGGGACTGCCACCGGGAAATGATCTCCAAACATCGTAGGAAGGTTCGTTTTTCCCTGGCCCTCCTTGCGTACTAAGGGTTGTCGAGATCCAGGCGAAATTCCTGACCGGCTACCGTGGCGTTCACCATCAGCCCGTATTTTCTATTGATCAAACGCTGGCCGCTTAACCGTTGACGGTTATGGTCAGCGTGAAAAATCGTGATGATTAGGACATCTCGAAGATCGAGCGGGCGGTCGTTATCCAACGTGCCTGTATCGGCGATCTCCCTTATATGTGGAGGAAGAGCCATTTTCAGCCCGTCGATTTCTGCTTGCGTCACGTCATAATCCAACTCGTGCGCGATAGAGTTTCGTACCTTGTTCAGTTTCTTCCAAAAGACCGTTAGTGCCTGAGGGACCAGCGCTAGAGCGTCTGCCAAATCCATCTTCTGTGCGAAGCTGATCCGATCCAGCTTCAAGGACCTTGGATTGGCTAAGTTTTCTGACAACGTCAGGGTCAGAATGTGATCGTGATATAGGTGCGATTGCACCACGAGAGCCCATGGGTCGCCGGACACACGATCCGCCATCTTTTGTCTGTCGAAGCTCAGTGTCGCCACGCTCTTCCGCAGTTCCGCGTCGGTTTGAGAGATGAAGGCGATGTCCTCGTCACTGACGGGCTGAGCGTCTTCTCTTAAAGGTCTTCTCAAATTTTTGCTCCAGCTCCCGACTTTTTAAGCGAGAATGAGAGATAACACAGTTCTATGGCAGTCCGTTCAATAACCCGAGATTTCCGCTATCCCCTTAGTACGGCCCGTTGCGCGAATAGGCCGGGGTTGACTCGCGATACAATCCGACAACGGCTCAGAAGCGGTCAAATCTAGGCGCCAACACAAGTCAAATCCCCGCGGGCGTTTAGGAGTCTCTCAGCGTGGCGGCGTCGCGGGCTGCACCGTTACCGGCCGCCTCGTCGAGCTTGCTCCGGGCGTGGATTAACCGTTTGCTAACCATTTTGTTCAGATCGCGGCCGTAAGTCTCGGTTTTGAATGACGTTTTTCTGACCCACTTCGGAACTATCCACAGGCGGTGTGGTTAATCCACCGTTACTCGGGCGCAGAAGCGCCGCTCCCTGAAGATCCGAGTTTCCATGTTCATCGCCATCGCCCGCCCGGCGGTGGAGCCTCAAGGCCCCGACGCTGTCGCCGTCCCCGGCTCGCCCGCCATTTCAGAACCCACCCCGCGCGCGCTCCACGCCCGCCTACTCCAGAACGCCGCGTTGAGACGCATGCGGGGCCTGGAACGCAAGCGCGAGCAGCGGCTGGACGACGCCGACTACTGGCTGCACGCCGCGCCCCTGGCGGTGCGCCAGGCCAGCGCGCTTCGTGAAGCGCGCAGCTTCGCACCGCTGCCCTAGCGCAGTTCCGGCAGGCGCCGACGCAGCGAATCCCTGAGGCGATGGAAATGGTCGCCCGAGGTTCGCGGCCGTTCGCGTCGCCGTTCGGGATAGCCGACGCCCCAGCGGGCGTGCATCGCCTGGAGGAGATCCAGATGCCGATCGTACTGGTGCACGATCGGGCTGGCCGTCCCGTCCGGATTCAGGATGCGCCCGTCCGCCAGCGACAGCCCCTTTGACGGCGTCAGGCCCACGGTGGCGACGCGGCCGTAGTTCGGCAGGACGTCCATCTCCATAAGGCCCAGATGGGCGGCCAGATTGCACGCCGCCTGGTCTGCGCCGAAGGCCCCGCCGATCTCGGACCGGGGCGTCGCCGCCAAGGTCAGCACCAGCCGGCAGAAGCGCATCATGGCCTCGCGCGGCCCCATCACCGTGCCCACGCAGACGCACGGCCGGTCGGCCAGGCCGGCCGCGACGTCGCGCCCGACCAGGGCCTGCAGATATTTCATGTTGAAGGCGTGCTGGCCCAGCGGCCGGTCGGCCTCGACGAAGACCTGAAGACGCGCCGGGGAGGGCTCGAACGGCGGGGCCTGGAAGACCACGTCGCGCACGTCGGTGATCAGGACGCTCCGCACCCCGGGCCAGCGCTGCAGCAGCCGGTCGAAGGCGGCGAAGCGCCGCATGACCGGATGCGGCGCCCAGCCGGCGGCCGCGGATTCAAAGACCGCCTCGACGGCGTTGGCCGCCAGCAGTTCGCGCACGTCGGGCCGGTCGTCCACGACCAGGGCCGCGGGGCCGTCGAAGACCGCCCGCAGCGATCGCACGAAGGGCGCAAGATCCGCCGCGTCGTAGCCGGTGGCGTAGCCCAGCACCAGGTCGCCCTGGACCGACGGATCGACCGGCTCCGTGCTTGGGCGCAGAGCCTGGGCCAGCCAGCCCAGATAGGCCGATCTGGCCGGGAAGGCGCTCACCGCGCGGCCTGATCCATCAGCTCGGCGAAGCGGTCGAACAGATAGAGGCTGTCGGTCGGCCCCGGAGACGCCTCCGGGTGATGCTGGACGCTGAAGATCGGCCGGTCCTGGACGGCGATGCCGCAGTTGGTGCCGTCGAACAGGCTGACGTGGGTTTCGGTCACGGCGTCGGGCAGGCTGTCGCGATCGACGGTGAAGCCGTGGTTCATCGAGACGATCTCCACCTTGCCGGTGGTCAGGTCCTTGACCGGGTGATTGGCGCCGTGGTGGCCCTGGTCCATCTTCACGGTCCGGGCGCCCAGGGCGATGGCCAGCATCTGGTGGCCCAGGCAGATGCCCATCAGGGGCTTGCCGCTGTCGACCAGCTTCCTGATCTCCGGCACGGCGTATTCGCCGGTCGCGGCCGGGTCGCCCGGGCCGTTCGACAGGACCACGCCGTCGGGATTGCGAGCCAGCACCTCTTCCGCCGTCGTCGTGGCCGGGACCACGGTGATCCTGGCGCCGGTCGAGGCCAGGGCCCGCAGGATGTTGCGCTTCACGCCATAATCGATGACCACCACGCTCTTGCCGCCGGCGACGGTCGGGTAGCCGTCCGGCCAGTCCCACACGCCCTCGTTCCATTCGAAGGCCTGAAGCGTGGAGGCGGGCTTGGCCAGGTCCAGGCCGACCAGGCCGGTCCAGTCGCGCGCCTGGGCGACCAGGGCGTCCAGGTCGAAGTTTCCGTCCGGGTCGTGGGCGATGACCGCGTGCGGCGCGCCCTTGTCGCGGATGATCTTGGTCAGGGCGCGGGTGTCCACGCCCGCCAGACCGACCACGCCGCGCCGCTTCATCCAGGCGTCGAAGCTGGCGTCCGCGCGCCAGTTGGCCGGATCGGTCGGCACGTCGCGGAAGACCGCGCCGCGCGCCGAGGTGTCCGAGCCGCCGCCCATCTGTTCGATGTCTTCGACGTTCGCGCCGACATTGCCGACGTGCGGAAAGGTGAAGGCCAGGATCTGGCTCATGTAGGAGGGATCGGTCAGGATCTCCTGATAGCCGGTCATGGCGGTGTTGAAGACCACCTCGCCCAGGGCTGATCCGGTCGCGCCCACGCCGATCCCCTGCAGGATGGTTCCGTCCGCCAGCGCCAGGACGCCCGTCGCGCCCGGAAGAATCTTCGTCGTCATGGCGCGCGCTCCTACATCGAATCCGCGCCCAAAATCGGGCGAACGGCAAACGGCCGCGTCGTTATAGGCCCGGCGCTTCCGGGTCAATGCGCCACGGGCGGCGTCAGCCCTCCTGAAGGACGGTCGAGCCGGCTTCGACCACCAGGGTCTGGCGCGTGGTCAGGGCGCCGCCCCGCTCCGAAACCCGGTCCAGCACCTTGAAGCGCGTCGTCCAGCGGTCGGGCGCGACCTCGCACACGACATAGCCGCGCTGGTTGTTGGTGAACTTCAGCTGCGGATTGGCGGTGGTGAAGCGGTCGTAGTCGGCCCGTCGGTCGGCGCCGTCGCCGCCCGAGCTGATGGAGGTGGCGACGAACTCCACCGCCGTCGCCGGCCCCTCCGGATCGCGGCCGTCGACCCACAGCCCGCCGGCGTAGTTCTGGTGCTCGTCGCCGGTCAGGACCACGACGTTGTCGATGCGCCGCTCCTTCAGGTGACGCAGCAGGCGCGCGCGCGGCACGCGGTAGCCGGCCCAGCTGTCGGGATTGACGCCGAAGCCGCCCGAGGTGTCGCGGTTCAGGTCCATGACCATGACCTGCTGGGCCAGCGTCTTCCAGCGCGCCTGCGACCGGTCGAGGTTCGCCAGCAGCCAGGTCTCCTGCGCCTCGCCCAGGATCTGGGCGGCTGGCGCATCCAGGCCCTGGCAACGGGCGTTGTAGCGGTCGTCGCACGGCTGGTCGGATCGGAACTGGCGCGTGTCCAGGAAGGCGAGGTCCAGCAGCGACCCATACTGGGCGCGGCGGTACAACTGCATGGCCGAGCCGCGCGGGAAGGCCGACTTCCGCATCGGCATGAATTCGTAGAAGGCCTGCATGGCGGCGGCGCGGCGCAGCAGGAAGACCTCGGGCGGGACGCCGTCCTGGTCGATGTCGCCGACCCAGTTGTTGTCGACCTCGTGGTCGTCATAGGTGCAGAACCAGGCGGCCGCGCCGCGCGAGGCCTGCAGGTCCGTGTCCATCAGATATTGCGCATAGCGGCGGCGGTAGTCGTCCAGGCTGTAGATTTCGCCGCCCACATGGACCCGCGTCGCGTCGCGGGGGCCCTGCCAGTTCTGGGCCACGGGATTGCCCCGGCCCTCGTAGATGAAGTCGCCGTAGCAATAGATGAAGTCCAACTCCTCGGCGGCCAGGTGGCGGTGGGCGGTGTAATAGCCCGCCTCGTAGCTCTGGCAGCCGGCGACGCCGAACCTGACCGAAGCCAGGTCGGCGCCGACGACCGGCGCGGTCTTGGCCACGCCGACGGCGCTACGCTCGGTCCCGCACAGGAAGCGGTAGAAATAGGGGCGGCCGGGCTCCAGCCCCTCGACCTCGACATGGACCGAATGGCCCAGTTCGGGCCGGGCGATCGCCTCGCCCGAGCGGACCACGGTCCCGAAACCGCGCTCGGCGGCGACTTCCCACTTCACCGCCACGGGCGCCGCCGGCATGCCGGAGCCGTAGGCCAGCGGGTCCGGCGCCAGCCGCGTCCAGATGACGAAGCCGTCTGGCAGGGGATCGCCGGCCGTGACGCCCAGCCGGAACGGATTGGTCTCGAACACCGCCTGGGCCAGGGCGGGGCCGGTCGGCGACAGCGCCAGGCCGCCCCCGAAGGCGCCCAGGATCGAACGGCGGGACAGGTTCAGGCGCATCGGCGGCTCCGGCTAAGGTGAAGCCGCCCTAGCGCCGGATCATGACACGGGTGTTGCGGTCCGCCGCGCCCGCAGCCGCAGTCGCATCGGCTCGCGGCTGCGCAGGGTGATCTGGTGGACCGGCCGGGGCTCGTCCCGGACGACCGGCTCGACCTCCGCCACGCGCAGAATGGCGGCCAGGGCGATCATGGCCTCCTGCATCGCGAAGGCGGCGCCGATGCAGACGCGCGGCCCGGCGCTGAAGGGAATGTAGGCGTAGCGGTCGATCGCCTTGCGGTTCTGGGGCAGGAAACGCTCGGGCCGGAAGGCGTCGGGGTCGTCCCAGAGCAGCCTGTGCCTCTGCAGGATCCACGGCGAGATGATGACGGTGGCGCCGGCGCCGATCCGCTGGCCGCCGATCTCGTCCTCGGCCAGGGTCTTGCGCGCCATGGTCGGGGCGGGCGGGAACAGGCGCATCGTCTCTTCCAGCACCGCGCGGGTCCAGGGCAGGCCCTCGGCCCATTTCGGATCGGACACGTTGAAGGCGTCCGCCTCGGCCTGGAGGCGCGCCAGATATTCGGGCTGGCGCGACAACAGGTGAAGCGTCCAGCCCAGGGCGCGCGCGGTGGTTTCGTGACCGGCCAGGATGAAGGTCAGGATGTTGGCGGCGACCTCCTCGTCCGACAAACCGGGACCGCCCGTCTCGTCCCGGGCCAGCAGCAGGGCGCTGAGCAGGTCATCGGGCGGGGCGTCGCCCGCCTCAATCCGGGCCCGGCGCGCCTCGACCAGCCGGGTGACGCGCTGCTCGAAGAAGCGGGCGGAGCGGACGCTGGCCAGACGACCCAGGCGCGGCGCCCAGTCCGGCGCGCCCAGCACGTCCAGCGGATCGATCCGCGCGCCATTGGCCAGGAACTGGTTCAGCGCCCGCTCGAACCCCCGGGCCTCTCCGCCCAGCTCGTCCGAGAACATCGTCGCCGACAGGATGTCGAAGGTCAGGCCCGACATTTCGGAATCGATGTCCAGCACCCGCCCGCGCGCCGACAGGGACCAGCCGGCGACGCGCGCGGCGCAGACCTCGGCCATGCGCGCGTTCAGCGTCGCCATCTTCGCCGGGGTGAACAGGGGCGCCAGGATGCGGCGGGCGCGGCGCCAGGTGTCGCCCTCGGTCAGCAGCAGGCCGTCGGCCAGCATGGGCCCCAGCACCCGGCGCTGCAGATCGCCCTTGACGTAGTTGGCGGCGTTCTCAGTCAGGACGTGGCGCACGCCCTCCGGATGGCTGACCACCAGGATCTCGCCGAAGGCGCTGTTCCCGTGCAGTTGCGGCTCGTCGAAATGCCGCTCGGACCACATCCGGATCGGATCGCGCCAGCTGATCCAGAGGAAGGGCAGCAGCGACAGGGGCTTGCCCGCCCGCCGGGGCGGGATGGCGGGTCGGAAGGCGGTGTCGGCGGTCGCATCCATTCTGGCGATCCTGGTCATTGGCGCCGGCTCAGGCCGACGCGTCGTCCCTGAAACGGTCGATCTGATGCATCCATTCATGCAGGACGGTCACGATGCCGACAGACCCGTCCGAAAGTCGGCGCCAATAGATGTAGTGCCGGTCTTGGCGGATGTAGAAGCCGTCGACGCCGAACTCCGCCGGAACGGCGCGCCCGATCCGGCGTCCGGCTGCGATGTCCTCGAACGCGGCGAAGAGGCCGTGGATATAGCGGTCCGCCTGGGCCTCGCCCCAGGCGTCGCGAGTGTAGGCGTGGATTTCCCTCAATCGCCGCTCGGCCGTCGCGGAGACGCGAAAGCCGGACATGGCTATCGGCGGCCCGCGCCGCTGATGACGGCGTGCGCGTCGAGGGGACGGTAGTCGGTTTCGGGGGCGCCGAAGGCTGCGGTCAGTTCGGCCTTGAGGCGATCGAACCGCTCGCGTTCGACCCTCTCGCGGTCGCGACGGATCAGGTCGCGCACATATTCGCTGACGTTCTCGTAGGCGCCGTCCTGCCCCACGTTGGCTGAGACGAACTCGCTCAGCGGGCCGCTGATGCGGACGTTCAGCGTCTGAGACTTGGACATGAAGCGCCTCCTGTCCTCAATATGAGGATTATCGAGGACAGGGCAAGCTTAGCCCCGAGCTTCCATCCAGCCCGGCATCCAGCCTTCGTGCCATTCGCGCAGATGCGCGACCGGGATGCTGAACAGCTCGCCCTTGTCGCCGCGCGACGCGAAGGCGTCGCCGCCGGCCCGGCCAACGACCGAGGCGTGGAGGCCTGCTGCCTGCGCCTTGGCGATCAGGGCGTCGGCGTCGGAGACGGCGACCAGGTAGCGGGCCTGATCCTCGCCGAACAGGAAGATGTGCGCGTGCGTCGCGCTGGAGGCGTCCAGCGTCACGCCGACGTCGGACGCCAGCGCCAGGTCGGCCGCGGCGCCGATCAGGCCTCCGTCCGACAGGTCGTGGACCACGGTCAGGTCGCCGGCCTCGATCAGATCGCGCACGAAATCGCCGGTCTTCTTCTCCAGCTTCAGGTCGACGGGCGGCGGGGCGCCGTCCTCGCGGCCCAGGACCTCGCGCAGATAGATGGAGGCGCCCAGTTCGCCATGCGTCTGGCCGATCAGGACCAGAGTGTCGCCCTCGGCCATGGTCGAGAAGCCGGTGACCACGTCGTAGTTGGGCAGCAGGCCGACCGCGCCCACCGTCGGGGTCGGCGGAATGGCGACGCCGTTGGTTTCGTTATAGAGCGAGACGTTCCCACTCACGACCGGGAAGACCAGTTCGCGGCAGGCCTCGGCCATGCCGTCGATGGCGCGCACGATCTGGCCCATGATTTCTGGCCGCTGCGGATTGCCGAAGTTCAGATTGTCGGTGATGGCGATGGGACGGCTGCCCACGGCGGTCAGGTTGCGCCAGGCCTCGGCCACGGCCTGTTTGCCGCCTTCGTACGGATCGTTCTGGACATAGCGCGGGGTGCAGTCGCTGGTCACGGCCAGGCCCTTGTCCGTGCCGTGCACCCGCACGACGCCGGCGTCGGCGCCGGTGGCTGAGTCCTGCAGGGTGTCGGCCATGACGTGGCGGTCGTACTGTTCCCAGATCCAGCGCTTGGAGGCCATGTCGGGACAGGCGACGACCTTCATCACCGCATCGGCCCAGTTCTCGGGCGCGGGGATGTCGGAAGGGTTCAGCTTCGGCTGAAGCTCCGGCTGGACCCAGGGACGGTCATAGAGCGGCGCGTCGTCGAACAGCGGCGCCAGCGGCACGTCGCAGACGGTTTCGCCGTGGTGTTTCAGCACAAGGCGGCCGGTGTCGGTGGTTACGCCGATGACGGCGGCGTCCAGGCCCCACTTCTGGAAGACACGATAGCCGTCCTCCTCGCGGCCGGGCTTCAGGACCGCCAGCATCCGCTCCTGCGACTCCGACAGCATCATCTCATAGGCGGTCATGCCCTCTTCGCGCTGGGGCACCGCGTCCATGTTCAGCTCGATGCCGACGCCGCCCTTGCCCGCCATTTCGACCGAGGACGAGGTCAGCCCTGCCGCGCCCATGTCCTGGATGGCGGCGACGGCGCCCGAGGCCATGAGCTCCAGCGTCGCCTCGATCAGCAGCTTCTCGGCGAAGGGGTCGCCGACCTGCACCGTCGGGCGTTTCGATTCCGACTCGTCGTCGAACTCGGCCGAGGACATGGTCGCGCCGTGGATGCCGTCGCGCCCGGTCTTGGAGCCGAAATAGACCACCGAAAGGCCCGCCGAGGGGGCGGCCGAATAGAAGATGCTGTCGGCCTTGGCCAGGCCCACGCACATGGCGTTGACCAGGATGTTGCCGTTGTAGCCGGCATGGAAGTTGGTCTCGCCCGCCACGGTCGGCACGCCGACGCAGTTGCCGTAGCCGCCGATGCCCGAGACGACCCCCGACACCAGGCGCTTGGTCTTCTCATGGTTCACGTCGCCGAAGCGCAGGGCGTTCAGCAGGGCCACCGGGCGCGCGCCCATGGTGAAGACGTCGCGCATGATGCCGCCCACCCCCGTCGCCGCGCCTTGATAGGGTTCGATGAAGCTGGGGTGGTTGTGGCTCTCCATCTTGAAGATGCAGGCGTCGCCGTCGTCGATGTCGATCACGCCCGCGTTCTCGCCCGGCCCGCAGATGACGCGATCGCCGGTCGTGGGGAACTTGCCCAGGTGGATCTTGGACGACTTGTAGGAGCAGTGCTCGGACCACATGACCGAGAAGACGCCCAGCTCGACCTGGTTGGGCTCGCGGCCCAGCCGGTCCAGGACGACCTGGTATTCGTTCGGGGCCAGGCCGTATTCGGCGGCCAGATCGGCCATCGATTTTTCGGGGGTCTTCTGCGGAGCGCTCATGGGCGGGGCTTCTAGCCGCAGATGGGCGCAATGTCAGCCTCGCGCGTGCACCGGCGGAACATCCGGCAGGCCGGGCGATTGAGTCCGGTGAAAGGACCCTGCCATGAGCCAGCCCGAAATCGAGCCGACCCCGCAAACCCCGGACCCCGTCCCGACGCCGCCCGGCATTCCCGCCGACACCCCGACCGAGATTCCGCCGGGGACCCCGGCCGAGTTCCCCGAGGACAATCCGCCCGGCGGCGGCCCGGAGATCGCGGCGGACGACGCCGGGGCCTCCGCCCTGGCCGAGCAGCCGCAGAGGAGAGCCGCGCAATGACCCGCAGTCCCAACGGCGTCGCGCCCGTCCCCGGCGACGGCCAGCAGATGGACCGGTCCGACGACCCGGAGATCACCGCCGCCCTGGACGAGGCCGCGCCCGATCTGGCGATGGCCAGCCGGCGACAGCGCCTGACCGGGTCGGCCGTCGGCGTCGGCAGCGTGGGCTTCGAGGAAAGCGGCGCCTACGATGTCGGCGACGGCGACACGCCGGACCAGACGCCGGATCGCTAGACCGCCCGTTCGACCCCCGGCCGCAGCCGGAAGGCTAGAAGCACGCCGCCGATCAGCAGCACCAGGGCGCCGGCCAGGGCGGTGAAGGCGACGGCGGGTTTCTCGGCCTGTTCTGCGACGAAGGCCCCCAACAGGCCCCAGGCGGGCGGAAGGGGATAGGCCAAGGTCCGCAGCGCCGCCGTCACCCCCAGGGCCAAGACTGTCGTCGCCACGATCGCGGCGATGGCCCAGCCGGTGGGCGAAAGGGCGTTCGGCAGGGCCTCGAAGGCCGTGGCGACGGTGATCAGGTTCAGCGGCGCCGCGACCGTCAGCCATCCCGCCAGGGCCGCCAGCGGCCATAGGACCAGAAGCCGGTCCCGTTCCGTGCGCCCCAGGCTTCGGGCCAGGCGCGCGCTGATCAGCAGGGGGACCAGCAGGGCCAGAAGCGCGGCGAAGATGACGGCCACGCTGGCCGCCTTCAGGTTCAGGGCCGCGACGATGATCCACAGGCCGATCCCGAAGAAGGCGACGGCGGACGGCCAGCCAAGGCGGTTGATCATCTCGCTCTCGCCCGTCTGGGGCAGGACCTGACGAACGGCGTAGGCCAGGACGGCTAGATAGATCAGGCTCCAGATCGAAAAGGCGTAGCCGGCGACGCGCAGGGTCTGGTTCCCGTCCGCCGCGAACTCGGCCTGGCTGAGGCCGAGGCCCGCGAGGCCCTGCACCAGGGGGACGACGACGGCGAAGACGGCGGCGGCCAGGACGATCAGGCGACGCGTGCGCTGGGCCGGGGTCGGGCGAAGGATGGAGGACATGGCGGACTCCGTGAAAGGACTGGCAATACGCACGGCGGGCCGCATCGGTTCAGCTTCGCGCCTTCCCGGCCCGCTGCTAAGGATGGGCCATGCGATACGGCCTGATGATCCTGGCGATGGCGGCGGCGGCGGGACCGGCGGCGGCCCAGACGCCGCCGGCTCCGCCCCCGACCGCGCCCACGGCCGTCCAGGCCCAGGCCGCGTGGCTGAAGGTGCGCCAGGCGCTGACGCC
>Ga0065721_10006063_pt1 | contig 16122 bp, 14 predicted proteins | sample Mesricmetagenome_FD_59108 | JGI IMG/M metagenome (GOLD analysis project Ga0065721, IMG submission 59108) | Mesophilic microbial community from rice straw/compost enrichment Sample: eDNA_1 v2 (version 2) | ecosystem: Engineered > Solid waste > Grass > Composting > Bioreactor | place: USA: Davis... | reverse complement strand
TACGTGACGCGCAAGAACCGCCGCAACAACCCCGACCGCATCGTGCTCAAGAAGTACGACCCCGTGGTCCGCAAGCACGTCGACTTCCGAGAGGAGCGCTAAGCACATGGCCAAGAAGAGCAAGATCGCGCGCAACGAGCAGCGCAAGGTCGTCGTCGAGCGCTACGCCGCGAAGCGCGCCGAGCTGAAGAAGACCCTGGTCGACCCCAACGCGACCGACGAGGCCCGCGAGGCCGCCCGCGTGGGTCTGCAGAAGCTCCCCCGCAACGCGTCGCCCGCGCGCGTGCGCAGCCGCGACGTCATCGACGGTCGCCCCCGCGGTGTCCTCACGAAGTTCGGCGTCTCGCGCGTCCGCTTCCGTGACATGGCCCACCGTGGCGAGCTGCCCGGCGTGACCAAGTCGTCCTGGTAAGCACCGGATAGACAGACGAAGGGCGGGACTCCGAGAGGGGTCCCGCCCTTCGGCGTTCTCACGCCAGGATGCGCTGCAGCTCCACGACCGCTTCGGGGCGGGCGCTCACGCCGAGCTTGAGGTAGATCGACCGCACCTGGCTCTTCACCGTGTTCAACGACACCCCGCGGGTGCGGGCGATGTCGGCGAGGCTGAGAGAGGTGAGCAGGAGGTCGGCCAGCGCGCGCTCGGTGGGGGTGAACCCGTGCAGCTCGTCGGCCGTGCGCGGGGCTTCGACGGGAGCGGCGACCGACGCCAGCGCCGCGCGGATGTACGCGGCGGTCTCGGCGAGCTCGGGGTGCGTGCACACGGCGGCGTCGACGAGCTCGGTGCACTCCTCGGGCGGGAGCATGATGAACGGGGTCATCGAGTTGCCGGTGTGCGCGATGAGCAGCAGGGCCGACTCCATGCTCTGCGCGGCGCGGCGGTCGTTGCCCAGGCGCCGGAACGCGATGGCGCGGCGCAGCAGGAGCGGTGTGAGCGTGCGCAGGCAGTGATCGGCGTCGGACGCGGCGCACGCCTCGGTCTCGGCGAGCAGCTCCCGTTCGCGGCCGAGCAGAAGGAGGGCCCCGCCTCTCTGCATGGCGAAGCAGATGCCGTGGCCCTCGGGGCTCTCGGCGGTGGCGAGAGAGCCGAGCGCCTCAGCATACTGGCCCTGAGCGAGCAGGATGTCGGAGCGGATGCACAGCAGGAAGTCGCGGATGAACCGGTGGCTCATGCTCCGTTCGCTGCCGTGCAGCAGTTGCTGGCACGCGGCCAGACCGGCGGCGTAATCGCCGTGGATGAGTTTGCTCATCGCGTCGATCGCCCGGGCGGAGTAGACCGAGTAGGGGTCGGAGGGATGCACGCGCGAGAGGTCCTGCGCCACGCGATGCAGGCCTCGGTGGTCCATGCGCGCCGCCGACACGAGGGAGTCGGCGAGCAGCAGGACGTACGAGGTCTCGGCCTCGGGCCAGCCGCGGTCGTGGAAGAGGTCGTTCGCCGCTCGCATGGCCGGGTCGGCCGACGTGTACTCGCCGTTGAGGGCGAAGCCGAGTGCCGTCACGGTCAGGGCGTAGTACCGCAGGGCGTCGCTGTCGGCGAAGAGCTGCGCCTCGCGACCGAAGCGGACGGCGACCTGCGGGAGCCCGACCGCGCAGAGGTACTCGCCCGCGCTGGCGAGGACGAGGGCGCGGGAGTCGGTCGACAGCGTGGCCGGCTTCAGCAGGCGCGCACCCTCGAAGTAACGCCACACCAGAGAGGCCCCGTCGCCGAGCGCGTCGCGGCGGGCGCGGGCGGCGAACAACGCCGCCAACGCGCGGGCGCTGGAGTCCGTCCACACGGGCGGGGGATCGAGCGCCTCGACCTCCGAGAGCAGGGAGAGGTGGCGCGGGTCGGGGAGCCCCTGACCGGGCGGCAGGCGCAGCGCGATGGCGTTCACCGCCGCCCGAAGCGCGGAGCGTGCGTCGATCGATGTCTGCGTGCCCGGCATCTTCGCCACCCCCCCCCATTCATCCCACCCGGTGTCCTCATCCGATCCGGTCATGATCTTCACCGAATCTTCCGCGGTCATCGTACTTCCCCCCTTTCGTCGGCAGCACGGGTGAGAGCAACCACTGTCTTTCATCGCGAACTATTCACAATGCGATTCACCCGGACGCTGCCCGACGCTCGCCAGAGCGGGCGGGAGCGAGACCGGCGCCGCCATCGCTGATCGACGGCGGGCCACCCCTCGGGCGGCCTCCCTCGTCCGACCGCGCACCGGCCGATGGCGACACGCCGCCCGGAATGAGACGAAATCCGTCAGAATCCGCGTAATTCCGCGGTTCGGTTGATACTGTCGAGGCGGTCTCCCGACCAACGGGGAGGTGTTCCTCCCCGTCCGCGTAACGAGAGGCGACCCGCGTGGTCGTCTGGAGGACAAACCACATGGCCGACAAGTCCATCACCAAGACCGAGCTCGTCGCGAGCATCGCCAGCGCGACCGGGCAGAGCCAGTCCGCCGTGTCGGGCGTGCTCGACTCCCTCTTCTCCACCGTCTCCGAGGCGGTCGCCAAGGGCAGCAAGGTCTCGATCCCCGGCTGGATCGCCTTCGAGCAGGTCGCCACGTCGGCTCGCACGGGCCGCAACCCGCAGACGGGCGAGGAGATCTCCATCCCCGCCGGCAAGCGCGTCAAGGTCACCGCGGGCTCCAAGCTCAAGGCCGCCGTCAAGTAAGACGACGCCGAACGAACGAAGGGGGGATGCCCAGCGGCATCCCCCCTTCGTCGTTCCCCCGCGACGTAGGCTGGGAGGGTGAATCCCCGTCTGCTGCGCGTGGCGGGACCCGTCATCCTGATCGTGGTCTCGCTGATCGCCGTCGTCGTGGGTCTCGCCTACGGCGGGGGAGCCGCGGCGCCCCAGTTGGCCGATCCCGGCCCGGTCGTCCGGTGGGGCCTGCCGATCGCGACCGTGGTGGTCAACCTCTCGGCCGCCGCGATGGTCGGCTCGCTCGTGCTGGCCCTCTTCGCGCTGAAGGCGGGGGAGCGGCCGTTCGAGATCGCGCTCGACACGGCATCGATCGGTGCCGCGGTGTTCACGGTCGGCGCGGCCGCGACCGGCTACCTGACGTTCCTCAACGTCCTCAACGCCAAACCCACCCTCGACGCGGTCTTCGGGCAGCAGCTCGGCCGCTTCCTCGTCGAGAGCTCGGTGGGGCAGGCCTGGCTGGTCACCACCATCGCCGGGGCCGTGCTGACGGTGCTGACGTTCGCCGTCCGCTCCTGGATCCCGACGATGCTCGTCGCGATCGGGGCCCTCGCCGCCCTCATCCCCATGGGAACCCAGGGGCACACCGGCGCCGAGACGAGCCACGACGCGGCCGTCACCTCGCTGGTGCTGCACATCGTCGCCGCCGCCGTCTGGCTCGGCGGTCTGATCCTCGTCGTCGTGCTGCGGCCGGCGATGTCGCGCCCGCAGGTGCAGACCCTGCTGCTGCGCTACTCGTCGCTCGCGCTCGTGGCGTTCATCGTCGTGGCGATCTCGGGGACCGTGCGCGCCTCGATCGGCCTGCAGGGCCTGCAGAACCTCTGGTCGGCCTACGGCGCCCTCGTACTGGTGAAGGTGGGCGCCCTCATCGCGATGGGCGTGCTCGGCGCGTGGTACCGCCGCCGGCTCATCGCGCGCATGGCGGACGAGCCCGGATCCCGTCGGTTCTGGGGCGTGGTCTCGCTCGAGCTGGTGTTCATGGGCATCGCCAGCGGCGTCGCAGCGGCCCTGGCCCGCACGCCCCCGCCCGGGGAGGCGTCGCTCGTGGGAACCTCGCCCGCCGAGGTGCTCACCGGCAGCCCCCTGCCCCCCGAGCTGACCCCGGAGCGCTGGTTCACCGCGTGGAACGTCGACCTGCTCTGGACCCTCATCGTGCTGGGGGGACTCTTCTTCTACCTCGCGGGCGTCTGGCGCCTGCTGCGCCGGGGCGACTCCTGGCCGATCGCGCGCACGGTGCTGTGGTGCCTCGGCATGCTGTCGGTGTTCTGGGTGACCTCGGGACCGCTGAACGTCTACCAGGACTACCTCTTCAGCGTGCACATGATCGGGCACATGCTGCTGTCGATGGCGATCCCCCTCATGCTCGTCGCCGGCGCGCCGGTGTCGCTCGCCGCGCGCGCGATCCGCAAGCGCGACGACGGCACGCGGGGTGGGCGCGAGTGGATCCTGTGGGCCGTGCACAACCCGGTCGCGAAGGTGCTCACCAATCCCTACGTCGCGGCGGGGCTGTTCATCGGCTCGCTGTGGGCGTTCTACTACACCGACCTGTTCCGCTGGTCGCTCTACGACCACGTCGGCCACATCTGGATGGTGGCGCACTTCCTTGTCACGGGCTACCTGTTCGTGCTGAGCCTCATCGGCATCGATCCGGTGCCGTACCGCCTGCCGTACCCGATGCGCCTGCTCGTGCTCATCGCGATCATGGCCATGCACGCGTTCTTCGGCATCGCGATCATGATGAACTCGGGCCTCATGGTGGCCGAGTGGTTCGGAGCGATGGGGCGGACCTGGGGCGTCACCCCGCTGCAGGACCAGTACGCCGGCGGCGGCGTCGCGTGGTCGGTCGGCGAGATCCCCACGCTCATCCTCGCGATCGCGGTGGCGATCCAGTGGAGCCGCAGCGACGAGCGGCAGCAGCGCCGCCGCGACCGGCACGTCGACCGGGTGGGCGACCTCGAGCTCGACGCCTACAACGAGGAGCTCGCGCGTCTGGCCGAGCGCGACGCCCGGGTGGCGGCGCGCGGCGGACGCTGACGCCCCTCAGTCTCCGGAGCCGCCGCCGACGAGGATCGACGCCGTGCCGTCGGGCAGGACGGTGATCTGCCCGTCGACGCGGAACGGGACGTCTTCTTCGACCGTGCGGACGCTGCCGTCGAAGATCGAGCGGATCTCGACGTCGATGTGCGCGATGGCCTTCGCCGAGGGGATCCGCCATCCGGAGCCGTCGGGGACGACCGTCACGACCGGCTGCTCGACGATCGACCAGGTGGGCGCTCCGTCGATGCGGTTGCGCACGGTGTAGCCGAAGGGGCAGCCGGTGGGCTGCAGCACCTTCTGCTCGGCGCAGGAGGTGAGGAAGTCCTCCACCCGCGTCTGCACGACGCCGATGAACTCCTCGGTGGGTTCGGCCTGCACGTCGACCGGGATGCCGGCCAGGGGCGCGTCCGCGAGCACCGCGACCCCCGGGGTGGCGGAGATCGCGGTGTCGACGTCGACGGAGTACAGCCCCGGTGAGAAGACGAGGAGGGGGACCGCCGCAGAGGGGTCGGCGTCGGCCCCGTCGACGGACACCTGTCGCTTGTCGACCTCGAACCCGTTCACCGCGAAGCGCATCGACCCCATCACGGTGAGCTTCATGACCGAGAGGGGACTGCGCGCGAAGCGCCAGCGCGGCAGGAGCCCCTCGCCGGGGTCGTGCTCGATCGCGAAGGTGGTCGTTCCGGAGTACCCGCCCGCGGTGTAGCTCACCGTGACGCGCGCCTGGTCGCCGTCGACGCTCTCGCCGGTCACGGCGGCATCGGTCAGGGACGCGAGGGCGTCGGGGCGCAGCAGTGCCTCCGAGGCCGTTGCGGGCAGACCGACCGCCTCGAGCTCGACGGAGTCGACGGCCACTCCCGGCACGGCGAGCGCCTCGGCCGTGCGGTGATCCTGGAGCAATTCGAGGTAGTTCAGCACGAAGGCGCGAGGGCTGTAGACCTCGCGGTACAGCGATGCGGCCCCCGCGCCGAGGGCGGCGAGGAGGAGCACGCCGATCACGGCCATCGCGAGGATCTCGCGTCGGAGGCGCGTGCGCGCACCGCTGACGCCCCGGAGCGTCGCGGGGCCCCCGCCTGCGTTGTCCACGCCTCCAGTGTAGGAAGTGCGCCTGGACGGGGGCCGCGCGTGTCACGGAGCGACGAGCGACTGCACCACCGCCACCGCCGCGAGCTGCCCGCCGGCGATCGCCGCGGCGAGCGAGAACATCGGTCCCGGGAGGTGGTCGGCCTGCGCGAGATCGCCGACCGCGTACACGCCCTCGACGCTGGTGCGCCCGAACGGGTCGGTGCGCACCGCCCCGGAGTCCTGCCGCTGCACGCCGAGCCGGTCGAGAAGGTCGCCGCGCGGACGCCAGCCGGGGGCGATGAAGGCCCCCGCGACGTCGAGCGGTCCCGAGTCGAGGTGCAGACGCAGTCCGTCGTCGAGACCGTTCACCTCGCGCACGTCCGCGGGATCCACCACGTGGACCTCGGATGCCACCGGCTTGAGCATGCGCGCGACCATCTCGGCGTGCGTCCCCGCGTTGATGACGGCGACGGGGCGCCCCGCGAACTCGTGACCGTGGCAGAACGGACAGCTGGCCACGGTGTCGCCCCAGTGCGCGGCGAGCCCGGGGATCGGCGGCAGATCGTCGACCACGCCCGTCGCCAGGATCACGGCGGTGGAGCGGTTCTCCCGCCCGTCGGCGACGACCCGCACGACGCCGTCGCCCGCCGAGATGTCGGAGACCGCGGCATCCGTCATCTCCACCGTGTCGTAGGCGGCGATCTCGGCGCGGGCGATGCGGCGCAGCTCGGCGGGATCGCGTCCGTCGTTGGTGAGGAGATTGTGCGCGTGGCGCACGGTTCCGTTGCGGTACTCGCCCGAGTCCAGCAGGAGGGTGCGGCGGTGCATGCGCCCCAGGGTGAGGGCCGCCTGCAGGCCCGCGGGGCCGCCCCCGATGATGATCGCGTCGTACACGATGAGTTCCTTCCGCTTGCGTTCGCGTCCATCGTGTGACTTCATGTCGGCATGAAGTCAAGGGGCGAGTCCATCGGCGAGGCCGCGGCACGGTTCGGCCTCGACGCCCACGTGCTGCGGTACTGGGAGGACGAGGGGCTGCTCCGCCCCGCGCGCGACGGCGCCGGACGACGCCTCTTCGCGGAGGACGACGTCGTGCGCGTCGCGGTCATCCTGCGCAACAAGGCGGCGGGGATGTCGCTCGAGCAGATCCGCGTGCTGCTCGACGAGGGGGCGCCCGACCGGCACCGGGTGCTCGAGGAGCACATCGCCGAGCTCGACCGGCGCGCCGCCGACATCGCCGAGGCACGAGCGATGACCGAGCATGCGCTGCGCTGCCGGTCGCACGACATCACGCAATGCCCGCGTTTCCGCAGCCACGTCGGCGACGTGCTGTCGGGCGAGGCGCGCTGGCTTCTCGACCGCACCGAGCCGCGGGGCGGCCCGGTCGCCTGATGTCAAACCATCCGCGTGAGGGGTCACGGGAGGCTCGCGATCCACACGGGGCCGCCGCCCGCGAGCGTCGCGAACTAGCATGAACCGGTGACCACGCCGCCCCTCTCCGCCGAGCAGCAGTCGCTGTTCCGGCTGATCGAGGACACCCGTGAGCACGTCTTCGTCACGGGGCGCGCCGGCACCGGCAAGTCGACCCTGCTGCAGCACCTCGCCTGGAACACGAAGAAGCAGATCGCCGTGTGCGCACCCACCGGGGTCGCCGCGCTCAACGTCGAGGGCCAGACGATCCACTCCCTCTTCCGCCTGCCGATCGGGCTGATCGCGAACGGCGACATCGATCAGAACGACGCCACGCGCAAGATCCTCAACGCGATCGACACGCTCGTGATCGACGAGATCTCGATGGTCAACGCCGACCTCATGGATGCCATCGACCGCTCCCTCCGCCAGGCCCGTGGCCGACGGTCGGAGCCGTTCGGGGGTACGCAGATCGTCATGTTCGGCGATCCGTACCAGCTGGCGCCGGTCCCGCCGCGGGGCGACGAGATGCGGTACATCCGCGACCACTACCGCTCGTTCTGGTTCTTCGACGCGAAGGTGTGGTCGGGGGAGGCGGCGACCGACGGGCTCATCGACATCGGCCGGCACGGGGCCGACCTGCACGTCAACGAGCTCGTCGAGATCCACCGGCAGTCCGACCCCGGGTTCAAGCAGCTGCTCAACGCGGTGCGCTACGGGCGCGTGACGGCCGAGATGGCCGGCATCCTGAACACCGCCGGCGCCCGCACGCCCCCGCACCCGGCTGACGGCGAGCACCCGATCATCACGCTCGCCACGCGCAACGACCGCGTCAACACCATCAACCGCAGGCACCTCGACGAGCTCATCGGGCGCACGCAGACCGCGAACGCCGAGATCTCGGGGGACTTCGGCCGCGGTGAGGCCAACTACCCCGCCGAGATGGAGCTCACGCTCAAGGTCGGCGCCCAGGTGATGTTCCTGCGCAACGACGGGGCGCAGTTCGGCGAGGCGCCGCGCTGGGTGAACGGCACGATCGGCACCGTCACGCGCATCGCGGGGGACAGCGTGCGGGTCGAGGTCGACGGCGTCGAGCACGACGTCGAACCCGCCGTGTGGGAGAGGTACCGCTACGCCTACGACCCGGGCACCAAGAATCTCTCGCGCGAGATCGTCGCGGAGTTCACGCAGTTCCCGCTGCGCCTCGCCTGGGCCGTGACGATCCACAAGTCGCAGGGCAAGACCTACGATCGCGCGGTGGTCGACCTCGGTGCGGGAGCGTTCGCCCCCGGCCAGACGTACGTCGCGCTCAGCCGGCTCACCTCGCTCGACGGGCTCTACCTGTCGCGACCGCTGCGCCCGAGCGACATCCGGGTCGACGAAGACGTGCGCCGCTTCATGAAGCAGGCCTGGCTCGCGCGACAGGATGCCGCGCAGGCGTGAGCCTCAGGCGACGTGCACGCCCTTGGCGCGCGTCAGGTCGGCGAACAGCTCGGTGGTGAAGCGGTAGGCCACCAGCACCTCGGCGATCACGCGTTCCTTCTCGGCGTCGTCCCAGGGGGCGGCGTCGAGCTGCTCGCGGTAGACGGTCTTGAACGCCCGCGGGTCGGCTATGTCGCCGAACAGCAGGAAGCCGATGCCGTTGGTCTCGAACCCGAACCGGCGCCGCATGAGGCGCCCGATCGAGGGCCCGCCCGAGAGGTCGCCCAGGAGGCGCACGTAGTGGTGGGCGACGAATCCGCCCGGCCAGGTCGCCGCGACCCGGCGGATGCGCGAGACGTAGGCCTGCGTCGTCGGCAGGGGGTGGATGCTCTCGCGCCAGTCGGCGCCGATCAGGAAGGCCAGGTCGGACTCGAGCGCCGGCAGGCGGGAGTGGCGGTCGCGGAGGAACACGGATGCCACCGGGTCGAGCCGCATGCGCGCGGCGGCCTCCTCGAGGGCGGAGTAGATGAACCAGTGCTGGGCGACCAGGGCGATGTAGTCGTCGCGGGTGCCGGCGCCGGTGAGCAGGTCGGTCATGAACCCGTCGCACTCGGTGGAGGAGTGCGCGCTGCTCGCGCGTTCGCGCAGGGCGAGGGAGAACGGGACCGGGGCGTTCATGCGGCCATCATACGCACTTACTTAGGTCTGCCTAACCCCTGATTCGCTGTGCGTCGCGGGTCGCGTCCGCAGTCGTGATGCAGACGTGACGCCCGAGCGGTGCAAGGGGCGGTTGCGCTCAGGTGCCGTGTGTTTGAATCGACGGAGCGCGCGCGTGTCGGCGCGCGGAAATGCCTGGGGGTTACCAATGCGCAGATGGCGTCGTTCCGCGGCCATCGCGATCGCGAGTGCCGGTGTTCTGGCGCTCGCGCTGAGCGGCTGCACGCCGCAGCAGTCGGTGTCGATCGACGTTCCGGCTCAGGTCGACGCCCCTCTTCCCGATGCCACCGTCGCCGAACTGCAGGATGCCGTGACCTCGGCCATGACCGCGACCGGGTCGACCGGGGCGATCGTCGGCGTGTGGGCGCCGTGGAGCGGCACGTGGGTGTCGGGCGTGGGCGCGCAGAGCCTCGCGGGCGGCGAGGTCACGAGCGACATGTCGTTCCGCGCGGCCGAGGTGACCGGGGCGATGACGTGCGACGTGCTCTACGAACTCGCCGCGGACGGCACCCTCTCGATGAGCGACCCCATCACCACGTGGGTCAGCAACCTCCCCGGCTACGACGACATCACCCTGCGCGAGCTGTGCGACGGCACCTCGGGTCTCGCCTCCTACACCGCGACCCTCGAAGGAGCGGTGCTCGGCAACCCCGAACGCGTGTGGAACCCGCGCGAGCTCATGGCCTACGGCATCGCCCGCCCCCGACTGAACGCCCCAGGCGCCGCGTACGGCACCTCCGCCACCAACTACCTCATCGCGGGCCTCGCGGTCGAGCGGGCGACGAACGAACCCCTCGCCACGGTGCTCGCCGAGCGCGTCACGCAGCCGCTCGGGCTCTCGTCGACGTTCCTGCCGGCGCCCGCCCCCGCGACCCCCGGCCCCTCGTCGCTGAACGGCTACTGGTCGCAGCCGAACGCCGAGGGCGTCTGGAACTGCACCGAGCCGGCCGACTTCACCGAGATGTCGTCGAGCTACGGCGGTGCCGCGGCCGGTGCGGTCACCTCGATCACCGACCTCGGACGCTACGCCCAGGCCCTCGCGACGAAGGCACTGCTGCCCGCCGACAGCGACCGGTTCGCGAACCCCGTCCCCGTCGGTCCCGACCAGCCGTCGTGGTTCACGGCGGCCGGNGGNGCATTCCAGGCCGGATCGCTCATCGGACAGTTCGGCTGGACGCCCGGGTACATGACCGCCGCCTTCGCCGACCCGCGCACGGGGATGTCGGTCGCGGTGGTGTTGAACAACTCGGGCGGCAACAAGCTGACGAGTGCCTGGCTGGCCTGGGAGCTCGCCGCGATCGCCTCCAAGGCGCCCGCAGCTCCGGGGCAGACTCTGCCGGAAGCGGGTCTTCCCTGGACCGCCCAGCAGATGCGCGACGGGATCGTCGGCAACGCCATCTGCGCCGCCCCCGCCTCGTGATCCGGTCGTGACCGCCCGCGGCGGACAGGGCTCGGCCGCCGCTCTCGTGCTCGTCGGCCTCGCCTGTCAAGAAGTGGGCGCCTCGTTCGCGGTGATGCTGTTCCCCGCGACCGGGCCGCTGGGCATCGTGATGCTGCGCCTGCTNTTCTCGGCGCTCCTGCTCCTGCTCATCGCCCGNCCCCGCCTGCGCGGTCACACNGGGGTCGCGTGGCGTTCGGTCCTCGTGTTCGGNCTGGTGCTGGCATCCATGAACGGGCTCTTCTACCTCGCTCTGGAGCGCCTNCCCCTGGGGGTCACGGTGACCATCGAGGTGCTCGGGCCGCTGACCCTGTCGATCCTCACCGCGTCGGGGGCGGCGCGCTGGCTCTGGGCCGGTCTCGCCCTGGTCGGCGTCGTGGCGCTCGGCGCCGGCGGGTGGGACCGTCTCGACGCCCTCGGCGTGGTCTTCGCCCTGGGCGCGGCCGTCAGCTGGGCGTTCTACATCCTGTCGTCGGCGAAGGTGGGGCGGCAGTTCCCGCGGCTCGACGGCCTCGCGCTGGCGATGGCGTTCGGCGCCTGCCTGGCCCTCCCCTTCGGCCTGTGGCAGGCCGGCCCCGCGCTGCTGCGCGTCGACATCCTCGCGCTCGGCGCGGCCGTGGCGCTGCTGTCGTCGACCATCCCGTACGCCCTCGAGCTCGTGGCCCTGCGACGGCTGCCGGCCTCGGCGTTCGCGATCATGATGAGCCTCGGCCCCGCGACGGCGTCGATCGCCGGCTTCCTGCTGCTCGGCCAGCACCTGTCGTGGCTCGAGGTCGTCGGCATCGCCCTCGTCATCGCGGCCAGCATCGGCGCCGTGCTCGCCGCCGCCCGGCGCGGTGCGGCCGGAGCACGGCATCCGGGACCCGACGCCGACGAACCGCTCAGCGAGCCCGTCGGCTGAGACGAGGGATGCCACGGACCCGACCGGGGCGCAAGGGGGCCGTCGCTTGCGCGGGCGCTGGCGAGGATGACGGCATGAGCGACGACGACGACCAGACCCGGGAAGACTTCGACGCGGCGGTCAACATGACCGCGAGCGAGCTGAAGAAGTGGCTCGACACCGACGACTCCAAAGCGGTGGGGCAGAAGAAGGACGGCGGGGAGTCGACCGGTCACGAGAGTGGGCGCCACATCGTGCGCATCCTCGAGAAGAAGAAGGCCGACCTCACCGACGACGACCTCGCCCACATGCGCAAGGTCGTCGGCTACGTCAAGCGGCACAGCGCGCAGAAGCCGAAGGGCGACATCACCGACACCGACTGGCGCTACTCGCTGATGAACTGGGGCCACGACCCGAAGAAGTGACCGGTCCCGCGTGAGGATGTCGTGAGGATCGCCCTCCGGCCATCACCCGGCACGGTACAACGGTAGACATGCCCATCATCGACAGCGCGGTCTACGTCGACGGTCGCCGGATCGAGAACCCCTCGAGCCTCGACCAGACCTTCGAGTACATGGAGGCCCACGGCGGGATGGCGTGGATCGGCCTGCTGCGGCCCTCGCCCGACGAACTGGAGCGGGTCGCCGCGGAGTTCTCGCTGCATCCGCTCGCCGTCGAAGACGCGCTCGCCGGGCACCAGCGCGCAAAGCTCGAACGCTATGGAGACAATCTCTTCGCGGTGCTGCGTCCCGCCCGATACATCGACGAGACCGAGACGGTCGAGTTCGGGGAGCTTCACGTCTTCATCGGTCGCGAGTACGTCGTCACCGTGCGCCACGCCGAGGTGCCCGACCTGTCGCAGGTGCGCAGGCGACTCGAGCGCACGCCGGCGCTTCTGCGGCGCGGTCCCGAGGCGGTGCTCTACGCGATCCTCGACGAGGTCGTCGACCAGTACGACCCCGTCGCGCGCGGGCTTCAGAACGACGTCGACGAGATCGAGGACGGGCTGTTCAGCGACGGCGGTGCCGATCTCACCCAGCGCATCTATCAGCTCGCGCGCGAGGTCATCCACTTCCAGCGTGCCGTCGAACCGCTTCGCGACATGCTGGAGGCGCTTCTGCGCGGCGCTGACAAGTACGGCGTCGACCTCGAGCTGCAGCGGTCGCTGCGCGACGTGCTCGATCACGTGCTGCGCCAGTGCGAGAAGCTCACCGCCCTGCGCGCCATCCTCGACAACGCCCTCACCGTCAACGCGACGCTGGTGACTCAGCGTCAGACCGAGACGGCGCTCACCCAGAACGAAGAGGTCAAGAAGATCTCCGGATGGGCGGCCATTCTGTTCGCCCCCTCGCTGGTGGGGGGCATCTACGGAATGAACTTCACCCACATGCCGGAGCTGAACTGGACCTTCGGCTATCCGATGGCGCTGGGGCTCATGGCGGCCACCTCGGTCGGGCTCTGGCTCGCCTTCAAGCGCAAGCGCTGGCTCTGATCATCGGGGCCGGGTCGCGGGCGCGAATGCCGGGGTTCGCGGCGCGCTTCCTGGACAGGTGCTGCGCGAAACGCACGATGGGTACGTGAAAGACACCACCTCGGGCTCCGGCGACGCGGCCGCACCGATCCACACCTCGACCGTGCAGCTCGAGGACAGCGGCTACCACAAGCGGCTGACCTCGCGTCAAGTGCAGATGATCGCCATCGGCGGGGCGATCGGCACCGGCCTCTTCCTCGGCGCCGGAGGTCGACTCGCCCAGGCCGGACCCGCGATCGTGCTGTCGTACGCGGTCTGCGGCCTGTTCGCGTTCTTCATCCTCCGCGCGCTCGGCGAGCTGGTGCTGCACCGCCCGACCTCGGGATCGTTCGTGTCGTACGCGCGCGAGTTCTTCGGCGAGAAGGCCGCGTTCGTCTCCGGGTGGTTCTACTGGATCAACTGGGCCACCACGACGATGGTCGACATCACCGCGGCCGCGCTGTACATGAACTTCTTCGGCAAGTACGTGCCGTGGATCGCCGCGGTGCCGCAGTGGGTGTGGGCGCTCGCCGCCCTCGTCACGGTGCTCGCCGTGAACCTGGTGTCGGTGAAGGTGTTCGGGGAGCTGGAGTTCTGGTTCGCGCTCATCAAGGTCGCCGCGCTCGTGGCCTTCCTGCTGGTCGGCATCTACTTCGTCGTCTTCGGCACGCCCACGGGCGCCCCGACCGGGTTCTCTCTCATCGCCGACAACGGCGGGTTGTTCCCCAACGGCATCCTGCCCGCGATCATCCTCATGCAGGGCGTCGTGTTCGCGTACGCCTCGATCGAGCTCATCGGCACGGCCGCCGGCGAGACGAAGAACCCCGAGAAGGTCATGCCCCGTGCGATCAACTCGGTGATCATCCGCGTCGCGGTCTTCTACGTCGGGTCGGTGCTGCTGCTCTCGCTCCTGCTGCCCTTCACCGCGTACTCGAAGGACGAGAGCCCGTTCGTCACCTTCTTCGCGTCGATCGGCGTGCCCGGGGTCGACGTGATCATGAACCTCGTCGTGCTGACGGCGGCGCTGTCGTCACTGAACGCCGGCCTGTACTCCACCGGCCGCATCCTGCGCTCGATGGCGGTCGCGGGATCGGCGCCGAAGTTCGCCGCCCGAATGAACAAGGCGGGCGTGCCCTACGGCGGCATCGCGATCACGGCGTTCGTCGCCCTGTTCGGCGTGGTGATCAACTACGTCAATCCGAGCGACGCGTTCGAGACCGTGCTGAACGTCGCCGCGGTCGGCATCCTGGTCACCTGGGCGACGATCATCATCTGTCAGATGCGACTGAAGCAGCTCGCGGACCGGGGCGAGCTGGTGCGCCCGTCGTTCCGCCTGTTCTGGGCGCCGTACACGGGATACCTGACCCTGGTGTTCCTCGCGGTGGTGCTCGTGCTCGTCTTCATCGACTCCCCGGCGACGCTGGTGGTCGCCGTCGCGGCGAGCCTGCTGATCACGGCGGGCTGGTTCGCGTGCCGCAAGCGCATCGCCGAGCTCGCCGCCGAACGCGAGGGCTACACCGGCACGGTGCCGGTGGTACCGAGCCCCTTCCCGCAGCCGCGCGACAAGAAGGACTGAGCCCGGGCTCACCCTCTCGGCGGCGCTCGGGCTTCGGCTCGGGCGCCGCTGTCGTGCGCGCGGCGGCGGCGGCGATCGAGCGTCCAGAACACCCGGACCGTTCTCGAGACCGCCCGGGTGTTCTGGACCCTCGCGGGGGAATCGAGCGCGTCGCGCGGGTCAGGAGGGGAACGGCCAGCCGGTGTAGGCCTCGGCGAGGGCAGCGCGGCCATGGGCGGACTCCACGACGGAGCGCAGCTCGCCGACCTGTCTGCGACGGTCGAAGTCGGTGGCATCCGGGGCCACGTGCAGCAGGCTCGTCATCCACCACGAGAAGTGCTGGGCCTTCCAGATGCGGCGCGACGCCGCCTCGGGGTAGGCGTCGAGGGCGCGCTCGTCTCCCTCGAGCAGCGAACGGCGCAGCGCCTCGGCGAGCAGGCGCACGTCGGCGATCGCGAGGTTCATGCCCTTCGCGCCGGTCGGGGGTACGGTGTGCGCCGCGTCGCCGGCGAGGGCGACGCGTCCGCGCCGCAGCTCGTGCGCGACGAAGCTGCGGAAGCGCAGCACGTCGCGCTGGAAGATCGGCCCCTGCTTCAGCGTCGTGCCGGGCACGCGCTTCTGCAATTCGTCCCACAGCTGCTCCTCGGTGAAGGCCGCGGTGTCGGTGTCGGGGTCGCACTGGAAGTACATGCGCTGCACGGTGTCGGAGCGCTGGCTCACCAGCGCGAAGCCGTCGGGGGAGTTGCTGTAGATGAGCTCGTCGGCGCTCGGCGGCGCTTCGCACAGGATGCCGAACCACGCGAAGGGGTATTCGCGGAAGTACCCTCCCTGGCTCGATCCGGTCACCGCGGCCCGGGCCACGCTGCGCGAGCCGTCGGAGCCCACGACGAAGTCGGCCTCGATCTGCAGGGGACGCCCCTCGGCGTCGCGCGCGAGGACGCGGGGACGGTCGGTCTCGGCATCCGCGATCGCCTCGGCGGTCACGCCGAAACGCAGATCCTGGCCCGCCGCGAGGCGCGCGGCGACGAGGTCTTTCAGCACCTCGTGCTGCGGGTAGAGCCACACCGCGCGACCGACGGTCTCGGCGAAGTCGATGCGGTGCCCCTCGCCCTCGAAGCGCAGCTCGATGCCGTCGTGGCGGTGGCCGACCGTGCGCGCGCGGGAGTGCGGGCCGAGGTCGTCGAGCAGTTCGACGGTGCCCTGTTCGAGGATGCCGGCGCGGATGGTGCTCTCGATCTCGTCGCGCGAGCGCTGGTCGATGACGACCGAGTCGATGCCGGCCCGGTCGAGCAGGTGCGAGAGCAGGAGCCCCGCGGGGCCGGCGCCGACGATGGCGACCCGAGTGCGGACGGTGGTGGTCATGGCGCTGTCTCCTTCGACGGTGGCTGAGTCGATGGTGCCCGTCGCGGTGCGA
>Ga0065721_10006408_pt1 | contig 16124 bp, 14 predicted proteins | sample Mesricmetagenome_FD_59108 | JGI IMG/M metagenome (GOLD analysis project Ga0065721, IMG submission 59108) | Mesophilic microbial community from rice straw/compost enrichment Sample: eDNA_1 v2 (version 2) | ecosystem: Engineered > Solid waste > Grass > Composting > Bioreactor | place: USA: Davis... | reverse complement strand
CCGCCACATCGACCGGCCGCCCCATGTATTCGCCGGGCCGCAGCCATCCTTCTGCAAAGATTTCGGTTTCGCCTGCGGTGCCGTCCTCGTTCACGCTCGTAAATAGGACGCGCGCCCCGATCGGCTGGGTGCGGTTCCATGAACCATGTTGAGCCGAAAAGAAACCTTTTTGATACTTCTCGGGGAACATCTTGCCCTTGTAGAAGACCATGCCAAGGTCAGCAGCGTGGGCATCGGTTTCAACCTCGGGGAACACAACATCGGCGGGCTCTTGATCACCCTTGTATTCAACCGTGCGAATTTTGCCGCCCCCATAATACGGGAAGCCGAAATGCTGGCCGGGCTTCGCCACCCGGTTGATTTCGCCCGGAGGGATATCATCGCCCATCCCGTCGACCTGGTTATCCGTGAACCACAGGACGCCGTCCTTGGGATTGAAGTCCATACCCACTGAATTACGCACGCCCTGCGCGTAGACTTCTCGGTTCTTGCCGTCGCGGTCCATGCGGATGATGCCCATCATGCCGGTCTTTGCATACAAGTCGAGCTTGTCGCGCCCCGGCACGTTATAGGGGTTCCCGAGAGTGATGTAGAGCTTGTTATCCGGGCCGATCCGGCAAGTCCGGGCTCCATGATTGAAGCTTTCTTCCTCGACCGGGACCAGTTCGCCCTGCGCCACCACCACGTCGGCGGCGACATCCGGCCCTTCGTAGAAGAACTCGGCTGCCGGGAAGACCAATACGCGGTTGTGCTCCACGATGTGCAGGAAGCCGTCAGGCGAGAAGCAAACCCCATTCGGAATCGCGAACTTGAGCGATGGTGCAAAGGCCTTCACTTCGTCAGCCACACGGCGTTTCGCCCGATCGGTTACTGCCCATACATTCGATTTACGGGTACCCACGAAGACGACTCCCGACGAAGGCCCCACGGCCATATGCCGAGCGTCTGGCACCACGGCATAGAGATCGATCTTGAAACCGGGTGGTAGCTTGATATCCTTGAGCGTCTTGCGAATGGCCTCTGCTTCGGGTCCATCCTGTGCGATCTTGGGAATTTCCAGGGCTGTCCCAGTTGTCGCGAACCGGCGCAGTTTCTCGAGGTTATCCGCGTCGGCTGCTGCGGCCCATGGGGCGCAGCTCATTGCCGCAATTAAAACAGTTGCACGCCATAACGTCTTCATCTTTGTCTCCTCTGTGGATTTGATGAATGAAACGCCCAATGGGGCGCTTCATAGTGTTGCGACGTCGTGCCTCATTCCCCACCAGGGCAAGGGTGGAATGCCCTAGAAGGAAAAACTCACATCAATGCCGGCACTCCAGTTGCGGCCCGGTGCCGGTTCGTAATACCGCTGATTACCCTCATTCACGATGACGGAACCCGCATACTTTCGATCAAAGAAATTGTCGATGCGCGCATAGCTGCCAATACGCCAAGGACCGGTACGCCACACATAGCCGGCGTGGATGCCGGCCACAAAATACGCTGGTGCTGCTTCGGTATTGCCGTCATTGACTTCGATCTTGCTCAGATAACGGCCCTCGATGCCTGCGCGAAAGCCCTCTTCCGGCATCCAGCCCAAGCTGGCGTACAACGCATTCTGGGCAATGCCGGGAATACGATTGCCCGCGCGAAGATGCTTGTCTGGGCTATTCGGGTCCGTGCAACTACTTGTCTGGCAATCGTCTCGATACCGCGCATTAACCCAACCATAGGCAAACTCCGCCTTCAGGTTCTCACGAAGTTCTCCCCCCCACGCCAATTCAAACCCGGTGCGCCGGGTCCGCCCCGCATTCTGGTATGTCGTACGACCAAAACGCGCATCGGCCGCCACGATCTCATCCTTGGTACGGCTCTGGTAGACTGCGGCGGTCAGCAGCCCGCCCCAGACCCGCGCCTTAGCGCCGAGTTCTACATTGGTGTTGACCGCCGGCATCAAGTCGAAATTCAAGCCGGGAAGTCCGTCGCTTCGGTATGAGATCTCATTGAAGGTGGGCGTTTCGAATCCCCGACCTGCAGATACGTAGAAACTCAGGTTCTCGGAAGGCGAATAGCGCACTGAGCCCACCGGCAGCCATTCACGATACTGCGCATCGCCGCTGTCATCTCCATTGCCCGAAGTGATGTAGTGATCCTGCGAATCAAACTTGATCCGGCTGTAACGCACTCCCGCGTCGACAGCCCATTGTGGGGTTATCGCCCACGATGCCTGGAGGTAAGGATCGAGGTTCCAGACCTTGTTCGACTCATCGCGGCGCAGCGCACCCTTGACCCCCAGTTCCGAACCCACGAAGTTCTCGTAGCCTAGGCGGTCTTCGCGCAACTCGTCATAGGACACGCCCGCCACGACCGTCAATGGCCGATCGGCGAGCTGAAGATGGGTCGTCCAACGGATGTCCGCGCCCGCATAGCGTCGCTTCAGATCGATGACGCCGCCGCTGCTCTGGGCGCTACGCTGAGCCGCGACGGGAATGGCCTGATACTGCACGGTGTGCCGATCACCGTAGTACAGCATGGCGCGCAGTTCGTCACCGCCAGGTAGCGTTTTCTCAAAAATCAGTCCGCCCTGAGTCTGGTCCACCGTCTTTCGGGTGTTGAAGAGTTCAGCGTTGGCCACCACACTGCGCGGGTCATCTTCGAACGTTTGACGATCCAGGCCCAGCGGATCATCCGCCTTTACGCTGACCGAATTCGCGATGAGGGTAAGGCGTGTGTCATCGTCGAACTGGATGGCCAGCTTAGCGTTTCCGAGATTTCGACGTGCGCTACTGTGGTCTCTGTATCCGTCTGTCGTGAAACGATTCAGGCTCACTACATAGTCAAGTTCAGACTCACCGATCGGCGTGAGGCCCCGCGCTTTCGCCCCGTAACGCCACATGTCATAGCTGCCTGCTGCGACGTGGGCTGACAGTTCAGGCGGCAGCTTGCCGTCTTCAGTGAATACTTGGATCACGCCGCCCGAAGAGTTCCCATACAGGGCTGAAAATGGGCCTCGCAGGACCTCGATCCGCTCGATACTGGCAATGTCAATGTTCGAGGTTTGCCCCTGGCCGTCCGGCATGGTCCCGGGGATACCATCTACATAAAGGCGAACGCCGCGTACGCCAAAGGTGGCCCTTGCCCCATATCCGCGAACGGAGATCTGGAGATCCTGCGCATAGTTCTCGCGATTCTGGATTTGGAGACCGGGGACTCCCCCAAGGCTTTCCGACAGGTTGACGCCTAGACGCGCCCTGCGCATGTCGAGTCCCGACACCACTGAAACAGAGGCCGGTGTATCAAGCACCGTTGTATCCATGCGAGTGGAAGAGACCACAATCGGGTCTAGCGCACGCACTGTATCCTGCGCTTGCGCTCCCGCCCCCAAGGAAAAAATCGCGCAAACACCCATCCACTGACGTGGTCCAAGTCCCCTCATGCCATGGCCTCCCCTGCTATTTCTGATTATTGATGGTGCATCTTGCACGGCGCGGGCTGCAGCAATTCCCCGGCCGTCGGCTGGGTTGTCATTTTTTTATCGCATTATGCGCGTAGTTGCATCCGGCGAACAGGGGGCCTCACTGCTGTCCCGCGATAAAATCCCGCGATTCATGGTTTTCCCTCAATCGCCGTTTCTGTCGCCATGCTCCTAGCCATATTGATTTTCATTGCCACGCTCTGCCTCGTCATTTGGCAGCCGCGTGGTCTCGGTATTGGCTGGAGTGCCACGGGCGGTGCCCTGTTGGCTCTTGGAACAGGTGTTGTCCAGCCGCACGATATCATCGATGTGTGGAATGTAGTGTGGAACGCGACCGCAACACTGATAGCGTTGATCATCATTACGTTGGTTCTGGATGTCGCAGGGATGTTCGAGTGGGCGGCGAGACATCTGGCCCGATGGGTACGTGGCAATACACTGCTGCTCTTCGTGCTGTTGGTGTTGCTTGGTGCCGTCATGTCCGCCCTCTTGGCGAACGACGGTGCCGTACTCATCCTCACACCCCTGGTCATCGCCATGATGACGCAGCTGCGGTTCAAGCCCTCCGCCACCTTGGCGTTCGTCATGGCAGCGGGATTCATTTCGGACACTGCCAGCTTGCCCCTAGTCATCTCGAACTTGGTCAACATCGTGTCAGCGGACTTCTTCGAAGTGGATTTCCTTCGATATGCGTCGGTCATGAGTCCCGTGAATGTTGTGTCGGTGCTGACAAGCCTGATAGTGCTACTCGCGGTCTTCCACAGGGGGCTGCCGCGACACTTCGATGCCGCACTGCTCGGAACACCCTCTGAAGCGATCCGTGACCACGCCACCTTCAAGGCTGGATGGTGGGCGCTGGCCATGTTGTTGGTCGGTTGTCTGGCGCTTGAGCCGCTAGGCGTTCCAGTGAGCCTCCTGGCAGGTCTCGCTGCGGGCATGCTGTTGATCGTAGGGGCACGGGGCGGCGTGGTAGACGTACGCCGTGTCCTTAAAGGCGCACCGTGGGACATTGTCGTATTCTCACTTGGCATGTACCTGGTGGTGTACGGCATGCGCAACCAAGGCCTTGCCGCCCAAATCGGGGCGCTCCTCGAAACCTTGTCGCAGCATGGCCTCTGGGCGAGCACCGTGGGCACCGGTGTGTTGAGCGCCGTGCTGTCTTCCGTCATGAACAACTTGCCCACCGTACTGCTGGTCGCCCTGTCCATCGACGCCGCCCAGCTCAACGACGCAACGCGCGAAGCTATGGTCTTTGCAAACATCATTGGCAGCGACCTCGGTCCCAAGCTGACGCCCATCGGCAGCCTCGCCACCCTGCTGTGGCTGCATGTCCTGCAACGCAAGGGGCTCAAGATCGGATGGGGGTACTACTTCCGCCTAGGAGTCGTGCTCACGCTGCCGGTACTGTTCGCCACGCTGACTGCCCTGGCATGGCGCCTTGCTCCATAGCGCCTGCTTGATGCGGATTGTTCCCTGCGCGGGGCTGCGCCGGGAACATGGCTTGCCGCAGTCCCCTGACATTCTTTGAATAAAAGGGGGCAATATGCTGCGCAAAGTCACAGATCTAAATGGCTACAACTTGATCGCCACCGATGGAGAACTCGGTAGTATCAAAGACGTATTCTTCGACGACGAGAAATGGACGATACGGTATCTGGTGGTGGAAACGGGTAGCTGGCTGAATAGTCGCCAAGTCTTGATATCCCCATATTCCGTCGAAGGTGTAAACGCCGGCGATGGATCGATTTCCGTGCGATTGACCCAGCAGCAAGTCAAGGATAGCCCCGACATCGACACCCACCAGCCGGTCTCCAGGCGCATGGAAGGAAGCCTTAGCCGCTACTACGGCCTGGGGAATTACTGGATCGGGCCCGAACTATGGGGAACCGGTGCGTACCCGATCGTGGGGTCTCCCCAAGAGGGACACATTCCGAGTCGTGCCGAAGAACTGATTGAACAAGCGTCGGACAATCCTGATGACTATCGGCTGCGTAGCGCCCTGAACGTGAAAGGCCATCATATACAAGGCACCGACGAAGAAATCGGCCACGTGGAAGATTTCCTGTTCGATGATGAAAACTGGGCCTTGCGCTATTTCGTTGTGGATACCCGCAATTGGTGGCCCGGGGGACGCAAGGTCCTGCTGGCCACACACTGGATCGACCAAATCGATTGGGCACAATCACTGGTGAGAGTGCGTCTGACTCAGGAACAGATTCGCAACAGCCCTGAATATGATCCCGACATGCCGCTGACCCGTGAAACCGAAGCTTCGATTCACGTGCATTACGGCATGAAGAAGTATTGGGAGTGACGCCGGAGTGCTCCGGCGTCACGCTTAGCGTCGGCTCTCTTCAAGCAGCCGACGCAGTTCATACGCACGGGTGCCCGTATCGATGTCCACGTCATCCCAGGTGACTATGCTGTCTGCCGCGATCGGGCGCTTCACCTTTACATCATGGGCCAGGCCGAGCGGCACCGCCCCCAGTTCCAATGAACGGTCCACCGGTAAGAGTTTGCCCCATACCGTATACCCGCCTTCACCATCGAGGATTTCTCCCGGCTTGAGACCCCGCTTCGTAGTGGCAACCACATCGGCCAACCACTGAGAGGGGCATCCCGTGGCTTCCCCGCGCAAGGCAACCGACGCGACGGACATGCCGACTTCTAGCCCAATTAGATGCCAGCGCTTGTACAGCGTGAAATAGCGCCCTGATGGGTCGGTATGAGCGCTGTATTCCTCGAAGCAATTGCGGATATATGAAGATTCGCCTTCTACGGTGACCCAGACCCCCATCCGGATGTCGTACGGTATGCTGCGCCCGTCCGGCTCAAGGCAAGACACCACCTCAACCATTCCCTTGCGTTCCAACACCCCTCCCTCGGAACGCGGCCGGCTCACGTAGGGGATATCGGCAATGCTGGCGGGCGGATACTGCAGGCCGTCAGAGGGCACGCCCAAACCAGTCGCGTTCGCAACGGCGGCACTTTCAATCGAGGGTTTGGAACCATCCAGAAAACTGTTGAACATCTTCGGATTGAGCCCGCCGCGCTCTGCCTGTTCGGGAGTCAGGCCGTAGTAACCCCAGACCGTTTCGGGTGTAGAAGCCCGAAAGTGCGGCAGCCATTTGTGGCCCCGGCCCGCCGCCACAACCGGAAAGCCGCAGCTACGAGCCCAATCGACCAGGTCGCAGATGAGTGCTGGCTGGTCTCCGTATGCAAGGGAATACACGACCCCGGCTTCCGAAGCGCGCTGAGCCAGCAACGGCCCGCAAAAGGCGTCCGCCTCGACCGTCACATTCACGACGTGCTTGCCGTGGGCGAAGGCCGCGAGACAATGCTCCACCGCCGCGATCGGATGGCCGGTACACTCCACCACCACATCGATACGCTCGTCTGCGAGCATGGCCTGCCAGTCGTCCGTCACCCACGTTGTCCGATTGGAAATCGCCTCTTCCAGATTCCGGGCGGCAGCACGTTCCGCAGGCCACCCTACACGTTCCAGATTCCGCCGGGCCGCTCCAGGCGATAAATCTGCTACAGCGGCCAGGTGCACGCCAGGGGTGCGCGGCACCTGTGCCAGATACATCGAACCGAACTTGCCCGCTCCAATAAGCCCCACTCGGACGGGATTGCCGGACGCTTCGCGGGCCAGTAACTTTGCATGCAGACTCACGATACGGGCTCGCTTAAAGGATCTCGTTGACGACGTCGGCCGGACGGCACAGGCGAGTGCCCTTCTCCGTGATCACGAACGGGCGATTCATCAGGATAGGATGAGTCTCCATGGCGCTCAGCAAGGCTTCATCGTCCACCGTGGCTTCGTTCAGGCCCAGTTCGGTAAAAAGTGCCTCTTTGCTTCGAACGGCCTCACGAACCGTCAGGCCGGCGTCCTGAATCAACTTTGCCAGTGCATCACGGCCCAGCGGATGCTTGAGATACTCGACAACTTCAACTTCGTGGCCGCGGTCACGCAGGGCCTGCAGCACGGTGCGCGATGTTCCGCATCGGGGGTTGTGATAAATGACTGCCATGTCCGCCTCTTGCTTATATGTATTCTGGATGGTTTGGGATCATATCAGAGGCCTTCGGGCGAGACGCGGGGCGGAATGTTAAATTAGAAGCGTCGCAGCAGAATGGCACTCAATGGATACGATCCACTCCTTTTCCGCCCGCAGCATTGACGGTCGAGAGCTTTCACTGGACCAGTTCTCCGGACAGGTTCTGCTCATCGTCAACGTTGCCTCCGAATGTGGGTTCACGCCGCAATATGCCGGGCTTGAAACCCTTTATCGCGAATACCGTGATCGCGGGTTCGTGGTGTTGGGGTTCCCGTGCAACCAATTCGGGGCCCAAGAACCGGGCGACGCCAAGGCCATTACCGAATTCTGCACCTCTCGTTACGACGTCACCTTCCCCCTGTTCGAGAAGATCGAAGTGAACGGTCCCAGGGCTCATCCACTCTATGTTTGGTTAAAACGCCAAAAGGCCGGCATCTTCGGCAGCGAAAGCATCAAGTGGAATTTCAGCAAGTTTCTCATCGATAAACAGGGGCGAGTGGTTCAACGGTGGGGTCCCACTGCCAAGCCTGAAAGCCTGCGCAAAGAAATAGAGCGCGCGTTGGCAGCCTGAATTTGTGTCAGTTCGAAGGAGCACCATGTTTCATGCCTTTGTTCGTCCTCGGCACGTTCGCGCCGAATCCGTTTTTCGTCACGCCCTGGCGGCACTCGGCACGACGCTGCTTGCAGCGTGTTCATCAGGACCGTCGCCCAACATCACCTTGATTCCCGATGCGACCGACCAGGTCAGCAGCCGTCAAGGGCTGTTCGCACAGGATGTCAAATGGAAGCGCAGCAAACCGGGATGTGAAGGGGAGTGCCCGACGCTGGAGGTGGATAGCCTGGTGTTCGCCGGCAACCCGAAGCTGACGAAGCTCGTCGACCACGCGCTAGCGCAGATGACAGGCGTCAATGATGAGCGCACGCCCCCTTACGATGACATCGCCGGCTTCGCCGATTATTACTGGCGGGTTGCGGGGTCGCGTGACAGTGTCCTGCTCGCCGCCAAGTTGCGATATCGCAGCAAGTTCCTGACCGTCATTGAGCTCGATAGTTGGCAATACTTTACCGGCGCCGCCCATGGCATTGGCGCGACGCAATTCCTGAATTGGGACAACGGCAGGGAAGCGGTCATACCACTGGATGCCATTCTCACTCCGGGCAGCCGTACGCAATTTGAAGCGGCATTGAAGGCGGCCCATGAGCGTTGGGTCGCCACCCAGCCGGATGCACAGGCCGATCCGGAAACGTGGAATCGCTTATGGCCGTTCCAGCCCAGCGACAACTACGCGTTAACCGATAAAGGGATTGTCGTGAAATACAACTCCTACGAGATTGCGCCCTATTCCTATGGGCAGCCGGAGCTGTTGATTCCGTACGCGGAGTTGCAAGGTGTCTTGCGAGTCGACTATCTGCCGACTCGCACCGAGTGATGGGTCGTGGGCAAGNATTGATCAGCCTCGGTAGGGAACANCTGAGCCGATCAATCTTCCTTNTCGAAGCGATCCAGGTCGAAATACTTCGATGTACCGCCTGATTCACTNTCGGCAGCGCGCGGTACGGGCTTGGCGACAGGNCGGCCTTCCCGCTTGGCTGCCGTCTGCTCCGCGATCGCNACCAACTCTTCTGCTAGGCGGGTATGGCGACGNTCNCGGGCCCAGTCCGCGGCAGTGAGCTTCCCCAGGTTGATCGCGGTGGGGTCTGCCCCCTTGTCGAGTAAAAGCTGCACAACGGAGCGATCCCCGGAATACGCCGCCATCATGAGAGGTGTCGTTCCGTCAGGCGCCGGTGCATTCACAATCGCACCTTTGCTGAGCAGCATGCGCACGGTATCGGCCTTGCCTTTCGACGCCGCATAGTGCAACGGCGTCCAGCCCAAGCGGTTCACTTTCGCGCCCTTGGCAATCAACGCCTGGGCGCGTGCGGTTTCGCCCAGAAGCGCCAAGTACATCAGCGCAGTTTCACCGTTTCCGTTTTCCGCATCCACCTTGATGCGCCGATCAGCCAACAAGGCGTCATACACTTTCCAGGCGCCGCTCCGAATCGCCAACATGAGTGCGGGAAGCTTGTCTTCATTCGCGACATTCGGGTCGGTACCCCGTCGCAACTCTTGTCTCACCGGCGAATCGCGGTCGTTGGCAATGTCGATCCACCAAGATTTGGACTGTCCAAAGGTAGCCGTACCGACGGTCAGGGCCGCCAGGCCACTGACCAGTGCAATGCGGCTTCGAGTGAGCGGAGGATTCACTTTCATGCGTGCGGGGCAACCTGTGCCTTGCTGAAGAGTTTGAAGAAATTGGCCGTCGTATGTTCCTGGACTTCAGCCACGGATATTCCCCGCAGATCGGCGATCTTTTCAGCCACGTGCTTCACCTTCGAGGGATCATTGCGTTTGCCACGAAACGGAACAGGCGCAAGATAAGGTGAATCCGTTTCGATCAGCATGCGATCGAGGGGCACGCGGCGTGCCACCTCCTGCAGCTCCACGGCATTCCTGAACGTCACGATGCCTGAAAAGGAGATGTAGAAATTTTGCGCCATGGCGGCTTCGGCCACTTCCCAGGACTCCGTGAAACAATGCATCACGCCGCCGATCTCACCAGCGCCCTCTTCTTCCATGATGCGCAGCGTATCGGCCGCTGCGGAGCGCGTATGGATGATCAACGGAAGCCGCGTCTCCCGACTGGCACGAATATGGACACGAAAGCGCTCGCGTTGCCAATCGAAGGGTTCACTCCCCCGGTAGTAGTCGAGGCCGGTTTCCCCGATCGCCACCACTTTCGGATGGCGACTAGCCGCTACGAGCTCTTCGACAGTCGGTTCCTGGGCATCTTCGTAGTCGGGGTGAACTCCGACTGATGCAAAGAGCATCGGTTGCAACGTCACCATCTCCAGAATGCGGGACCACTCCGGCTGGTTGACGGCCACGACCAAGGCATGCCCGACCCGGTTTGCGGACATGTCGTCCAATATCTGCGGCAAATCTTGGGCGAATTCGGGGAAGTCCAGATGGCAGTGTGAATCAACAAACATGGTGAATCGGCAAGGAGAGGGATTCAGGCGCCGCTGGCGCGTTGAACTGGGCGGCAAGCGCGCGCGCAATATTGGAGAACGCTGTGAACGAAGAGCTTGGCGCTAAGGGGATGATTGGCCACGGCACGCTGGCCGGCCAGCCATTTAAGCGCCTCTGTTAGTGTAACAGGGCTCGACTGCATTGCCACGCCGGAGATCAGATCGGCCTGCCTGGGGAAATAGCGAGGTGGCAAGCCCACCGCCACCAGCGACAGGTCGGTGAACGTGCGTTGGAGCGTGTCGATCCATACAGCGGGGTCCGTACCCTCAAGCGAGTCCGCGGTCTGTAGCAGCGCGTCTTCGGAAGGTCCGCCTTGTCCGCTCAGCGCCCGCAGGTAGCGCTGCAGCCACCCAGGACAAGGAGACTCGCCATCGCTCGCCATGAAAGCTGCGCGTAGCGGAGCCCCGCCCGCGGCCGACAACCAGGCCTCTGGCTGTTTCACGCCCTGCCCTACCAACCACTCGATACTTTCCTCGATTCCCGGGATGGGCAGCGCCAGTCTCCGGCAACGAGACACGATCGTGGGAAGAAGTCGGTCCGGTGCATCCGCAGTCAGCAAGAAGATCGTGCGCGGAGGTGGCTCCTCGAGAACCTTCAACAAGGCGTTGGCCGTGAATACATTCAGAGCCTCAGCGGGATATATCACCGCGACACGCCATCCACCGCGATGCGTGGCCGTCCCGAACCAGCCTGACAAGGCGCGAATCTGCTCTACACGTATCTCGCGCGAAAGCGTCTTCTTGGCCGCGGATCCGGTCTCTTCCTGCACCTCGCCTTCTTCGGCAGCAACTGCTTCCGGACGAACACGACGAAAATCAGGATGATTGCCGGCGGCCACCCATCGGCACGCCTGACATGTTCCACAGGCCATCCGGCCTTCAGGGGCTTCACACAATAAGGCCGCTGCGGCAGCGAGGACGAAATGCCTCTTGCCGATGCCGGACAGGCCGTGCACCAGCCATGCGTGCGCATACCGATCACCTTGATCCAGCCACTGCGTGGCGATGGTCGTCTGCCACGGAAGAAACCGGGCCACTTCACTCATGCGCGAACCCCGGATGCCGGCGTCGCCGACAACCCGGCATGGTGCAAGACATCACTGACAAAGCCCCACGCCTTCTCGCGTACCGACACCGCGTCCTGGAGAGCATCGAGGACTCTGAAATATTCAGGAGCTTGTCGAGCTTGCGTGAGATACCCTTCCCGCGCGCGCTCGAGGAACCCCAGACGCTCAGCCTCCAGCCGATCAAGTGCCGCACCCCGTTGCCGAACACGCGCCAGGCCGACCTTGGGATCAAGGTCGAGGATCAGATAGAGGTCCGGGCGGAAGCCATCCAAAGCCAGATCGTTGATCCGCTGCACGAGCCCCAGGTCTATTCCCCGGGCATAGTGTTGGAAACTGATCGTAGCCGAGTCAAACCGGTCACACAGCACCACTTTTCCTGCCTGTAGGGCAGGAATGATCTTTTCGCGCAGATGCTGCGCACGCGCAGCCCCGAACAGCATCAGTTCGGTGAGACTGCACATCTCTGGCGTATCGGGATTGAGCAAAATTTCGCGGATCTTTTCGCCAATGACCGTTCCCCCCGGCTCGCGTGTCAACACGACTTCGACCCCCAAGGCCTCGATCTGATCGCGCAACCCGCTGATAAGGGTGGTCTTCCCCGCACCATTGCTGCCATCGCAAACAATCATCACCCCCGGATACGGGCGTAATGTTTCCCTGGCGGCTTCTGACTTAACCATCACTTCTTGCCCAGAATATATTTGGCGACAGCCTGATTATGCTCGTTGAGCGTCTGGGAAAACTGGCTGCTGCCGTCTCCGCGGGAGACGAAGTAGATGTACTTGTGATCTTCCGGATGCAAGGCAGCCTCGAGTGCTGCTCTTCCCACATTGGCGATCGGAGTAGGCGGCAACCCCCCCCGAGTGTAAGTGTTCCATGGAGTGTCCGTCTGCAAGTCACGCTTGCGTATGCGGCCGTCGTACTTATCACCCATGCCGTAGATGACGGTGGGGTCGGTCTGCAACATCATGCCGCGACGCAGTCGATTCACGAACACACCGGCCACGCGCGCGCGATCACCCCCGAGACCCGTCTCTTTTTCCACGATCGAAGCCAAAATCAAGGCTTCGTAGGGCGTCTGCAACGGGAGATCCGGGCTGCGCTTTGCCCAAGCCTCTTCAAGTACTGCCATTTTGGCTCGGTACGCCTGCCGCAATACTTCAAAATCGCTCGTTCCCGGCGCAAATACGTAAGTGTCCGGCATGAATAGGCCTTCAGGGCTGGGGAACTGATCGGCGCCCAGTCGTTTCAGCAGTTCCTGATCACTCACACCCTGAAGGGTTTGCTTCACATAGGGAGACTCCGCCAAAGCCTGGCGGACGCGACGATAGGTCCAGCCTTCCACTAGGGTAAGGCGCTGTTGGACCACTTCGCCGCGCGCCATGCGCTCGAGCAACTGGCGCGGGGTGTCTCCTTGGCGGGCTTCGTAGGTTCCGGCCTTGATCTGCTTATCCAGGCCCGTATAGCGGGCCAACACCACCAAGCCTTCGGGATTTACCTGGATACCCGCATCATTGATGGACTTGGCAATTGACCGCAGGCCGCTACCAGGTGCGACGACGTATTGCACGGTCTCGCCCGGCATATCAACGGGGCGCTGGACCCAATACNATGCGTAGGCCACGAAACCGCCCNCAGCCAACGCCAGGNAGAAAACGCTAAAAAGGGCGAACAGCCAAAATCTTTTCATCTCTTCNTAGTATAAAGCCGCCGGCTTCCGGCGGATGGCGGCCCCAAGGATCAAAGGCCGTTATGATAAACGTCAGAAGTGTTCCTGTGTTTCGCTGGTGAATTCGCTCATGACCCAATTTCAGCAATTCCTCGTACGGCTCGATGACCTTGCGGTGCTTCGCATCCACGGTGCGGACGCTGTGCAATTCTTGCAGTCGCAGCTAAGCAACGATATCGGTTCCTTGGGGGCCGGGGATGCCCGACTTGCCGCCTATTGCAATCCCAAGGGACGCATGCTTGGTTCGATGGTGATCTTCCGCGAGCACGCGGAGACGCCGGACTCTTTACTTGCACTTGTGAAAGCCGACATTGCAGAGGCGCTCGTCAAACGATTGCGCATGTTCGTATTGCGCTCGAAGGTCACGCTTGAGATCACGAACCAATCAGCTTGGGGCCGGTCAGGGTACGGGCCGCACGTACTGCCTTGGCAGGTCCTACATCAAGACGGTCTCATTGAGATATCCGCCCCATCGGTGCCAGATACCGCGGCGCGCCATTGGCTTGTCTACCCCCTGGATGCCGATCCACAGCAACTGTCGAACCAGCTCGACGCTCCGCTGGCGGCCCGTGATGCTTGGTATGCGCAGGATATCGAGGCAGGTTTAGGGTGGGTCGAACAAAAGAACCTGGAGCTCTTCATCCCGCAGAGCCTGAACTTTGACTTGAGCGGTGGAGTCAGTTTCACTAAGGGCTGCTATCCCGGCCAAGAGGTCGTCGCCCGGGCCCATTTTCGCGGCGCTGTAAAACGCCGGGCCTTGCCGGCACATTGCATTGTTCCCGCCGACGTGTCATTCGAGCCCGGTCAAGATGTCTACGACGCGCGTGCCCCCCAGGCGCCTGCCGGTCGTATCATCAATGCCGCACGCACGGCCCATCGCGATGCCCCCGGCGCGCATCATATTGCCTGGCACCTGCTTGTCGAGGTGAATCCGGCACAGGCAGACGCCGCCGATTTGCGCGTTGTTTCGCCGGACGGGCCGGCATTGAGGACGCTTTCCCTGCCCTATTCCCTCGAGGCCAAGATATAAATGCCGCCGACGCGCGGCGGCGGCCACCGATTCATCTGTGGTCGTAAAGCTTCACGATGCTGGAGAAGTCCAGGCACCCATGCCCCTTGGCGCTGTGCAAGGAATACAAGTTGCGCGCGAGTTCGCCCAGTGGGGTTGAGGAACCGCTATGCAGTGCTGCCTCCGCAGCCAACCCCAGGTCCTTCAGCATCAGATCGACGCCAAAACCGCCGGCATAGCCCTTCGATGCCGGAACATCCGGCATCACCCCCGGCCATGGGTTGTAGAGTTCGGTTGCCCAGTTCCGGCCCGAACTTTTCGCGATGATGTTCGACAAGGTGGTCGGGTCTAGCCCATTGGCGACGCCCAGGGCAAGTGCCTCGGATGTACCCGCCATGAGNATGCCCAACAACATGTTGTTGCAGATCTTGGCTACCTGCCCGGCGCCNGAATCACCCGCATGGAAGATATTCCGGCCCATTTTCTCAAGATAGGGNCGTGCCGCCTCGAGGTCCATCGCAGCGCCGCCGACGATAAAGGTCANTGTGCCTGCTGCAGCCCCTGCCGTGCCGCCNGAAACAGGCGCATCGATCATGCGTATGCCGCGTTCGAGGGCCGCAGCCGCCACCTTGCGCGCTGATTCTGGCGCAATGGTGCTGCACTCGATCACTAACGTCTCAGGCTCGATGCGATCGAGCAGACCTGTATCGCCGAGATACAGGCCTTCCACATGACGACTCGCCGGCAACATTGAAATCACGACACCGGCATCCTGAATACAGGCCGCGGCGCTCTCGGCGGGATGTGCCCCCTCTGCCGCCAAGGACTGCACTGCCGCGGGCACCAGGTCGAACACGCTGAGAGTGTACCCGGCCTTGACGAGGTTACGGGCCATGGGTGCACCCATATTCCCCAAACCGATGAAGGCAATCTCGCTCATTGTCTCTCTCCATGTATTTTTATAAAGATGGGGCCGGCGGTTACCGCCCCAGATCAATCAATGGGTGCTCATCTCCAACCGGCCAGGGCGGCTCAAAGAAGCGCTGAACCCACGCTGACGTTGCATCCTCGAGAGAAGCCGGATTCCAGCGCGGGTTACGGTCCTTGTCGATCAACAAGGCTCGTATGCCTTCTTGTAGATCGCCCTGGACGCCACAATGCAGTGACACGATGTACTCCATGCGGAACACGTCGGCGAGCGACTGCAAACGCGCACGATCAAGCAAAGTAAAGGATAAGCGGGCAGATCCCGGTGAGCCTGCAGAGAACGTGGCAGCGGCTCGTTGCAGCCACGGATCCTCATGCTGGGCGAAGTCGGCAATGGCTGAGCAAATCTTCATGAAATCATGGCCGTCGCACGCTCGCCGGATTTCCCCGTAATGTTTTTGAAGCGGGCCCGGCTCCGCTTCCGGAAACGCCATCGTGCCCAGGATTCGATCGAGTTCGATCGCGTTGCGTCGATAGTCGTCCTGCCACGCGGTCGCCTTGATTGAATCGATGAATGCACCCCAACTGCCGGACGGGACCGCGTGATCGGCCAGGCCCATGAACAAGCAGTCAGAAGCATTCAACTGTGCGCCGGTCAGGGCCAGAAAACGGCCCGTTCCGCCCGGTAACCGCGACAGCATCCATGTGCCGCCTACGTCTGGGAACAAGCCAATGGAGATCTCCGGCATGGCCCACCGTGTTGTTTCGGTGACCACGCGATGACTCACCCCCATTAGCAATCCAACGC
>Ga0065721_10051141_pt1 | contig 16126 bp, 10 predicted proteins | sample Mesricmetagenome_FD_59108 | JGI IMG/M metagenome (GOLD analysis project Ga0065721, IMG submission 59108) | Mesophilic microbial community from rice straw/compost enrichment Sample: eDNA_1 v2 (version 2) | ecosystem: Engineered > Solid waste > Grass > Composting > Bioreactor | place: USA: Davis... | reverse complement strand
CAGCAGGCAGCGAAGCAGAATTATCATATCCGATTGTTGACGGCGCACCCGCCGTTTGAACAGACACATATTCGTTCCAGCCGAGAAGGAAGCGCTGCGGTCGGATTTAATCGCCGGCAGCGTTTTCGTGCAGTCCCAGCTTTTTCTCGAGGGCGCTGACCCGGCGCAGTAAATCCGGCAATCGTTGAATCGCCAGGAGTTGTCGCTTCGTTTGTTTGTCTGGAAGCGCTGGACTGCCGAGCACCATCTGGCCGTCGGGAATGTTGTGCATGACGCCGGATTGCGCGCCGACCGTGACTTTGTTGCCGATCTGTAAATGCCCACCCACGCCGACCTGTCCGGCGAGAATGACGTATTTGCCCAGCTTCGAGCTGCCGGCAACTCCTGCTTGCGCGATGATGATGCTGTATTCGCCGACCTGCACGTTGTGCGCGATTTGAACGAGATTATCGATTTTCGTTCCTTTGCCGATGACGGTCGGCCCGAGTGCGCCGCGGTCAATCGTTACATTCGCGCCGATTTCAACGTCGTCGCCGATAATTACGTTCCCCACTTGCGGCACTTTGCGATGCACGCCGTTGTCGAGCACGTAACCGAAGCCGTCCGAGCCGATCACCGTTCCGGCGTGAATGCGGACGCGATCGCCGAGTTCCGTGCGTGCATAGAGCGTCACATTCGGAAACAAAACGCAACCCACGCCAACTTTGGCGCCAGCGCCAATGTAATTATTGGCGTGAAGAATCGTTCCGCCCCCAATGGAAACATCTTCGCTAATGACGCAATTCGGTCCGATGTGCGCTGTGGCATCAACGCGCGCCGATCGAGCAATGACGGCGCTGGGGTGAATGCCGGCGGGCAATGGCGGTTCGGGGAAAAACAACGCCAGCGCTTTGGCAAATGCGATGCGCGCGTGCGCCACGCGAATCAACGTTTTGCCGGTGCTGGAAGTTTTTTCACCACTGACGATGATGGCTGATGCGGCGCTCTGTTCGGCGCGGAGGAAAAATTCGTCTGTCTCCGCAAAAGTCAGATCGCCAGCCTGAGCGCGATCCGTCGGAGAGAATCCTTTGAGTTCGACTTGCGCATCGCCAACAACCTCGCCATCAAGGTGTTTAGCAACGGCAGCGGCAGAAAAAGTCATAAGTCCGAGGGCAAGTCACACGTTGACTTGAAAAATTTTCGCCACTATAAAGACGCGCGACAGCAATTCAACCCCTACTTACTTTATTTATGGCCAAGACTCTGCGCGTTGGAATGGTCGGTTACCGTTTCATGGGGAAAGCGCATTCAAATGCGTGGCGTCAAGCGCCGCGCTTTTTCCCACTCAAAGCTCATCTGGAGCTCCACACCATTTGCGGACGCGACGCTAACGCCGTCCAAACCGCCCGGGCGCAACTCGGCTGGCAAAACGCTTCTACCGATTGGCGCGATGTCGTGGAATCGCCGCTGATTGACATCGTGGACATCAACACGCCGAACGATTCGCATGCGGAAATCGCCATCGCCGCCGCGCAGAACGGCAAACACGTGCTTTGCGAAAAACCGCTCGCGCTGACCGTCAAACAAGCGGAGCAAATGCTCGCCGCCGTGCAAAAGGCGAAAGTGGTTCACATGGTTTGCCACAATTACCGGCGCATTCCCGCCATTGTGCAGGCCAAGAAAATGTTGGCGGAAGGCGCGCTTGGAAAAATTTATCATTTCCGCGCCCGTTACGCGCAGGATTGGCCGGCAGATCCGGAATTTCCATTGGTCTGGCGCTTGCAAAAAGGCGTCAGCGGCACCGGTGCGCATGGCGACATCAACGCGCATATCATTGATCTCGCGCGTTTCCTCATCGGCGAATTTTCCGAAGTGTGCGGTTTGTTGCACACGTTCATTCCGGAACGTCCGTTGCCCGACGATAACGCTAAAGGTGCTGGCCTTGCCGCTAAAGCCGCTCGAAAAATGGGTAAAGTCACCGTGGACGACGCGTCGTTGTTCATCGGTCGCTTTGAAAACGGCGCCATCGCGAATCTCGAAGCGACGCGCATGGCGTTGGGACGCAAGAACCACATCACCATCGAAATCAACGGTAGCAAAGGCTCGCTTTACTTCGATTTCGAGGACATGAACCGGTTGAAGTATTTCAGCAATGACGATCCGAAAGATCGTCAGGGTTTCCGTGACATTCTGGTCACCAAAGGCGGCGTGCATCAATATTTCGGCAGTTGGTGGCCGGAAGGACACATCATCGGCTACGAACACACATTCATTCACACGATTGTGGACTTCGTAAACGCCTGTGTTGACGGCAAACCGGTCCAGCCGACGTTTGAAGACGGCGTGAAGAATCAGCGTGTTCTCGAAGCGGTCGAAAAATCCGCTACGTCAGGCAAGTGGGTGAAGATTGTTAATAAATAACTATCCGCAGCGGCTGCTTTGACGTTCGTTAAAGCAGCCAGCCAGCAGATGAGGCGGCGTCACGCTGAGAATCACTGAATTTGCTAAATGTGCAGCCGCCATTGCGTCATGGTTGTCGTGCTGGCAGGATGCTTACCTCTACGTCAGGCAAGGGATGCCTGATTTCAGATTAAATTTATGAAAACCATCAAGGCAGGAATTATCGGCACCGGTTTTATCGGACCGGCTCACGTGGAAGCGGCGCGCCGCGTCGGCTTCGTGGAAATGGTCGCGCTCTGCGAAGCGAACGAAGATCTCGCGCGCTCCAAAGCCGCTGCCCTCGGCATTCCCAAAGCCTACGGCAGCGTGGCCGCGCTTCTGAAAGACCCGGAAGTTGAGGTCATTCATAACTGCACGCCCAATCACGTGCATTTCAAAATCAGCAAACAGATCATGGCCGCGGGCAAGCACGTCATTTCCGAAAAGCCGCTCGCGATGACCACGAAGGAATCTGCTGAGCTCGTCAAACTCGCGAAGAAAACCGGCGTCGTGAATGCGATCGATTTCAATTACCGCTACTACCCGCTCGTGCAGGAAGCCAAAGCGATGGTCGCGTCCGGCAAACTCGGCGATGTTTTCCACGCCACCGGGTCGTACACGCAGGATTGGCTCTATCTCAATACCGACTGGAACTGGCGGCTCGTTCCGCAATACAGCGGTAAATCCCGCGCCATCGCGGACATCGGCTCGCACTGGTGCGATTGCATTCAATTCGTCACCGGCTTGAAGATTAAGCGCGTTTGCGCGGATTTTCTGACGGTTCACAAAAAGCGCATGAAGCCCAAGAAACAGGTCGAGACCTACTCGGGCAAAATGCTGCAACCGTCCGATTACGAAGCGATGCCGATCAACACCGAAGACTTCGCAACCGTGATGTTTGAATTCAACAACGGTGCGCGCGGTTCATTTTCGGTGTCGCAGGTGTTCGCTGGACGTAAGAACCGGTTGTTTTTTGAACTCGCCGGCTCGAAGAGTTCCATCGTGTGGGATCAGGAACGCCCGAACGAAATGTGGATCGGTCATCGCGAACGTCCGAATGAATTATTGATGAAAGATCCGTCGTTGCTCAGCCCTGAAGCGCGGCCGTACGCACATTATCCCGGCGGCCATCCCGAAGCGTATCCGGATGGACTGAAGAACTTCCTGCTCCGCGTCTATTCGCATCTGGCCGGAAAAGAGAAACCCGCATTCAGCACCTTCCAGGACGGTCATGATGAACTCGCAATCTGCGAAGCGATTCTGGCCAGTTCGAAATCGAAGAAGTGGGAAACAGTGCGTTACTGATCCACCACCTCCGCATTTGACCCGACGAACGGCCCGCATGACATAAACATGTGGGCCGTTTGCTGTACTAAAACTCTTGTCAGGCTCTGGTTTCAGACGGATAAAGATCGAAGTTGTAACTCAGTTGTAACCCGTAAATTCCTGACGTATATGAAAAAAATCCCCAGCCTGGTAGTTTCCATTTGTTGTTCTGTTGGTCTTTTGACCGAAAGCGCCCTGAGCCAAGTGGTATTCAGCGAGAACTTTGATATTGATGCGACTGCAAATTGGAACATAAACAACAATGGCAACGGGCTTAATGCCGCGAATTTTTTCTTCGACTATAGCAGTGTGGGAATCCCATCCGCACCGCATTCCACCGGTGGAAGCACCATTGGCCTCAAGCTGAGTGCAAACATCAGTGGGACCGGTCCTGCCAGTGGCGTGTTGCCGGGCATCAGTGTTTCGCCTATTGGCCAGAGTTTCACGGGAAATTACACGCTGCGATTTGACTGGTGGCACAACTGGCTGGGGGCAGCAAGCGGCGGTATTGGTGCCGCCGCTGGTGGCTCTGGCTCCACTCAGCTTTCCACCTTTGGCATCCTCACCTCTGGTACGACCGCCAACTACGCCGGAGCTTCGGACTCGGTCTTTTTTGCTGCTACCGGCGATGGCGCTTCCGCTTCGGATTTCCGCACCTACTCTGCCGCGAAACCAACCGGTTATACGCTGGCAGACACCGTAAATGTCTATGCGGCTGGCAGCCAGAACAACACCGCCGAATTATACACCACGCTGTTTCCGGCGGGCGCAACAGCACCTGCGGAGCAAGTGGCCATTTCGACGACGCAAAGTGGGTCAACTTTGGCCGGTACCGCCGGTTTCCGCTGGCATGATGTGGAAATCACCAAGATTGATAACCTCATCACCTGGACCATCAACGGAACCCTGATCGCTACGCTGGATGCGACGGGAATCACCACCGGTGGCGACAACATTCTCTTCGGCATGTCGGACACCAGCCTCGGCGCGGGCACCCCGGCCAACTTGTTCGAGCAATTGGATTTCACTCTGATTGACAATGTGACGGTCACCCTGATTCCCGAACCCTCCAGTCTGGCACTTATCGGTCTTGGCGGTCTGGCCTTGCTGGCGCGCCGAAAAAAATAATCAAACGGCTGCAGATCCAGCAGCGTTCCTATTTGCAACGCCGCTCCTGAACGGGAGCGGCGTTTTTTCTTTTCGCGCGCTCGATTTCGCGCGCTCCGCGTCTGATTCACCAATGTAGATTGTCGTCCATGAGTTTCTCGGGAATCGTCTGAATTGACCGTGCGGTTGTTCCATTTTTTACTGCGCCGCATCATGGCGGGTGAGACGTTCGATAAAGAGGAACTCCGCATCATCCTCATTGATGACAGCCCGTTCGATGCGGAGTTGATAGAGTTGCAACTCAAACGCAGTCTGCGTTGCAACGTTGTTGTAGTGGATTCGCGGACTGAATTTCTGGCGGAGTTGGAACGCGCCGCGCCTGACGTCATCATCTCCGATTCTGCTCTGCCGCGGTTCGATGGATTTGCCGCGCTGGCATTGGCGCAGGAACGCTGTCCGGAAGTTCCCTTCATCTTCTGTTCAGGAAACCAACATCCCAAACTTCAATCGGACGCGTTGGCAAAAGGTGTGACCGCCTGGGTATCTAAAGATCAACTGGAGCGCTTGGATGACGTCGTGCGAAAGATTCTGCACTGAAGAAAAAATGGTGCGCGATACAGGGTTCGAACCTGTGACCCCTACCGTGTCAAGGTAGTGCTCTACCACTGAGCTAACCGCGCGCCCTTGCAGGGTGGGACGATGCCGGGAACACACGAAATTGGCAAGTGTAGAATCATCCCTTCGCCCAGCCAAATCCTCACAGGTCTGAGAAATTGCTCCCTTTCAGGATGCGCTCGTCAGCAAGCTTTTTACGCGCGCAAAGAGCGTCGCGACGCAGGTCTGAACGTCCTCTTGGTCTGTGTGCAAAACGACTTCCGCGGCTTCCGGCGGCTCATAGGGCGCGGAGATTCCGGTAAACTCCGGCAATGCGCCCGCCCGCGCGCGGGCGTAAAGTCCTTTGGGATCACGACGCTCGCAGACTTCCAACGGCGCGTTGACGTACACCTCGATAAACTTTCCGGCTGGCGCAGCGGTGCGAGCCCGAGCGCGATCGCGTCGGTACGGTGAAATCAGCGCCACGATGCAAATCAATCCGGTATCCGCAAACAGGCGTGCGACTTCGCCCACACGCCGGATGTTTTCCTGTCGATCAGCCGGCGAGTATCCGAGGTCCGAACACAAACCGCGTCGCAAACAATCGCCATCCAGCACGCAAGCGGCGTGACCAGCGTGACTCAGTTCTGTTTCCAATGCGCGTGCAATCGTGGTTTTCCCCGAGCCGCTCAAGCCGGTCAACCACACGACGCAGCCCGACCGCAATGTTGCGCATTTGGCGGCCGCGTCGTTATTCATCCAGCAATCCCTTCAGACGGTTCGTCACGATTTGATACTGCCGGTCCGGAACGAAATTATTGGTCAAGAATCGTTGGTAATAATCCACCATGGTGTTGGTGTCTCCTTGCCGCCACGCGATGCTGCCCAGGCCAAAAAGCGCATCCTGCTTGTGATTCGGCTGCGCCAGCAGCGTTTCAAAATCACGCTGAGCCAAGTCGAGTTGTCCCATGCGCAAAGCGGCGATCCCGCGAAAATGTCGCGCCAACGCATTAGTCGGCGCGACGCTGAGCGCGCTCGTCAGGGTCGCGATGGCGGCTTCGTTCTGTTTCGCGCGCACTTCCGCGCTTCCCTTTTTGACCAGCCAATCAACCCGTTTCGGATCGCGCTGTGCCAGCATCTCGCGCCATTTGAGTTCCTCCGGAAGATTTCCCATCATCTGGCATAATTCCGCCGCCGTTACGACAACCTGGTCGGTCGCTTGATGGGGCGTTGCGAATGAGTTGATAAATTCGATCGCTTCGTTCATTTGGCCCAGCCCCAACAACGCAACGGTTCGGGATTCCAATATCTGCCCCAGCATGGTTGCGGGAGGATTGGTTTCGGTGGCCAACACCTGTTCGGTCAATGCGGCGGCCGTTACATAATCACCGGCCAGATTCAAACTCTGCGCCTGCCAGAGTTTCGGCGCGAGCCAATCCGGTTGCAGTTCCCGGCTGCGCGCAAAGCAATCGTGCGCCTGCCACGGATGGGACGTGGCGAAATAGAGTCGCCCGCTTAGCAGGAGGAAAGCTGCTTCGTCCACCGGGCCGTTGCGATGGATGACATCGGTCCAGGTCGCATATTTGGAAACGACCGAGGGGATTGTCGCCCGCGCCCATTGCATGGTCAGGATGTTGGTGTCGCCGACTGCGCGACGTCGGGCGGCTTCGCGATTCAAATGCGCGGCGAGATTATCCGGATCAAACTCCAAAGCGCGTTCGAACCATTCCGCGGCATCAGAAGAAACGCCACTTTGTTGCAACTTCACTCCCCAGGTGTTCAGCGTTTTGCTCAACGGCCCGGACAACGCCACGACAGTTTCATTCAAGCGCGCTGACAGTTTTAAAAATTTCCATTCCGGACTGGTCCATCGGGTAACGCGTGTGCGGCTCGCTTCAAACTGACGCGCTCGATGCGCCAGCGTCGCATGCCAATCACTCTGCCAACGCTCGTTGCTCTCTTGTAGAGCGGTCGTCGGGTCGGCGACTCGCATTTTGTCCCGAGGTGTCAGGCGGAAAATCCAGCCCTGCGGCACAGCGGTGAAGCGTTCGAAAAACAGGCCGGAACTCGGATGTAGATAAACCACCGTTTCGTTGCTGGCGATTTGTGAAATGACCGCGGCCTGCATGGCTGGCGCGATTTGTGGAGTGTTGTTCGTGAGCGGCCAATCCGGCCAGCGATCGCCGTATTGGCGGTGCATCTTTTCGTGATATGCCACGCCGCCCAACAACCGCGCGTCCACCAACATTGGTGTCGTCGCATCGCGATCCATCTTCCCGCTGGCTCGCAGCAAAATGAGCGGCAGCGTTTCATCGCTCAGCGCTGTGACCGCACCCGCGGGCAACGATTCGCGCAAATGGGTCGCATATTCCTCCAACATCCGACTGTTGCTGAGGCGAACTTCCGGAAAATTTTTCCACAACAACGTTCCCGCGAGCGCGACGCTGAGACTCATCGCTACAACAGCCGGCCATTTCGCGCGAGACTTGCGCGGACGCGGCAAACCGAACACCAGCAGGTAAGCAACGCAGTATCCGGCGACCAATGCCCATGAATAAGCGTAAGGCAATAAGGCTGAATTCACCTCACGTAGCGATGGAATAAACGTGGGGTTGAGTGCAATCCATAGCGCGGTCAGTAGAAACATCGCGTGAATGAAATGGCCGCTGGCTTTCGTGAAAAACAGACCGAGATGCGTATCGTCGGCGAGTTGCGCCGAATGCGAGCGCCAGCGCACTGCCAGTAAAAGAAACGGCAGAATTCCGGTAATCACCAACAGCCGGAACGCCGAACTCTTCAACAGCACCTTCAAAAAAAACTTCTGTGCGGCGACATAGTTTTTGAGTGTGGCCAGGAATTCCGTCGTTTCCGGCTCGGAGAAATACAACACCAGCGGACTCAATCCATAAAGCGCCAGCCCGGCCAATCCCCATGCACACATCCGCCAGAAAAATCGCCAGCTCAGAAAGGGAGTAAGCCCTTTAACCCAGATAACCGCTGCGACGAACAACGGCAGATAACCGAGCATCAGCCAATTGTCCGTAATGCCGAGCGCAAAGACGAAAGCGGCGCGATAAAGCCATTTTTCGTCGGATTGAACGCGGAATTCAAACACGCCCCGGAAAGCAAACGCAAAACACAGCAGGCTGAGCATTTCACCGCTGGCTGAAGACGCGTGTTGCCAAAAGCCGAGTTGCCAACCCAAAGCCATCGCCGCGACGACCGGCGGCAACCACGACCACTTTCCCGTCAGTATTGACGCGCCTGAAACTTTTTTGCGCATCGGATCGGCCGACACGAGGTCAACGCGCAAAATGCTGACCGAGCGCGTCAATTGCATCAGCACCAGCGCGGCAATCGTTGCGGTCACGATGTTCGCCGTCAGCGGCAACCACGTATCCGGCAACACGCGCAGCGGTCCGAACACTAACAAGGTCAGCGGGCGAACGAGTTCCGGTTTACCGGTCCAGTCCGCGACGCTCGCTATGTTCGACAGGCTGTACAGGGACAGCCATTGACATAACGTGCTCCAATAGAACAGCAGGGCCACGCCCCCAATCAACCAGGACAACGTTCGTCCGGGCGTTTGGACCGACTCGGTGGTTTTTGAACTCATCGCTTCGGCCAGTACTAACGAGCGCCCGCCGATTGGCAAGCCCGGGAATGCAAATCGAGGCAGTGATTTTCCTCAATCGCGCGGCAGAAGTTGTTTGTGTTTCAACTCCCGTTCGCGCAGCCACGCAAAAATCACCGGGGTCACGATCAGAATATGAATCAGGCTGCTGATCATGCCGCCAATCACCGGCGTGGCCAGCGGTTTCATGATTTCCGCGCCCTGGCGTTGACTCCACATGATCGGCAACAAACTCGCGATGACCGTTCCAACCGTCATCAGCTTCGGACGCAATCGCAAGCGCGCGCCGTCTTTCACTGCTTGAATGAGGTCCGCACCGTTGAACGCCGCGCCGCGTTCGGCCTGACGCTTCTTCAGCATTTCTTCGAGATAAACCACCATTACAACGCCGGTTTGCACCGCAGTGCCGAAGAGCGCGATGTATCCCACCCAGACCGCGCCATTGAAGTTGTAACCAAGTAATTTTTGTAAAAACACGCCGCCACTTAACGCGAATGGCACCGCCAACAACACATGCGCTGCTTCGGCTGCACTGTGATAAACCATGTACAGCAACATGAAGATTATCAGCAACACCGCCGGGAACACCCATTGCATGGTGCGAGTAAAGCGCCGTTGATTTTCATATTCGCCGGTCAGCGACCACGTCATGTTACCCCAATCCATCTCGTGCAATGCCGCTTCAATGTCATTCACAAAACCGCCCAGATCGCGGTCCTGCACGTTCGCCTGTACATACGCGCGTAGCCGACCGTTCTCGCTGGCGATTTCATTAGCGCCAATTTCTCGGGTGATGGTAGCTACCATTGCCAACGGGATATAAGCGCGTTCAGTTTCAGTTGCAGCCTCGTTCTGACTGCTGCTCGCACCGCCGCCCATTCCGCCCATTGCGCCGCTTCCCGGAGTTGTAGCAGATTCAGTCACCGATCCGCTCATTGCACCGCGCGTTGCGATCAGAATCCGACCGATCTTTTCAATGTCATCGCGCTCACCGCGTTCGAGTCGCACCTGAATCGGATAGCGTTCGCGACCTTCAATCGTCACGCTGACATTCTTGCCGCCGAGGCCGACTTCCACGGCGTCGAGGACATCGCGTGCGCTAAGTCCGTAACGAGCCATGGCGCGGCGATCGACTTTGACGTTCAGGTACGGTTTGCCCTGGATGCGCGATGGCGAAACTCCGGTCGCCCCGGGAATCTCACGAATCACTCCTTCAACTTCGAGCGCTTTGCGCTGAATGGCTTCGAGATTGTCGCCATAAATCTTTACTCCCACCTGCGCGCGAATGCCGGTGTAGAGCATGAGAATGCGGCCTTCAATCGGTTGCAAATACGCCGGTACATAACCGGGTACCAACTTCATTTTCTCCGTCAGCTCCGCGACCAGTTTTTCGATGGTCATGCCCTCGCGCCAGGCAGGGTTACGAACGACGCGCGGAATTTTGATAAAGCCGAGCACCGTGCGATTGGTGCTGAGGTATTCCGGTTTGAGCGTGATGGTGGTTTCCAGCATTTCGGTCGGGGCCGGATCGGTGGGCGTTTCGAAGCGCCCCAGTTTGCCAGCGACAGTTTCAATCTCCGGCACGCCGGCCATCACCTGATCCTGCCACGCCATGATACGTTGGATTTCCGTTAAACCCGTTGAAGGCAATAGCACCGGCATGAACAACAGGCTGCCTTCGTTGAGTGGCGGCATGAATTCCCGACCGAATCCCTGCACCAGATTGGCAGTGCGATGCCAACCGCTCGCGCGCAGATTTGTCACCCACTCGCGCGGCAGACCGAACGCCACTACCAGCGCAAAAGCGAGCAGCGCTGCGGCGATGCCGATAACGGATTTGCGATGCCGCAACGACCAGTTCAACACCGGGTCGTAAACTTTCAGCAGTGCGCGCATCACGAGATTGCGATCTTCCGAATGAAACGGTCCGCGCACAAGCAGGCTGCATAAGACCGGGACGAGGGTGACGCCGAGTAAGGTTGAACCCACCATCGCAAACGTCTTAGTCCAGGCGAGCGGATGAAACATTTTCCCTTCCTGACCCGTCAGTGCGAATACCGGCACGAACGCGAGAATGATGATCGCCATCGCAAAGAAAATCGGGCGACCGACCTGTTTGCAGGCAGTGAGCGTGACTTGCCAGGTTTCTGCAGGTGTCAGGCGAAATGATTTGGTTTTGTTGTCGCCCGCTCCTTCTCCCGTTCGCCTTTTCTCCTCCTCTGCCCTTTCGCAATGCCGGATGACATTCTCCGTCACGACAATCGCCGCGTCCACCAACACGCCGATGGCGATCGCAATGCCGGTGAGCGACATAATGTTGCTCGTGATGCCGAACTTCTGCATCAGCAGGAACGAAATCAGAATCGAAATCGGCAAAGGCAGCGTGACGATCAGAATACTGCGGAAGTGCCAGAGGAAGATGATGTGCGCGAGGGTCACGAGAAGGATTTCCTCAACGAGCGCGTGTTTCAGCGTGTCGATCGTGCGGTCAATCAATGTGCTGCGATCGTAAAATGCGCGAATGGAAATACCGGGCGGCAGACTCGGTGCGATTTCAGCGATGCGTTTCTTCACGCGTTCGATGACGGCCTTGGCGTTTTCGCCGGTGCGCATCACCACGGTGCCGCCGACGGCTTCAACGCCGTTTATATCCAGTGCGCCGCGCCGGAAATCGCCGCCAATCTGAATCGTCGCGATGTCTTTGAGATAAACCGGCGTACCGTCCACCGCTTTCACCGCGACGAGTTCCAGATCTTCAACGCTGGTAACCAGACCGATGCCGCGCAGCACAAACTCCGCCCCGTTTTCTTCGATGACTTTGCCGCCGACGTTGAGATTCGCGTTTTGCACCGCGGCCATCACGTCGCCGAGCGAGACGTTGGCAGCGCGCATTTTCGCGGAACTGATTTCGATTTGATATTGCTTCACGAAACCGCCGATGCTGGCGACTTCTGCGACGCCGGGCACACTCGCGAGTTGATAACGCACGTGCCAATCCTGAATCGCCCGCAGTTTGCCGAGGTCGTAACCACCCGCCGGTGCTTTGGCCGGATCAACGTGCAGGTAATATTGATAAATCCAGCCCAGGCCGGTGGCATCGGGACCGAGTTGCGGCTTTACGCCTTCGGGCATTGAGCCTTCGAGAAAGTTCAACCGTTCCAACACTCGCGTTCGCGCGAAATACGGATCAACGTCATCTTCAAAAATGATCGTGAGCAGCGAAAACCCGAACATGGACGTCGCGCGCACATCTTTCACGCCGGCAAGACCCTGAAGTCCGGTCGTGAGCGGAAAGGTGACCTGATCTTCAACTTCCTGTGGACTGCGCCCCATCCAATCCGCATAAACGAGCACCTGATTTTCCGTGAGATCAGGAATGGCATCGACGGGCGTTTTGAACACCGCGCGGACCCCCAGCGCGATGATTAACAACGTGCCGCACAGCACGAGAAAACGATTTATCAGACTCCACTCGATGAGACGTTGAATCATAGAGGACCTCCAAATGCCAAGAGCCGAACTCCAGAGAAATTTCGAGAATCAAACCTCCGAGCGAGAGGTGCTGGGATGTTGGAGTTTGGTGCTTTCACGGCTTCACCTCCGAACCACAGTCCAGCATCTCGGCGCCGTAATACGGATTACGCACTTCGGCGTTCAACTGAATCCAATCCGCGCGATTCGGCGCGCCTGGAAATGCATTCTTCGTCATCGGGCAGCGAAACACTTTCACGTTCGCGAACGCATCGTCAGCGCGACGTAATGCCTGCACGAGCGCCACCGTCGCTTCGCTGAGCGGATGAAACTGTTTGCGCGCCTCGGTCAGATTTTCAAAGCCATGCAAGTGTCCGACCGTTTCAATCGGCTTCAGCAACGCCTGCCACGCACTTGTATTGTCAAATGCGGCCAGCAAAGACGCGGTCGCCGCATGCAGTTTTTTGGATTGCGCGTTAAACGTTTTCACATCGTCCGCTGCCAACGCTCCGGTGAGCGAATCCATCAGGACGAGGAAGTCTTTGGTAGCGCGTTGTTGTTCGCTTGTGAGCGAAGGAAAAGCGGAAGTTTGATTGGTGGTTTCAATCGTCGGGGCGTGTGTGGCATAAGCGCGGTTCATCTCCGCCTGGCCATCGAGCAGTAGATTGCCATTCACCACCACGCGTTCGCCGGCGCTGACGCCGGAGAGCGCTTCGACGAAGGTGTCGCCGCGTCGTCCCAATTCCAAAACGCGTCGGGCGTAACCTCCCCCGTCCTGATCCACGAACACCACGGCTTGCGGACCGGTTTGAATCACAGCGCTACGCGGCACAGCGAGAACTTCCGGCGCGGCGAGATGCACGATGCCGTCTGCGTACACGCGATGCGCGAAAAGCCGTTGACCGTTCTTTACCGGATTTTCCAATTCTACCCGAACTCGCGTGGAACGCGTTGCTTCATTGAAATTGGGATCGATGAATTTGATTTCGCCGGTGACCGTTTCGCCGGGTCGAGTTGGAGTGCTTACGGTTACTTTCAGGCCGAGGTGCAACCAGGGCAAATCGGATTCATAAACCGAAAACTGAAACCACATCGTCGCGAAGTCCGCGATTTCAAAAAGTTTCTCACCCTCGGCTACGTATTGGCCGGCGGCGACGTTGCGTTCCGTCACGATGCCGCTGACGGGTGCGAGAATTTGTGACGTCAAAGCGTCTGCGGGTTTTTGCGGTAACGCTTCAATCTGTTCCGGAGTAAGCCCCATTTGCAGCAAGCGTGACGCAATCGAGTTCCGCAACTCCGCATTGGCCGCGTTTGCGACCGCGCGATATTCGCGTTCCGCCTGCAACAGCATCGGGCTGTAAAGTTCGGCCAATGGTTCGCCGGCCTTCACTTCGGCGCCGACAAAATTGACATACAACTTTTCGATGCGACCGCCCGTGTAAGCGGAAAGCACGCGGCGTTTGGTTTCGTCCTGCTCGATGCGGCCTGCGACGCTGAGTGTCTTTGTTAACGCCTGAGTTTTGACTTCGGCGGTCTCCACGTTGAGCACGCGCACGGAAGTTTCCGATAACGTGATGACATCGCCGGCGACATCGAAACCGGCTTCGCCTTCGTAAACGGGCGTGAGTTGCATCCCGCAAATGGTGCAACGTCCGGGCTGATCCGACTTGATCCACGGATGCATGGCGCTTTGGTAATAAAGCACTTTGCGTTCGGATTTTGGCGCATCGGAATTGTTGCAGCCGGTGAGTAGCGCGGACGCAAGCAGCGTTACGGTGATTGATCCGACTGCGCGAAAGAGAAATCGTTTTTGGTTCATGATGATTACGGGTTTTCCGGTTGCGAGAGCGAAGAAATCATTTGCAGCGATTCCAGATCGCCGAGACCGCAGCACAAAATCAGTTCGGTCAACATGTCGTATTGTTCGGTGACGGCGCGGACGTACATCAATTTTCCTTCGAACCACATGCGACGCGCCTCCAGCACGTCTCGCAGCGGTCCGCCGGATTCGAACATCGCGCGCGCACTGGCCAGCGCCTGTTCGTTGCGTGGAATGATCTGGTCGCGATAAAGCAACGCTTCGCGGCGCGCGGCGGCAATTTTGACAATCAAGCCGTACACCTCTTCGCGCACGGCCTGTTCTGCGTGACGCGTTTCCCATTCAACTGCGCGTTGCTTTGCCGTTTCGCGTTGAATCGCGGCGCGGTATTTCGAGTGATTGCCCAACGGAATGCTGAAACCGAGCATCACTTCGGTGGAACGCAAATCATGATCGCGTGTGTAGGTGCGATTCTCGAACCCGATGCTGACTTCCGGCCAACGTTCTTTGCGCGCAACGGTCACGGCGGCGGCGGCCATCTGAAGTTCTTCGCGCATAATTTTCAGTTCCGGCGCTTGCGCGAGGGCGAAACTCACGAGGCGCGGATGAAACGCAATTTCTTCCGCGACGGGAGGCAAACGCAATGGCGGCCAGGCATTCGTCAGCGGGCGATTGAGAAATCGGTTTACGACCAGAACGGCCTGATTGCGATTCTCCTTATCGGTCACGAGTTGTTCTATCCGCTTGCTGCGTTCGTTTTGAATCGTGAGCAGATCCATCAAGCGCGCGTTGCCGGCGCGATAACTTTCTTCCACTGCCGTGGCGGTGAGATTCAGCCATTCCAGATCTTCGCGCGCGATGGCCAAAGCTTCATCAGCACCGGCGGCCCGAACCAACGCTTTACTGAGATCGCGGCGGAGCAGTTGAAAGCGCGCCTCTTCGCGCGCAACTTCAACAGCCAGTTCCGCGCCGGCCATGCGACGCATCGCAGCCGGTTTGCCGAACAACGGTAGTTTTTGTTCGATGCCATAAAACAAATCGCCGTCATCCATGCGCATCATCCGATCGGCGGCCATTCCCCCGACGCGAATCATGGGATCGTCCCACGTGCGAATGGAACGAACATTAGCCTCGGCGGCGTTGGTGCGAGCGCGCGCCGCAAGCAGCGCGGGATGACTCGCCGCCATTTCGTCGGCGAATTGCGTGAGCAACTCCGGTGTGAGTTGTAACGCTTCGGATGATATCGGTGGCGCCGATTGGCCAAGCGAATTGGTTTCTGAAGAAGCCAACGTTTCTCCAACGGTGCTGGTGATAATCAGAATCAGGCTGCAAATAAATTCAGTTTTCATGCGGCGAAAAATTCTCGGACACAGTACGACAGGATGACGGATTATGCCTCCGTCAGTACACACTACGGGCGGGACGGCAGAGAATCAGATTAGAAGGGCGCAATGTCGCGTAAAAAGCGGCACTGCGAGGGCGGAATCAATCGGAACATCGGTGGAAACAATCGCCGGCGAAGTTTCCGGTAAAAGCCACGCGACGCGTTGAATCAGCAAAAGCGTAAGATCAATCGAAGAACTTACGGGCTGAGGGATGATCGGGACGGGATTCGGGGTGGAAGATGAGGGCGCGACGCAGCAGCAGCTTACGTCAGTTTCAACGCAACAACTGCAATCGGGTGGTGGCGGCGCCGCGCGCCCATTTAAAAGCGTATGGGCAGACACCGTCATTTGAAGCCAGATCACTGTCAGGCC
>Ga0065721_10051140_pt1 | contig 16134 bp, 21 predicted proteins | sample Mesricmetagenome_FD_59108 | JGI IMG/M metagenome (GOLD analysis project Ga0065721, IMG submission 59108) | Mesophilic microbial community from rice straw/compost enrichment Sample: eDNA_1 v2 (version 2) | ecosystem: Engineered > Solid waste > Grass > Composting > Bioreactor | place: USA: Davis... | reverse complement strand
CGTCAGAATGGTGCGGAGGCGCGAACGTGCGCCCCCGACGTGAGGCGGGGCATATGCCGCCCCCGCCCCCGCTTGTCAACGCCGTTTTGCGCGGCGGATTTCTAGAAACCTAAGATAAATCCGCAACTTAGTACATGCGGTAATATCATACCGTGACTTTCTGCGCCTCAGACCCGCCGCGTGCGCCAGGCGAAGGCCGTCGCCAGCCCCAGGACCAGGGCCGCCACGAGCTGGTGCGCGATGGAGAAGCCCAGCGGCGCGCGCATCATCAGCGTCGCCACCCCCAGCAGCGCCTGGCCGATCACCGCCCAGGTCAGGGCCGCGCCCAACAGCTTGGTCTCCTGGTGCAGATAGTTGGACCGCCAGGCGGCCAGGCCCATGGCGATGGCCACGCCGGTCACCAGATAGGCCATCAGCCGGTGATGCAGCTGCACCGCGCCCTGGCTGTGGGCCAGGGTCTGCCAGAGCCCGTCGCCCAGATAGTCCTCGGGGATCAGCCGCCCGCCCATCAGCGGGAAGTCGTTGTAGACGAGGCCCGCGTGGTTGCCGGCCACCAGGGCGCCCAGCAGGATCTGCACATAGATCAGCCCCAGCAGGATCGCCGCGCGCCGCCCCCACGGGCTGGGCAAGGTCTGGCGCGCCCCGCCCGCCCAGGAATCCAGCGCCGTCCAGACCAGCAGTCCCAGGAGGGCGAACGCGAGGCCCAGGTGGACCATCAGCCGCTCAGGGGCCACCGTCACCCGCTCGGAGAGGCCGCTGGCCACCATCCACCAGCCCACCAGCCCCTGCAGCGCGCCCAGGGCGAAGATGCCCACCAGCCGCCCGGTCAGCCGCCGCGGGATCTCCCGGCGGATGGCGAACCAGATGAAGGGCACGAAGAACACGAGGCCGGTCATCCGCCCCAGGAACCGGTGCCCCCACTCCCACCAGTAGATGCCCTTGAACTCGCCCAGGCTCATGCCCCGGTTCACCTGCTGGTACTGCGGGATCTCCTGGTACTTGGCGAACTCGATCTGCCAGGCCGCCTCGCTCATGGGCGGGATCGCGCCGGTGACCGGCCGCCATTCGGTGATCGACAGGCCCGAGCCGGTCAGACGCGTGGCGCCGCCCACGACCACCATGGCCAGGACGAACGCCGCCACCAGGAGCAGCCACACGGCGACGGGCTTGGAACGGTCGGAACGCAGGAATGAAGTCATGGGTACGCGGGGTTGGCGCCGCTTGAGGGCCGAACTTTGGCCGTCTCTTTATCGGTCTTGGGCCGGAAGCGCGACCCCGCTATAGCCGGAGGCCATGTCCGCCCGCCTCCGCAAGCTCATCGGCCTTTTCGGAATCCTCGGGTTCCTGATGCTCTATTGCTGGGCGGTGGCCAGCCTCGGCGCCTTCGTGCCCGAGCATTGGGCGGCTCAGCTCGCCTACTACGGGCTGGCCGGGGTGCTGTGGGGCGTGCCGATCCTGCCGCTGATCACCTGGATGAACCGCGGACGTTGATTTCCCGCGATTTCGGGATTGCCGCCCGCGGGCGAGCCTGCCTATAAGGCCCGCCTCGCCGACCGGCCGCGGAGCGTAGCGCAGCCTGGTAGCGCACTTGACTGGGGGTCAAGGGGTCGTGGGTTCGAATCCCGCCGCTCCGACCATCGGCCGGCGGCGAGTATTTCCCTTCAGGACTGAAGCAGGTCGTCGAGACGCCGCTTGGCCGTCTCGAGGTCGCGCAGCGCCGCCAGCAGGGCCTCGGTCGAACCGGCCCCCGCGGCGGCCGACTCGCCGGCGATAGCGGGCGCTGAGACCGATTCCATGAGCGGCGCGCCCTCGCCCGCCGCGATCAGGCGCTTCAGGCCCTGTTCGCGGTGCAGTTTCTGCACGCCCTTGATGGTGTAGCCCTCTTCGTGCAGCAGCCGGCGCACGCCGCGCAGCACGGCGATGTCGGAGGGCCGGTAGAATCGGCGCCCGCCCGCCCGCTTCATGGGGCGAATGAAGGCGAACTTGGTCTCCCAGAACCGCAGGACGTGCTGGGGCACGTTGAGCTCGACCGCCGCCTCGGAGATCGTGCGGAACGCGTCAGGCCCCTTGGCCACCGCCTAAGGCGTCCTCACCGCGACAGGGCCCGGTCGACCCGCGCCTTCATCACCTGCGAAGCGCGGAAGCCGATCACGCGGCGGGGTTCGATGGCGGCGGGCTCGCCGGTCTTAGGATTGCGGCCCATCCGGGCGCGCTTGGAGCGAACCTGGAACACGCCGAAGCCGGACAGCTTCACCTGCTCGCCCCGCTCCAGGGCCTGGCACATCAGCTCGAGCACCCGCTCGACCAGCTCGCTGCAATCCTGGCGGGTGAGGCCCACCTGTTCATGCACGGCCTCGCAGAGGTCCGCCCGGGTGACTGTCGCCCCCTTCATCCGCACGCTGGCCCCTGCCGAGACATCGTTCATGGACCTTGATTGTCCCATCGGCTCAAAGACTTCAAGTCGCCCGTTCGGGCCTTGGTTAAGGCGCCTAGAAGCGCAGCACGCAGGCCCCCCAGGTCAGACCGCCGCCCATGGCTTCGAGCAGCAGCAGCTGGCCGGGCTTGATTCGGCCGTCCTGCACGCCCTGGTCGAGCGCCAGCGGGATCGAGGCCGCCGAAGTGTTGGCGTGCTCGGCCACCGTGGAGATCACCTTGTTCTCGTCGATGCCCAGGCGCTTGGCGACGCCCTCCAGGATGCGCTGGTTGGCCTGGTGCGGGATGAACCAGTCCACGGACGAGACCTCGACCCCGGCGTCGGCGGCCGCAGCGGTCACCGCCTCCGAGATGTTCACCACGGCGTGGCGGAACACCTGGTTGCCCTGCATCCGCAGATAGCCCGTGGTGCGGGTGGTCGAGACGCCGCCGTCCACATACAGCAGGTCCTGCTTGGTCCCGTCGGCGCGCAGGGCGAAGCCCAGGAGGCCGCGATCGTCCGTGGTCCCCTCGCCTTCCTGCGGCTCCAGCACGACCGCCCCGGCCCCGTCGCCGAACAGCACGCAGGTGCCGCGGTCGGTCCAGTCCATCAGCCGGGTCATGCATTCGGCGCCGATCACCAGGGCGCACTTGGCGCGGCCCCGGGCCACGAAGCCGTCGGCCGTCGACAGGGCATAGACGAAGCCCGAGCACACCGCCTGCACGTCGAAGGCGATGCCCACCGGCGCGCCCAGCTTGCGCTGGACGATGGTGGCCGTGGCCGGGAAGGTCAGGTCGGGCGTGGTGGTGGCCACGATGATGAGGTCGACGTCCTCGGCCGTGCGGCCCGCGGCGGCCAGGGCGCGCTTCGCCGCCTCCACCGCCAGATCCGAGACCGCCTGGTCATCAGACGCCTTGCGGCGCTGGCGGATGCCGGTCCGTTCGCGGATCCATTCGTCGGAGGTGTCGACGATCTTGGCGAGGTCGTCGTTGGTGACGACGCCTTCGGGGAGATAGCCCCCCACCCCGGTCACGACGCTACGCACGACTTTGGACACTCTAGGCGGCTCCGTCCGCAGGGGCCGCGATTGAGAGCGCGGCGGGAAGGCGCCTCATATTCCGTTCGATCTCCGAGGCAAACCCGCTTTGCGCCAGATCGGCGGCCGCGCGGATGGCCTTGGCGAACTCACGGTCGCCAGCGCCGCCGTGGCATTTCAGGACGAGGCCGTTGAGCCCCAGCAGCGGCGCCGTCGGCGGGGGATTGATCCGGTCCCGGAAGCGCAGCAGCGAGGGCCGCGCCAGCAAGGCGCCCAGGGTCGAGAGCGGCCCGGCGGTCAGGGCGGCCTTCAGCTCGCCGTACATGAACCGGGCGGCGCCCTCCATGGACTTCAGGGCCACGTTGCCGGTGAAGCCGTCGGTGACGATCACGTCCACCGTGCCCTTGGTGATGTCGTCGCCCTCGACGAAGCCGCGGTAGTCGAGCTCGAGCCCGGCCTCGCGCAGCAGGCGGTTGGCCTCGCGGACCTCCTCGTGGCCCTTCATCTCCTCCGAGCCCACGTTCAGGAGGCCGACGGTGGGCCGGACCACCCCATGGGCGGCGCGATGATAGGCCTCGCCCATGATGGCGAACTCCACCAGGCGCTGGGCGTCGCAGTCCACATTGGCGCCCACGTCGAGGAAGGTGCTGACGCCGCGGGCGTGCGGCACCGAGGCCACCAGGGCCGGCCGCTCCAGGTCGGCGCTCATCCGCAGGATCAGCTTCGAGATGGCCATCAGGGCGCCGGTGTTGCCGGCCGAGACCGCCACCGTGGCGTCCCCGGACCGAAGCGCCTCCACGGCGTTCCACATGGAGGTGCCCTTGCCCCGGCGCAGGGCCTGGGCGGGCTTCTCGTCCATGCCGATGACGCGCTCGGCGTGCCGAATTTCGCTGCGTTCGGCCAGGCCCGCGCACTTGGCCACCTCGGCCTTCACCTGCGCCGCGTCCCCGTGCAGCAGGCAGCGCACATGGGGCGGCAGCGTCTTCAGGGCGCTGGCCGCGGCCGGGACGACCACGGACGGCCCATGATCCCCGCCCATGGCGTCGATCGAAATCACCAGCGATTGGGTCAAGTCGGCGCTTTCGTCCTTCGGCGGCCTTCAGCCGGAATCATGCCGACCATACGCGCCGGTTTCCGTTCTGAAAACCGGGGCCTAGTCCTTCCGCTCCTGCAGCTTCTTGAGAACCGCGAAGGGCGATTCCTCTTCCTGCGGCGGCTGATAATCGAAGGTCGCCCCCGGCTTGCGCGGGAACGGATCGAGCTCCAGGGCCAGATGCTCGATCACATAGTCGGCCACGTCCACCGTCTCGCCGGCCAGCACGTCGGGGGGATCGTCCGCCTCGAGGTCCAGGTCCATCTCGCCCTGGGGTTCGGCCGGGGCGTGCGGACTGCCCGCCGGCACCACCCGGGCGAAGATCTCCCCGCGCACCGGGGCCTCGAACGGATCAAGGGTCACGCCACAGACGTACTCCACCACGGCGTCGAAGCGGCCCGAAAGCTCCGCCCCGTCCAGCCACGGCTTCACCGTCACCTCGGCGGTCAGCTTCGGCGCCCGGCGCAGGCCCAGGCGCTTGGCCACCGCCGCCCGCTCGGCCTCGTCCGGTGCGAGCGACAGGCGCACAGGCCCCTGGTTCAGCTCGTGCAGCTTGAGGAGCTTTTCCCAGCCGTCGCTCACGCCGCCCTCCAGTCCACCTGGCCCTGCAGCAGGGCCTCCAGCGGGTTGCGGGCCAGGGATTCGCGTACGGCCAGCACATAGTCGCCCAGGTCGCGGGAGCGGTCCTCGACCCCGGCATAGACCGTCCGGCCCATCACCGCCTCGAGCGGCGCCCGGTCGGGAAGCTGGTCCAGGGCGGCCTGATAGTTCTTGCCGCGGCCGTAGAAGGCCTCGCCCAGCTTCCGCATCTTCTTGCCGACCACCATGTCGCCCACGCCCAGCTCGCGCAGGGCGTCGTCCAGCCCCTTCACATAGGCGTCGAACAGGGCCTGGGAGACGTCGGCCGCCGCCTGCCCCTGCCCGCGCAGCCGCTCTAGCAGCAGCACCACATGCAGACTGTAGATCTCGAAACGGCCCTCGACGGTGTCGGGCGCGCCGAGGTCCAGATAGAGCGCCGGCGTGCGCGCCTGCTCCACCACCCGCGCGTAGAGGGCGCGGCCGGCGGTGACGGCCGGCTTGGGCTTGAACAGGCTCTTCAGCATGGGTCGGCCTCGATTTCGCCAACAGCGGCGGCTAAAGGCGGCATTGAACTAAGGGGCTGCCAGCGATAGGTCAAAGCCTCTTGCCTTTCAGGTGATTGGAAACCCGACCGAATGTTCCGCGCCGCCGCTCCCGCCGTCCTCGCCGTCGGCCTCCTCGCGGGCCTCGGCCTCGCCGCCTGCTCGCCGATCACCACCTATTCCGGCTTCCAGGCCATCGATTCCAATCCCAAGGACGTCCAGGTGGGGACCGACACCAAGTCGACCGTCCGCGCCAAGCTGGGGTCGCCCTCGGCGCAGTCGACCTTCGATCCCAACGTCTGGTTCTATGTGAACCAGGTGAAGCAGCGGGTGGCCTTCCGCAAGCCGCAGGTCACCGCCCGGAACGTCACCGCCATCGAGTTCGACAAGGAGACCGAGACGGTCGCCTCGGTGAACAATTACACCCTCAAGGACGGCAAGGTGATCGCCTACAACGGCCGCGAGACGCCGACCCGCGGCCGCGAGATGACCGTGCTGGAACAGCTCCTGGGCTCGGTGGGCCGTTCCGCCATGCTCCCGAGCGACGACGAGGGCGTGCCCGGCTCGCGTCCGGGCGACCGCCGCTAGGCCGGCTCTTCCCTCAGCATCGCCAAACGAAAAACGCCCCGGAGATCACTCTCCGGGGCGTCGTCGTTTCAGGACCGTCCGATCAGGCCGTGTGGGCCAGGACCGCCAGCAGCAGCAGCGCCACGATGTTGGTGATCTTGATCATCGGGTTCACCGCCGGGCCGGCGGTGTCCTTGTAGGGGTCGCCGACGGTGTCGCCGGTGACGGCCGCCTTGTGGGCGTCGGACCCCTTGCCGCCGTAGTGCCCCTCCTCGATCAGCTTCTTGGCGTTATCCCACGCGCCGCCGCCGCTGGTCATGGAGATCGCCACGAACAGGCCCGTGACGATCACCCCCATCAGCATGGCGCCCAGGGCCGCAAAGGCGTCGGTGTTCCCGGCGATGGCCCGGATCACGAAGAACAGCAGCACCGGCGAGACCACGGGCAGCAGGCTCGGCACGATCATCTCGCGGATCGCCGAGCGGGTCAGGATGTCCACGGCGCGGCCGTACTCCGGCTTCACCTCCCCGGTCATGATCCCGGGGTTCTCCTTGAACTGCCGGCGCACCTCGGCCACGACCGACTCGGCCGCCCGGCCCACGGCGGTCATCGACAGGCCGCCGAACAGGAAGGGCAGCAGGCCGCCGAACAGCAGGCCCACCACCACGTAGGGGTTCGACAGGTCGAAGGCGACCGCCCCCAGCCCGTCGAAGAATGAGCCCGGCGTGGCGTTGGCCGAGAAGAACTTCAGGTCCTCGGTATAGGCGGCGAACAGCACCAGGGCCCCCAGGCCCGCCGAGCCGATGGCGTAGCCCTTGGTGACGGCCTTGGTGGTGTTGCCCACTGCGTCCAGGGCGTCGGTGGACACCCGCACCTCGGGCGGCAGGCCCGCCATCTCGGCGATGCCGCCGGCGTTGTCGGTCACCGGCCCGAAGGCGTCCAGGGCGACGATCACCCCCGCCAGCGACAGCATGGCCGTGGTGGCGATGGCGATGCCGAACAGGCCCGCGAGATTGTAGGTGACGAGGATGCCGATGATGATCACCAGCGCCGGCAGGGCCGTGGCCTCCAGCGACATGGCCAGGCCCTGGATCACATTGGTGCCGTGGCCAGAGACCGAGGCCTTGGCCACCGACTTCACCGGCCGGAAGCCCGTGCCCGTGTAGTACTCGGTGATCACCACGATGGCCGCCGTGACCAGCAGGCCGACGACGCCGCACCAGAACAGCTCCATGGCCCCGAAGCTGACCGCGCCCGCCGTGACGGGAGCCGGAACCAGCTGGTTGATGACCAGGTAGAGCGCCACGACCGACGTCAGGCCGGTGACGATGAGGCCCTGGTAGAGGGCGCCCATGATGTTCTGCTTCTTGCCCAGGCGGACGAAGAAGGTGCCAAGGATCGAGGTCAGGATGCAGACGCCGCAGATGGCCAGCGGCAACAGCATCATGTCCAACTCCACGCCCGAGCCGCGGAAGAAGATGGCGGCCAGCACCATGGTCGCCACGGTCGTCACCGCATAGGTCTCGAACAGGTCGGCGGCCATGCCGGCGCAATCGCCGACGTTGTCGCCCACATTGTCGGCGATGGTGGCGGCGTTGCGCGGGTCATCCTCGGGGATGCCGGCCTCCACCTTGCCCACCATGTCGCCGCCCACGTCGGCGCCCTTGGTGAAGATGCCCCCGCCCAGGCGGGCGAAGATCGAGATCAGCGAGGCGCCGAAGCCCAGGGCCACCAGGCTGTCCACCACCACGCGGCTGGTGGGCTCATAGCCGAGGCCGTGGACCAGCAGGGCGAAATAGACCGACACGCCCAGGAGGGCGAAGCCGGCCACCAGCATCCCGGTCACCGCGCCCGAGCGGAAGGCCATGGACAGGCCCTTGGCCAAGCCCTCGGAGGCGGCCTGGGCGGTGCGCACATTGGCCCGCACCGAGATCAGCATCCCGGCGAAGCCCGCCAGGCCCGAGAGCACGGCGCCGACGGCGAAGCCCACGGCGGCCTGCCAGCCCAGCAGGAAGAAGGCGGCCACCAGGATCACTGCGCCCACGATGGCGATGGTGGTGTATTGGCGGTTCAGATAGGCCTGCGCCCCCTCCTGGATGGCGGCGGCGATCTCCTGCATCCGCGCGTTGCCGGGCGAGGCCCGCAACAGCGACCCCGTCTGGACGGCGCCGTACAGCACCGCCAGCAAGCCGGCGAGGATCACCAGCGTAAGCGTAAGACTCATGTTGTGCGCACCCCTTTGCGATCTGCGCGCAGGAGCGCCGGCGGCCCACCGGGCGGTCGGCGTGCTCCCAGCCCTTGTTCGTTTCCCCAGTTGACCGGCGGCTCTGACGGCCCCGGCGGGCGGAACCGTACTCAGGTTTTTCGAAAGGGCGCAACCGGCGCGAACAGCGTCCGCCGAACGCCATCATCCCTTCGCGCCGGCGCGGGGATCAGGCCTTGGGGGCGGCCACCCGGCGTTGCGGCTGCTGGGCGGTGACGGCGACCGACTTGATCTGGCCCGGTCCGGTGATGGCCTCCGCCTCGCGCTTCAGGGTCGCTGCGAGTTTGGCGGTGTCGATCTTGCTGTAGTCCGTGGCCAGGGTGAACGGGGTCCGGTGGCCGGCCCGCACCAGGGCGTCGCGCAGCTGCGGCTCCTTGAGCCGGACCCGGCTGGGCAGCGCCGAGGGGGTCAGGTTGATGCGCACATGGACGAAGACATAGTTCACCAGCCGGCCATCCACGACGATCGGCAGGGCCACGGGCAGCAGGTCCACGAACTGCCCGGCGTCCTTCGGCGGCCCCTCGCGGTCAGCCGCCAGCGCCCCAGCGGGCGCCCCAGCGGGTGCCCCGGCGAGCGCCAGGGCGAGGCAGGCTGCGGCGATGACGCGGCGGCGGTTCATGACCCGATCCTGCCCCGGATTCGGTTGCATTATCCTTTCGTGCTCGCGCGCCGATGGCCGCACCCGGCGAACGGTGATATTCTTCCGGCCATATAAGACGTTGGGAGGAAAACCGGAGCCATGTCTCCGACCAGACGCCAGGCCGCCCTCGGCCTCATGACCGCTGGCGCTGCTTCCTTGTCCATCAGCCGGGCCTTCGCCCAGGAGATCCCCGGCCCCGCCGCCCTGCCTGCCGAGCCGCACGAAGAGGACGAGATCCTCGAGGCGGGCGGCGACAGCTTCACCCACATGATGGCGCCCGTCCTGATCAACGGCCGGGGCCCCTACCAGTTCGTCCTCGACACCGGGGCCAATGTCAGCTGCGTCTCCCACGCCCTGGTGGAGCGGCTCGCCCTCCAGCCCGGCCGTCTACGCCGGGTGCATACGATCGTGGGCGTCCGCGAGCGCCCCAGCGTGGTCATCCAGGAACTGACCGTGGGCAAGCGCGCCCGCCGCGACGTGGAAGCCCCTGCCCTGCCCATCAAGGGCCCGCACATCGACGGCATCCTCGGCGTCGACTGGCTCAAAGGCCAGCGCCTGGTGCTGGACTTCAAGAAGAACGCCATCGAGATCACGGCGTCCAGGTCCGACCATCCCCAGGCCGGCCGCGTGGTGGTGGTCCCGGCCCGCCGCAAGCACGGCCAGCTCACCATCGTCGACGCCGACCTGAACGGCGTGCCGATCAGCGCCATCATCGATTCCGGCGCCCAGGGCACCCTCTGCAACACGCCCCTGCGCGACCTCATCCGCGCCTCCGAGCGCCGTCGCGGCAAGGTGGAGCCGCCGCAGTACATCCGCATGGAGTCCCTGGCCGGCGAGGTGTTCCAGGGCGAGTCGGTCTTCCTGCCCTTCCTGCGCCTGGGCGGCCTGCACCTGGGCAATGTGCCGGTCACCTACGCCGACATGCACGTCTTCAAGATCTGGGACCTCGAGACCCGGCCCGCCCTGGTCATCGGCATGGACCTGCTCACCCAGTTCGAACAGGTCGCCCTGGACTTCGGCCGCTCGGCCGTCCGGTTCGAGTTCGTCTGATCGCGCCGCGCGGCCTAGCCGTGCCGCCAGCCGCCGGTCCCGACGTCCACCTCGCGGCCCTGCGCCAGGACGGTGACGCCGGGCGTCTCCACGACCTCGCCGATCACCGTGAAGCCCGGCGGCTTCCGCAGGGCGGCGGGCATGGTGCAGACCACCTCATAGTCGTCGCCGCCGGTGGCCAGCCGCACCAGGGCCGCCGCCACGTCCGGCTGCTGCTCCAGCCAGCTCGCCGCCGCCCGCGACAGCGGCAGGGCGTCCAGGTCGATGCGCACGCCGACGCCGCTCGCCTCGGCGATGTGGGCCGCGTCGGCCACCAGGCCGTCCGAGACGTCCGCCGCCGCCGTGGCCTTCTCCCGCAGCGCCCGGCGCAGGTCGAGGCGCGGCTCGGGCAGGCGGTACCGATAGACCAGCGTCCCGTCGCCGTCGGCCAGGCGCCCCCTCACGACATCGAGGCCCAGGGTGGCGTCCCCGATCGTCCCGCTCACCAGCAGCCGGTCGCCGGGGCGCGCGCCGGCCCGGCGCACCATCCGCCCCTCCGGCGCCCAGCCGAAGGCGGTCAGGCTGGCTGTGAAGGGGCCCGGCGTCGACACCGTGTCGCCGCCGAGGAGCTTGACCCCGTAATGCTCCAGGTCCGCAGCCAGGCCCTGCACGAACCGCTCACGGTCGCGCGCCGAAAGGCCCTGCGGCCAAGCCACCGCCAGGAGGCAGCCGAACGGCTCGGCCGCCTTGGCCGCCAGGTCGGAAAGATTGGCCCGCACCAGCTTGCGCGCCACCAGGTCCGGGGCCTCGCCCACGGGGAAATGGACGCCCTCCACGATGGCGTCCTTGGTCACCACCAGCTCGTGCCCGGCCCGCGGCGGGATCACCGCCGCATCGTCTTTCAGCTGGAACGCGCCGGGATAGCCGCCGGTGAGCGGCCGGAACAGCCGCGCGATCTCGCCAAACTCGTCGAGACCGCGCTCAGCCGGGCCGGACATCGCGGGCCACGCCGTCCAGCGCCCCGTTCACGAACCCGGGCTCCGGGCCCTCGAAGAAGCTCTTCGTCAGCTCGACATATTCGTCGATCGCCACTTCGGTGGGCACGTCGGGCCGGTGGATCAGCTCGAAGGCCCCGGCCCGCAGGATGGCCCGCACCGTGGCGTCCAGCCGCTCCAGCCGCCAGCCCGAGGCCAGCCGCTTCACGATCGCCGCGTCGATGGCCTTCTGCTGCTGCACCACCCCGCGCACGAGATCGGCGAAGAACGCCTCGTCGGCGCTGGCCAGGGTCTCGCCCTCCACGTCGCGGTCGAAGCGATGATCGCTGAACTCGCGGATCACCGCCTCCACGCCCGCGGAGGTGACCTCCATCTGGTAGAGGGCCTGCACGGCCGCCAGCCGCGCCACCGAACGGGACTGCTTGGCGCTGCTCATCGCTCGCCCGCCGCCAGCTGCTGCTTCAGGGCGATCATGGCCAGGGCCGCGCGGGCCGCGCCGCCGCCCTTGTCGCCCTCGCTGATCCGCGCCCGGGCCCAGGCCTGGTCCTCGTCCTCGGTGGTCAGGATGCCGTTGCCGATGCACAGGCCCCGGCGCACCGTCAGGTCCATGATGCCCCGGGCGCTCTCGTTCGAGACGATCTCGAAGTGATAGGTCTCGCCCCGGATCACGCAGCCCAGGGCCACATAGCCGTCATAGCGCACGCCGCCCGCCTCGGCGGCGTCGGCGGCCATGGCGATGGCGCCGGGGATCTCCAGGGCGCCGGGGACGGTCACCACGTCGAATTCCGCGCCATAGGCCTTCAGCGCATCGCTGGCCCCTTCCAGCAGGGCGTCGGCCAGGTCGTCGTAAAATCGGGCCTCGACGATCAGGAGGCGGAGGTTTTGGTCGCTCATGTCCGCCCCTTTAGGCGGTTTCGCGCCAGCGGGCGAGATATCTGGCGAGCATGTCGATCTCCAGATTCACCCGCGAGCCCGCCTTCAGCTCGCCCAGGGTGGTCACCTCCCAGGTGTGCGGGATCAGATTCACCCCGAAGACGTCGTCCTCCACCTCGTTCACCGTCAGCGACACGCCTTCCACGGCGATGGAGCCCTTCGGCGCGATGTAGCGGTGCAGCGGGCGGGGCACCTTGATCCGCACCCGGTGCGAGCCGCCCTCGGCCGCCACGCTCACCACCTCGCCCACGCCGTCCACATGGCCCGAGACGATATGGCCGCCCAGCTCGTCGCCCACCCGAGCGGCCCGTTCCAGGTTCACCCGCCGCCCCTCGGTCCATTCGTCGAGGGTGGTCTTCGACAGCGTCTCGGCCGAGACCTCCACGGCGAACCAGCCCGGCCCCTTCTCCACCACGGTCAGGCAGCAGCCCGCGTGGGCGATGGACGCGCCGATGTCGACGCCCGCCGTGTCATAGGCGGTCTCGATCTCGAACCGGCGGTCCCGGTCGGTGTCGCGAACGGCCCGGACGCGGCCCACGTCGGTGACGATGCCGGTGAACATTCAGATCCTCTCGTAACGCTCCCACAGGTCGTCGCCGACGACGCTGACCTCGATGCGCCGGAAATGGGGCGCCTCCGCCAGGGCCGCAACCGCCAGGGCGCCCACGCCGGGCCGCCCTTCCCCGCCGATCACGAGGGGGGCGCGGAACCACTCCAGGGCGTCCACCAGGCCGCAGCGCAGGAAGCTCGCCGCCACCTGCCCGCCGCCCTCGACGAAAATCCTTGAAAGTCCTTCAACCTCAAGGGCTTGCAGCACGCTTTTCAACTCTGGCCGATCCTCGCCCACAGGCCGGACCGTGATCACCCGCACCCCGGCGGAGACCAGGTCAGGACGCGGTTCGCCCATCGCCACCACATAGGTCGGGATCTCCCGGGCCGTCCGCGCCAGCCGGCTCGACGGGCTCAGACGCTGGCGGCTGTCCAGCACCACCCGCGCCGGCTGCGGCCCGGTCCAGTCCGCCAGCCGGACGGTCAGCTCGGGATCGTCGGCCAGGGCGGTCTCCGCCCCCACCAGCACCGCGTCGTGCCGGGCGCGCAGCTGATGCACCGCCCGCCGGGCCGCCTCGCCCGTGATCCAGCGGCTCTCGCCCGCCGCGGTGGCGATGCGGCCGTCCAGGGACGTGGCGAGCTTCAGGGTGACGGGCATGTATCCCCGTTCATGGCCGAGAACCTCGCGGGCGCCAAGCGGGCGCGCCGCGCAAGGCCGTCAGCCTTCGGCGGCCTCGTTCAGGCCTTCCTCGCCGAGGAAGCGGGCGAAGTCCTGGGTCTCGCGGAAGTCGCGGTACACCGAGGCGTAGCGCACATAGGCCACGTCATCGAGCAGCTTGAGCTGCTTCATGACCAGTTCGCCCACGGTCGAGGACGGAATGTCCGTCTCGCCCATGCTCTCGAGCTGGCGGACGATCGTGGAGATCATCCGCTCCACCCGCTCCGGCTCCACCGGACGCTTGCGCAGGGCGATGGACACCGAACGGGCCAGCTTGTCCCGGTCGAACGGCGAACGCCGACCGGAGCGCTTGACGATGGTGAGCTCGCGCAGCTGCACCCGCTCAAAGGTGGTGAAGCGGCCCTCGCACTGGGGGCAGAGCCGCCGCCGACGGATCGCCGCCCCGTCTTCCGACGGGCGGCTGTCCTTCACCTGGGTCTCATCGTGGCCACAAAACGGGCAGCGCATATCTAGCCCTCTTCCCGGCCACTAAACGCTATTAGGAGTAGATGGGGAAGCGCTTCGTCAGCGCCAGCACCTCGCCGCGGACCTTCTGCTCCACGGCCGAGGAGTCCTCGCCGGTGGCCACGGCGTCCAGCACCTCGCCGATCCAGCGGCCGATCTGACGGAACTCCTCGGGGCCGAAGCCGCGGGTGGTGCCGGCCGGCGAGCCGACGCGCAAGCCCGAGGTCTGCATCGGCGGCAGCGGGTCGCCCGGGATCGAGTTCTTGTTGGTGGTGATGCCGGCCCGCTCCAGGGCCACTTCCGCGGCCGCGCCGCTGACGTTCTTCGGCGTCAGGTCGACCAGCATCAGGTGGCTGTCGGTGCCGTTGGAGACGATCTTGAAGCCCACGCCCTGCAGGCTGTCGGCCAGGGCCCGAGCGTTCTCGATCACCCGCTTCGCATAGGTCTTGAACTCCGGCTGCAGGGCCTCGCCGAAGGCCACCGCCTTGGCGGCGATCACATGCATCAGCGGGCCGCCCTGCAGGCCGGGGAAGACGGCGCTGTTGATCTTGCTCGCCAGCTTCTTGTCATTGGTGAGGATCATGCCGCCGCGCGGGCCGCGCAGGGTCTTGTGGGTGGTGGTGGTGACCACGTGGGCGTGCGGGAAGGGGTTCGGATATTCGCCCGCCACGATCAGGCCCGCATAGTGGGCCACGTCGCACATCAGGATCGCGCCCACCTCGTCGGCGATCTCGCGGAACTTCTTGAAGTCGATGTGGCGCGAATAGGCCGAGCCGCCGGCGATGATCACCTTCGGATTGTTGGCCTTGGCGACCTCATAGGCCTCGTCATAGTCGATCAGGTGGTCCTGGGCGCGCACGCCATAGGCCACGGGGCTGAACCACTTGCCCGACTGGTTGACGCTCTTGCCGTGCGTCAGGTGGCCGCCGTGGTCCAGGTTCATGCCCATGAAGGTGTCGCCCGGCGTCATGGTGGCCATGAACACCGCCTGGTTGGCCTGGCTGCCCGAGTGCGGCTGGACGTTGGCGTATTCACAGCCGAACAACTGCTTGGCGCGCTCGATGGCCAGGCGCTCGACCTCGTCGACGACCTCGCAGCCACCGTAGTAGCGCTTGCCCGGATAGCCCTCGGCGTACTTGTTGGTGAGGATGCTGCCCTGGGCCTCCAGCACCGCCTTGGAGACGATGTTCTCCGAGGCGATCAGCTCGATCTGGTCCTGCTGACGCTTCAGCTCGCCGTCGAGCACGGCGGCGACCGCCGGATCGGCCTCGCCGACCCCCTTGCCGAAGAACTCGTCCGTCTGGGCTTGCGATTGCACGTGCACGTTCAAGGCGGGCCTCTCTTTAAGGCTGGGACTCGGGTCCGGTGGCGGCGGAGCGCCCCCTTTACTCTCTTGCCGCGCGGCTTCCAACCGCGACCGGGGGAACAAAGGCCGTCCTGTCACGTTCTGCGCCTTGAGCCGGGGTGCAGCCGAGGGCGCGCCCGACCCGGAAGTGCAGCGTGAAAAAAGGGGGATCCATGAGCGTTGGACCCGACAATGGGGCTCCGTCGGGAGAAGAACTCCTGCGTCTCGGCGCCGGCATCGTCGCCGCCTATGTCAGCCGCAACGCCGTGTCGGCCGACGCGGTGCCCGAGATCATCCGCAGCGTTCATCAGGCCCTGGAGCAGCTCACCCGCGAGCCGGCTGCGCCGATTCCCGAGGAGCGGCCGAAGCCCGCGGTGCCGATCAGCCGCTCCGTCCAGCACGACTACATCGTCTGTCTCGAGGACGGAAAGAAGCTCAAGATGCTCAAGCGGTACCTGCGGTCCCGCTACAACATGAGCCCCGACGAGTACCGGCGCCGTTGGGGGCTGGCGCCCGACTATCCGATGGTCGCCCCGGCCTACGCGGCCCGCCGGTCCGACTTCGCCAAGAAAATAGGTCTCGGCCGCGGGGTTCGAAGGAGGAAATGATGCCCCAGGCCAGGACCGATCCGGCTCTGCTGCCGTTCAACCAGGGCGGCTACGAGATCCTCGACGAGGAGCTGGATACACGCCGCGAGGTGGCGATCTGGTCCGTCGACCCGCTTGCCCCGCGCCTCGGCGACCTGTTCACGGTGGAAAGCCGCGGAGTCGTCCACGAGGTGGCCGTCGTCCAGCTCGCCACGTTTCGTGGCGGCTGGAACGCCGTCTGCCGGGTGACCGACGTCTTCTGAGGAATCCCCGCCCTAGGCGGCGACGCCGCCGACGCGCTTGATGTTGCAGTAGGTCCAGAGCTCTTCGAGCGCTTCGACCAGGCGGTCCATCATGTCGTCGGTGTGGAACGGGCTCGG
>Ga0065721_10005126_pt1 | contig 16134 bp, 12 predicted proteins | sample Mesricmetagenome_FD_59108 | JGI IMG/M metagenome (GOLD analysis project Ga0065721, IMG submission 59108) | Mesophilic microbial community from rice straw/compost enrichment Sample: eDNA_1 v2 (version 2) | ecosystem: Engineered > Solid waste > Grass > Composting > Bioreactor | place: USA: Davis... | reverse complement strand
TGAAGATGCCATGTTGGACGCGTTGAAAAAATTCCCCGGTTTGCCACATCGCTGCCAATTGGTTGCGCAAAAAAATGGTGTGGATTACGTCAACGATTCCAAAGCCACCAATATAGGCGCGACGGAAGCCGCATTAAAAGGTTTGGCCGGCGGCCAGCGCAAAATCGTATTGATCGCCGGTGGCGATGGCAAAGGAGCAGATTTTTCCTCACTGGCGGATCTGGTGCGGGAAAATGTGAAAGCCATAACCCTGATCGGCAAAGACGCCGAAAAAATCGCTCAGGTATGTGCACCCCTGGTGCCGGTGGAGCGTTGTACGACTTTGCAGGAAGCGGTGGAAAAAGCTGCGCACTACGCTCAGCCTGGCGATACGGTGTTGTTGTCGCCGGCGTGTGCGAGTCTCGATATGTTCAAAAACTATGAAGATCGCGGCGAGCAGTTCCGGGTGATCGCGGAGCGTCTATGTCAGTCCTGAATATCACCGCACAACAATGGACCGGAACCCGCGAATCTTCGCAGGATTGGACGTTGCTGCTGATCGCCTTCGGACTGGTGTCGTTCGGCGTGATTATGGTCGCCTCGGCCTCCATTGATTTTGCCGCACAGGTCCACGGTGACCCTTGGTATTTCGTAAAACGCCATATGGTGTTTTTAATGCTGGCTCTGGTCAGCGGATTTTTGGTGTACAGCCTGCCGGTGGAAGTGTGGAATCGGTGGTCGATTTTGTTGTTGTTGGCGGGAGTGGGTTTGCTGGTGGCGGTGTTGATTCCGGGGGTCGGCAAAACCGTAAACGGCGCGCAGCGCTGGTTTGCTTTCGGGCCGATCTCTGTGCAGGCATCCGAGGTGGCGAAATTCTGCTTCATCATTTTTTTCGCCAGCTTCCTGGCGCGCCGCACGGAAGAATTTCAAGCCCACTGGAGCGCATTTTTCAAATTGATCGGCATTCTCGGCACATTCATGCTGTTGTTGCTGCTGGAGCCGGATTTTGGCAGTGCAGTGGTTTTGTGTATTACCGCCGGCGCGATGATGTTTATGGCGGGCGTGCCGATTATTCGTTTTATTTTGCTCACGCTGACCGGTGTGGTGGGGCTGGGCATGCTGGCCGTGCTCTCACCTTACCGCTGGCAGCGCTTGGTGACGTTCTTGGATCCGTGGGCAGAACAGTTTTCCAGTGGCTATCAGTTGGTGCAGTCATTAATTGCATTTGGTCGTGGTGAGTGGGCCGGCCTCGGTCTCGGCAACAGTGTGCAGAAATTGTTTTTCCTGCCGGAAGCGCACACGGATTTTATCTTCGCCATCATCGCTGAAGAATTTGGCCTATTGGGCGCCGTGGGTTTGGTCATCGCTTTCTGCGCGCTGGTATGGCGAATTTTCCTGATCGCCCGCGCCGGCAGTGAGAGCCAGAGGCCATTTATTGCATTCACTGCGGTCGGCATTGGCGTACTGCTGGCCGCTCAGGCATTTATCAATATGGGTGTTGCATCTGGACTGTTGCCCACCAAAGGGCTGACACTGCCATTTGTAAGTTCGGGCGGTAGCAGTTTGATTATCTGCTGTTGTTTTATCGCATTGTTGTTGCGCATGCGTCAGGAATGCAGCGACGCACAAGCAGGAGCGAAAAAATGACCGCTCCCGATAAAACCTTGCGCGTGATGGTGATGGCCGGCGGAACCGGAGGTCATGTTTTTCCCGCTCTGGCAGTTGCCGATGAATTGCGCCGTCGCCATTGGCAAGTCGACTGGTTGGGCACCGATCGCGGCATTGAGGCGCGGGTGGTTCCGGCTGCGAATATTCCATTGCATTTATTGCCGATTGGCGGTGTGCGTGGAAAAGGTTTGGCCACGCTGTTGCGCGCTCCCTGGAAAATTGCTTCGGCGGTGTTGGCTGCGCGCCAATTATTCAAGTCGCTGCAACCGGATTTGGTATTGGGGATGGGCGGTTACGTCGCAGGTCCAGGTGGAATTGCCGCGCGTCTTATGGGCATTCCTCTGGTGATTCACGAACAAAACGCGCGCCCGGGTACCACCAATAAATGGTTGGCGAAATTCGCCACTCGCGTGATGACGGCGTTTCCCGGAGTTTTGCCCGGTGCTATTTGCACAGGCAATCCGGTGCGCGCGGATATTTCCGCTCTGCCGCTACCCGCTGCGCGCAATATCGGCCAGCGTTCGCCGCTGCGTCTGCTGGTTCTGGGCGGCAGCCTCGGCGCACAGGCCTTAAATGAATTAATGCCGGAGGCGGTTGCGGATCTGCTGCAGCAAGGTCAGATCCAAGTGCGTCATCAAACAGGCGAAAAACATTTGGCCGCAACGGAAGCTTTCTATCGCGCACGCAATGCCAGCGCTGAAGTCACAGCATTTATCGAGAATATGGCGGAAGCCTTAGCTTGGGCCGACTTGGTGGTATGTCGCGCGGGCGCTTTGACAGTAGCGGAATTAAGTGCGGTTGGAGTTGCATCGATCCTGGTGCCATTCCCATTCGCCATTGATGACCATCAAACCGCCAATGCCGAGTGGTTGGTAAATCAGGGCGCGGCGGAACTCTATCAACAAAAAATACTGACGGCAGACATTCTGCAAAAACGGCTTATGGATTTTATTGCTCATCCCGAGTTGCTGGCAAAGATGGCGGAAGCTGCGCGCAACGCGGCTAAACCTCATGCCGCGGAACAGTGCGCTGATATTTGTCAGGAGGTTGTGCGTGGCCAGCGATAAGGCCCACAACGTGCCGGAAATGCGCCGCATCCGCCGAATTCATTTTGTCGGCATTGGTGGCGCGGGGATGTGCGGCATCGCCGAGGTGCTGTTGAATCAGGGTTATGAAATTTCCGGTTCCGATCTCAAAACTTCGGACACCACCCAGCGGCTAGTCTCCATGGGCGCGAAAGTGTTCGTCGGTCACAAAGCGGAAAATGTCAGCGGTGTCGATGTGCTGGTAACGTCCAGTGCGGTCAATCCACAAAACCCGGAAGTGGTTGCCGCGCGTGAAGCACGTATTCCGGTAGTGCGCCGCGCCGAAATGCTCGGCGAGTTGATGCGTTACCGCCACGGTATTGCCATTGCGGGAACCCACGGAAAAACTACGACCACCAGTTTGATTGCATCAATTTTGGCAGCGGGTGATCGCGATCCCACTTTTGTTATTGGCGGTTTGCTCAACAGCGCCGGCACTAACGCACGACTTGGCGAAAGCCAATATTTAGTAGCGGAAGCCGACGAAAGTGATGCCTCTTTTTTGCATTTACAGCCGATGGTCACTGTGGTCACCAATATTGATGCCGACCATATGGATACCTACGGCGGCGACTTCAATAAATTGAAGCAGACATTTATTGAGTTCCTGCACAACCTGCCATTTTATGGTTTGGCAGTTATGTGCGGAGATGATCCGGTAATTCGCGATGTTTTGCCTTATGTTGGTCGCGCAACAGTCACCTATGGATTTCAAGAGAACAATGATTATCGTGCGGTGGATGTCGTGCAGCAGGGGAAAACCCAACGTTTTCGTGCATTGCGTCCCAACCACCCCGAGCCTTTATCCATATTTTTAAATTTGCCTGGCCGTCACAATGTATTAAATGCACTAGCGGCAATTGCCGTAGCGACGGAAGAGGGTGTAGCCGACAGCGCGATTCAAGCTGGATTGGCGGATTTTCTGGGTGTGGGCAGACGTTTTCAGGTGTACGGAGAATTTTCTCTTGGCGTTGGTGAACCCGTAATGTTGGTAGACGACTATGGTCATCACCCTCGCGAAGTGGCCGCGACCATTGCAGCGGTGCGCGCCGGCTGGCCGGAGCGCAGACTGGTAATGATTTATCAGCCACACCGCTACACGCGTACCCGCGATTTGTTTGAAGATTTTGCCGATGTCTTGTCCACGGTGGACCAACTGATTTTGCTGGATGTGTATGCGGCCGGCGAAGAAGCAATTCCCGGTGCGGACGGGCGCACGCTGAGCCGCAGCATTCGCACTCGCGGAACGGTGGATCCTATTTTTGTTGAGACTATTGATGCCGTGCCGTCGGCACTGATGAACATTGTAAGACCGGGCGATATTGTGATTACACAAGGCGCGGGTAACGTGGGTTCATTGGCGGCGGATCTGGCTCGCAATCACTTGAAGTTGGCGGTGAAAACATGACGCAAAATGTTGCCGATCAGGCGCTCATCCAACGCTTAGGCAATGTGGCTGTGCTCTATGGTGGCACTTCTGCCGAGCGGGAAATTTCCTTGCGCAGTGGCAATGCTGTGGTCAGCGCGCTGCGCGAAGCCGGTGTTGCCGTGGTACCCGTTGATGTTGGCGAAAATCCCCTGGAGCAATTGCAACAGCTCAAGGTTGACCGGGTATTTATCGCCTTGCACGGCGCCGGTGGCGAGGATGGAAAAATTCAGGCGTTGTTGGAATGGTTGAAGTTGCCCTATACCGGCAGCGGCATAGCGGCTTCCGCTTTGTGCATGGATAAATTGCGCACCAAACAATTGTGGCGCGGTGTGGGACTTTCCACCCCGGATTACCGCGTGTTAAGCGAAACCTCCAATTGGGATTCTGTAATAGCGGAACTCGGCGGCGTCGCCATGGTTAAACCCTGTCACGAAGGTTCCAGCATCGGCATGGCGAAAGTCAGTAACGCGAGCGATCTGGCGCAAGCCTACGCGGTCGCCGACCGATATGACCATTTGGTGTTGGCGGAGCGTTACATTTCCGGCGCGGAATATACGGTCGCCATTTTGGATGGTGGGGCCCTGCCACCAATTAAATTGGAAACGCATCACCAGTTTTATGATTTTTCGGCGAAATACCAAGCCGATGACACCCGTTATATCTGCCCCTGTGGATTGCCCGCCGAGAGCGAAGCGCGGTTGAAGCAGCTCGCGCTTGCGGCTTTCCAATCTGTCGGTGCCAAAGGTTGGGGGCGGGTGGATGTGATGGCGGATGCGCAAGGCGAATTTTATTTACTCGAACTCAATACAGTGCCGGGCATGACAGATCACAGCCTGGTGCCGATGGCGGCGAAGGCGGCGGGATTGTCGTTTACCGATCTGGTGCTCACTATTTTGCGACAGACTTTGGACTGACAAAAATGATTGGCGCGACCCAGAAAAAATATGTAGCCCGAAGTGTCGGCACAGTTGCGCGTACCTCAACGCGACCTGCGCGCTCCGGCGCGACAAAGAATAAGCGCAAGCTGGTTCTAGGGCAGTATCGCTATGTTGGTTCGGTGTTGTTAAAAGTGTTGTTCATAATGGGCTTGCTGGGCGGTTGCCTCGCGGCCTATTGGCATTTTGATCCGAAAGGCAAACTGCAGGAGTTTACCCATCGTCCGATCAAGGAAGTACAGATCGAAGGTGTATTTCAGTTTATCTCCGCCGAGATGTTGCAGGAGCAGATCGAGCTTTACGTGCAAGGCTCTTTTCTTGAGTTGGAATTGACGGATTTGAAGAGTCAGTTGGAAAAAAATCCATGGATCGACACAGTGGCGATCGCACGGGTGTGGCCCGATAAATTGATTGTAAAAGTGGTAGAACAGCAACCGATTGCGCAATGGGGAAAAAAAGGTTTCCTAAATATGCGCGGCGATATAGTGGAAGTAGAAAAAACGACTAAAATACAAGCATTGCCGTTGCTGCAAGGAGATGATCGTTACGCGCAGGAAATTATGAGTCAGTATTTGCGCATAGGCAAACTTCTCTCGCAACAGGATATGGCACTGGCAGCGGTCGAACTCGATGATACTCGAGCCTGGACGTTGACACTCCAGTCCGGCATCACCATAAAGCTCGGCCGCGACCGCTTGTGGGAGAAGTTGCAGTATCTGCTCGCTGCGAAAAATGGCGATCTCGGCAAAGAGTTCCACAAGATTCAGATCGTCGATATGCGGTACCCAGGTGGATTTGCGGTGACCTGGCGAGCGGAAGCAGATCAATATGTCGCTGGTGGTTGAGCGCTGAAGGAGAAGCCACACAGGTGAATCTGATAACAAATTTAGAGTGAAGCAAAAGCAATGGCACAATCGGGTGGGGGGAAAATGATCGTTGGCTTGGACATTGGGACGTCCAAGGTTGTTGCGATTGTCGGTGAAATATCGGCAGAGGGGCATCTGTCGGTGGTTGGTTTGGGTTCACATAAATCCATCGGTCTGAAAAAAGGCGTGGTGGTGAATATTGATTCCACTGTGCAATCGATTCAGCGCGCAGTGGAAGAAGCGGAATTGATGGCGGGTTGTCAGATTCATTCGGTCTACGCGGGCATTGCCGGCAACCATATTCGCAGCCTCAACTCCCACGGCATAGTGGCGATCAAAGATCGCGAAGTTTATCCGCAGGATATAGAACGGGTGATCGATGCCGCGCAGGCGGTTGCCATTCCCGCCGATCAAAAAATCCTGCACATACTTCCGCAGGAATACGTGATCGATGAGCAGGAAGGGGTAAAAGAACCGTTGGGCATGTCCGGTGTGCGTCTCGAGGCGAAAGTGCATTTGGTCACTTGTGCCCTGAATGCCGCGCATAACGTAGAAAAATGCATCAAGCGCTGCGGCTTGGAAGTCGAGGACATTATTCTGGAGCAGCTCGCGTCCAGCTACGCGGTGCTGACCGATGATGAAAAAGAATTAGGTGTGTGCATGGTCGATATCGGCGGCGGCACCACGGATATCGCTGTGTTTTACGACGGCGCCATCCGTCACACCTCGGTTATTCCGATTGCCGGTGACCAGGTGACCAACGATATCGCTATGGCATTGCGCACGCCGACGCAGTATGCAGAAGAAATCAAAATTAAATATGCCTGCGCGTTGGCGAAATTGACCGGCGCGGAGGAGACCATAAAGGTTCCAAGTGTTGGCGATCGCCCGCCGCGGGAATTATCGCGACAAGCGCTGGCCGAGGTGGTGGAGCCCAGGTACGAAGAATTGTTCACGCTGATTCAGGCGGAACTGCGCCGCAGCGGTTTTGAAGACATGATTCCCGCCGGCATAGTGCTGACCGGTGGAACGTCAAAAATGGAAGGTGTGGTCGAACTGGCGGAGGAAATTTTCCATATGCCGGTGCGCCTCGGGACTCCGCAGAACGTGCGCGGTCTGAAAGATATCGTCAACAACCCAATTTATTCCACAGGCGTTGGGCTTCTGATTTATGGAATGAAGCAACAAGGAGGTAGCAAGGTTATACAGAACAACAGCGAAAATGTGTGGGCCCGCTTCAAGGGCTGGGTGCAAAAGAATTTTTAACGCAGTTTTTTCAGGGGAAAGAGGGGGAAATATTTATGTTCGAGTTAGTCGATAGCTTGCCGCAAAACGCGGTAATTAAAGTGATCGGTGTCGGTGGTGGCGGCGGCAACGCCGTTAAACACATGATTTCCAGCGATATCGAGGGTGTGGAATTTATTTGCGCAAATACTGATGCGCAAGCGCTGAAAGATATAGATACGCGCACCGTTCTGCAGCTGGGCAGTGGCATGACCAAAGGGCTTGGCGCAGGCGCCAATCCGGAAGTGGGCCGTCAAGCTGCGATGGAAGATCGCGAACGTATCGCTGAAGTCCTCAGCGGCGCCGATATGGTGTTTATCACCGCTGGCATGGGCGGTGGCACCGGTACTGGTGGTGCGCCTGTCGTGGCGGAGATCGCTCGTGAAATGGGTATCCTCACCGTCGCGGTGGTGACCAGACCTTTTTCGTTCGAAGGTCGCAAGCGCATGGCGATCGCTGAAGCTGGCATCAAACAATTGAAAGATCGAGTGGATTCGCTGATAACCATCCCCAACGAAAAATTGTTGGCGGTGCTCGGTAAAACCACCAGCCTGCTCGACGCTTTCAAAGCGGCCAACGATGTGCTCTTAGGCGCGGTACAAGGTATTGCCGATCTGATTATCCGCCCCGGCATGATCAACGTCGACTTTGCCGACGTGCGCACGGTGATGTCAGAAATGGGCATGGCCATGATGGGTACCGGTATTGCACGCGGCGACAATCGCGCCCGCGAAGCGGCCGAGGCGGCGATTCGCAGCCCGCTGCTGGAAGACGTCAATCTCCAAGGTGCGCGCGGCATTCTCGTCAATATCACTGCTGGTATGGATCTCACCTTGGGTGAATTCACTGAAGTGGGTAACACCATTGAAGAGTTCTCCTCGCCGGAAGCCACTGTGGTGGTTGGTACGGTTATCGATCCGGAAATGACGGACGAGCTGAGAGTCACCGTGGTGGCGACTGGTTTGGGTCATATTGAAACGCTCAAGTCCAGCGTTCCTCCCACCAAGGTTGTGGACAATACCCGCACGTCTGACGGTACCCCCAACTACGCAGTGTTGGACAGACCGACGGTAATGCGAGCCAACAATACGGCCAATCGCAATGCGGGCAATGCCGCGCGAGCGTTGGACACCCGTGAGCGAGACATGGAATATCTCGATATTCCGGCGTTCCTGCGCCGCCAAGCTGACTAACCCCTGTGGCTTGGTTGCCCGCGTCCGTTCCCCTGCGGAGGTGGGCTTCTGCCTGTTCAGGTAAAGTTCAGATTTACTGCCGCAGACTTGCCGGCAAGATTGGGTGTCGTGGACCTATACTTCCCGCGGCACATGCATTTTCTCCGGCGTTATTCCTGTCGGAGGCGCATTCCTCAGAATCTTCTCATTTCATTTTGTTAACATGCGCGCCTTTTGCGCGGTGCCCGCGTTTATTTAGCTAGCAGGACTAGGAAAGATGATCAGACAACGAACCCTCAAAAACGAGATCCGCGCTACTGGAGTCGGGTTGCATACGGGTAAAAAGGTTCTGCTCACTCTGCGTCCTGCGCCGGTAGATTCAGGCATTGTTTTTCGTCGGGTGGATTTAGACCCGGTGGTGGAGATCAAAGCCAAAGCGGAAAACGTCGGCGACACCACTCTTTCCACGACCCTGATGAGCGGCGACGTGCGAATTTCAACAGTTGAGCATTTATTGTCTGCCTTGGCTGGGCTAGGTATCGATAATGCGATAGTCGAGGTGAGTGCTGACGAGGTGCCGATCATGGACGGCAGTGCCGGTCCGTTTGTGTTTTTAATCCAATCCGCCGGCATTCAGGAGCAGAAAGCGCCGAAGCGTTTTATCCGCATTAAGAAAACCGTCACCGTCACCGAGGGCGACAAAACCGCGAGTTTCCGCCCTTTTGATGGGTTTAAAGTTTCGTTTGCCATCGATTTCGATCATCCGGTGTTCCGGGACCGCTCTTTGCGCGCGTCAGTGGATTTTTCCAGCACGTCATTTGTAAAAGAAGTCGCGCGTGCGCGGACTTTTGGTTTTATGCATGAGATTGAGTATCTCCGCTCTAAAGGTTTGGCGAAAGGTGGCAGCGTGAACAATGCGGTCGTGATCGATAAATATCGAGTCTTAAATGAAGAAGGGCTGCGCTACGAAGATGAATTCGTTAAGCACAAAGTGCTGGACGCGATTGGCGATCTTTATCTGCTGGGTTACAGTCTGATCGGCGAGTTCGACGCCTTTAAATCAGGGCACGGTTTAAACAACAAATCCATTCGTGAGCTTATGCAGCAAAAAGACGCCTGGGAGATGGTGACCTTCGAGTCGGAAGAAGAAACAGCTCCTATCTCCTATGCGAAGCCGCTTGCAGCCGTCTAAACTGTTTTTTCATAAGTCTGATCAAAAATTGCTCGCCTTCGAATAAGTATTGCCTTTTTGGCGCCGTCTATGACATAGTCGGCCACCGTCAGGGGACGGCTCTCTTCCCCTTTCGCTTGCGCACACGGAAGTTCATGTACTACATAAGAAGTAACTCAAACGAAACGTCACGCAATTGAGTGAATTCAGTGCTGTCACTGGACTGAACCCAACGAGCGAAATCGATATCAGTGAAAGTCATCATTCTTAGTAAAAAGTACGGCAACTGCCGTAGTTTCAATCTCGGCATCTGGTCGGGCGCGCTTCTTTCTGTATGTCTCGCTTGCCTTATCGGCGTGCCAGCAGCAGCCTACATTACCTATTTAAAGTTGGCAGATGATTCCGAACGTCATTTGCTCGAGCCGGAAATTCGCCAGATCTGGGCGCAGCAACTGCGCGAGCAGGAGCAACTGGTAGCCCAAGCCAGACAAGAAGCCGATAACAAGCTTGCTGCCCTGACGCTGCGAGTCGCGGAATTGCAAGCGAAGCTGGTGCGTATAGATGCCTTGGGAGAAAGACTGACTTCCATGGCGAAATTGGACAACGGCGAGTTCGATTTCAGTCAGCCCCCAGCCCTCGGGGGGCCGGAAATGGAGGTCTCGGGTGATAGTTTTGCTCCGCCCGAGTTTACCCAGGCCATCGACGAACTCTCCCAACAGATCGAAAACCGCCAGCACCAGCTGCAGACTCTCGAAGCTCTCCTCGCCAATCGCAAGTTGGAAAATGATGTTTTCATCGCCGGCCGTCCCATTACTAAAGGTTGGATGTCCAGCCGCTTTGGCCGTCGCACAGATCCCTTCACCGGCAAGATTGCCATGCACGCGGGTGTCGACTTTGCGGGCAAAGAGGGGGCGGACATCATCGCTGTTGCCGCTGGTGTGGTTACCTGGTCTGGAGAGCGCAGCGGCTATGGTTTGATGGTCGAAGTGAACCACGGCAAAGGCTTCACCACGCGTTACGCTCACAACAAAGAGAACTTGGTTAAAGTGGGCGATGTGGTCAAAAAAGGCCAGATCATTGCCCTGATGGGAACCAGTGGGCGTTCCACCGGCCACCACGTTCATTTCGAAGTTTATAAAAATGGCCGCGCAGTAGATCCTTCCTCTTATATACACCGCGCCAGTCGCTAGTTAGTCCCCTCCTTTCTTTCCCCCGGGCGCGCGTTTTCTATTTAACGCCTCTTGCAACTCATTTATGATGCGGGCCTTTCGATTTCGAAATGCCCCCTGTTCTGGAATCCGGCAAATCCCATGATTGGCACATTAGCAAAGAAAATTTTTGGTACAAAAAACGACCGTGAACTCAAGCGCATGGGCAAACTCGTCGCCCAAATCAATGGCTTTGAGTCTGCCATCAAAGCACTTTCTGACGATGAATTAAAAGCAAAAACGGCGGAGTTCAAGCAGCGTTACAGCAAAGGTGAAACCCTGGATGCAATGTTGCCGGAGGCTTTTGCGGTCTGTCGTGAAGCCAGCCGCCGCATCATGGGTATGCGCCACTTTGATGTTCAGCTTATTGGTGGCATGACCCTGCATGAAGGGCGCATCGCAGAGATGAAAACCGGTGAAGGTAAGACGCTGGTGGCGACTCTCGCCGCATACCTCAATGCTTTGTCTGGTAAAGGCGTCCACATTGTCACGGTCAATGATTACCTGGCGGCTCGTGACGCCAACTGGATGAGACCTTTGTATGAAGGCTTGGGTTTGACCGTTGGCATAGTCGTGTCAATGCAACCCCAGGAAGAAAAACGCGCAGCCTATGCCGCCGATATCACCTACGGTACCAACAACGAGTATGGCTTCGATTATTTGCGCGACAACATGGTGTTGCGCAAAGAAGACCGGGTACAGCGGGGGCTCAATTTTGCAGTGGTCGATGAGGTCGATTCCATTCTTATCGATGAAGCGCGCACACCGTTGATCATTTCCGGCGCTACGGAAAACAATACTGAGCTGTATCTGTTGATGAATAAGCTGATTCCTCAGCTGCAGCTTCATGATGAAGAAGCGGGTAAAGAGGGTCATTTCACTGTTGACGAGAAGACCCGTCAAGTCGAGCTTACCGAAGAGGGGCATCAGCTCATCGAGGAGTTGCTGACGAAAAACGGCTTGCTGCGGGACAACCAGAACCTGTACTCCGCCAGTAATCTCGGCTTGTTGCATCATGTGCAGACAGCGCTGAGAGCGCACAAGCTGTTTCATAAAGATGTGGAATACATTGTTGAAAACCGCCAGGTCATTTTGATCGATGAGCACACAGGCAGAACCATGCCGGGGCGGCGTCTCTCGGAAGGTTTGCACCAGGCCATCGAGGCCAAAGAAGGCGTGCCTATTCAGAGTGAGAGCCAAACACTGGCATCCACCACCTTTCAGAATTATTTCCGGCTCTACAAAAAACTCTCCGGTATGACCGGTACAGCGGATACCGAAGCGGTTGAGTTTCGGCAGATCTACGGACTTGATGTTGTCGTTATTCCTACCAATCGCCCGGTTCAGCGCCGCGATTTGAATGACCTTATTTACTTGACCGTAGAGGACAAGTACGAGGCGATTGTGGATGAGGTCAAACGTATCAGTGCCACGGGTGCACCCGTGCTGGTGGGTACTGCGTCTGTGGAGACATCCGAAGAAATGTCCCGGCGCTTCAAAAAGGCGGGAATTCCACATGAAGTTTTGAACGCGAAGCAGCACGCCCGCGAAGCGGAAATCGTCGCCCAGGCGGGCCGACCCGGAGCTGTTACCATCGCCACCAACATGGCAGGTCGCGGTACGGACATTGTCTTGGGTGGCAACTGGGAAGCAGAAGTTGCACATCTGGAGAATCCAACTCCCGAACAAATCGCGGCTATCAAAGAAGAATGGAAGAAGAGAAACGAGCAGGTTCTGGCTGCTGGCGGTTTGCATATTGTCGGCACTGAACGCCACGAGTCCCGCCGTATCGATAACCAGTTGCGCGGCCGGGCCGGACGCCAGGGCGACCCCGGTTTCTCCCGTTTTTATCTCTCCCTCGAAGACAACCTGATGCGCATCTTCGCATCCGATCGGGTGCGCAAAATCATGAGCGCATTGGGTATGGAAAAGGGCGAGGCCATCGAACACCGCATGGTTACCAACGCCATTGAGACAGCGCAAAGAAAAGTGGAAGCGCGCAACTTCGATTATCGCAAGCAGCTGCTGGAATACGATGATGTTGCGAACGATCAGCGGCAGGTCATCTATAACCAGCGCAATGATTTGCTGGATGAGGAGACGATTGAAGACGCTATTCACGGCATTCGCGGCGATGTGATTCAGGACATTATTTCCTCCCATATTCCGCCGCAGTCTCTGGCAGAGCAGTGGGATGTGCCAGGGCTTGAGCATGCTCTGGAAAATGAGTTTGGTGTGAAGTTGCCCATCCAAGAGTGGCTGGCGGCGGATAAAACTCTGCACGAGGATCCGCTGCGCAAAAAGATTCTGACCGAGATGGATCAGTTCTATCGCGATAAGGCGGAGCGGATTGGTCCTATCATGCGCACGCTGGAGAAGCAGGTGATGCTGCATGTGCTGGACACGCTGTGGAAAGAGCATCTGGCCAACATGGATCATCTGCGCCAAGGCATCGGCTTGCGCGCCTATGCGCAAAAGAATCCGAAACAGGAATACAAGCGCGAATCTTTTGGCTTGTTCCAGGAGATGCTCAACAACCTCAAGCACGACGTCACACGTGTGTTGTTTCGCCTGGAGCCTATGACCAGAGAGCAATTGGAAACGATGGAGCGTCAGCGTCAGGAAGAAGCCGAGCGTGCGCAAAAGAGAATGCAGCTGCAGCACGAAGAAATGTCGGCTTTGGAGCCTGCGGAGCCGCAAACCGCACAGCCGCCGAAACAAGAGCCGCTGGTGCGTGCACAGGCAAAGATCGGCCGCAACGAGCTTTGCCCCTGTGGTTCAGGGAAAAAATATAAGTCCTGTCACGGTAAATTAGGTTAGTCGGAAGGAGCATTGGCAGTGTCTACGAAGGTTCCATGGCCGCAAATGCATGCGATCAAAGGCGTGCGCATAGGCGCAGCGAGTGCGGGTATTAAGCGGCCGGGGCGGCTCGATGTATTGGTATTCGAGGTGGCTGAAGGCGCTACCGTCTCCGGTGTGTTTACCCAAAATGCGTTCTGTGCAGCACCGGTTCTGGTTGCCAAGGATCATCTCGTCCGCGGCGAAGTGCGCTATTTGCTGATTAACTCTGGTAACGCTAATGCCTGCACTGGCGACCGTGGATTGGCCGATGCGCGCGCCACCTGTGAGGCTGTCGCAGCCCATGGTGGTGTAGCTGCCACTCAGGTGCTGCCATTCTCAACCGGTGTGATCGGCGAATTTCTTCCGGTAGAAAAAATTTCCAACGCTGTGCCCGAGGCAATCGCGGCGCTAAATGCCGATGCGTGGGAGCAGGCCGCACGGGCAATCATGACCACCGACACCTGTCCGAAAGGCGCCAGCGTTCAGTTTGAGTTTGAAAGTAAAACAGTTAGCGTGACCGGGGTGGCTAAAGGCGCTGGTATGATTCGGCCGAATATGGCGACCATGCTGGCATATGTGGCGACGGATGCCGCCGTCGCGCAACCGGTGCTTGATGATTTGGTACGGTGGTCTGCAGATCGCTCTTTCAATCGCATCACCATAGATGGCGACACTTCAACAAATGATTCCTGCGTATTGATGGCTTCTGGCCAAGCAGGAGTTCCGCGGATTGAAAAGGCTGAAGGAGAGTTGTTCGAGAGACTGCGCGACGCGCTTGTTGCCGTGATGCAGCAGCTCGCTCACGCCATAGTGCGGGACGGCGAGGGTGCCACCAAATTTGTAACCATTGAGGTATCTGGTGGAGCTGATTCGGCGGAATGTCTGAGGGCGGCCTATTCCATCGCCCACTCACCTCTCGTTAAAACCGCGTTATACGCATCCGATGCCAATTGGGGACGAATCGTCGCCGCAGTGGGTTACGCGGGCATTGCCAATCTCGACGTTTCAAAAATTAAAGTTTGTCTGGATGATGTATTGGTGGTCGACGGTGGCGCCCGTCACCCTGGTTATACAGACGAAGCCGGCACAGCAATTGTGAAGCGCCCTGAGTTCGCCATAAAAGTCCATCTGGGGCGGGGTGAGGCCAGGGAAACAGTTTGGACCTCTGATCTCTCCCACGACTACGTCACTATAAACGCCGAATATCGGACCTGACGCCAAATGTCAGAAATTCGTGTAGCCGTCGGAGTGGTACGGGATGGCNAGGGGCGGGTGCTGATTGCGCTGCGCCCTTCTCACAAACATCAAGGAGATCTGTGGGAGTTTCCTGGNGGCAAGATTGAGGNTGGGGAGAGTTGCGAAGCNGCGCTGGAGCGCGAGCTTTTTGAAGAATTGGGAATAACTGTGCGCCGATCGCTTCCTCTGATCGGCGTCCCTTTTCATTATCCAGATAAGAAAGTCTTTCTTGAGGTAAGGGAAGTTGTCTCCTTTGAGGGAGAGCCTCATGGGAAAGAAGGGCAACCGCTTCGCTGGGTGCCTACTCATGAGTTAAGCCAATACAACTTTCCTGCCGCCAACACCCCAATTGTTAATTCCATTCTTTTGCCCGATTTTGTGTGCATCACTGGCGAATACTCCGACCATGCGGATTTAAAGCTTCGAATTGAAAGAGCCTTACAGCGCGGAGCTGGAATGGTGATCTTTCGTCCTCAGCGAATCGATGAGCTTGGCATGTCGAAAACGTTGCGTGTCGCGGGTGAGGTATGTGCGCAACAGAGTGTGCCTTTTGTAGTGAGTTCATCGGTTGGCTCCGAGTTTTGGTCATGCGCAGACGGAGTCCATTTCAGCTCAAGTCATCTCGCCGCAATCAAGGCGCGACCGATAGATGCAGATAGATGGTTTGGGGCGTCTTGCCACGGCATTGATGAGGTTATGCAAGCTAAATCGCTCGGCGCCAATTACGTTTTTTTATCTCCTGTGCTGGATACCGATTCGCATCCTGCCGCAGTTACATTAGGTTGGGATGGTTTTGCTGCCATAGCAGCCAATGCAGGTATCCCGGTTTTTGCGTTAGGCGGGCTGGATTCCGGACAATTTCTCCGGGCTAGGCAGGCTGGCGCCAAGGGGATTGCGGGAATTTCAGCCTTCTGGAAATAATTTTAAAAATCGCGCAAAAAAGTCTTGCGCGGGTTTTGAAACTGGGTAGAATGCGCGCCTCACGACGAGCTGCCAGAGAGACGATCTCTAAAGCCAAGTGAAAGCAGACTTAAAATTTCGAAAGATGAAAAATAAGTTTGCACAAAGATTCAAAAAGCGTATAATGCGCGCCCGGCTCGAGAGAGCCAAAGCCTGAGAAAGTCGCTCAGGAGCTATTTAACAGACAGGATCAAGCAAAGCGTGTGGGCGCTTGTGGTTGGGTGAATTAAGAAATATCGACCATAAGTGACCATCAATTCAAGCTTAGTAATAACGCGAATAGGTAGTCAGTGGTTTGAG
>Ga0065721_10051138_pt1 | contig 16139 bp, 15 predicted proteins | sample Mesricmetagenome_FD_59108 | JGI IMG/M metagenome (GOLD analysis project Ga0065721, IMG submission 59108) | Mesophilic microbial community from rice straw/compost enrichment Sample: eDNA_1 v2 (version 2) | ecosystem: Engineered > Solid waste > Grass > Composting > Bioreactor | place: USA: Davis... | reverse complement strand
AGCGGGACGGCCGCCGCGACGGCCGAGACCGCAACCCCGCCCCCGTCCGAGGCCGCGCCCGCCGAACCGGCCGTTCCGGCGCCGATCCTCCCCGTGCAGGCGCCCGAGCCGGTCGTCGAGGTGATCGCCCCGGAGGCGGCGGCGGTCGCCATGCCGGAGCCGGTGAGGAAGGCCGGCTGGTTCCAGCGGCTCAAGGAGGGCCTGTCGCGGTCGTCCTCGGCGATCGGCGAGGGCATCTCCTCGATCTTCACCAAGCGCAAGCTCGACGATGAGACGCTGGAGGAACTCGAAAACGTCCTGATCCAGGCCGACCTCGGCGTTTCCACCGCCACCGCCATCACCGAGGCGCTGGCCAAGGGGCGATACGGCAAGGACATCGCCCCGCAGGAGGTCAAGACGATCCTCGCCGCCGAAGTCGCGAAGGTGCTCGCCCCGGTGGCGGCGCCGCTCGCGATCGACGCGGGCAAGAAGCCCTTCGTCATCCTCGTCGTCGGCGTCAACGGTTCGGGCAAGACCACGACCATCGGCAAGCTCGCCGCCAAGTTCCGCGCCGAGGGCAAGTCGGTGATGATGGCGGCGGGCGACACCTTCCGCGCCGCCGCGATCGACCAGCTCAAGGTCTGGGGCGAGCGCACCGGCACGCCGGTGCTCGCCCGGGCGGTCGGCTCGGACGCCGCCGGCCTCGCCTTCGACGCGGTCAAGGCGGCGCAGGAGGCCGGGACCGACGTCCTGCTCGTCGACACCGCCGGCCGGCTGCAGAACAAGGCCGAGCTGATGGCCGAGCTCGAGAAGGTGATCCGGGTGATCCGCAAGGTCGTGCCCGATGCGCCCCACGCCTCGCTGCTGGTGCTCGACGCCACCACGGGCCAGAACGCGCTCAGTCAGGTCGAGGTGTTCGGCCGCACCGCCGGCGTCACCGGCCTCGTCATGACCAAGCTCGACGGCACGGCGCGCGGCGGTATCCTCGTCGCGATCGCGGCCCGGCACGGCATCCCGGTGCATTTCATCGGCATCGGCGAGGGCGTCGACGATCTCGAGCCGTTCAAAGCCGAGGACTTCGCCCGGGCGATCGCGGGACTCTGAGGACGGATGCATCGATGAAACTCGAACGAGAGCCGAACGACCCCGCGCGCAAGCAGCAGAACCCGCTGGCCAAGCTCGCCCTCGAGCTCGGGCCGCTGGTGCTGTTCTTCTTCGTCAACTCGCGCGGCGAGATGCTGATCGAGCGGTTCCCCGTGCTCGGCGCCATCGGCAAGCCGATCTTTCTCGCAACCGCGGTGTTCATGGCGGCGATGGCGGTGTCGCTGGTGGTGTCGTGGACCATGACGCGCCGGCTGGCGATCATGCCGCTCGTCACCGGGGTCGTCGTCGCTGTATTCGGCACGCTGACGCTGATCCTGCAGGACGACACCTTCATCAAGATGAAGCCGACCATCGTCAACACGCTGTTCGGCGTCACCCTGCTGATCGGCCTCGGCTTCGGCAAGTCGCTGGTCGGCTACGTCTTCGACGATGCTTTCAAGCTCGACGACGCCGGCTGGAAGACGCTGACCTGGCGCTGGGCGCTGTTCTTCCTGCTGCTCGCCGTGCTCAACGAAGTGGTCTGGCGCACCCAGTCGACCGACTTCTGGGTCGCCTTCAAGGTCTGGGGCATCCTGCCGCTGACCCTCGTGTTCTCGGCGGCGCAGCTGCCGCTGCTGATGCGGCACGCCATCGGCGAGAGCGCGGAGACGCGCGGGGCCGGGGAGTGAGCGCCGGCGGCCTCGGCGTCTCCTCCGCCCGTCGCGGCCGGTGGTTCTGGCCGCTGTCGATCCTCGCCGCCGTCGCCGCCACCGCGGCGATCCTGCTCGCCATGGGCCGCGAGCCGATCTGCACCTGCGGGTTCGTCAAGCTCTGGGAGGGCGACGTCGACGGGCCGGGCAATTCCCAGCATCTCACCGACTGGTACACCTTCTCCCACGTCATCCACGGCTTCCTGTTCTTCGCCGCCGCGGTCTGGCTCGCCCGCATCCTGCCGATGGGCTTTTCCGCCCGCCTGTTCCTCGCGACGCTGGTCGAGGCCGGCTGGGAGATCCTCGAAAACTCCCCGCTGATCATCGACCGCTACCGCGAGGCGACCATCGCCCAGGGCTACACCGGCGACAGCGTGCTGAATTCGGTGGCCGACATCGTCGCGATGATCGCCGGCTTCCTGCTCGCCGCCCGCTTGCCGGTGTGGGTCACCATCCTGTCGGCGCTGGCGATGGAACTGGTGGTCGGCGCGCTGATCCGCGACAATCTCACGCTCAACGTCATCATGCTGCTCTGGCCGGTCGAGGCGATCCGGACCTGGCAGGGCGGGGGGTGACGGCGCACCGTGTGCGGGCTGCCGCGGAGCGTGGCGATTTTCGCCACGCGGTTTCCATGGTAACCTCGCGTGAGCGGTTTTCCTGCCAGTCTCAATTCGTGTATTCGTATTTTTAGTCATCGTCCCCGGCGGTATCTTCATGTCCAGTTCTGCACCCGGTGCGGCCGTCCTGTCTCTCGGCAAGGTCGTCGCCGCCTTTCGCGGCGCCCTCGCCGGCACGGCGCTGATGAGCGGTCTCATCAACGTTCTCGCGCTCACCGGATCGTTCTTCATGTTGCAGGTCTACGACCGGGTGATCCCGAGCCGCAGCCTGCCGACGCTGACCGGGCTGGTGGTGATCGCCGCCTCGTTCTATGTCTTCATGGGCTTCCTGGAAGTCCTGCGCTCGCGCATCCTGCTGCACATCGGCCTTTCTCTCGACGAGAAGCTCGGCGGCAAGGTCTACGACGCGATGATGCGGCTGCCGCTGAAGACGCGGCAGAGCGGTGACGGCCTGCAGCCGCTGCGTGACCTCGATCAGGTCCGGGGCTTCCTGTCCGGTGGCGGTCCCAGCGCGCTGTTCGACATGCCGTGGATGCCGATCTACATCGGGATCTGCTTCATCTTCCATCCATGGATCGGCTACACCGCGCTCGCCGGCGCGCTGCTGCTGATCGCGCTCACCGTCGCCACCGAAATGCTGACGCGGGCGCCGACCCGGACGGCGACGCAACTCGCCAGCGGTCGCAATGCCCTCGCCGAGGCGACGCGCCGCAACGCCGAGGTGCTGCAGGCGATGGGCTTCGGCCATCAGATCGCCCGGCGCTGGGGTGTGATCAACGACGAGTTCCTCGGGGCGCAGACCCGGGTGAGCAGCGTCGGCGGCCTGCTCGGCAGCACCTCGAAGATCGCCCGCATGATGCTGCAGTCGGCGGTGCTGGCGATCGGTGCCTGGCTGGTGGTCCGCGAAGAGGCGACCGCCGGCATCATGATCGCCGCCTCGATCGTCGTCGGGCGGGCGCTGGCGCCGATCGAACTCGCCATCGGCAACTGGCGCGGCTTCGTCGGCGCCCGTCAGAGCTGGAAGCGGCTGCGCGACCTGCTCGCCGCGCTGTCCGACGGCGGCGAGCGAACCATGCTGCCGGCCCCGGTCGAGCGGATGTCGGTGGAAAATCTCGCGATGGTGCCGCCCGGCGACCGTCGGGTGGTGGTGCAGGACGTGACCTTCGAACTGCGCAAGGGCTCCGGCCTCGGCGTCATCGGCCCGAGCGCCAGCGGCAAGTCCTCGCTCGCCCGCGCCCTCGTCGGCGTCTGGGCGCCGGCCCGCGGCGCGGTGCGGCTCGACGGGGCCGCACTCGACCAGTGGGACGTCGACGAACTCGGCCGCCACGTCGGTTACCTGCCGCAGAGCGTCGAGCTGTTCGACGGCACGGTGGCGGAGAACATCGCCCGCTTCGACCCGGAAGCGAAATCGGACGACATCGTGCGCGCCGCCAAGATCGCCGGCGTCCACGAGTTGATCATTCGCCTGCCCGACGGCTACGAGACGCGGATGGGGGAGGGCGGCTCGGCGCTCTCCGCCGGCCAGCGCCAGCGGGTCGCCCTCGCCCGGGCGCTCTACGGCGACCCTTTTCTCGTGGTGCTCGACGAGCCGAACTCCAACCTCGATTCGGAGGGCGAGGCGGCGCTGACGCGGGCGATCGGCGCGGTGCGGGCGAGGGGCGGCATCGTCGTCGTCGTCGCCCACCGGCCGAGCGCACTCGAGGCGGTCGACCAGGTGCTGGTGATGGCGGGCGGCAAGATGCAGACGATCGGCCCGCGCGACGAGGTGCTGCGCAAGGTTCTGGCCCGCCCGCAGCCGGCGCAGCCCGCCGCCGCGACGGCGACGTCCGGCGGGGTCCAGGGCGCTGCCGGGCCTGCGCTGAAAGTGGTCAGTTCGATCGAGGGAGACGGTCAATGAGCACGGGGAGCGACGGCGCGGACGAAAAGCCGGTGCGGGTGCCGGCCGACAAGGCGGTGCGGCGCCACCTGTTGTTCGGCCTGTTCCTCACCATCGGCATCGGCGGCGGCATCGGCGCCATGGCCGCGACGACCGAACTCTCCGGTGCGGTGATCGCCCACGGCGCCTTCGTCGTCGACAGCTACGTCAAGAAGGTCCAGCACCCGGCCGGCGGCATCGTCGGCACCCTCAACGTGCGCGACGGCCAGGCGGTGAAGGCCGGCGACGTGCTGCTGCGTCTCGACGACACCCAGACCCGCGCCCGCCTCGGCATCGTCACCAAGCGGCTCGACGAACTCGCCGCCCGGCGCGCCCGGCTTTCGGCGGAACGCGACGGGTTCGCCGCCATCGAGTTCCCCGAGGCGCTGCTCGCCCGGCGCACCGATCCGGTGATCGACGATCTGATCGTCAGCGAGACCCGGTTCTTCGAACTGCGCCGCACCGCCCGCGAGGGCCAGAAGGCCCAGCTCGCCGAGCGGATCGGCCAGCTGGAGAAGGAGTTGCGGGGCCTCGTCGTCCAGGAGAGCGCCAAGAAAGAGGAAATCCGCCTGATCGGCGACGAACTCGGCAGCCTGCGCGGCCTTTGGGAGAAGAAGCTGGTTTCGCTCCAGCGCATCACCGCCTCCGAGCGCGACGCCGCCCGCCTCACCGGCGAGCAGGGCCAGCTGGTGGCGGCGCAGGCCCAGGTGGAGGGGCGGATCTCGGAGACGCGGCTGCAGATCATCCAGATCGACCAGGACATGCGCACCGAGGTCGCCGGCCAGCTGCGCGAGATCGAGGCGCAGACCGGCGAATACACCGAACGGCGCATCGCCGCCGAGGACGACCTCGCCAAGATCGACGTCCGCGCCCCGCAGGACGGCGTCGTCCACCAGCTCGCCGTCCACACCATCGGTGGCGTGATCCAGGCCGGCGAGCCGCTGATGCTCGTGGTGCCGGTGTCGGACGACCTGCGGCTCGAGGCCAAGGTCTCGCCGGTCGACATCGACGAAATCGGCGTCGGCCAGCGTGTGGTGATCCGCATGTCGGCCTTCAACCAGCGCGTCACTCCGGAACTCGACGGGGTGATCGAGGAAGTGTCGCCGGACCTCACCGTCGACCAGAAAACCGGAGCCGCCTACTACACCGTCCGCATCGACATCCCGCAGGACCAGTTCGACCGGCTCGGCGACCTCGCCGTCCTACCCGGCATGCCGGCCGAGGCCTTCATCCAGACCGAGAGCCGCAGCATTCTGTCCTATCTCGTCAAGCCGCTGAGCGACCAGATCGAGCGGGCGTTCCGGGAGAGCTGAGGCCGTGTGTACTCCGCTCGGGGAGAGCCGAGGTCCGGATGGCCACCGCGCTCCGCCGACCCTGCGTCGGCTGGCCGAGGGATGCGGGAACCGCCCCCGGGCGGTCAGGTGAGCCGGCGGAGCGCTGTGGCGGCGAGGCGGTAGCCGTGGCCGCGGACGGTCTCGATCACGGTCTGGCTCTCGGCGTCCTCGCCGAGGCGAGCGCGCAGGCGGGCGATGCGCCGGTCGATCGACCGATCGGCGGCGTCCTCGTCCGAGGCCGGGGCGAGCAGCAGCAGCCGGTCGCGGTCGAGAACGATGCCGGGATTGTCGAGAAAGGCCTTGAGCAAGGCAAATTCGCCGGGCCCCAGCGCGGTTTCACCCCCGTCGGCGTCCACGAGCGTCTGGGCGTCGAGATCGACGCCGACCTCGCCGACGAGCAGCATCCGGCCGCTCGTGGCGCGAAGGCCGCGCCGCCGGGCGATGGCCCGCAGCCGGGCGAGCAATTCGCGGAAGGACACCGGCTTCTCGACGAAGTCCTCCGCTCCGAGCTCGAGGCCGAGCACGCGGTCGACGGGCGTCGCGATCCCGGTCAGAAAGACGAGGGCCGGCTGGGGATCGATCGCGGCATCCTCGCGCAGGCGGGCGGCGAGTTGCATGCCGTCCTCGCGGCCGAGCGCGAGGTCGAGCAGGACGATGTCCGGGCGGCTCGCGAGGAGGGCGGTGAAGAAGTCGGCGCCAGAGGTGGCGATGGCGACGTCGAAGCCGCGGCGCTCGAAGTAGGTCGCGGCGGCGTCGGCGAAATCGATCTCGTCGTCGACGACGAGCAGGCGCGGGCGCTGCGGTGAGGGAGCCACGGTGCGGCCGGACCTCCGGGGACGGGGTGCGAGATCGTTGCGACGCCGATGTCGCAGGTGTATCCAATTCGTCGATATCGATGGGTATTGTCAATTATTTCTCAAGGCGGGACAGGGCGGTCGGGGCGATGAATTCCCAGGTCATCGTTGTGGTGGAGGACGAGGCCGATCTTCGGGAGGCTGTCGTCGATTACCTGTTCGCCAAGGGCTACGAGGCGATCGGGGCGAGCGACGGCAACGGCCTCAGGGGCCTCGTCGCCGAGCGCGACGTCGATCTCGTCCTGCTCGATCTCGCCCTTCCCGGCGAGGACGGGCTGTCGCTCTGCCGCTGGCTGCGGCGCGAGATCGGCTGCGGGGTGATCATGGCCACCGGGTCGGCCCAGCCGATCGACCGTGTCGTCGGACTCGAGGTCGGTGCCGACGACTATGTCGTCAAGCCCTACGATCTGCGCGAACTGCTGGCGAGGGTCCGCAGCGTGCTGAGGCGCGTCGCCCGGCCGGAACCGGCGGAGGGGCCGCCCGTTCCGGCTTCGCCGGCCATTCCGGCGCCGCCTGCCCCCCGTCCCGGTGCCCCGCCGCTCGCCTTCGGCAGCTTCCTCGTCATGGCCGAGGGACGGCAACTCGTCGACGCCGAGGGGCGCGACGTCGCCCTGACCGGCGCGGAATTCGACCTCGTGCGAATCTTCGCCGAACGTCCCGGCCGGCTGCTGACTCGGGGCACCATCGCCCGGATCGCCGACGGGCGCGACCTCGACCCGGCCGACCGCTCGATCGACATCCGCATCGCCCGCCTGCGCAAGAAGCTCGAAGCGGCGGGCGGGGGAACCTTGATCCGGACGGTGCGCGGAGAGGGCTATCGCTATGATCCGTCTGGGAGCTGAGGCCGGACAGTTGGCGCGGCGCCACCGCCTCACGGCCTTCGCCGGCGGGCTGTTGCTCGTCGTGCTGTTCGCCGTGCTGATCTGGCGCGAATACGACGCCAATCTCACCCGCGAACTCGACCTTCGGGAGCGGTCGGTCCGCGAGCGGCTCGCCGTCGTCGAGGCGATCGTACGGGCCGCCGACGTCCACGTCGACGCGATGAAGGCCGGATTCCTCGCCAGCTACCTCGCCCCGGTCGCGCCGCAGGCGCTGTATGCCCTCGCCTTCACCGGCGAGGAGACGTCGCCGCTGGTCGGTACGGCGCGGCCGGACGACCGCGACGCCTTCCGCACCGGTCTAGTCATCGGATCGCGTTCCCGACTTCTCGCCCGGGCGCCCGACGATGGCGAGATCACGGCGCTGGCCGGTCTGTTCCCGCAGATGGCGGCGAGCCACAAGGTTCAGCGCTTCTTCCGCTGGAGCTACTATTTCAGTGCCACCCGCGATTTCGTCGCGGTCTGGCCGTGGGCGCCGGCGGAGGAGATGCTCGGGCCGCCGGAGGGCCAGGAAGCGACCCTCGCCTCCTATTTCGACTACGACGTCTTCAAGCTGACGACGATCGAGCACAATCCGCAGCGTCTGCCGATCTGGACCGCGGTCTATTTCGACGCCGGCGGCGCCGGGCTGATGGTCTCCCACAACGTGCCGGTCGACGTCGACGGTCGCCAGATCGGCATGATCGGCACCGACGTCACCCTCGACGTCTTCTCGGACGCCCTGGCGACGGCAGGGGACAAGGCGGGGCTCTACGTGCTGTCCGACCAGGCTGGCAACGTCGTCGCCGATTCGCGCGGGCGGGCGAAGACAGCCGACGCCATCCTCGCGGCGACGAGCCTGATGACCCTGCCACCGAAGACCGAGGCGCCGCCGGGACGCTTCGTCCGGTTCGGCGCGGACTATCATGCCGACCTCGCCGTCGCCGGCGCGCCATGGACGCTCCATTACGCCGTGCCGGCGGCGGAGGTGCGGCTCGTGGCGATCGAGCAGGTCGCGCCCTATCTCACCTTCCTCGTCGCCTTCGTCTGCGTGCTGCTTCTCACCTATCTCGCCATCGCGCGCTCTTTCGTCCGTCCGGCGATCCATCTCGCCGGCCTCGTCGAAGGGCTGGCGGAGGGCGAGGACGTCAAGGGATCGCTGTCGTCCTTCCCGGGGCCGTGGCGGACCTGGGCCGAACGCATCGTTGACGCCTACGACCGGCTCACGGTCAGCAACCGCCGCCTGGCCGCAGCCGAACGCAAGACCCGGGCGGTGATCGAGGTGGCGCTCGACGCGGTCATCACCGTCGACGCCGCCTGCCGGGTGATCGACTTCAACCCGGCCGCCGAGAAGATCTTCGGCTACACCGCCGCCCAGGCGAGGGGCCGGCCGGTCGGCGACCTCATCGTTCCGGGCGAGATGCGCCGCGCCCACGAGGAGGGGCTCGAACGATTCCAGCGGACCCGGCAGGCCCACGTGCTCGGCCGGCGGATCGAGGTCGAGGCGCTGACGGCCGACGGTGGCCTGATCCCGATCGAGTTGCAGATCCACGCCCTCGACGCGGTCGAGGGCGTCCACTTCGCAGCTTATGTCCGAGATCTCACGGAGGCCCGTCGCAGCGCCGCCGAGATCGCCGCCCAGCGCGAACGCCTGCATCAGGCCGAAAAGCTGTCGGCGATGGGCTCGCTGCTAGCGAGCCTCGCCCACGAACTCAACAACCCGCTGGCGATCGTCGTGGCGCAGGCGACGCTGATGGACGAGTTGCCCGACGACCCGCGCAACCGCGACCGGATCGGCAAGGTTCGTGCCGCCGCCGAACGTTGCGGACGCATCGTCAAGACCTTCCTGACGATGGTGCGCCAGCAGGCGCCGACGCGCAGCGCCGCCCCGCTCGGGACGATCGTCGACAGCGCGCTCGAGATCGCCGCCTACGGGGTGCGCTCGGCCGGGGTCGAGATCCTGCGCAGCGGAGCGGAACATCTGCCCGACGTCGAGGTCGACCAGGACCAGATCACGCAGGTGGTGATCAATCTCGTCCTCAACGCCCAGCAGGCGCTGCGCGAACGCTCCGGCGACCGGCGGATCTGGATCGAGACCGGCCGTTGGGAGGACGGCGTCTTCCTCGCCGTCTCCGACAACGGTCCCGGCGTTCCAGAGGCGATCCGCGAGCGCATCTTCGAGGCCTTCTTCACGACCAAGCCGCTCGGCGTCGGCACCGGCATCGGCCTTGCGGTCTGCCGCAACATCGTCGAGGCCCACGGCGGCACCATCACCGTCGAGGATCGCCCGGGCGGGGGCGCGCGCTTTCGCATCGTGCTGCCGATCGGATCGGGAACGGCGGGTGCCGAAGCGACGCGGCAGGCGTCGCAGCGGGCGCGGGACGCCCTCGCCGTGCTGGTCGTCGACGACGAGGTCGACGTCGGCGAGACGCTCGCGGCCCTGCTCGAGAGCGACGGCCACGCGGTGACGGTGGTCTCGACCATCGCCGAGGCGGTCCGGCTCGCCGGATCGCGGCGCTTCGACGTGGTGTTCAGCGATCTGCACATGCCCGACGGCGGCGGCCTCGCCCTTCAGGTGCGCCTGTCGCGGCAGCACCCTGCACTCGCCCGGCGCTTCATCTTCGTCACCGGCGACATGGTGGCGGGGCCGGCGTCGATCGAGAAGATTTCCGGCGGGTCCATCGTCGTCGCCAAACCCTTCGGCCGCGACGACATCCGCCAGGCCCTCGAAACCCTGCCCGCCACCGCGCGGTGAGGTGCAGCGATGCCGGCGCCGGGCGTCGCCGCGGTACCCGCAGTCGTCGAACGGGGCGTCGCGCGGCGGATCAGGCCGTCAGCCGCTTCTCGATCTCGGCGACCGGAAGCCGCACGTAATCCTTGTCGACTTCGCCGATCACCAGCCGGCGCAGGGGTTCACGCATCTTGGCCCGCAGCACGCCGAGCGCCCGTGGCGGCGCGACGACGATGAGATCGGCGAGGGTGTTGCCGGTGCGCAGCCGTTCGAGTTCCTCGGCGACCGCGGCGAGGAACGCCTCCTCCTGCTGGTCGTGCCAGTCGGTCTCCTCGACGGCGGACCGGCTCGGGCCGACGGACTGGTGGACGCGGCCCGGACGGTCGGTGCCGACGTCGGTGTTGGCAGGAACCTCCTGTTCCATCTGATGACGCGTCTCGAGCGCCGGGCGGAATTCGTCGCCGCCGTTGGCGAGGAACAGGGCTCGCGAGCCGTCGCATACGACGACCCAGCCATGGCGCGGGATTTTCAGATCGGTCATTTCGGCGCTCCTCTATCGCGGCGGTGACGGGGGAGCGGCTCGCCGCGTCCGGCCGGCGATCTCGCCGGCCGGCGGGCGTCCGCACGGCTTTCCAACGCCGCTTCCCGGCCGATCGTTCAGGATCGCGAAGCGGGATGCCATGATCTCGATCATCGCACCGGAGAAAAAGAGGCGTCCGCAATCGACGTCGCAGCCGCCGATGCGGACGGTCGTCGTCGGCCGCCACGGGCGGGCCCATCCATCACCCGGTACCGTCACCCGGCTTCGATCAGCCGGCGCAGCTTGGCCAAGGCGCTGTCCTGCGCCTCGCCATAGCCGATGGTGCCGGTGAAGCGGCCCTCGCCGTCCATCAGATAGACCGCGGCGGTGTGGTTGACGGTGTAGTCGCCGCCCTCTCCGGGCACCTTTTCGTAATGGACCCGGTAGGCGGCGGCGATCGCCTCGATCTCCTCGCGCGAGCCGGTGAGGCCGATCACCGGGTGGGCGAAGGAGCCGACGAAGTCCTGCAAGCCGTCGGGATCGTCGCGCTCGTAGTCGACCGACACGAAGACGACTTTCAGCGCATCCCCGGCGGCACCGAGTTCATCGCGGGCGACGTCGAGGTCGGCGAGGGTGGTCGGACAGACGTCCGGGCAGCGGGTGTAGCCGAAGAAGATCGCGAAGGGCGCGCCCCGGAAGTCCTCGTCGGTGAGGGTGCGCCCGCCGGCGGCCCGCAGCGTGAAGGGGCCGCCGATGGCGCCCCCTCCCTCGGTGCCGCTCGGCGCCGGACCCATGCCGTAGACGAGGGCGCCGGCGGCGACCGCGACCGCCCCCCAGGCCAGCGCGAGCAGGACGAGACGCCGGCGGATCATTGCGTGGGCCCGCCGTGGCCGTGAGCGCCGTGATCATGGCCGCTCTCGGCGCCATGAACGGCTTTCCCGCCCGGCTCGCGGGCGCCCATCGCCTCGACCTTCCACTCGACCTCGATCGTGCCGGCCTTCTCGAAGACCAGCGTGCCCTTGACCGTCTCACCTTCGGTGAGGCCGGTGGTGAGGCCCATGAACATGATGTGGTAGCCGCCCGGCTTCAGCACGACCTCGGCGCCGGCCGGGATGTCGAGGCCGTCGGCGAGATGGCGCATCTTCATGACGTCGCCTTCCATCGCCATCTCGTGGACCTCAACCTCGCCGGCGAAGGCGGCCGTGCCGCCGATCAGGCGGTCGGCCTGCGGGCCGGTGTTGGTCACGGTGAGGAAGCCGCCGGCGACGGCGGCACCGTCGGGGGTCGCGCGGGTCCAGGGGTGGTCGATCTCGAGGGCGCCGAACTTGTAGCCGTGGGCCGCGGCGGCGGACATGCCGAGGGCGAGGGTGAGGGCGAGCGCGCCGACGGTGAGTAAGCCGCGGCGGGAGGGGGATGCGGAGGAAATCGTGGTCATGCTCGGGTATCCGTATGATCGAAGATGCCACGGTGTGCCCCCGCGCCGGGCCGCCCCGATGGAGCGACGGACCGGACGGACGCTTCAAACCTGATCCGCGGCAGGGTGGTCTCGGAGCCGGGCGCGAGGCGACGCGCCGGGGATCCGTATGGACAGGGGGATGCGCCGGGGAGTCGATCGACCCGGCGCGATGCGGCGACCCGGACGGGGCCGGCAGCCGCCCGTCAGGTGAGGCGCGGTGGTCCCCGCGGCCGGATGCCGTCGAGTTCGTGCGGCGAGGGGAGGGTGGCGGGAGCGGCGCGCCGCTCCGGGAGGAGCAGTCCGCGGTCGAGCGGCAGGGCGAGGCGGGCGGGGTCGCCGCCGCCGGCGAGGGAGGGCGCGAGGCAGAGGATGCAACTGGCGCTGCCGTGCGCCGGAACCGCGCCGCCGGGACGATCCTGTCCGGAGCCGTCGCCGGTGAGGCAGAGGATCGACCCCGCTATGCCCGGAGCGTCGGCCGGAACGGCATAGCCCGGCAGCACCGACTGCAGCAGCAGCAGATAGGCGGCGATGATCGCCACGAAGCTCCGCGTCGCCACTGCTGCAGTTCCGCTCATCGAACCGTCCACCTCCGCGGCGCGAGAGATAGCATGGCTCCAACGGGAGAGCAAAATCGAGTGATCGGGAAGCCGGCCGCTCCGGCAAGCAACGGTGGCCGTCCCGCGCCACGACTTTTCCGGCGCCGGCGGTTGCGTCGCGGACCGCGCGGGGTGATCATGACGGATCGGTGACGGGGTGATCCGGAGAGGTCCTCTTGGACGAATTCGACGATGGAAGCCGGGCGGCGAGCCCCGGCGGAGAGGCGAGCGGCAAGGTCGTCGCACCGGCCGGCGGCTGGAACGGGCGTCCGCGCGAGGCGACCAGTTCCGAGAGGGGGCCGCGTCTCGTCGCCGAGCGGCAGACCCATCTGCCGGTGGTCGCCTTCGACCGGAGCGAACTGTCGGAGATCCTGCGGGTCTACGGGCGGATGGTGGCGGCCGGCGAATGGCGCGACTATGCGGTCGATCATCTCAAGGACCGCGCGGTGTTCTCGATCTTCCGCCGCTCCAGCGAACAGCCGCTCTACCGGGTCGAGAAAGAGCCCGCGCTCGCCCGCCGTCAGGGCGCCTATTGCGTGATCGCACAGGGCGGGGTCGTCCTCAAGCGCGGCCACGAACTCGGCCGCGTGCTCAAGGTCATCGACAAGAGCCTGAAGCTGGTCGACTGAGACCGGTCACCGTCCGATCCGGAGCGAGCCCTGTGGCAATTTTCCGGCCGGCGGTGCCTAGCCTCTGGCTGCCTGTCGCATCGCGCTCAGGCGACGCCGGCCTGCTGCAGCGCCGCCTTGGCGGGGCGATAGTTCGGGTTGAGCGACAGGCCGCGCCGCACCGAGGCGAGGCCGGCCTCGCGGTCTCCGAGGCGCAGCTGGGTGATGCCGAGGTTGGTCCAGAAGATCGCCGATTCCTTGTCGCGGTTGACCGCCGCGGCGAAATCGTTCAGCGCCTCCTTCGGACGATCGAGGGCGAGCAGGCTCTGGCCGCGGCCGTTGAAGGCGTCCGGAAGATTGGGATCGAGCGCCATCGCCGTGGTGAACTCCTCGATCGCCACGTCGTGCCGGCCCTGGCTCTGGTAGATCAGGGCGCGCGAATAATAGGCGCCGGCGTCGGAGGTCGAGATCGAGATGGCCGAGTTGAAGTCGGCGAGGGCGAGGTCGGTGCGGCCCATCTGCCGGTAGATCGCGCCGCGCTGGCGGTAGGCGGACCCGTATTGCGGATTGATCGAGAGGGCGCGGTTGTAGTCGGCGAGGGCGAGCTGGAGTTGGCCGGTGCGGCGGTAGACGAGGCCGCGGTTGGCGTAGGCTTGATAGAGGTTCGGATCTATCTGCACCGCGGCCGAGAAATCCTGGATCGCCTCCTGATAGCGTCCGGCCTGGCCGTAGGCGGTGCCGCGGACGTTGTAGGCGGCGGCGTTGTTGGGATTGCTCTCGATCACCGCTGTGATCGAGGAGATGTTGGCCGGGGAGGCGGCTTGCGGATTGAGCGTCACCTTCTCGAGGTCGGCGGCGCCGTCGGGCGTGCTCTGGCACCCGGCGAGCAGGAGAGCGCCGAGGAGGATGGCGGGGCCGGCGAAAGTCGTCGAGCGCAGCAAGATCTCAATCTCCTGACCAGGATCGAAGTGGCGTCCGGGGGCACGACAGGATCCGCCGATCCCATGTGCGGGAAGCGGTTCCCGCCGCATCGTCCAGCCGGAGCGTGGGCCGGTCGGGGCGACGCCGCCCCGAGGCGACGTGCCGTGATTCGCGAAGGGCGGATTCGGTCGGCCCGACGGCATCATGGCCGCAGGGATGCGGCGCGCGCAACGCAAAAAAGAGACGACCGCGCGGGCGATCGCCTCTCGTACGGACCGTCGCAGGCCCGGAGCGGGAACGGATCCCGCCGGTCAGCGGCCCTTGCCGGGCAGCAGGCCTTCGCGCTGGGCGCGCTTGCGGGCGAGCTTGCGGGCGCGGCGAACGGCCTCGGCCTTCTCGCGGGCGCGCTTCTCGGACGGCTTCTCGTAATGGCCGCGGAGCTTCATCTCGCGGAAGATGCCCTCGCGCTGCATCTTCTTCTTGAGCGCCTTGAGGGCCTGGTCGACGTTGTTGTCGCGAACGAGTACCTGCACGCGGAACCTTCCATTCGATAGAGGAATCCCGGCCTCCGCCCGATCGGTCCCGTCGACCGCGAAGGCGGTGCGGCGGCCGGGATGGGGTGGACACCGGACGGGACACGGCAGAACCGGTCCCTGCGGCGCCGGGCGCCGCTCGAGTGGCTGCGGTTTAGCAGAAGCGCCCTGCGCTGTCCACAGCCATCCCCGCCGCCGGTGGCGGAAATCTCGGTGTCTTCATCCCGCCTCGCGCAACCCGTCCCGCGACGGGCCGCGGCCGTTCAAGGGGTCCGCGGCGCCGGGCCGGCGAGGTGGTTGACGTGGCCCATCTTGCGGCCCGGCCGGGCCTCGCGCTTGCCGTAGAGGTGCAGCCGGGCGTTGGGGTCGGCGACGATCGCGAGCGCCTCGCCCGCGGCCTCGCCGATCAGGTTCTTCATGACGACGTCGGCGGTCCGGGTCGTCGCGCCGAGCGGCCAGCCGGCGACCGCGCGGACGTGGTTCTCGAACTGCGAGGTCACGGCGGCGTCTTCGGTCCAGTGGCCCGAGTTGTGGACCCGCGGGGCGAGCTCGTTGACCAGCAGCCGTTCGCCGTTGGCATCGCGGACGAGGAACATCTCGACGCCGAGCACGCCGACGTAGCCGAGGGCCGAGGCGATGCGGCGGCCGAGGTCGGCGGCGGCGAGGCCGGTGGGCGCCGATACGGGGGCCGGGACGCGGGTTTCGTCGAGGATGTGGTCGGCGTGGTGATTCGCGCCGATGTCATAGACCGAGCAGTCGCCGTCGGCACCCCGCACCACGATGGCCGAGACTTCGAGCGCGAAGGGCACGAAGCCTTCGAGAATCAGGCCCGAGCCGAAGCGCAGGAGCGCGGCCTGAAGTTCGGACCGGCTCGTCACCCTGGCCTGGCCCTTGCCGTCGTAGCCAAAGCGGCGGGTCTTGACGACGGCGGGTAGGCCGCAGGCGGCGATGGCGGCGTCGATGTCGGCCTCGCCGTCGATCGGGGCGAAGGGAGCGACGTCGATGCCGAGGCCCGAGAGGAAGCGCTTTTCCGAGAGGCGGTCCTGCGTGGTCGCCAGGGCACGGGCGTCGGGGCGCAGCGGCCGGCGGGCTTCGAGGATCTCGGCGGTCGCGGCCGGCACGTTCTCGAATTCGTAGGTGACGACGTCGACGGCCTCGGCGAAGCGGGCGAGGGCGGCGGCGTCGTCATATGCGGCGAGGGTGTGGGCGGCGGCGACGCGGAAGGCCGGGCTGTCGGCTTCGGGGCAGTAGACGTGGACGTCGAAGCCGAGGCGGGCGGCGGCGAGGGCGATCATCCGGCCGAGCTGGCCGCCGCCGAGGATGCCGATGGTGGCGCCGGGGCGGAGCGGGCTCATCGCGCGGCCTCATCGTCATCCGGTGTCCGGTCGACCGGCGTTTCGGCGATCGCCGCGGTCTGGCGGGCCC